>OFMK01000523.1_pt1 | contig 39803 bp, 38 predicted proteins | sample 1541781 | NCBI WGS metagenome assembly OFMK01 (sample SAMN04209250, study PRJEB22552) | human gut metagenome | biome: gut; material: feces | host: Homo sapiens | place: USA: Oklahoma
TGATATTTATATTATATCAAACATAGGCGGTACTATCTACTTTTTCAGTGCCCTCGGTGCGAACTCGTGGGGGGGTCGTTGTCCTTACGGACTATTCATTTCATTTGCCTATTAGCCTCTTATTTATGCATGTCTTTCATCATATTCTGCCAGATATTTTTTCACATACTCCACATCCGACGGACAGTCCAAATATTCGGAACCGTATTTCTGTCTTGTCTCGTTTCCTTTTCCTGTAATAAGAAGAATCGACGGTTTTTCTACAGATTCAATGGCAGCCTTGATTGCCTCTCCTCTATCCTCAATCATCTCATACGGGCACCCTTCTTTTTCCACATACTGGGCAATATCTCTTGAGATTTCCTCCACAGGCTCGTAGCCCGGGTCTTCTGCCGCAAGGTATACTTTTTTCGCATATTTTCCTGCGATTGTTCCAAGGTCGCGACGTCTGATGAAAGCTTTCTTACCCGGACATCCGAAGATACTGATGATATCATAGTCCGGATATTCTTCTTTTGTAGATGAGAATAATTTCTCAAAACTTAGTTTATTATGCGCATAGTCTACAACCGCAATTACCTGATTGTCTTTGCTGGCGTAAAGCTCCATTCTTCCGCTGGAACGCGCTCTTTTTAGTCCGGAGTACATATACTCCACCGGAATTTCAAACTGTGCCGCAATCGCAATAACTGCAAGTGCATTCTCCACATTGAAAAGTCCAGGCATTGTAAGCACAAATTCTTTCTCGAATTGCGCACATTTCACCATGAATACCGTTCCATTTCCTTCTTTATGAATGTCATATGCGTAAAAGTCAGCATCCGCATTCTTCGTACTGAATGTCACAACTTTTTCTGCCGCCTTCGCCGCTTCTAAAATACGTTCTGCATAATCTGCATCCAGATTGACAACCGCTGTCTTTGTCTTCTGGAATATCAGAAGCTTAGAAGTAAAATAATCTTCAAAGTCTGCATGCTCAATCGGACTGATATGGTCTTCGGAAATATTCAGGAACGCTGCCACATCAAATTTCATCTCATCAACACGTCCGTATTTCAGCGCCTGGCTGGACACTTCCATCTGAAGAAATTCCATACCGCTTTCCACCGCATTGCGGATATGTCCTTGTAATTCCACCGCTTCCGGCGTTGTAATATGAGATTCCTTGGAAATCACACCGTCATAGATGTCGATGGAAGAAATCACCGCGCTGTCTCGTTTTCCCTGCGCTTCCAGATAATCGTCAACGATTGCCTTCATATAATAAACAGATGTTGATTTTCCTTTTGTTCCACCAATGCCAATCACATTGATATCTTCCCATGCCGCGTTGAAAAACAGGTTCGCCAGTATCGGCATCGCTTTTCGGATATCTGTTACAATCATATGTGGAACTTCCTGTTCCGCTTCATAACATACTTCACTCACATAGCATACCGCTCCGCGTCTTAGCGCTTCCTGCAAATATTCTTCTTTGAACGCGGCGCCTTTACAAATAAACAGAGTATTGTCTGTCACCTCTTTTGAGTCGTAAGTTAAGTTTGCAATTTCCACTTCCTCTTTCCCGAAGCACTCCGCCTTTACAAGAAGTCCGCGTTTCTCCAAAAGCTCCGCGAATTTCTTCATTGTATGATTTATCATCTGGGCCATAATCTTCCTCCCGCTTTTTAGCTGTAATATTTTTTAAATTTCACAAAGTGACTCAAATATGTTCTCGTCATCGCATACATACGTTTTAAGCCTCTGTCCTTCTTGAAGAAAAGAGGATTCACAACCTTTTTCTGCTGTATCAGTTTCTTCATCTTAGCTTTCAAGGCTTCATCCTTCACATATTTGAATGCGACTGCTTTCGGAACAACGGTCCATAAGTGCTCCTCTTTGGCAAACTCTGCCGGAAGTTCCTTGCCATATACATACTCTTCGACGATATATTTTGCAACGTTAAATCCGGAACCCGTCACATAATAATTACTTCTTCCCTGTCTTGTATTAATCTCAAAGAACTTAAATTTTCCATCTCGCGTATCATACTTGATATCAAAATTAGAAAATCCAACATAATGAATATCCTCTAAAAGCGCCTTCGCCTTCATCATCAATTCTTTATTCGGCTCTGTGATGATTAACGCATGATTTCCAAGCCCTCTCGGTGTGTGCTCTTCCAGAAGAACATGTCCAAGACACATCATCTTTACTTTGCCGTTTCTGTCAGAATAGGAAGTCAGCACGCGCATATACTCATCATTTCCCGGAATCGTATCCTGAATAATCAGCTCATCCTCATACCCTGCTCCGTAAATGTCTGAAATTGCCTGTTCCAGTTCCTTTCGATTCTCAATCTTATAAATCTTCTTCTGTGTTTCGAACGGATGCTCCCAATATGTCACACTGTTCGAAGGCTTCAGGATAACCGGATAAGGAAAGTTCATCTCAAAATCAAGCCCCATATCCTTTGTATACACAATCGTACCCGGATAATCAATGCCATGCTTTTCACACAGTTCATAAAACAGACTCTTCTGCTGTAATTCATCCATCAAATCAAAATCTATATACGGCGCGATAATATTCTTCTCAAGCTGATTCTTATACTTACTGATTAACGCAACATAATTGTCGCCGCATCCGACTGCAACAATCTTCTTATCCGCATGTTTTCTTGCAAACCCATTCAGATTCTTTAAGAAAAATTCATCGTCGTCGTTCTTCGGGTTTGCACTATATATTGTAATCTTACTGTTATAGCTTGGTCCTGACGGATATTTTCCAAACACATAAGTCTTTACCTGATACTGCTCATAAAACGCGCGGGCAACACTGTATGTATTGATATCTCCGCCGAGAGCTACCGGAATAAATTCTCTTTCTTTAAACTCCATGGTCTTCTCCTCTTTTCGATTTTCATATCATTTTATTATATCGCATTCCCTATATAGTGTCAAATTTCACTTCTTCCGTTTTTTCGAATGTTTTTCTTGAGATATCTTTTGAAAATGCTATAATAGAGGTAGCGAAAATTCTTGACAAAGGAGATATTTAAAAATGAGAGCTTATGAAAGATTATTAAAGTATGTCGTAGTGCGTACTCCAAGTGATGAGAACTCTTCTACAGTTCCTTCTTCACCATGCCAGTTTGAACTTGGCAAACTCTTAGTAGAGGAATTAAAAGAGTTGGGGATTGACAATGCCTACATGGATGAGAAAGGATTCGTATATGGTAAATTACCTGCGACTGCAGGATGCGAAGATAAAGTAAAATTAGGCTTTATCGCACATATGGATACTGTTGCAGATTTCTGCGACCATGACATCGTTCCTGTGATTACAGAGAACTACAACGGAGAGGATTTCCCACTCGGAACAAGCGGACGTACTCTTACATTAACAGATTTCCCACATCTTGCAAATTACAAAGGCCGCACACTCATTACATCCGACGGAACTACTATCCTCGGTGTTGATGACAAAGCCGGTATTGCAGAGATTATGACAATGTTAGAGAAAGTTATCTCCGAGAACATTCCTCATGGACAGATTTGTGTTGCATTTACTCCTGACGAAGAAATCGGAACCGGCGCTCAGAGCTTCAATGTGGAAGCCTTCGACGCAGACTTTGGTTATACATTAGACGGAGACGGAGCCGGCGAGATTCAGTTCGAGAACTTCAACGCATACAAAGCAGACTTTGAAATCACAGGTGTGAGCGTTCACCCTGGTTCAAGTAAAGACGTGATGATTAACGCAAGCTTAGTTGCTATGGAGATTAACTCTATGCTTCCTTCCGGAGAGACACCAAGAGGAACCGAAGGATATGAGGGATTCTATCACTTAATGAGCATGTCAGGCGACGTAAGCAGTGCAAAACTTTCTTACATCGTAAGAGACCATGACGCTTCTCTTATGACAGCAAGACTGAATACTCTCCGCCATATCGAGAAATTGATGAACGAGAAATGGGGCGAAGGTATCGTAAAATTAACGATTTCCGAGCAGTACAAGAATATGTCCACAATCATTGCAGATTGCATGCACTTAATCGACAATGCGAAGGTAGCATGTGAAAGAGCCAATGTGGTACCTCAGGTACTCCCGATTCGTGGCGGTACAGATGGATGCCAGTTAAGCTTCAGAGGACTTCCTTGCCCGAACCTCGGAACAGGTGGACATGGATATCATGGACCATTCGAACACTGTACAGTAGAAGGAATGGATGAGGCAACTGCTGTTATCGTAGAACTTGTAAAGATTTACGCGGAATAAGCCATCACATATTTATAAACAGCAATGGAAACGCACCGGTCTTTTGGCTGGTGCGTTCCTGGTTCCAAACAAAATTCAATCCAGGAAAGGAGTCAGATATGGCAAAAGACATGACAAAAGGAAATATTACTTCACAACTGATTTCCTTCACAATTCCTCTCGTTCTTGGCAATCTTTTTCAGTTGACCTACAACGCTGCTGATTCCGTCATCGTCGGAAAATTTCTCGGCGATAGCGCGCTGGCTTCTGTCGGCACAGCAGGTCCGGTTATGAACCTTGTCATCCTGTTCTTCAGCGGGATGTGTATGGGCGCAGGGATTCTGATGAGCACCATGTTCGGAGCAAAAAATTATGAAAAACTGGAAAAGGAAATCAGCACCTCCCTCATCGGCGGGCTCTTCCTTTCGATATGTATCAGCCTGTTCATGCTTTTCTTCGCCACGCCAATCCTTCGTCTGATGCGCGTTCCGAGCGAAGTACTCGCCGGAGCTTCCGGATATCTGCGAATCATTTTTGCCGGACTTATTTTTACGTTTATTTACAATTTCCTGTCAAATACATTGCGCGCCCTGGGAGACAGTAAGACACCCCTTTATTTTCTCACAATTAGCGCAGTACTCAATATCATATTGGACCTTTTATTTGTCGTTGGATTTCGCTGGGGCGTCAATGGGAGCGCCATCGCGACAGTCTTAAGCGGGGCTCTTTGCTGTCTTTTTTGTGCGATTCATATTAAACGAAACGTTCCCATTCTTTGTCTTGGGAAAAAGTGGTTTGTCTTTGAGAAATCATTGCTGACACAGACGTTTTCTTACGGAATTACAAGCGCATTGCAGCTCATGTGTGTACAGCTCGGAAAACTATTTGTTCAATCCATGGTAAATGCCAGAGGAATCGCATTCATGGCAGCGTTCACAGCGACAAACCGGGTCGATGATTTTGCTCTGACACCCCAGCAGAATATCGCCCATGCTACCACCACATTCATGGCACAAAATAAAGGCGCCGGGCAGACAAAACGAATGAAACAAGGCTTCCTCCGCGGCTCATTCGTCCAGTTTATCTATACAGCCGTCACACTCACCCTTGTATTTTTGTTTGCGAAACCGATTGTTCAGCTCTTTTTGTCCGGGGATTCGACAGATTCGCTCTCTTTCGCAGTCACTTATCTGCAGATAATCGCTCTCATGTATCTCATCTCGGGAACTACAAATATTCTGCAAGGATTCTTCAGAGGAACCGGTGATTTAAAAATTACATTACTCAGTTCTTTAACGAATATCATTACCCGCGTCATTTTCACGTTCCTCTTCCTGAATGTGATGCACAAAGGATTCGGAAGCCTTGCCTGGGCGAATGCCGCAGGGTGGATTGCCATGCTCCTTCTGGAATTCCCATTACTCATCCATTACTGGAAAAAACTCAAATAATACAACAGGCACAAAAGCATATCTGATTTTTCAGATTCCTCTTGTGCCTGTGTGACTTTCAGTTTCTTCTAAATATAGCTATCCAACAGCAAAAATTTTCGGATATTCATATGCTTAATTCCGTTTCGACTTCTGTTTATCTCATCCATTGAGACCACATATTTCGGATAATTATCTGGTATCTTTTCCAAAACCGAGAACTCTCTTTCAACCGTTTCTTCACTTGCCAATAAATAGGTGATCTGTATATAGCACTTCTCAGAGCCCTTCTGTGCAACAAAATCCACTTCCTGACGCTCTGCTTTTCCTATATATATTTCATATCCTCTTCTACGCAGTTCCATGTATACAATATTCTCAAGTGTCTGCTGTATATCCCGCATGTTATTTCCATAGACCGCCTCACGTATTCCATGGTCAGCGATATAGGACTTTTCTTGAAATTTAAGCAATTTCTTCCCAAGCACATCTGCCCGCGTAACCATATGAAGCAAGCATGCAGTCTGGCAATATTCAAGATAATTATAAAGTGTCTCGGCAGAAATCGTCCGGTTCTCACTCTTCATATACTTTACAATATTTCCTGCCGAAAATGTTGTTCCAATACCTGCTATAAAATATAGCAATACCCTTTTAAACTGCTCTACGTCTCTAATTTTATTTCTCTGTACAATGTCTTTTAAAACAATAGAGTCATAAATGTCTCTTAAATACTGTTTACTGCTCTCATCGTCAAACGGAAACTGGTATAAAAATGGCATCCCTCCTCTTGTAAGGTATGTCTGAAACACTTCTGCTTCCGACTGTTCCGGCACTGCCTCCAGCACTTCTGCAAATGAAAACGGGTATATCTTAAATTCTACATAGCGTCCTCCAAGATATGTGGCTAACTCCCCTGAAAGCATCTTCGCATTGGAGCCTGTAATATAAATATCCACATCAAAATCTATCATAAGAGAATTGATTACTTTTTCCCATCCCGGAAGTTCTTGTATTTCATCGAAGAACAAGTATACTTTCTCCTTCTGTGTTTTTACGAATTCTTTGACCGTATGATACGTTTCTTCTGCCGATTTTACATAAGAAAATGCACCCGTTTCAAAATTTACAGATAGAAAATGGTCCTCATTCACTCCCTGTTCTATCAAGTCTTTCTTAATCAGTTCCAGTAGAACAGATTTTCCACATCGTCTAATCCCGGTCAGCACTTTTACGACCTCTTTATGCATAAATGGCCGTATCCTTTTTAAATATTCTTCTCTCTTAACCATTACGTTATACCTCCCTCTTATAAAGATATGTCATGTTTTATACAAGTATACCGTAATCCTTACCTATTTTCAACAATAGTTTTCGTTATATCGAAAACTATCGTTTTTTATAGAATAGGAAATTCCGCCGGAATCCTATTCTATAAAAAACACACTTCGTGTGAAAATGCGCAGCTCGCGGCAATGAAATTAGTCATTCAGACACCGCTCGCGCGCGGAGAATCTCGCTTGCGAGATTCTTTTTTATTTTATCCTATTGACATCTCATTTGTTATAGTGTACTATCTAACTATATCACTAGTGCAAAAGGAGGTACACATGAACTACAATGCAGAAATACCTATTTACCTACAAGTAATTCAAGATATCAAGAAAAAAATGGTACAAGGGAAAATTCAACCAGGCGAGAAGCTCCCCTCGAATCGCGAACTTGCAGTTCTATACAAAATCAATCAGAACACTGCGGCGCGTATTTATAAAGAAATGGAAATCGCCGGATATTGTTATACCAAGCGGGGAATTGGTACATTCGTAGTGGAGGATGGAAAGATGTTTGAACAAATCAAAGAAGAAATGGCAGAAGAATTGTTGCGAACTTTTATGAACGGTATGCGGGACCTTGGATATCACAAAGACGATATTATTTTTCAAATTGCGGATTATAAGGAGGAGGAAGTAAAATGATTCTGGAATGCAGAAACTTAAATAAAACATTTATCAATAAAAAAGCGGTCATCGATTTTAATATCAAACTCCAGGAAGGAAAAATCTACGGACTTCTCGGGGAGAACGGAAGCGGAAAAACAACCTGGATGAAAATGCTCTCAGGACTGACAAAGCCAACTTCAGGAGATATCATTTTCAAAGGACATACATGGGATTATCACGACAAGAGTGAAATCGCCTATATGTCTACCGAGCCTTTTTTCTATGACTTTATGACAGTAGAAAGCGTCGGACAGTATTACGAGGATTTCTTCCATGATTTTAATAGAGAAAAATACCGCAAGCTCATTCAACGTGTCGGGTTAAATGAAACTCTAAAAATCAGGAACTTATCCACCGGTATGTCGGCAAAGTTAAAAGTAGTCGCAACGTTATCTCGAAACGCGTCTCTTTATCTTCTTGACGAACCGCTAAATGGCATCGATTACAAGGCAAGAGAAGAAATCGTATCCATCATTTTAGAGGAGGCGGTAGAAACCAACTGCTTTGTCATCTCTACACACTTGATTGAAGAAGTGGAAAGTTTTGTAGATGAAGCTATCTTCGTCAAGAACGGTCAGATTCTTCTTCAGACAGAATTAGAAGATGAACGCCGTCAAAACGGAAAATCTATCAGCAATATTTATATGGAAATTATGTAGGAGGCTTATTACTATGGGAAAAATTATGAAATATGAATGGAGAAAACAGCGGTCTTCCAGAGTCATCATCCTGTTTTTGTGGATGGCTTGTCTTTTAGGTTTCACCTTCGGCTCTATCTTTGAACATGAAATGTTAGCGGTTACGAGTGTTCTGTTTATGATATTTGGTTCCTTCCTTGTCATCTTTTATGTCGGAATCGAGTCTTTGCTCGTATTGAATAAGGACCTTCGCACGAAACAGAGCCACATGCTTTGGATGCTTCCAAAGTCCGTATTTGAAATACTTGGCGCCAAATTTCTTGCGGCAATCCTTCAGATGCTCTTCGTGTTCGTTGCCTTTAGCGCAACCGGATGCGCTTCTGTATTGATTTTATTTGCCACTATGGGAGAATTGAAGTTATTGTTTGAACGAATCGCCGTTCTCACAAAACAGCTTTTCCAGGTGAATGTCGATTGGAGCGTCTTTTTCCTCTTTATGTTCTGGGCATTCCTTGCATGGACATTGGTGATTATGACCGGCTTCCTGGCCATTATTATTTCCAGAACTTTACTTTTGAACTCCAAGTTCTCAGGAATCTTCTCTGTGATTTTATTCTTCCTCATCAACTACGTGGTGGAATATATCTATGTACTTATGGATAACTATATCATCGGAGACAGCGGCTTCTTATTTTCCATCTTCAGTTTTGGATACTATATCGTCGCCTGCACAATACTCTTCCTGATTTCCGGAGTGTTGGCAGATAAAAAATTAAGTGTATAAAACTTGTAGTCAGAAAAAAACAAAGTCAGAAAAAAACAAGGTGTTGAAAATTATAATTTTCAACGCCCTGTTTTTTATTGTCTTATTTTTATTTTGTTACAGATACCTGTGTAAAGTCTGTCATACCATTTGTGGAAACATAGTATCCTTCTACTTTATCTGATACAAATGAAGGCGACTCTAACAGATATGTAGGGCAGATGATTCCACCGCCTACAAGAATTTCTTCAAGCTGTAAATAAATCTGTGCTTTTTCCTGTGGGTCTGTCACATTTTCTACTGAAGCTAAAAGTTCTGAGAATTTCTTGGAATCTTCATCATTCCATCCGGTCTTATCTGCATTAAAGTATCCGTTTTCCGGCTCAAACAATCCAAAAATTGCACTTGGTTCATTATAATATGGTCCCCAGCCGGCTGTTGCGATATCATAATCACCAGCGTCAACTCTATCCCACATAATATTCCATTCCATCATGTCAATTTCAATTGTAATTCCTAAAGTTTCTTCCCATGTCTGTTTCATCCACTCAGCCATTTTCTTAGAAAGCTCTGTTGTACCGCGGCTTGCAAAACGAAGCGTTACTTTTGATGGGTCCGGGTCTTTTCCAAGCTCTTTTAATCCTTCGATAAATAAGGCTTTCGCATCCGGATTTTCTTCTCTCATCTTCGGATTGTTTCTATTCCTTTCCATCATAAATCAAAGAATATCCATCGCTTTTGCTTCCCTGCATTACTATCAAATTGTTCCTACTCCATAAAGTATCTTTTTCCGTCTTCCACCATAATCTGCAATCTCTCATACTCACGCATTAGCATCTGCAATCCGGTGTCTGTGATTCGATACCACTTCTTTCTTCCCTCTTCCTTTGTCCTCCTGATAACCTCATTCTCTTCAAATTTCGACAACATCGCATACAACGTTCCCGGTCCTACCTTCACCCGTCCCGACGACAATTTCTCCACTTTATCCATGATATCTACACCACAGCATTCTTTCATCAGCGCAAGGAGAATGTAGTACATAGGCTCCGTTAATGTTTGAAATTGTTCTCTTGACATCCGCGCTTTCTTCTCCTTTCCCACTTCTGATTTGTCATATTACGGCAAATCCAGTATTTCCCGAATCTCTTCTATCTCGTTATCTGACGGCTCCTGGTTCGTATCCATCTCTAATTCAATCGTCACGACTGCCTCCGGATATCGAACGTAATACCAATACATTTCTTCTCCACCGTTTCGATATGCTTGCTTTGCATTCCATATATCATCACATTGGACTGCCGTATCGTAACCTATCTCCTCCTCTTTCCATAATCGATTCAGAATCCAAGGATGACTGCTCTTCGAAATCTCATAATGAATCTTCGCATGTTCCAATGCTGTATCTCCTCGTGTAAAGCTTCCAAAGATACTCTCCGCCTTTTCCTCTCTCGTATATACGGTTTCTTCATTCCCCAAAAACAAGAATACACCGATTCCTCCGATAAGAATCATACATGCCACAACCTGAAAGAAAACGTTTTCCGCTTCTAACGGTCTCCAGATAGAAACAATCAATGAAATGATTCCCATACCGATTGCCAATAAAACTAACGCAATCAACGTTCTTTCATTCTCTAACCTGTTTCCTGCAACCAATAATTGAAGCACCAGAAAAATAACGAATGAGTACCTGCAAAAAACTATTTTTCTTCCACATCTTCCATATACGGTTTCACCATGTAAATCTAATTCTCTTTTCTTTTGTTGTCTCCATTTTTTCAGACAAATCGCCTCGCATATCGTGCAAATAGCTAACATACAAAGTGTAACCAACAACAGAAGAAGCCAGTTTCTGAAAATGTAATCCCGGAACCGAAATGACCAGAAATCAAGCAAATAAAATCCTAAAATCCCAAGTCCAACACAAGAGCCACTTTTCCATTTACTCCATTCCGTTTTCCAAATATTATCCAGCCTCTCTTCCGGCTCTACAATCGAAACTGCATCTTCTTTCTCCTTTTTGAAAATACAAAATTTCTGATGCGAATCCAAAAAACTCCATCCTGCGGCGCAGCAATATTCCGCGTATTCTTCTGTGTTCTCCCCCGGCTTCAAATCGCTTTCCGCTCCCTTCGGAAATACCTCGACCATATAAGTGATATCCTGCGGCTCTCCTTTCTCAAGAACCAATCCGCATCTCCATTCTTTGAAATGCCATCCCTCCAAAGACTGCTCATGCAGATATAGAGCAAATGCATCACATTCCCGGTATTCAAAATGTGGAAATACTCGTTTCTTTGTCTTCATCTTCATCACCTCTCATCTGGAATATTTCATGTCTCCCACAATATCGAGTATCGATATCGTTAAACTTATTATAATATCGATACTCGATATTGTCAAGGTGGATTCCGCAGTTTCACGTTCAAAAAAAAAGAGTATGTTACACGAAAGTTATTTTTCAACTTCCGCAACATACTCTTTTCCTAAGCTGTTTTGTCATCACATATTGAGACAGACAAAATCAGTCCCTATTAGTTTTCTTTCATTGCGCGATATACATCCACAATCTCTTTTGCCAAATCCTTGAACATCATTCCTGTCATTAAGTGGTCTTGTCCATGAACCATAAGCAAAGATAATTCTACCGGATTTCCATTTGCTTCCTGAGATAACATCTCTGTCTGCGCATGGTGTGCCTGAAGCAATGATTCTTCTGCCGCTTTTAATTTTTCTTCCGCAAGCTCAAAATCACCTGCTTTTGCAGCCTGAATTGCTTCCATCGCTGAACTTTTTCCATCACCGCCATAAATCACAAGACTCATGACTGTCTGTACGTAATTCTCGTCCATGATTTATCCTTTCATCAACTGATTTGCAAAGTCTAATACTTTTGCTCCATTCATCATACCATAGTCTGCCATTGGAATTACTCCTACCGGAATTCCTTTTGGCTCCATAGCGTTTTTAAACTCAGATTCCATGAAACGCACCTGTGGTCCGAGAAGCACTACATCGATATGCTTCTTGTCTGCGTAATCTTTTGCTTCCGCTGCTGCTACCGCAAAAATCTCAACATCTAATCCCTGTTCTTCTGCTGATTTCTGCATTTTTGAAACCAATAAGCTGGTGCTCATTCCTGCTGCACATGCAAGCATGATTGTCTTCTTTTCCATTTTGAAATCCCCTTTCTATCGATTAATAGAGCGTGCAATCATAGATACTGTATGGCGTACGCCGCGAAGAGCCTTGCTCATTGCAAGTAAGTTCTCAACCGGAGCCACTCCGCCGTATCCTGCATCACCGATATGCTGGATATCTACGCCGCATATCTTATTCATAATCGCAATATCTTTGATAGTATCTTCATCAGAGCTTTCCTGGCTTGTACCGATTGCTGTCAGAACCAAGCCTCCGCAACGATGTACTTCTTTTACTACCATTTTTAATTCATCTGTGTCAAATCCCGGAACTGTTCCTACAGCCGGAACTAAAATGACGTCTGCTCCTGCCTCTACGAATTTCTTTGCAGTTTCCAAGTCTGCTACCGGCTCGTCAGAACCTGCTCCATGCATCTTTCCGGCAATAATCAAACCTGAAAAATGTTCTTTTGTAAGGCGGATTGCTTTCTCAATCTGCTCATTTGTAACTCCGGTTCCCGGATTTCCTGTCAAACATACAAAGTCAAATCCAACTTCTTCCAAACGTTTTACAGTATCCAGATTTAACTGACGTCCTCTTGGAATCTCCAGTCTGTCCTCTAACATCTCTGCTTCAAGGTCTACCGGTTCCAGATTTACGCCGATTGGTCTTCCTACCAAACGGTGTAACTCTGATACAAAATTATCTCTGTCATGCTCCAATCCGTAAATATCCGGATTCAGAACGTCTACACAGTTCAATAGAATCATATCTGCGCCAAAAGCTCTCGCAATCTCAGCATTTGTGATATCTCCGATATAAGTTTCTCTTGTCGCTACATTTTCAGAAAGAACGACACGTCCTTCACTTGCTTTGATGCTCTGCTTCAATTCTGCCGCATTCATCGCTAATATCTCTGACGTATTTGCACTAATCAGTCGTTTCATTTTACAAAACCCTTTCGTTTTTAGTCTTATCTAGTTTCTTCAGCTTTGAAACGTTTCTCTACCTGTACGATAAATGGAAGGTAAAGTAATACGTCTAATACAATTAAGATTAACTGAAGAATCGATGCACGTATACTTCCTGTTGCAAGGAATCCACTGATAATCGGCGGTGTTGTCCAACCTGGCGCTGTGTATGTAAGCGGTACTAATCCGATTGCCATAGATGTGTATGCAACTACTAAGTTTACGATTGGCGCAACTACAAACGGAACCAGAAGAAGGATATTTAATACAACCGGAACACCGAACATTGTCGGCTCGTTGATGTTGAATAATCCAGGAACTGTTGTAATCGGCGCTAATGCTTTTGCCTGTTTACTTGCAGTCTTTCTACGAGCAATCCATGCCAACGCGAGAACAAGACCGATTGTTGCACCGGCTCCTCCGATGTATACGAAGTTATCCATGAATGGTGTTGTGAAAATGTGCTCTAAAGCTTCTCCTGCTTTAAATGCTTCTGTATTCTCACCTAAGTTTGCTAACCAGATTGGCTCCATGATTTTGTTAACGATGTTACCACCATGTAATCCGACAAACCACAGACCACTACAGCAAAGTACAAGAACTACAACACCGATGATGTTATTACCAAGTAATCCGAGCGGTGTACCTAATACAGTTTTTGCAATTAAGTGAAGGTTTGGAAGTTTGAATGCATCTAATACACCATATACGATTAACCAACCTACAATCAAAGCTGCTCCCGGAAGGATTGCGCTAAAGCTCTTAGATACTGCTGGTGGAACGCTGTCCGGCATTTTAATCTGGATGTTGTGATTGATGAACCACTGGTAAACCCATCCGTTAATCAAACCAAGTACAATTGCTACGAATAATCCCTGTGCTGCCATGTAAGTAGTTGGCATACCGCTTCCAGCTTCTCCTGTTACGAATGGTGTTACAAGGATGAATGTAGATAATGATACGATTCCTGAAGGAACGCCATCTACGTCATACTGCTTTGTCAGGCTGTATGCAATACCAAAGCTTGCTACAAGACCAATCAATCCAAAACTACTGTCGGAACCTTTCCAAAGGTATCCTGCGATTCCTACTTCTCCAAGCCATGCTTCCAATGATGGAATAGCGAAACCTGTTGCGATTACCATCAATAAAGAACCGATGATGATAAGAGGCATTGCCATTGTAATACCATCACGAATCGCAATCAAAAACTTGTTGCTTGCCATTTTTGCTGCCACTGGCATCAACTTTTCATTTAAAAATTTGTTCATGATTTTCTCCTTTTCTCATTTCCTTTTCACATGAATTATCAATCAGAATAATTCACAACCTAATTGGAGCAAAAGTCATTAATTTTCGCGATAAATAATGTTTCTTTCTATTCCCATCATAGCAGATTTTCCCCTGATTGTACATAATTACTTTTAATTTATAATTAAAATAGTCTTTCTAGACAAAATACGTCATATTTTTTTGTGCACTATTATCAATATTAGTTTTTTCTAATTATATTTTTTTCTTTTTTAATTTTAAAATATAATAAACAAACGAGTGTATTTCAAATTTCCGTTATTTTTTGATAAAAACATTGAAAAAACAGCAAAAATGTAAAAATGATATGGCTTTCTTATTCCCCATCTATTATACTTAAGTTGATTTTATTTTAACAAGGAGTATTATAATCTATGAATTTAACAAAAAAGCAGCAGCTTCTTCATTCTATGATTCTACATAAAATTTATACGCGGCATATGATTTCCCGTACTGATATTGCAAGGGAAACCGGAATTACCCCGGCTACCGTCAGCCTGATTACCGCAGAAATGCTGTCCGAACATCTCATTCAGGAGCTCGGTGAAGAATATGACCCTCAGGATAAAGTCGGAAGAAAAAAGATTTTGCTTTCTGCCGCGCCAAAACATTCCTATTATATTGGCGCCGAAATTTCCGAGCGTTTTTTTTCCTTTGTCCTGACAGATAATACCGGATTCATCCTTCAGCAGGATGTGAATGTCTCCGCTCCCGGCATGGCCGTCACTCATGATACTTTCATCGACATGCTTTCCCGGTTTATCGAAAACACCGGGTACGCGGAGCAGATTTCATCCATAGGCATCGCGATTCCCGGCCACTATACCGAAGAAACGAAACATCAGATTATGACGAACAATACATACTGGAAAAACTTCAATCTTACAGAAATAAAGAACCGTTTTTGTATTCCTGTCTACTATTCCAATAATGTTCACTGTATGGCAAGAGCGGAATCTATTTTTTATACTACACCGGAAACAAACAACAGTAATTTTTTATTTTTCCACATTGGACGCGGTATCCATTGTACCCATATGTACCATGATGATTTATACGGGAAGCAGAATCTCAAAATCGGTGAGGTCGGACATATCATTGTCCGCCCGGATGGGGAACAGTGCGAATGCGGAAAACGAGGCTGTCTCCAGACATACGCCAGCGAAGCATGGCTCATCCGCAAGGCAAAACTCTTATATGACAATGTTCCGGATACCTCTTTGCGCCGGCTCGTCCAAAACAAAGAGGAGATTGAACTTTCTACTCTGTTGACCGCTTACGAACTTGGAGATGAAATGGTTGTAAAATTGATTTCTTCCGCAATCAAAAGTATCGGAATTGCCATCACAAACTTAAATATGATTATCGATTCCGAACGGGTATTTATACATGGCAAGCTATTCCAATCGGAACAGACGATTGCACTTCTGAAGAATTATATTAATTTTGAGCCGAAATTATTTACCCTTCCTTCAAAGCAGGAACTGATTATCAAGCCATACTCTCCTTATACCGGAGCTATCGGGGCGGCCGCACTCTCTGTCTACCGCTTTTTGCTTCATATGGAATAAAAAACTGTAACATAAAAGAGCCCTTTCCGCTGTATCACTTTCAGCGAAAAAGGCTCTCTTTTAGTAATATAAAACAGATTAAATTGGTTCTTGCTCTTCCATCCATTGTTTGTATTCATCCAGACGCTTGATATAACCGTCAAATTCCGGAACTGTAAAATCTTGCTATTTTAAAATTTTTTCTGTGACCATCTCTATATCACTTTCAATAAAGAGTTTTAATAAATCGCTGCATGCTTCCACGTCTTTCATATCGATGATATTATGTGGAGTATGCCCATATCTGGTTGGAATTGATAATCCTAATGTTTTCACTCCACAACAGGATTTCATAATAGCTCCAATGTCTGTTCCACCTGCATATAACGGGTCCATTTGATATGAAATTTTATGCTCTTCTGCCATTCTTCTTAATTCATTTGTCAGACCATTATCGCAAATTACGCTTCCGTCACTTACCTTTATCGCGACACCTCCACCAAGAACCGGTGTTCCATAATCTTCTCCCGGAAGGTCAAATGCGCGGGTAATGTCAACCGCAATTCCAACATCCGGCCGGATTCTTTCTGCCAAAACGGTCGCTCCTCTGAGACCAACTTCCTCTTGTACAGTAAATGTAAAGTATATATCATGATACGGTGTTTTCATCTTTTCAAGAACATCCATCAGAATATAACATCCGATTCTATTATCTATCGCTTTTGAAAGGATTCTGCCATTACAAAGTTCTTCAAAATCTCCTACTATTACTGCACAATCTCCTACAGAAACATATTTCTCAGCTTCTTCTTTTGAAGAAACACTGATGTCTACATATAACTGTCTGATATCCGAATCTTTAATATCCTCTATTCTCTGTGAACATGCAACAATACCTTTTGTACCATTTGCAAATTGTACACGATTCATATAAAGAACAAATGCCGAAAGACCTCCCACCTGTTTCACTTTTAATAAGCCGTTTTCCATAATTCTTACAACACATAATCCAACTTCATCACTATGCGCTGACAGCATAATCTTTTTGCGTGAACTACCTGTTCCTTTTTTTAACGCAATTAGATTACCTACAGCATCTAATTTAATTTCATCTGCATATGGAAAAATTTTTTCAGCAATATAATCTGAAACACTATTTTCCATTCCGCTAACGCCCCATAATTGTGTTAATTCTTCTAACATGTCTACGCCTCTTTCTTATCTTTATGCAAGATATACAATTTCCCCGTCAATCACAGTTCCCATACACTTGGCTGTAATTTCCTGAATCGGATTTTTATCAAAAATAGCAATATCTGCATCTTTTCCTACTTCAATCGTACCGATTCTATCTTCTAATCCAAGTATTTCAGACGCATTACTTGTCACTGCCCGCATTGCTTCTGTAAGAGGTAAGCCTGCTTTATGGCACATTCCCGCACATACGACAAGATTACTTGTATGCATAGCCGGAAGGTCTGTCATGATTGCTAATTTCACACCCGCTTCATATAGAATCGCTGCTGATTCCACTCCTTGATTTATCACTTCATTTTTATGTGGGAATCCTAGAAATGGCCCGAGAATAACTCCTTTCTGTCTTGTATGCGCTAACTCATCTGCAATCAGATGACCTTCGCTACAATGGTCTAACGTAATTTGGAGGTCAAATTCATCCGCAATTCGCAACGCTGTCATAATATCATCTGCCCGATGCGCATGTGCTTTTAACGGAAGTTCTCCTCTTACTACCGGCACAAGCGCCTCCAAACGCATATCAAAAGCCTTTTCTTTTTTATTGTCATATTCCTTGGCTTTATATAACCATTCTCTGATAAGCGCGGCCGTTCCCATTCTCGTTCCAGGCATTCGTCCTTTTCCACCATGAACATTTTTCGGATTCTCGCCAAATGCAGCCTTCATTGCAAGTGGAGTTTTCAAAATCATCTTATCCATTATCTTTCCAACCGTTTTCATCGCAACGAATTGACCGCCAATCGGATTCCCACTCCCCGGTCCGGTAGCCACACACGTCACACCATTTTCATAAGAATGCTTAAATTCTGCATCTAACGGATAGATTCCGTCAATCGCTCTCAAATGAGGTGTGATAGGTTCTGCATCCTCATTTCCATCCACTCCGGCATCGCCGATTCCCCATTCGAAGATGCCTATATGGTTATGTGCATCAATAATGCCCGGCATAACAATTCCTTCTTTTGCATCAATCACCTGACACATTTCAGGAATATCTAGTTTTTTTCCTATCGAGACAATCTTGCCGTCTTGAATTAAAACTTCCCCTTCTACAACCTCTGCATCCTTATTCATCGTATGAATATAACCATTTTTAATTAAAATTGCTTTTTTCTCCATATGCATCTCATCTCCTTAGACAATACTACCTGCCACTTTCTTTGCCAATTCCTCTATCACATCTTCTTCAAATGGTGATGGCAATCCTGCCGAAGTGACTACATCATTGAATCCTTTTGTCCCGCTAAGTTTTATAATATTCTTATAGCACTCCCAAGCTTTCTCATGATTCTCTTCATCCATAACATGGAGTTCAAGTGCACATACCTGTGCAAGAACATAATCAATATAGTAAAAAGGCCAGCGATAAATATGCGTCTGTCTCTGCCACATTCTTCCTTCTCCAAGGAAAGTATCTGTTTCGAAATGTCTCCATGGCGTATATTCTCTTTCCAACTTCTTCCAAAGTTCTCTTCTTTCTTCCGATGTCATCTCTGGATAATCGTATACTGTCTCCTGAAATTCATCTACCGCACATCCATAAGGAATAAACGACAATGCGTGCTTCATATGTAAATATTTATAAGCAGGAATATCCTCTTCCGGTAAAACATACTTTAAGTATGGCCAAACCAGGAACTCCATCCCCATCGAATGAATCTCTGCCAAATCTGAACTACATGCTCCTGCAAAACTCAAAGGTTCTCCTCGTTTACAATATGAATGGAATCCATGTCCCGTTTCATGAGCAAAAGTCTTCAATGCTCCACTGCTGGCATTGTAGGTTTCGAAAATAAACGGCATATGATAAAGAGCTGCGTAATTGGAATACGCTCCCACAATTTTCCCTTGTCGTGTCTCAAGGTCATAGAATTCGCTTTCCAGAAGGTTTTCATAATAAACATGTGTTTCCGGAGATAATTCCTGATAGACCTTTCTAAAATCCTCCAAAACATCCTTTGTAGGCTCCGGCTTTTTCCCAAACTCACAGATATCCTCATCATAATTGTACAATATATCATATCCTAATGCTTTTCGTTGCTTTTCAAAGAGTTGATTTGCAATCGGTACTAATTTTTCCTTAACTCCATCTCGGAAAGTTTTAATTTCTTTTCTGCCATAACTTGTCCTTCCCATACGACAGTAGCCTACATCTGTAAAAGATTTTTTCCCAAGTTTATCAGCAATATTCACACGTACTTTTACAAGTTCATCATAAAGCTCGTCTAAATCATTCCTTATTTTTGCATAAGCTCTTTCGCTAATCTCGGCATACTTGGAACGTTCTTCTCTATCTTCACTTCCCATATGCGGTCCGATTTTAGATAACGGCACCTCACCCTCTTCCGTAACAGCCGTAAGATTTGCTAATAGTTCTGAATAATGCGAAGATAATGCATTTTCTTTCATAAGGTCTTCCAGAATTTCCGTACTAAATGCCTCTTTATGAAGCGCAGCTAATGCAAACGGCTCTTCTCCAATATATCTTTCCAACTCTTTACGATATGGACTCGTAAGAAGAGCTTCATTCATCTCATTTTCCAACCCTTCATATTTTGGCTTTGCCTTATCAAAAAATTCTGTTTCTTTCCTATAATATTCATCATTTACATTCATAGTATTTCGCGCTTCACAGATAACAGCTAAAGTTGAAAATTCATCTCTTAGTTTATCCAAAGCTATCAACGCATAATACGCCTCTCCAAAACTTCCTGCATTTTTAAATTCATCAAGTTGTTCATGAAATTTCTTTTCAAATTTCTCCATATTAAGTCGTGTATATGGTACATCACTAAATTTAATCATGATAAACCTCTCTTTCTTATACCAACGCAAATTTTTCAATCGCTTTTGCTACGCCATCATTTTCATTCGAAACAGTAATATAGTCTGCCACATCTTTGACCGGTTGTACTGCATTTTCCACAGCAATTCCAAGACCGGCTTCACGCACCATTTCCAAATCATTCATCCCATCTCCAAAAGCCATAATTTCTTCTCTTGAAATCCCTAATATTTCCCCCAGTTTCAAGATTCCCGCACCTTTATTTACTCCAAAAGCATTGACTTCGATATTATTTTCCATAGCGCCTGTCGCTGCAACTCCCGGGATTTTTGCAATCTGACAACTCGCTTTTTCCTTCTCATCTTTGCTTTTAAACAACGCTTGTACTTTATCAATCCCTACGTTGTCATTCTCTACTTTTTTGTAAATATCCGGTTCTGGTATTCTGGATTCCCGTATAAACGTCGCTATACTTGGATGCGTAACATATTTTTCTATTTCTGCAAGTTCCGAAGCATTTCCATAGCCATTCCCATCTAGAAACACTTCTTTATACGTATCATATTGCGAGAATATATCTAATATTTGTTTTGCCGTCTCCACCGGAAGAGAAGCTTCATAAATCGTCGTTTCTCTTTCCATGTCTACAATTCTTGCTCCATTTGAAGTAATCGCATACCGCATTCCTGACAATTCCAGAACTTCTTTCGGTAAGCCGGTAAGCGGACGCCCTGTGGCTGCTAGAACCTCTATCCCCTGCTCTATCGCCTGCATTAAAACATTTCTCGTATATTCTGTCATTTCTTTCTTATCATTTAACAACGTGCCGTCACAATCAAAAGCTATCATTTTTATCTTACGAATCATCTTCCTCCGCTCACTCCCCATTTCCAATTAAAATACAACTTTTTTACTATTTAAATACACGTCTTTTTCTTGTGCTACGCACTCAATATCTTCTAGAGGATTTTTCGGCAGACAGACAAAACTTGCTCTTTTTCCTTCTTCCAGAGAACCATATTCATCGGAAATACCAAGAAGGTCTGCGCTTCCTCTTGTAGCTGCCAGCAAAGCCTGACAAGGTGTGAGTCCTGCCATTGTCATAAGTACCATCTCATAAGAAGACTCATCATATGGGTCAAACGGAGAACCTGCATCTGTTCCAAAAGCAATCGGAACTCCCTTTTCCGCACATTTTTTCAACATATCACGATGACGTTGCAAAACTTCTCGACTTTTTGCATGGTCTGGATTATCCGGTTCCTGCTTCATCCCTTCATTTACCGCATAATACGGCGCACATAACGTTGGTACTAAATACGTTCCGCGTTCTGCCATCATTTCCATGATATCTTCCGTCATGAAAACTCCATGCTCAATGGAATCAACACCTGCCTCTACACAATTTCTGATAGCGGTATTACCATGAGTATGTACGGCTACTTTTCTTCCCCATGCATGTGCAGTTTCAACGCACGCACAGATTTCCTCCTTTGTAAATTCACATGGCCCCGGTTCTGGTCCTGGAGAATTTACTCCCCCTGAAACCATCATTTTCACAACATCTGCGCCTTCTTTTATAACACGTCGTACTGTTTTTCGAACCTCATCTACTCCGTCCGCTTCATAACTAATATGAAATCCATGCCCGCCGGTTGTTGAAATTGCATGTCCACATGCAATAATCTTCGGTCCCGGAATCTCTCCTCTATCAATACTATCGCGGATACCAAGGGAATATCCTTTATAAGCTCCCAAATCTCTGCATGCTACAATACCTGATTTTAGTAATTGTCTCGCATGCATTGCTCCCTGACAAATCAGATGTGCCGTATACTGTCCGTCGCTCATCCTTCTAATCTTATCTCCGGCACTACAGAACAGATGTACATGTGCATCAATAAATCCAGGTACTACATATCCTTTCTCCAATTCTACATACTCTGCTTCCGAATCTTCCTCCGCCTCATCTTTATTTTTTATCCAAAGAATATAATCCCCTTCCGTCATCATAACAAAGTTTTCGATAATGCTTTGTTCTTCATCTCCTGTAAATAACCATTTTCCGGTATACGCAACTTTTTTCATTTTACATTTCTCCTTCCATACCTTCATTCAGTTTTTCTGTGCCTTTTAATACAAATTTTCCATTATTGAGAAACTCTATTCTATTTCTACATTCATCATAACCATACATTGTTTTCACTTCATCATATGGCAATGTGATATCGATATGTTTAAAAACATATTTTTGAGCATCCGAAACCGCTCTTTCTGTTCTCTCGTTTGTTTTTGCAACAATTTCTTTTCCATCGAGTAGATTGAAAACCGGTTCATCTTCTGCTCCTCTATAGCAAGGGTCACCAATCGCGATATGAGGACCCATTTTTTCATAAATCAATATCGGAAGTTGTGACTCCAAATGATACTTCTTACAAATATGAAATGCTCTCGTATTTGTTCCAATTGCAAATTCTCCAATCGGTAACGAAGTATGTGGACGCAAGAGATTATCTCTGATACTGTTTTGTCCTTCCTTTCCATTATATTCGCTGGAATAATCTACAATTTCTCCGTCTTTAAACCATAGTTTCAAATTATGAAATTGTGTATCCTGAAGATAAATATCTGGAATATGAAGCAAGCCCGAGCTTCCTTCTAATCTTGGAGTCGTAAATACTTCTCCATATGGAATATTTAAGTCTCCACCGCAATTCATAAAATTGGTTTGTGTTTTTCTATCCAAAATCGGCTTCATCCGAATTTCCAGATTCGTCTGATTATCATCTTTTCCTTCTATTTTGATAAATTGACATTTATCCAGTTCCTCAATCAATGTCTGCTGAATTATCTCAAATTCATCTGAAACTTCCAGATTCATTTCCATAATATCGTCAAAAATTTCTTCAAATTCATCACCTATTTCCGGACTTGGAAAAGCAACTTTACAAAATGATAATTCTCCCGGTTTCACATATTTGTCCTCAACCATTCTTCTCCCATGCATCAATTTCATGTAATCCTCTATATTCATTTCTCTTTTGGATTGTCCAAATTCAATAACCCCTATCATTCCGCAAATATCTCTCATCTGTTCTTCATACTTTTTAAATGCACTTTCATACCATTCGATGATTTGCTCTTCTTCAATTCCCTTTACAGATGGAGCTTCATTCAGATTTTGTTTCATTGCTCCCGGTTTTATGATTACCGGTGTCAAGCCATGCTCTTTCAACTCTTTACTGACTTGTAATACTAAAGCTTCCATTCCTACTTGATAATGTAATCTCACACGTTTTCTGTCCGCTCTATCACGATTTTGACTAATGAATCCATGTAAAAATGCATCCGCAATTTGTTTTCCCATCTGCTGCATTTTCTCTTTTGAATAATGAAAATAAAATTCTGCTTTTCTTTTTTCTTCTTCTGAAATAGGAAAATCATATTGTTCCATCCATGCATAATCCGAATCATTCGCTTCCTGAAGAATTCTTTCATACAAATTGTTCTCTCCGATTTCCACAGAGGCTTTGATTTCTTTCTCTATATAATTCTTTACCGATTGTTCTTTTGTCATTTCACCGTCACCTCTTTGTCCAAATATTGCCAATCAATATAGGGAGCAAATGAACAACTTGATTTTTACACTTTCTTTTCCAAGTTTGCCATTTGCTCCCCTTTCTTTCACTTATATCAGACGTTCAAAAAACGTCGAGTGTTTCTACTGAACTTTTTCTACATATTTAAAGTCATACTCAGCTCCAAATGGCCAAATATTCAGTCCTTTCACATTTTCAGAAATAGTATATGTATTCTCTACAAAGTTCTGTGGAATATATACATATTTATCTAATACTAGTTTTTCTACTTCCTGTAATGTTTTAATTCTTTCCTCTCCAATCTGTGTCATTTGTTTTTCCCATAAACTGATGAACTCTGGGTCGTCCATCTTGCCTTCATCATAGATAAAGCTAAAGAATTCGCTTGCATCAGGATAACTTGCAACGTTAGAACCTCCGATTACACAGTGGAACGTTCCTTCTACTAACATCGGAAGTAACATCTTAGTCTGCATTGGCGAAACTGCAAGTTCCAACCCAAGATTTTTCTTCCACATTTCCTGAACCGCCTGAGCCTGAAGTTTTGACCCTTCTGAATCTACACAATAAATCTGAAGGAAATCTTCCATATCTTCTTTTGTCTTTCCAAGTTCTGCAAGTCCCTCATCTAAAAGCTTCTTAGCTCTCTCAATTGCCTCCGGGTCCGTTGCTGAATCGACAACCAAATCTCCCTGCTGCTCGCGGAAGTCTCCTCCATCTACGCCACGAATACCGTATGGTACCATACCATATGCAGCAAGTTTCTTATTCTTAACAACATTTTCTGCATATGACTGTCTGTCGAATGCGATAGATAACGCTTCACGAATCTTAATATTATTAAGATATTCAACTCGAGGATTGAATTCGATAAAGCTTACTCCCAAACGCGGAACTATTTTAAGCTCAGGCGAATCTTTATATTTTTCCAATTCCTCTGAACCAATTCTTCTAAGGTCCAAGTCTCCTGATTCATACATTCCCTGAATAGCATTTTTATCTGCTGTAATAGACATCTCAATTGTATCTAATGTTACATTTTTTGCATCCCAGTAGTTCTCATTCTTTTCGAGTGTAATTGAATTATCGTGCACCCATTCTGTTACCGTAAATGGTCCGGAAAATACCATGTTTTCCGGTTCTGCACCGTAAAGGTCTTTAAATTCTTCTGCTGCTTTTTTCTGTACTGGAGCATAACCCGGAACTTTTAAGCAGTCAATAAAATAATCAATCGACCTGGACAATGTAAATTCTACCGTATAATCATCTAACGCTTTTACACCAAGCTCAGATTTATCCATTTCTCCTTTTGCGATAGCTTCAGCATTTTTAATTTCAAAGTAATCATTTGCTTTTGGTGATGCAAATTCCGGGTCTACCGCTCTTTGGAAACTATAAACTACATCTTCCGCTGTAATCGGTGTTCCGTCAGACCACTTTGCATCTTCTCGTAATTTTACCGTATAAACTGTTGCATCCTCATTCATTTCAAATTCTGTGGCTAATCCAGGCTCCCATTCTTTTCCGTCTTCTCCGGCAATACGGAACAATGGTTCTGTTACAGCATAACTAATGTTATACGCTGTATCATCTTGAATCTGAAACGGGTCCAGAATCGTAGGTTCCCCTGATATCGCCAGACGCAAAACCTGCTCTTTTGCTTTTTCTCCGCCACTGTCCTTTTTGTCGCTGCTTCCGCAAGCGGTTGCTCCGAATACCATGACGCCTGCTAACAGTAAACACAAAGCTTTTTTCATTTTTTTGTTTTTCATACTTTTCCTCCTCCTTGATAGAAAATATTTATGCCAGCTGCTTACGCAGTTTTGCTCTTATTTATATATGATGGCATGATACGAAATGGCCATTTCCAACATCTTTCATTTCTGGCGGTGTTGTTTTACATATATCTGTAGCATATGGACATCTTGTACAGAACTTACATCCTTTTGGCGCATTGATTGGACTTGGAAGTTCTCCCTTCATTTCAATTTGATGACGCTGCTTCTCCACTTTAGGATTTGGAACCGGTATCGCCGAAAACAATGCTTTTGTATAAGGATGCATTGGATTTTTATAAAGTTCTGTGTTAGAAGCATATTCTACAACTGTTCCCAAATACATAACTGCAACATGGTCCGAAATATACCTTACCATTGACAAATCATGAGCAATAAAAATATAGGAGAGATTCAGTTTCTTCTGAAGTTCAACTAAAAGATTCATAACCTGTGCCTGAATGGATACATCCAATGCACTAATCGGTTCATCGCAGATGATAATTTCCGGATTCATGCTAAGAGCTCTCGCAATTCCGATTCTCTGTCGCTGTCCCCCCCGAAAACTCATGAGGAAATCTGTTTGCGTGCTCCTCATTTAATCCTACCATTTTAAGAAGTTCTATAATCTTTTGTTTCCTTTCCGTCTTGTCCTTAACAATTCCTTGCATATCCCATCCTTCTGCAACAATGTCCCCAATCGTCATACGAGGATTCAGGCATGCATATGGGTCCTGAAATATCATCTGAATGTTTTGAGCTAAATCACGTCGGAATTTCTTCGAACTTTTTCCACTAATGTCTTTACCTTTCAAATAAATCTTTCCGTCTGTCGGGTCATAAATACGAATCAGCGTCCTACCTAGTGTACTTTTCCCACAGCCTGACTCTCCGACTATTCCTAAAGATTCACCCTCGTGTAAAGTAATGCTAATTCCGTCTACAGCTTTGAGTATTTTCCCACCTTTCACCTGAAAATATTTTTTCAAATTTTCCGTACGCAAAATCTCCTGCTTTTCCATCATCTCACCTCCCTGCCTGTAATAGGATTTATAATTTCCATACTCTCTTTTGCTCTCTCATCATAAAGCCAGCAACTCGTTTTATGTCCTTCTCCTTCCGCATCATACTGTGGCGGCTGAATACATCTACAGACTTTCATCGCATAAGGACATCTAGCAGCAAACGCACATCCTTTTGGTGGATTTAATAAATCCGGCGGAGTACCTAAAATCGGGTGTAATGGTTCCTTATTCGTTATTTCCTCCGGTGGTATTGACTGCATAATTCCCCACGTATATGGATGTGAAGCATGCTCAAAAATATCTTCTGCAGTTCCATACTCAATAACCTGACCTGCATACATAACTGCAATATCATCCGCGATATTCGAAACTACACCGAGGTCATGTGTAATCATAATGATTGCCGTATTATATTGTTTTTGAATTTTTTTAATCAATTTCAGAATTTGGGCCTGCGTAGTTACATCCAATGCAGTTGTCGGTTCATCTGCAATCAGAAGCTGCGGATTTACTGCCATAGCGAGCGCAATCATAGCTCGTTGTCTCATTCCTCCTGAAAATTCATGTGGATATTGTTTAAATCTCTCTTCCGGGCTTGGAATTCCTGCCATTGCTAATGTCTCTATCGCTATCCTCTTAGCTTCTTCTTTTGAATTTACTCCACTTTTTAAAATTCCTTCCATAATCTGCTTGCCAACAGTCATTGTTGGGTTAAGACTTGTCATCGGGTCTTGAAAAATCATTCTTATTTTTTTAGCACGAACTTTCTCCATCTCTGTCTCTGTTAATGAAGCAATATCCTCACCGTCAAATATAATTTTTCCTCTTTTAATCTCTCCGCTTGGTTTATCCGGATTTAATCTTACAATTGATTTTGCCGTCACAGATTTACCACATCCAGACTCTCCTACGATTCCGAGAGTTTTTCCTTTTTCAAGCTTGAAGCTAACGCCTCGGACTGCCTGTACTTCTCCAGCATATGTATGAAAAGAAAAAGCAAGGTCGTCTACAACTAATAATTGATTTTCGTTCTCTTTCTTCATGATTCGCTTCTCCCTCCTACTGTCTCATTCTTGGGTCTAACGCGTCACGTAATCCATCTCCCATTAAGTTAAAGCAAAGCATTGTGATACAAATCAGTATTGCCGGAAAGACTAATTGATACGGATAACTTAATAATTTGTTTGCTCCGTCAGAAGCCAGTACTCCCCAACTTGCTGTTGGTAATGGAAGTCCCAATCCGATATAGCTTAAAAATGATTCTGCAAAAATCGCCCCTGGTATTGCAAAAGCCATGTTTGTAATAATCGGACTTAATGCATTTGGGAAAAGATGTTTTACAATAATCCATATACTTCCTGCTCCCATAGTACGGCTTGCCATCACAAATTCCATTTCTTTAATCTGGAATACCTGTCCACGAAACAAACGTGCCATTCCAATCCACCCGGTAGCTGCGATTGCTATAATAATTGGTCCCACACCTGGTTTCATAATTAATATAAGAAGAATCACCCACAGCATTTGCGGAATTGCCGCGATAAGTTCACAAAATCTCATCATAATATTATCTGCAAATCCACCGAAATATCCTGCAATTCCTCCATAAAGAATACCAATAGTTCCATTCAAAATAGATACGATAAGGCCAATGGAAAGACTCACTCTCGCTCCTTCCCAACACCGCACAAAAATATCTCTTCCTAAATCATCCGTTCCAAACAAGTGTGCTAGTGAAGGGCTTTGATTCGTGCATGACAAATCATTCTGGTTATAGGTATATCTGCTGACCATCGGAACAACGATTGCAAGTACTACAATCAAAATCAGGATAATTGCAGACAGCATTGCCAATTTATTCCTTTTGAAACGCCTCCAAGCGTCACTCCAGTATGTGACTGACGGTCGTGTTATTTTATCCGCATCATCATGCATCTGTTCATCTTTTTCAAACATATCCAACGGAATATTCTGAATATCCATCTCTTGTATATTTTTCTCTGTCATGTTCTCCTCCTAACTTGCAACTCGAATTCTCGGGTCAACAACTCCATAAAGAATGTCTACCACAAAATACATGATTGCAGAAATAAATGAAAAGATAAGGGTAAGTCCCATAATCATCGTATAATCGCTTCCTTGAATCGCATTAATCATCGCCTGACCGATTCCCGGAATATTAAAGATTTTTTCTACTACAAAGTTTCCAGTCAACACTCCTGCACACATCGGTCCGAACGATGTGACAAGTGGAAGAAGAGAGTTTCTTAGCATATGCTTTCTAACAATCTCTTTTTTATTAAGTCCTTTGCTCTTAGCTGTATAAATATAATCCTGCGTTGTTACATCTAACATACTTGTTCTTAACATTCTTGCGTAAAAAGCTATATTGGTAAATGCTGCTGTAAACATAGGTAGTATTGCATATTGCCATCCTCTCCATCCTTGTATCGGGAACCATCCCAAATCAACTCCGAACAGCTTTTGTATTAGTGAACCAAAGACGAAGCTCGGTATCGAAACACCCAAAATGGCTAAAACAATCACGATATAGTCGACAGCGCCTTTATTATGTAATGCAGCTATGCATCCAAGTACCATACCGATAATACTTCCAATAATGACTCCGCCAAATCCCACTAGCGCAGATACCGGCATTCCTGTAGTTACTTTTCCCATAACTGTCTGCCCTTTATATTTCATAGATGTACCAAAATCTCCCTGTAGTAAATTCTTCATATAGATGATATACTGCTCAAATAATGGTTTGTCTAATCCATACTTCTGTTCCAGATTTTCCCGCACTACTGCCGGCGTATCTCTCCCTAGCTCAAACGGGTCACCCGGTATTGCATGCATCAGAAAAAATGTAACTGTTGCAATCAAAAACAAGGTAATCAACATGGAACCAAATCGCTTTAACACATACTTTCCCATAACATCTTCTCCTTTTTTTATTTCGTTCTTTTGACAGTATTACCATTTCAGAAAGTTTTTTGTATTGTGTATTTTGTATATTTTTCTTCCACTTTTTCATACTGTCTATGTGATTTATCCACATGCTATCACGAATCTTTTATCATGTCAATAATTTTTTATCACAATTACAGTTTTTTATCGAATTGTGTTGACACATCTATCTTTACGTGATATTTTCATCTTAACAATAAAAAAGGCGGTGAAAACATTCATGTTAAATACAAAAGACTACATACCTATTATGAAATTCCTTGCACTTTATCTTGGAGACGGCTGTGAACTAATTCTTTGTGATACACAAAAAGTTCTACATACTGAAAATTCTTTCGACAACTTAACCCATATAGGAGAACCTGTTGGTGAAATCCAACAAGCATTCATTAACAATCCTAAGTGTCATTCCTTGCCATATAGCGTGAACTATAGAGCTACAAGTTCATCTGGAGAGAAACTCCGCTCTGCAACATTATTTATAAAAGAAGACGAAACACTTACTGGCCTTTTGACAATCAATATGAAAATTTCCAGTCTTCTATCCTTACGGGAATTGCTCGAAAAAATGATTAACGGCAATACATCTCATCACTCTTCAGATATGCCAAATATGTCAAAAAAAGCTACTGAAGATTACGAGAATTTAAGCTCATCTACTTCAGCACTCATAAATTCTGTCATTGTTGAAGCATGTATTCGCTTTGGTGTAACTCCTGAACGGTTCACAACAGCAGAAAAGAAAAGTATTGTACGCGAAATGGATACAAGAGGGATTTTTCTCGTAAAAGGTGCTATCTCAGAAGTCGCAAAAGAACTAAAAAGTTCCGACGCAACCATCTATCGTTATCTTCAACAAATTGATAAATAGGAGGAAACATAACATGACACTTATTACACCAGAAATTGCAGAAAAATCATTACTGGAAGCAGGCTATGAAGTGAATAGTCTTGAGCAAATCAATGAAGGTTCCAACCATTATGTATTTGCCGTAACACTAAATACAGGTGAAAAATTAATTTGCAAATTTGCGAAAATACGTGAAACAGAAAAAAATATCGGTGAAACCGGATTAGATACTTTATTTGGCGGAAAACTTTCGTTAGAAAGAGAAGCTTATCTTTTTTCAATGATTCGAGAAAAGGCCGGTGTTCCGACACCAAAAGTTCATGGAATCCACCATTCAGAATATGGTACCTTCATTGTGTTAGAACACATGGATGGTATTTCTCACAAACAGTATATGAAGGACAGCGGATATTCTAAAAAAGCATTTCTTGATAGTATGGAATATCTCGGTGAAGATTTTGCTAAAGTTCAGTCGGTCACATTTCCTACCTTCGGAAATATTATGGTCGATTCCGAAATAGAACCTGCCGGATTAATCAACTTTTCCGACCGATTCCGTCAGGTCATTGAAATGCGTATCGACCGATGTATGAAAAAAAATATGTTTACCGAAAAAGAACATTCTATGGTTTGTACGTTTTTTGATAAAAAATTAGAACAGCTTCGCCCTCACTTCGAGGCTTGTATCAGCACACCCGTTTTAAATTTTACCGATATGCATGCCGAGAACTTTTTCGTAGATGATACCGGACATCCTTCCGGATATTTTGATTTAGAGTCCGCGCAATCAGCGCCTGCTGCATTAGAATTTTATGGTTTTCGTTTCTTTTTATTTAATTTCTATGACAAAAATTGTTTTGACGAAGCAGAAAACGCATTCTTCCAAGGATATAAAAATGCCGGTGGACTTTATGTCCCGACCAGCATAGAAGATAACCAGGCAATTGATTTCTTAGCGGGTTGCAGACTTTTGGAACTTGCTCAATCCTATTGGGGACATATTGATGGAATTCGTGATACATGGGGAACTGAAATGAAACAACTCTTATTCTCATACATGGAAAACGATATCATAGATTATATGGCAATCGGAAATATTTGGAGACAGAGAGATATGCAGCCATTCACACCTCTCTCAAAGTAAAAATCGTAATAGAACAACAAACTGAGGCGGACATCATGTCCGCCTCCATTATACAAAGGAGAAATATATATGAAAAACATTTATCAAACACGTAGAGAAAATTTTATGAACTCAGATTCTTGTCCATTTCTTACAATCTTATATTCTGGAAAGGCTCCCATCCGTTCGGCAGATGAATCCTACTATTTTAGTGTTGACCGGAATTTTTATTATATGACCGGAATTGACTTAGAAGATGTCGTATTAGTAATGGTACATGAAAGTGACAGCAAAATTTATTCTAGTCTATACTTAAATCTACGTGATGAGCAAACTGCAAAATGGATTGGCGGCTCTCCTTCTCCTGATGAATTAACTAATATCAGTGGAATTGAGCATATTTATTCAATTAATTTATGGAAGTCTCATATGCATCGCTACTTATCTTCACAAACTTCCCGTCCATCAATCGGGTTAAATTTGTGGAGATGCCGACCAGACGATGAACCGACAATCGCCCATCGACTTTCATCTTGGATTCGTTCTATGTATCCTGAGACAGATATACAAAACATCTTTCCATATCTTGCGAAAGCAAGACTTATTAAATCTGAAGATGAATTAGAAAAAATGAAAATTGCACAAGATACAACTAAAAATGCTCTGGAAGAATTATACTCTTATGTGCGTCCAGAAATGAATGAATGTGAAATTGAAGGAATCTTTGATTTCGCGCTCAGGAAACAAGGCGTAAAGGAAACTGCTTTTCCTAGCATTGTTGCCGGTGGTATTCGTGCCACAACACTTCATTATTCAGAAAACAATCATTTTGTTCATGATAATGAATTGGTACTCCTCGACCTTGGAAGTACACACCAACACTATTGCGCCGATATTTCCCGTACTTTTCCAATAAACGGTAAATTTACAGAACGTCAAAAACAACTATATAACATCGTTTTAGAAGCTCAACAACGTGTAATTGAAGCTGCCGTTCCTGGCATTACACTCCTTGAACTAAATGATATTGTAATCGAATATTATAAAACTGCCTTGAAAGAAATTGGCCTTTTGGAAAATGGAAAATCTGTCAAAGATTATTATTATCATGGAGTAAGTCATCCATTAGGATTAGATACTCATGATATTTCTCTTCCTGAATTAGAAACATTAGTCCCAGGTATGGTGATTACTGTCGAACCGGGATTATATGTTGAAGAAGAAGGAATCGGCATACGAATCGAAGATGATATTCTAATTACGACAGATTCTGCCATAAATCTCTCTTCTAACATTATTAAAAACCCGGAAGATATTGAGTTACTCATGTCCAAATGCCCCAATTAATAAATTAAATGGAAATAAATTTATACTATGAGGATTTTATTATGGAAAACAAACGAATTTTAGAACTTATTAGAATTCTTCTTCAACAATCAGGTTATATTACGATTCAAAATGTCTCTACTCTTTTACAAGTTTCTAATAAAACAATTAGAAACGACTTAAATATTGTAGCAGAATTTTTAAACGAACATGCCCTTTCTCTTTGTCGTAAAACTGGAGTTGGTATATACATTAACGGAAGTGAAGAAGCAAAGCTGACACTTCTAAACTCTATTTCCACACGCACAAGCCAAGTAGTTAGTTATTCTCCAAAAGCCAGAAAAAATTATATTGGTCTTCGTTTGATAACTTGTGCAGAAAATTGCAGAATATACGAACTTGCATCAGAACTCTTCGTAAGCCGGGCTACCATTCACAAGGATATTTCTGCTCTTTCTACTCAATTTGCAACATACAATATCCATATTATTAGAAAAAATAACCATGGAATTAACCTGATTGGAAAAGAACGCCATCTAAGAGATTTAATGTTTGACCTTATGCAAGAAGATGCCGGTTACTCTGAATTTATAAAAATCATCCAAAATCCGGATTATCAATGTCATCAGGATTTTATTTTTAAGGCTTTGGATTATACGGATGAAAATATACACAAACTAGTACACCTTATTATTCATTCTGGTAATCCCTATATTAACAGTCTGCCATTTAACTCTCTCTCTGCAGTTTTACTCAGAATTTTTATTTGTATTATGCGTATAACTGAGGGACATCCGATTATCCTTTCTCAAGAGTTTGTAGAAGAATTAAAAGATAAGGCACTTTTTCCTGAAATCTTTCAATTAACAACTATGTTGGAAAAAGAATTGAATTTAACCTTTCCTGAAGAAGAGCTCCGTTATCTTCAGATTCATTTTCTTTCATTAGACAACAAAACAGGTATTACCGAAAACGACCAGCACGAATTAACTCAGCTTGTAGACGAGCTGCTTTTGAATTGGGAACACACATTACAGCTTCCTTTCACACAAGACTATGACCTTCGTGAATCCTTGATTTCACATCTCGGTCCGATGCTTACAAGATTTCGACATGGTATTTCTATAAAAAATCCTATGTTAGAAGAAATTTATGCTTATTACCATAATACTTTTTTCATAGTAAAAAAAAGTCTTGAAACATTAACCAAACAATATTCATGCAACTTAAGTGATGATGAGATTGGATATATTACAATTTATTTAGCAGCCTCTCTTGAGTTAAAAAAACAACCGCTAAAAACAATTTTAATATGTCATGGAGGTACGGGTGTAATTAAACTTCTTCTTTGTAAAATTATACCTCAAATTCCTGAAATTGAAATTATTGCCCAGGAAAGTTTTTTAACCATACAAAATACTGATTTAAGTCAGGCTGAGCTCATCCTCTCTACTTTAAACATAAATTTAAATATAGACATACCTATTTTAACAATTAATCCAATCATGCACGACCATGATATTAGCCGCTTAAAGAATATCGTGAAAAAGTATTACAATGAAAAAAATCGCCCTGTTATAAATATAAATGTTTAAAAGTTTCCACATTGATAATACCAAGTACACACCTATAGAAGCTTGCGCAAATTTAAGCCTATCAATTATAATAAGTCTAGAAAACAAAGGAGGTATATTTTTATGAAACACATTAAAATTGCTGCCGGTTTAGCCCATGTCAATTATGGTAATATTGCCGGAATTGTGAAAGAAATTAGTGATGCTGGTGTTGACTACATTCACTCGGATGCTGCCGATATGCATGACTTACAAAATATGAAACTGATGGGAGGTCATCAAATTATTGCTGGTATTCGTCCTGTAACAGAGAAGCCTATCGAATGCCATATCTATACTGTTACTATGGACAGAATGTTTATTGAACAAATTGCTGAAGCAGGCGCTGATATGTTAATTCTTCCTGCAGAACATTTTCTTGGCGCCCAACTTGCATACATCATTAATTGGTGTCGTGAAATGGGATTAAAAATCGGACTCACACTTGGATGCTACACACCGCTTAGCTTTGTAGAAGAATCCATTTATGATATTGACCGTCTTCATATTGTTACTCATGGTGTAGACGAAACCGATGGCAAAGATAATTGGGGATGGAGAAGAAGCGTTGTCGACCTTGTACAACGGGCTAGAAAAATGATTGCTGAAAAAAATCCTGGATGTGAACTTGCTATCGACGGTGGTCTCCGATATGATAACATGGAAAAATTAATCGAATGTAATCCAGATGTAATTGTTCTTTCCTCTGCACTTTTCAAAGACCCTGATGGAATCGTAGGCGGATTCGAAAAATGTAGAAAAGCTATCGATAATGCTGCTGAAAAATTTGGATTGGAATAGGTTTATGAAAAGTTCAGTAAAAGACTATTTATTTATTACCTTATCTTCCTTGTTGACCGCAATTGCGGTCAACTGCTTTTTCCAATGCACAGGACTTGCTCCAGGCGGAATTACTGGTTTATCTATCATATTGTCATTGATTACCAAAATACCTGTCTCCTATATGACACTGTGCATCTCTATTCCTTTGCTTATTTTAGCAACCATATTATTAGGGAAAAGCTTCGGAATCAAAACATTGTATATTACATTGATGACCCCTGTCTGCATGGAATTGGTTCCTGTAGTAAACCTCTTTCAAATATTTCCGGATGTTCCTCAATTAGTTCTTAAAGTAATTGCCGCAATTTTAGGAGGAATTTTAGTTGGAACAGCTATTGGTTTCGCTTTGAATCACGATTGTGCTACAGGTGGAACTGATGTCATTGCACTTTTAATTCAATACTTCTTTAAATCCTTTAAACTTTCTGTGATTCTGTTTATATTAGATGGAAGTGTTGTAATTGCTTCCGGATTTATCTCCGGCGATTTTATGATAGCTGTTTTAAGTTTATTTTCACTTTTTATCATTATCAATACTATTAAATACGTGACATCAAAAAAATAACTCGCTTATAAAAAAAGAAAAAGTACATGAGGTTTCCTCACACCTCATATACTTCTTCTTTTTTTGATTATTAAGAATCATTAAAATATCCTATTCATAAGATTCCCAGAGTATTCTTTCCAATTCCTCCCTCGAACCAAATGGTAAAAAATCTAATACCGGAGATTTTAATACCTCTTCAAAATCCTTACGTTCCACTCCTGACTCTTTCATAGTCTTAAATAAATGAATCTCTTTCAAGAAAGAACAAATAAAACCATATAATTGTTCTGCCGACTCGGCATCTTTATCAAATAACCTGGCAATATTAAGATACTTTTCCTGATTTTTTTCGATTGAATACTTTACAAACGCAGGAAATACTACTGCCAATGCTTCTCCATGTGGTAAATGTGTAATTCCTCCTATAATTTCTGATAGTGGATGCGGAGCTTGTGCACCTGAATTTGCGAGTGCTCTTCCGGCTAATGTATCTGCCAAAGACATATTACTTCTATACAAGAGATTTTCCGGCTCTTCCAATGCTTTCACTAAATTATCAATAATAAGTTTCATCGCCCGCATAGAATCCTGTTCACTAAAATAGGATGCTCTAGGGTTAATATAACTTTCAAATGCATGTGTAAAAGCATCAAATCCGGTAGCCGCAGTCATTCTTTTCGGTAAGGTCAACATAAGTTCTGGGTCTATGATACATTCTTTTGAAAATAAACTCGGATGATAAAATGTAATCTTTTCCTTTCCCTTTGTGATAACAGCAGCCTGTGTAACCTGTGAACCTGTACCTGATGTAGTTGGAACTGTAATTAGCGGAAGAACTGTATCTGAGTATTCTTCATAATTAACATAAGGCGAAGAATATTTTTGAAATAGTTCATCCCATTTAATTTTTTCCTGTCCATTACAAAAAGCTAAGGCTTTTGCTGTATCTATCGAACTACCGCCACCCACAGCAAGTACAAATTCCGCATTGCTTTCTCGCAACATTTCAAATCCACATTCTATCATTTCTACTGATGGATTAGGTTCTACCTTATCAAAATGAACAATATGGATATCTGCTTGTTCAAAATACTTTTTAATTCTGTCATAAAGTGGTTGTAATGGGGCATCAGGAGTGGTCACCATAAAACCACGTTTTCCATATCTGCCACATATACTGGCAATTTCTTCTAGTCTCCCTTCTCCAAAGTGAATTCGCGTTGGCTGACAATAATCAAACATAAAAACTACCTCCTTCTTGCTATAATAAAAGTATAAAGATTATTAACTAAAAACTCAATCTGCCTACCTTGTCTGATTGTTGTTACTTATTCACCTATTAATGTGGTAATTATATGACACTTTAACATCTGTACTTTCTTTTCCTAATTGATATACTAAAATAAAAAGCAAAGGAGTTTCATAAAATGTTGTATATTATTGATAGCGCTAATGAGAAAGAAATTCAGGAAGCACTCGCATTAGGTGCATGTGGAATTACAGCAAATCCCGCCATGTATCTTAAAAATAACCAAAATTTTTATTCTTTTATTGAAAAATATTCAAAATTAGAACTTCCTTTTCTAAGTGGAGAAGTTATAGGTGAAACCCTAGATGAGATGTTAAAAGAAGTAGAGAAAATCGTAAGTATCAATCCTGACATTGTTATCAAATTGAATTTTTCTAAGACTACTCTAAAATTATGTAACATTCTTAAGAAAAGAGGAATCCATACTGCCGTCACTCTCATTTTCACAATCAATCAAGCAGTTGCCGCCATTAATGCCGGAGCTAATTTTTTGTTCCCATTTATTGGAAGAAGTGATGAATATGGACTTGACGGAATGAAATTAGTAACGTCCATTCAGCAAATAATTATTAAGAATAATTACCCTGTATCAGTCGTTGCAGCTTCTATTAAAAACATTCATCAACTAGAGGTTCTTGCAGAGTCCGGAATCGATTATGCTGCGATTCCTTATGCTCTTTATGAAAAATCATTAGAGCATCCTCTTACTCAGAAAAATAATGAAGCTTTTACTTACGATTGGAATCATGTAAAAAAATAAGATTCTAAATTAGTAGTGGGGTGAGATTTCCTCTCAATGCTTCTGGCTTTCCATCCATTTCAAAATAAAGCAATCCTTTCAAAAAGAGTATCATTCTACCCAAAACAGTACTAGCCTCCCAGAATAATTTCTGAGAGGCTAATATCAATAACAATATGCGTTAATTATATTAAGTTTTTATACTCTCTGCGTCCATCTACGACAGCATAGATAATCACAGTTTTACTTATATCATTTACTTTGTAGAATACTAGATGTTGCTCTACAATCAAAACTCTATACCCTTGTCTCCTTAAAGTAGCATATCTTGGTATACTTCCGGAATTAGGAAATATGGATAAATTGTTAATTGCATTTTCAAGTTTGTTCAGATAGTTCAAAGCTATATCTGCACTTCCCGACTCTTCCGCAATATAAAAGATGATATCCCGTAGCTGCTCATCTGCTTTATCTGTTCGTAAGATTTTATATTCCATATTATCTCCTCGTCAGCAAATCGTTCCGAATATCATCAAAAGTCTGTTGCATTGGCGCTACTCTTCCGCTTATTACATCGTCCTCCGCTTCAGAAAGTGTACGTAGTAATTCAAGTTCTGCTCGCATTTGATTATAGTCTTGTAATCCCATTACTACTGTATCACCTTTACCATTCTTTGTAATAATAATTGGTGTACGTTTTTCGCGACACTCTCGAGATATTTCGTTATAATGATTTCTTAAATCTGCTGAAGGTCTAACAATCGTTTCCATACTGACTCTCCTTTCCGTTTTGATAGACATATTATATCATTATTTTTATATGCAATCAAGTTCTTATACCTATCAGACACGACAACCGCATGAATGGTTCTCTTTCTCTGATTTGCCTTTTGTATACTATCAAACTGCTTTATTTTAACGAATCATTCCAATATAATTATCCAACTGAATCTCTTCCAAATCCGCAATCAAATCTGTAAACCGATTCAGCTTTCCATTTACCGCGTAATCTTCTAAAACATTATAATAATCCAGTCTGTTTTCCTTTGCAATAGATATAGGCAAAAAGCCTTTCGACATCAACTGATAATTCATAATCAATCTTGAGGTACGACCATTCCCGTCAATAAAAGGGTGAATCCGTACAAACTCTGCATGAGTCCATGCTGCATATTCGATTGGATTTAATACTTGCTCTTTCCATTCTAAATCAGCATAAAAATTTTTAATCTGAATATACATATCAGTACCAACCGGAAGGATATGTCCTGCACCGCTAATCCTAACTTCCTGATTACGATATATACCGCCTGCGATAATATTTTCTGTTAAAATCTGGTGAATATCTTTTACGATATTTTCATCTAACTTCTTCCCATTCACAATACAATTCTTAATATATCTATACGCTTTTTTATGATTGACTACCTCATATATCTCTCTTAACGCTTTTCCTCCTACAGAAATACCGTCTTCCAATACAACTTTAGTCTCCATAAGCGTTAGGGTATTTCCTTCAATCGCAGTTGAGTTATGTGTATAAGTCAACTCAAAATCTTTTTCATAAGAAGCCAGTGTTATCTTATCAATCGAATGTTTCCCCTCATCTATAATTTGTTTTTTCTCCAATAATTTATTTATATTCATCTGTTTTTCTTCCCTTTAATTAGAAATTTACTTTGTCTTATTATAACAATACATTCTCGATATCGCAACTCTATGTGAAAAGTAACCTAGTCCCATTAAATATAAAAAATAAGCTTTCAGATAAAATAATAAATCACACACTACTTTATCTGAAAGCTTATTTTTTGCAAAGACAGGGGATGAGAGAATCGAACTCCCACCAAAAGTTTTGGAGACTCCTATCATACCATTTGACCAATCCCCTATATTGTATGAAGAAAGCACTTGGTTCACACCAAATGCTTCATATGTTACGTACCTTCAAAACCACATACAAGAAACCTTTCATCCTTTGTTCTTTCTCCTTAAA
>OFMK01000531.1_pt1 | contig 39634 bp, 38 predicted proteins | sample 1541781 | NCBI WGS metagenome assembly OFMK01 (sample SAMN04209250, study PRJEB22552) | human gut metagenome | biome: gut; material: feces | host: Homo sapiens | place: USA: Oklahoma
ATCTTCTTTTCCATCAAGAGCAAGCAGCGGATCATGTTCCCGCACTTCCGGCTGCAATGTTTTTATAACTGCCGAAGGAATATATGGCGGATTAGAAAGTATCATATCGAATTTTTCAGAAACACCAGAAAACAAATCACTTTCTATCCATTCAGCATCCACTTGGAGGTTTCTCGCATTTTCTTTTGCGACCTGAAGGGCTTTATCCGACACATCTACTCCGACCCCTGTAATTTCACACTTTTTCCGACCATAAGAAAGCACACTCAGTAAAATACAACCAGAGCCAGTACACATATCCAACACCCGCAGTGGTTTCTTTGTATTGATTTTCTCCAATGCAGTCTCTACCAATATTTCCGTATCCTGCCTTGGAATCAGCACATGTTCATTCACTCGAAATTCCAGCCCCATAAACTCTTGCACTCCTGTGAGATGCTGCAGCGGAATTCTTGTTTCCCGTTCTGAAATTAGAGTCTGATAGGTTGCCCGGTGACTATCCTTCATCTCCTGATTCGAGTCAGCAAAGTAAGTAGCACGATTGATTCCGGTTACGTATTCCAATAGATACCATGCATCCAGACCGGCTTCCTCAATCCCCGCTTCTTTTAATCTCTCAATTCCTTCCTCATATGCCTGTTGCAGTGTCATACCTTCTCCCCTTCTGCATCAAAATCCTTGCCGAAAGTTGCTTTTTCGTATGCTTTCCAATCAAATACTGCTTCCACTGCTTTAATCGCCACTTCAATCATACTGTCATCCGGCTCTTTTGTCGTCATCTTCTGAATCATAAGTCCCGGCTTACTCAGAAGATTAACGATTAAATTCTCACTGTTTCCCGCCAGTCGAATAATTTCATAAGAAACTCCTGCAATCAGAGGCAGCAACGCTATTCTAAGAACAACTCTCAAAACCTGTGATTCTGTCGTAATAAAAAAGCAAAAAACAATACTGACGATCATAACAAAAAATAGAAAACTGGTTCCGCATCTTTTATGTTCTCTGGAACTTTTTCTCACATTTTCCACAGTAAGTTCCAACCCATGTTCGATGCAATTGATACATTTATGCTCTGCGCCATGATACATGAACGTCCTTTGTATATCTTCCATCCTGGAAACAAGCGCAATATATCCGAGAAAAATCAAAATTCTGATTATACCTTCCATAATCGTCAAAATCCATCCGGATCCAATATATTTCCTTGCAATATTACTCAGAAAATAAGGCAGCACCATAAAAATTCCAATTGCCAGCACAAAAGAAACTGCTAACGTCAGATTCATCAATATCTTTTCTTTTTTCTCCTGTTTTGCGATTTCTTCGCCGGTCATTTCAACACCTTTTTCATCCTCTTCTTCGAAAAAAGATGCCGAAAACATCAGCGTTCTAATTCCCAGCACAAGAGAATCTACAAAATTAAAAATCCCCCTAATAAACGGAATCTTCGTCACTGCTTTCCATGGCATAACACTCTGATATTCCTGCACATCTACCACTATTTCCTGATCCGGTTTTCGAACCGCCACTGCATAGCGGTCCCCATTCTTCATCATAATCCCTTCCAGTACAGCCTGTCCGCCTATATTTGATGACTTCATTTCTTTCTCCTAACATCAGTAAACTCGTTCTAATCCAAAATGCTCTTCATACAATAACAGGCTGAGATTTTAACGTCTCAGCCTGCTACAATTCTTTTTCTTATTTAATACCATACTTCTTATTGAACTTGTCAACACGTCCACGTGCCTGTGTAGCTTTCTGCTGACCTGTATAGAACGGGTGGCACTTAGAGCAGATTTCTACGTGAATGCTCTCATTTGTAGAACCTGTTACAAATGTGTTACCGCAGTTGCAAGTTACAGTTGCCTGATGGTACTCTGGATGGATTCCTTCTCTCATGATTTTCACCTCTCTATTTTAAAATATTATTCTAATCTCTAAACAGCTACACCATAATAGCATAGTTTTTTCTGTTTTGCAAGTTTTTTCAATAAGAAAACTTTATCTTTTTTCAATTTTTAATTTTTTGCTGCTTTTTCTTTTCCAATCAGGAAATACGGAACTGCCAGGAACAAAATACCGCCCACCATATTTCCAATGGTTACAACAGCCAGATTATAGGCATATCCGCCGATGCTGATATCGTACTGTGCCGGATTCAAAAGACCGATCATCATCAGAGACATATTTGCCACACTATGTTCAAATCCTGCTGTAAAAAATGTGATCAGACACCAGAACGTCATAATCAGCTTTCCTGTTTCTGTTTTCATTTTAATTCCGCACCACACTGCCAGACATACTAAGATATTACAGAGTATTGCCCGCATAAACAGCGGCAGCGGTTCTACAGACATCTTCATCGCTGTAGTATCTGCCATGATCGCCTGTACGCTTCCTGTACAGAGTCCTGTCAGAGAGTACATTCCTGCTACCAGAACAGAGCCTGCCAGATTCCCGAGCCAGCAGGTCACCCACACTGTCACAGAATCCTGAAATGTCACTTTCTTCTGAAACATCCCAACAGCCATCACAAAATTACTTCCTGTAAAGAGCTCTGCTCCTGCCATCAAAACCAGACTGAGGGCAACGCCAAAGCAGCCTCCCATAATAAACTTCACACCCGGCACGCCGCCTTCTTTTAACATTCCACCTGCTGTAAATGCCAGAAGAACGCCAAATCCAACAAACATTCCCGCCAGCATCGCTGAGATGAAGTATGCCCCTGTCTGCTGCCGCAGGAACTGGATTTTCTTTTTGGCTGCATTTCCTGCCATGTCAATTTCTTCACGAAACATCTTGATTTCCTCCTCAGTTTCTCATCATTCAAGTATTCTTGAACATCCCGCATTTTGTCACATTTTGCAGGACACCAACCAGAATATAATATCTGTTTTGTGAGTCAGAATCAAGTATTTTCTTTCGTACAAGAGTGATTTTAGATAAATTTTTGACGAATTACTGTCTGCACCAGCTCGGCATTCGTTCTTGTCCGCGAGAACATATTCAGCAGATTGTCCACTGCTTCATCTGCTTTCATGCCATTCATTGCCTTTCTCAAGAGTTGAGGATTGACGGCATCGGAATCAAAAAATTCCAGAGGAGTGATCTCAAAATAATCACAGATTTTTAAAAATTGGACCATAGAAGGCAAGGCTCTGCCGGAGGAGATTGCCTGAATGTAGCTTCGGTTTTGTCCAAGATCTAAACTCATCTGATATTCAGAGATGTTCTTCTTAAGCCTCAGCTCAGTAATCCGATTACGGATAAATTCTTTGTCCATATGATCGTTCCTCCTATGATATAGAATATCAAAATCATTTTCTGGACAGTGCGGATATAATATGTTATAATTTTGAAAAAATCAAATATAATGCATATTATTTGCGTTATTTCATCTTATAATACGTAATATTTGCGATTGTGGAGGAACGGTATGGGGTATTACAGATCGGAAATAACAGATGAGGATATTGTGTTTCAGAAGCTGAATGAAATTTTATTCTCATATTTTATAGAAAATGATTTTCAGAAAATTCTTCCCCAAATAACAGATAATTTTTTTGCGGTTGGCATGGTCCGCGAAAACGTGATACAGGGCAAGAAAGAAGCAGCGCAAAGGAGTCTGTCGAAAGAAGAAGTTTTTGGGATGGTAACAGATTATGAAATAAAAAATTTTACAGCGGTCTGCCGACAAGAAACGTTTATAGAATGCTTTGGGACCATATGGATTCATAAAAAGAGTGCGGGGAGGTGCGATGGTCCATATTGCATCAATGTTACTGCAGGGTTTTTCAAAGAGGAAGAACAATACCGGCTTTCTCTCTTATTTTTATCAGAGGCATATTTGCCGGAAGAATTCTTTGATAAAATTTTTCGGGAATATAAAAATAATTCCTATGAACTGGATCAGCCAGGGTATGAGGCGCAGGATGTATTTCTGACAATGTTAAATGATGCGGTTAGGGACCCGCTCACAGGGGTTTACAATCGCAGAAGTGGAGAAGCTTTGATTCAAAAGGCTTTGGATGATGAAACGTCCTATGTGTTTTTAGTGCTGGATATAGATCATTTTAAAGAGATCAATGATATATATGGACATCAAGAGGGCGATAAGGTTTTACAGTACACAGTACAGCTTATGAGAAATTCTTTCCGGGGATCGGATATTATATTTCGTCTGGGTGGAGATGAGTTTGTGATTTTTGCGTATCCATGCAATGATCTTAGAATTATGGAAGAAAAACTACAAAAGATGAATGCTGAGTATGAAAAGGAGATTGAGACGTATTATACAAAAAGTCAGTCTTCTCTATCATTTGGAGGAGTTTTTGGATCGGGAAGGATTTCCTTTCAGAAGCTATATAAGAAAGCAGACCAGGTGTTATATGGAGTAAAACATTCACAGGATCAAAATCAGATGATAAGAAAAATTGAAACGATTTGAGTATAAAGAAGTCCAGGAAAGGACTTCTTTGTTTTTGTGGAGACAAGAAAGCGCCGTCGTGATACAATGGTGTCACTATTTTATGCCGACAAAACTAAGATATATACGTATTGTTTTTATAAAAATCAATGTATATAATAATAAATGAAAGGGATGAAAATATGTCGAAAAAATCCGGATTAACAAGTAGACAGAAATCAATCATTAAAATGTTGACACAGTTTAGCGTGGACAATCCAATTACGATACAGGCGATTTCGGAAAAGCTCAAATTAAGCTCCAGGACCATTCTCCGGGAGATGCCGATGATTAATCAATGGTTTGAAGAAAATGATTTTCAGTTGGTAAAGAAACCAAGAGTGGGTCTTTATGTAAAAGAAACTCAGGAAACCAGACGGTTTATTCGGGAACTGGTGGAGCTGGATCGCAATCAGTTTGGATACTCCAAAGAGGAACGACAGGGAAGAATTATATCCAGTCTTCTGATGGCAAATGAGCCGCTGAAATATTTCTACTTTACATCCCTTTTTCACATTTCGGATGGAACCCTAACAAGTGATTTGGATGAAATCGAACAGTGGATGAGTCATTATAATTTATCCTTGCAGAGAAAACCGGGCATAGGCATTTATTGGACCGGAAAAGAAGAGGATTACCGTCAGGCAGTTACAATGGCGATGCGAAAGAAACTGGAAGGTCATTGGTTGTCGGAGCTTCTTACGAATGAGAAACTTCGGCAGGATGGTTCATTCTTGAATTTGAAGCAGGAATTTTTCGATGAAACCCTGTGGATGATTCAGGAGCTGCAAAAGCTTTTAAACATTCAATATACAGAGCGTTCCATTCGGCAGTTATCTTTGTATTTTATGGTGGCAAAAAGCAGGATTGAAAAAGGACTTGAAGTAGAGGGCAATGAGAAAAATCTTGCGTCCATGATGCATCTTCCGGAATGTCAAATGGCAAACTGGATTGGAAGCAAAATAAGTTACGCTGTGGGACATCAGATCTCAGAAGGTGAAATTTACTGCATTGCGATGCAGCTTTTGACAGCGAAGATTTGGAAAAACAAGCATGACAGCAAGTATGATGAAGAGAGTTTCAGAGTTCGGCAAATTGTGATTAAGATTACATTGAATATGGAAAAACTGCTGGATATGAATTTTCTGGGGAATACTGTTTTGATTGACAGTCTTTGCAATCATATGAAACCGGCGATGAATCGGATTCGAGCGAAGATTTTTACAGAAAATACACATATGGAAATGTTAAGAAAGAAGTATGAAGATGTTTATCAGGCAGTAAAGAGATCATGTGAGTTCTTAAAAGAGGAGCTGAAAGTTTCTGAAATCTCGGAAGAAGAACTCGGATTTATTGCGATGTACTTTTGTGCTTTTATTGAAAAGCAAAAGGAAGAGGAGAAAAAAATTCGTGTGTATGTTGCCTGTCCCCATGGGATCGGAACATCGCAGATGCTTTCTGTTTCCTTAAAAAGAGAATTTCCTCAGATAGAGATTCAGAAAGTGATTTCAAGTGCAGATATTCGGGTGGAAGAACTGTCTCGTAATGGGATTGATCTTGTAATTTCTACGACACAACTGGATCTTGATTTTCCAAATGTCTATGTGAGTTCCATGCTTACCGAAACTGATAAAGTGATGGTAAAGACAGCATTGGCAGAGGTTCAGAAATCACCTTGTCAAAAACAGGCAAAAGAGGTATTGAAGCCAAAAAAAATCGGCAAATACCATATCCAGTATATGGTAACGCTCGGGCAGGAAATTTTGCAGGTTCTGGACAATATTAAGATTTCCAATGGAGAAAATCTTCAAAGGAAAAAGGATTTGATTGACTATGCGGGGACTGTTTTTGCCAGAGATGATAAAGCTGCCAGGATCATTACGGCAGAGCTTTATCAGCGAGAAGAGATTTCCAGTACCTATATTCCCAATATGGAGGTTTTGTTTTTACACAGTGAAACCAAAGGCGTAAAACATTGTCGCTTTGGCTATATTTATTTAAAGGAACCCATTGTGGAACAGGGTTCGGTGATTCGCGGGGCACTGCTGATGCTGATTCCAAAGGTCACAGATCAGGTGATTTATCGGGAAGTGATGAGTGAGGTCAGCGGGGCTCTGGCTGAAAAAGATCAGATTATTACATATTTGTTCCATAAAAATAGAAAAGCCGTGGAGGCCGAGTTAGAGGCCAGTCTCGGCAGCTATTTTGAAAAGATTATGAAAAGAAAATGAGAAATTAAGATAAGGAGGATTTACAGCATGAAAAATGGATTACAGAAATTCGGTAAGTTTTTAAGTGCGATGGTGATGCCGAACATCGGTGCGTTTATTGCATGGGGATTTATTACGGCACTGTTTATTGCAGATGGATGGATTCCCAATGAGAAGCTGGCTTCGATTCAGCCTTATATGTTAACCTTTCTATTACCGATCCTAATTGCTTTTACAGGAGGAAGGCAAGTCGGAGGTGACCGAGGAGGTGTTATGGGTGCCATTGCAGTCATGGGATGCATTGCTGGTGTCGGCGGCTTCGACGGACAGCCGATGCTGATGGGAGCCATGGTAATGGGACCATTTGCAGGATGGGTAATTAAGAATTTTGACAAAGCAATGGACGGACATATGCCTGCAGGGTTTGAGATGCTGATCAACAACTTTTCTGTGGGGATTCTGGGGATGATCGTTGCGATTATCGGATATTTTCTGATTGGACCGTTTATGTCAGCTGTTTTGGCAGTGCTGACCGCAGGGGTCAATGTGTTAGTAGATGCCAATCTTTTGCCTCTGTCAGCAATTTTTATTGAGCCGGCAAAAGTCTTATTCTTAAATAACGCGCTGAATCATGGTATTTTTACACCAATCGGAATCGAACAGGCAAAAGAAGCCGGAAAATCAATTATGTATATGCTGGAAGCAAATCCGGGACCGGGACTTGGGGTATTAATCGCATATATGCTGTTTTCCAAAGATAAGGTTACAAAATCATCAGCTCCGGGTGCTATTATTATCCATTTCTTCGGGGGAATTCATGAGATTTATTTTCCTTATGTATTGATGAACCCGATCATCATTATTGCTCCGATTGTAGGAAATATCTGTGCAATTACGTTCTTTAGCATTACGGGATGCGGGCTGGTCGGACCATCATCCCCAGGATCAATTATTGCCTATCTATCCATGTCACCGAGAAGTCAGATGGTTTTGACAGTGATCGGTGTTATCATAGCAACAGGGGTATCTTTCCTGATTGCCGCTCCGATTGTTCGTATGGCAAACGGAAAGAGTCTTGAGGATGCTCAGAGTGATATGGCAGCTAAGAAAGCAGAATCTAAAGGTGCTGTTTTAGAAGCGGGAGAGAAAAAGAATGCGGATGAGGTCAAGAAAATCGTGTTTGCCTGTGATGCCGGAATGGGTTCTTCTGCAATGGGAGCTACAAAATTCAGGAATCGTGTAAAAGCAGAGCGTCCGGATCTTACAGTAATCAATACTTCTGTGGACAATATTCCGGCAGATTGTGATATTGCAGTTGTTCAGGCAGTATTGGTGGATCGTGCAAAAAAATCTGCTCCGCAGGCGCAGATGGTTGTGATTAATAATTTCCTTCAGGATCCGAATCTGGATGCCTTGTATCGTCAAGTAACATCAGTTTCTTCTGTTCAGAATCAGACGGCAGTTACAGCAGAGGAGATTCCGGCTGAGGAAGAAACCTCTCATAGCCAATCTAAAATTTTGGTAGAAGAGGGAATTAAGACCGGATTAAAATCTGTGGACAAATATGAAGCGATTCGCGCAGCGGGAAAATTATTAAACGAATTGGGATATGTAGAGGAAGAGTATATTGAGGCAATGGTCAAGAGGGAAGATACGGTAAGTACCTATATGGGTATGGGCGTTGCAATTCCTCACGGAACTGGAGATGCAAAAGAAAGAGTCCAGAAAACAGGAATTGTAATGCTGCAATATCCGGATGGTGTAGATTTCGGAGATGAAAAGGCGCAGCTGGTGTTTGGAATTGCAGGAATTGGAGATGAGCATTTGGGCTTGCTTGCAAAGATTACAGAAGTCATAGGGGATGAGGAAAAACTTCAGCAATTAAAAAATACAAAAAATATTGATGAAATTATGGAAATGTTTCGTTCATAAGGAACTGATAACAGGAAAGAACAATGATTTTTTAGCTTAGGAGTGAGAAAAATGAAAAAAGCAATTCAGTTTGGAGCAGGAAATATAGGACGTGGATTTATCGGAGGATTACTTTCAAAAGCAGGATATCATGTGGTATTTGCAGACGTCAATGACCAGATTATTGATAAAATCAATGAAGATGGGAAATATACCATTTATGTAAAAGATGTGGAAAGCAAAGAGATTGTCATTACAGATATCAGCGGCGTTAATTCTGCGAAAACGGAATTAATTGATGAAATGAAGGAGGCACAGCTGATTACGACAGCAGTTGGTCTTCGGATTCTTCCGATCATTGCACCGGCGATTGCAGAAGGTATCAAAGTAAGAAAAACATCAGGGGCAGAAGAATTCTTAAATATTATTGCATGTGAGAATGCCATCAAAGGAAGTTCTCAGCTTAAGGAAGCGGTTTATGGGCATCTGAATGAAGAAGAAAAGGCATATGCAGAAAAATATGTGGGATTCCCGGATTGTTCTGTTGACCGCATTGTACCTCCAGTTCGTCTTGATAATCCGATTGATGTAGTGGTAGAGAACTACTATGAGTGGAATGTAGAAGAAGCGTCCTTTAAAGGTGAGGTTCCTCAAATTGAAGGAATGAATCTTGCAGACAATCTGATGGCTTACATTGAAAGGAAACTTTTTACTTTAAATACAGGACATTGTATTACCGCTTATCTTGGCAACTATAAGGGGTATAAGACCATTGACGAAAGTATTGCAGATGAAGAAATTTTAAAAATTGTGAAGAAGGCAATGCAGCAAAGTGGAATGGCATTGGTTCACAAATATGGATTTGATAAGGAGACACATTTTCAATACATTGAGAAAATTTTAAATCGATTTAAAAATCCGTATCTGGTTGATGATACAGCGCGTGTCGGAAGAGAACCTTTGAGAAAGCTGAGCGCTGCAGATCGTCTGACCAAACCGACGATGACTGCGCTGGAATATGATTTGCCGGTGGATGCGCTGCTTACAGGAATTGCGGCGGCATTAAAATATGAGAATGTAGAAGATCCTCAGAGCGTAGAGCTTCAGGATAAAATTCAGACATTGGGCGTAAAAGAAGCGCTGAAAGAAGTTTCCGGAATTACAGAGGATAGAGTTCTTGAAAACGTCATTAAAATTTACAATGCAATGTAATGTTTTATAAAAGAAGCAGGATTTTCCGGTGAAAATGACCGGATGATCCTGCTTGCTTTTGGATAAAATGAGTCTTGAAATTCCCTTCCTTAGGATTTTATTTCTTCAATTCCCGTAATGTCCGGGATGCACATCATGGAATAATTGGTGTGATAGATGACAAACCCCGGTTTAGATTTTGGAGGTTTTTTTAATTCTTTTCGCTGTATATAGTCAATTTCGACTTTCGGAGCCTGGCGTCCTTTGGAGTAGTAAGCGGCAAGGCGTCCGGCTTCCTCAAAAGTTGCGTCCGGTAAAGTTTCCGCTTGTTCTTTTCGTACAATGACGTGAGAACCCGCCATGTTTTTTGCATGAAACCACCAGTCTCCTCCATTGGCGAATTTAAAACTCAATTCATCATTTTGGTAATTATTTTTTCCCACATACATATGAAAGCCATCGGAGGAAAGAAAGTGGAGCGGTTTAGATTTGGAATTTTTTTTGTTTCCTTTAGAACCGCGTTTTTTTATGTAGCCGAAGTCTGTCAGTTCTTCTTTGATTGCCTGTAAATCTTTTTCATTTTCGGACAGTGCCAAAGCGGTGGCGATGGAATCCAAATGATCTAAATCTGATTTTGTTTCTAAAGTTAACTGAGAAAGCGCTTCATAGGTGCGTTTCAGTTTGTTGTATTTTTCAAAAAATTTCTTTGCGTTTTCCAGAGGAGAGATGGAAGGATCCAGAGGAATGGTGATTTCTTCATCGGTGTAATAGTTAGTGCAGGTTAGCGACTTTGCATTTGGCTCTAATTGATAGCCATAGGTTTGTGTGAGTTCTCCGTAAATTCTGAATTTTTCTCTTTTTTCAGTGTCTTTTAACTGGCGAAGCTGCAAATCATATTTTTTACTGGTCCGTTCCAGAGAAGTCTGTATAATTTTGCGAAGATCAGAAGATTTTTGTTTCATTCGTGTGTATTTTTCTTTTTCACGATAATATTCTGTGAGTACGTCAAAAATGGAGTTAAATGTTTTGACGGTACAGTCAGGATACGAAGTTAAAGGAATGCAGGAGAATTCCTTTGGTTCCTCATTTTGATAGAGGATGTTGGGGATGTATGCCTGATCTTCGATGAGGGTTTTTAATTTGATCAGTTGTCCATAGAGACCTGCAGCATCAGCTTCGGACAGAGAACTGGTAGATGCATTTCCATCCAGGCCTGCCCGGTCACATAACTCATTGGCAATCAGAGGGCTCATACCAGTAATCGAAGTGTATAAAGCTTTGCAGAGATTGAGTGGTTTCGTAAGGATTTTCCCGTAAAAATCTTCTGCTGTCAGAGTCATTAGGGATTGCTTTTCCTTAGAAGGGGGATAGGCGTAGGTTCGTCCCGGCAAGACTTCGCGCACAGAGCTTATGTTGGCAGAAATGTGTTTGATGCTGTCCAGAATGATGTTATCATCGTTTACAAAAATAATATTGCTGTGCTTTCCCATAATCTCAATGATCAGCCGTTTTTGACAGACATCACCCAATTCATTGAGATGTTCGATGGTGATCTCAATAATTCGTTCAAAATTAGGCTGAGAAATTTTGAGGATACGACCGCTGCCAAGGTGTTTTCTTAACAGCATACAAAAATTAGGAGCCTGCATTGGATTTTCTTTGGACTCCATGGATAAATAAATCAGAGGAAGAGATGCGCTGGCAGATAGATGCAGCCTTGAGGTAACTCGCTCTTTTTTGATGACCAGCGTGATTTCATCTGCTTCTGGCTGATAAATTTTATAAATGCGTCCTCCGATGATTGTATCGTTTAACTCTTTTGTAATATTTGAAATGACAAATCCGTCAAATGCCATAATAGGACCTCCTGATGATGTATTGAACCGATGGATTTTTTCGGTTTGTCACACAATTATAACAGATTGTGGAAAAAGTATAAAGATAAAATCCAGGATTTAACGGCAGTTCCTTTGGATGTGGTATTGTAATTCGGGAATTTTCTATTTATAATATTGATAAACTTTTGAAAACAGGGGCAGATCATTTAAAAATGGAGGAAAGAATTTTGAGAAAAGAAGCATCCGTCAAAGCTTGGAGAGAATTGTACGATATTACGCAAAAATTAAAGGAATTAGAACCTTGGAATACTTTGGGAAATAAGGATTTAATTGCTATTGTTCCAAAAGGAAGAAAGGACCCTGTTTTCTGCAGCATCATGGGAAAATACGGCGAAGATCAGGGGATTGCAGCATTTGAAGGATATGAAGGACTTGGGGATTTTTATATGATCGCAGGATCCGACGCGTGTGATCTCCCTGCGGAATATTTGATCAATGAACATTCCAGCCTCACGTGTTTTGTTGGAAATATGATGAAGGTTCCAAAAAAACAAAAAGAGGTCATTGATCGCTTGGATCTGCGCTTTAAAAATATTGAAAGCTGGATTTACTTTTTTTCCTATAAAAAAGGATACCAGCCATATCTGTTAGACGCTGATGAAGTGGAATTGCTGACAGAGGTATATGAAAATCTGTATATGGCAGTAAAGGCAGTGCAGGAAGGGAAAGTAACAGCAGATTTTGAGCAGGGAGAGGGAATCATTCGCAAATACAAGGAAGAGACAGGAACATGGGAAATGTTTTCCACAAAATTTCCTGTGGTAGAAAAAGAATTCCCGTCGGTGATGCTGGAAGATGAAAAGCTGAGAGAAGACCTGAAAAAATCTCCGGCGCTGGATCTGACGGTTTTGCTGGATTTTGCATATCTTCCGGTTTATGTGGAAGAAGATGCGGGAGATCGTCCGAGGAATCCGTTGATGTTTATGGCGTTTGATGAGAATCATGATGAAGTGATAACGATGGATGTGCTGCAAGAAGATGACGATGAAATTGGCAGAGCACTGGGATTTTTTATAAGTTTTACACAGCAGCATGGAAGAATCCAAACCATTAAGGCAAGAAATCCGTGGATCTTTGGCGCTCTGGAAGATATTTGCAGGGAGTGCGGGGTGCAGCTGGTTTATGATCCGGTGGAAAAGCTGGATGATGTCCGGGAAGAAGTTATTCGCCGGCTTTGAGTTTTGTTTTATGCCGGCGTATAGTTGACAAATGGAACAATCCTTGGTAAAATACAGAAAGATTTCACGTGTTAGCGAAGTAGCACTTTAATTTGATGAAGTATTAAGGAGAAGATTAAGATGAATAAAAAGAGAGTTCATACACCGGAAGGAGTCCGAGACGTTTACGGCATGGAATGTGCGCAGCGAACGAAAATGAAAGAAAAATTAAATAGAGTTTTTGCCTCCTATGGATATGAGATGATTCGGACACCGGGATTTGAGTTTTTTGATGTGTTTAACAGTGAAAAAGGAACTGTCTCCTCCAGAGACATGTTTAAATTTTTTGATCGGGAGGGGAACACTCTGGTTCTTCGTCCGGATATTACTCCATCCATCGCCAGATGTGTTGCAAAATACTTTCATGAAGAGGAAATGGGAATTCGTTTGTCCTACGGAGGAAATGTATTTTTAAATAATTCCAGTTATCAGCTGAAATTAAAAGAAACCTGCCAGCTTGGAGCAGAGCTGATCAACGATGATTCCATTCAGGCGGACAGCGAAGTCATTGTCATGGCAATTGATTGTTTTTTGGCTGCAGGGCTTCGTGATTTCCGTATTTCTATTGGAGAAGTTGAATTTTTTCAGGGATTAACTGACTCTATCGAGGAAGAAGAGGTAAAAACGTCACTGAGAGAGTTTATTTTAAATAAAAATTATTTTGGGTTGATGGAATACGTGGAAACCTTGGATCTTTCAGAGAAGGTCAAAGAGGTGTTTTTAAGATTTAATGAGCTGAACGGGGATGTTGAAATTTTAGACCAGGCGGAGGAGATGGTTGACAACGAAATTTCAAAGAAAGCCATTGAGCGGCTTCGGAGAGTGTATGATATTCTGAAATTATATGACAAAGACCAATATGTAAGTTTTGATCTCGGGATGCTGAACAAACATAATTATTATACCGGAATTATTTTTAAAGGATATACTTACGGAACCGGAGATGCTGTGTTAAAAGGCGGACGTTATGATAATTTAATTGAACAATTCGGGAAAAAGGCGCCTTCCGTAGGTTTCGCCATCGTATTGGATGAATTAATGATCGCGCTTGGAAGACAGGGAATTGCCATGGAGGCAGATCATACGGACGTGATGATTTTGTATGCCGATCAATTAATGAAAGATGCAGTTGTCAAAGCAGGGGAGTTGCGAAGGCAGGGAAGATCGGTAGTTTTGGAGCGGAAAAAGAAAGAGATCAGCACAGAAGCGTATGAGCATTATGCGAAGGAGCATAAAATAGGAGAAATTTTATACTTTGTTTCGTAATAGAATCAGTGAAAGGAAGGAAAACATACATGAGATATATTACATTTGCATTAGCCAAAGGACGACTGGCAAAAAAAACTTTATCCTTGCTGGAACAGATTGGAATTACCTGTGAGGAAATGAAGGATGAAAAAACGAGAAAACTGATCTTTGTCAACGAAGAATTGAAGCTGAAATTTTTCTTGTCAAAGGCAAGTGATGTTCCGACTTACGTAGAATATGGTGCGGCAGATATTGGTGTGGTGGGAAAAGATACCATACTGGAAGAGGGAAGAAATCTCTATGAGGTACTGGATTTAAAGTTCGGTGCGTGTAAAATGTGCGTCTGTGGACCGAAAGAGGCAAAAAAATATTTAAACAGCAATGAAATGATTCGTGTAGCGTCGAAATATCCGCATATTGCGAAAGAATATTTTAATAATGAGAAATTGCAGACGGTAGAAATCGTAAAATTAAATGGTTCGGTAGAACTTGCGCCAATTGTCGGTCTCTCAGAGGTGATTGTTGATATTGTAGAAACTGGAACGACTTTGCGGGAAAACGGTTTGGAAGTGCTGGAAGAGATTTGTCCGCTGTCAGCAAGAATGGTAGTCAATCAGGTGAGTCAGAAGATGGAACAGGAGCGGATTAGTAAAATCATTGTAGAATTAAAAAAACTATTGGATGAAAAGAAATAACGGGAGAGATCAATATGAGAATTGTAAAAATCAATAAAGATTCCATTGCCAATATTTTATCGGATCTGTTAAAGAGGAATCCCAATCAGTATGCAGGATTTCAGGAACAGGTGGATGCAATCATTGAAAATGTAAAAAATCAGGGAGATTCCGCAGTTTTTGATTATACAAAAAAATTTGATGAAGCTGTGATCAGCAAAGATAATATTCTTGTGACGGAAGAGGAAATTAAAGAAGCCTATGCGCAGACGGATGACAAATTGATTGAGGTGATTCGCAAAGCAATTAAAAATATTCGTGATTTTCATGAAAAGCAAATACAAAAAAGCTGGTTTGAAACAAGGGAAGACGGGGTGATGCTCGGACAGAAAGTAACGCCGATGGAAAGCTGCGGTGTTTATGTCCCGGGCGGCAAAGCGGTGTATCCGTCCTCTGTTTTAATGAATATTGTACCGGCCCATGTGGCAGGAGTAAAAAATATTGTGATGACGACTCCTCCGGGAAAAGATGGGAAAGTGACAGCCAGTACGCTGGTTGCAGCAAAAGAAGCGGGAGCAGATAAGATTTATAAGGTCGGAGGAGCGCAGGCAATTGCGGCTTTGGCATTTGGAACAGAGTCGATTCCGAAGGTGGATAAAATTGTAGGCCCGGGAAATATTTTTGTGGCGCTGGCAAAGAAAGCTGTGTATGGAAATGTAAGTATTGATTCCATTGCCGGACCAAGCGAAATTCTTGTGTTGGCAGATGAAACTGCAAATGCCAGATATGTGGCAGCGGATTTGTTATCTCAGGCGGAACATGATGAGATGGCAAGCGCCATTCTTGTGACGACCAGTGAATCACTGGCACAGGAGGTCTCCAGAGAAATTGATGGATTTTTAAAAGAGCTTTCCAGAAAAGAAATTATGGAAAAATCACTGGACTCTTTTGGATATATTTTAGTTGCGGATGATATGAAAGAGGCGGTCGATACTGCCAATGCCATTGCTTCAGAGCATTTGGAAATTATGACGGCAAATCCTTTTGATGTGATGACAAGAATCAAAAATGCCGGAGCCATTTTCATTGGAGCTTACAGCTGTGAACCGTTGGGGGATTATTTTGCAGGTCCCAATCATGTGCTTCCGACCAATGGAACTGCCAAATTTTTCTCGCCGCTTAGTGTGGATGATTTTATAAAGAAATCCAGTGTGATATATTATTCAAGAGAAGCGTTGGAACCGGTTCATAAAGACATCGAATTTTTTGCCTGTCAGGAACAACTGACAGCACATGCAAATTCGATGAAAGTGCGATTTGAAAATAACGAGGAAGGATAGAAGGATGAGCAGAACAGTATCCATAGAACGAAATACCAGCGAAACAAAGATTTGCCTGACGTTGAATCTTGACGGCAATGGAATTACAAATATTCACACGGGAATCGGATTTTTTGATCACATGTTAAATAGCTTTGCGCGTCATGGCTTTTTTGATCTTGATGTGACAGTGGATGGAGATTTGCATGTGGATTGCCATCATACAATAGAAGATGTGGGAATTGTATTGGGAGAGGCGATTGGAAAAGCAGTGGGGGATAAAAAAGGAATCAAACGCTATGGTTCTTTTTTGCTGCCGATGGATGAAACCCTCATGCTTTGTGCTGTAGATCTGTCCGGACGTCCATATTTGGTGATGGACTGCGACTTTACGGTAGACCGTGTGGGAGAATTTGATACAGAAATGGCAAGAGAATTTTTTTATGCTGTTTCTTATAGCGCAGCGATGAATCTGCATTTGAAAAAGATGTGTGGAGAGAACAATCATCATATGCTGGAAGCCGCATTTAAAGCTTTTGCCAAGGCGCTGGATGAGGCAACCATGACAGATCCGAGAATCGGAGATGTTCTGTCTACGAAAGGAGCATTATAATGAAGTATACGACATTGATTCCATGTGTGGATGTCAGGATGCCTGTGGAATCTGCACAACAATATAACCATACCGGAGCGGATGCCATCGGATACTATGAAGAAAAGGCATCTATTGAGACGATTAAAGAGATAAAAGCAGTTATTGATGTTCCTCTTTATGTCGGCGGCGGGATTAAGGACTTAGAAGATGTAAAAAAAGTTTTATATGCGGGAGCGGATAAAGTCTGTATCGGGAAGGCAGTACAGGTGGACAAAGACATTGTGAAAAAAGCCTCCGACCGTTTTGGAAAATCTCAGGTGATGGTTTCTATGAATCCTGACAAACTCGATGATCCTCTGCATTTTGCAAAAGAAATGGAACGTTTAGGTGCAGGAGAACTGCTTATTTTAACGGAAGATGGGTATGATAAGACTGCCGGATTTATTCAAAGTCTGAAAAATCAGATTTCCATTCCTGTCATGATGAGTGTTTTGCGGAAAGAAGATGTTTTGGAGGCGGCACAGGCTGCTGATCATGCGCAAAGCATTGCGATTACAGGAGATCAACCGTTTTCCGTGCTGGAACTAAAGAAATTTTGCCGTGAACATGGAATGGATGTGTCCACGCTGAAAAGTCCGATTCCGTTTGAAGCGTTTAAATTAAACAGCGATGGAATGCTGACAACGGTTGTGCAGGATTATAAGACCAAGGAAGTGCTGATGGTTGCATATATGACAAAAGAAGCTTTTGAGCAAACGGTAGAAACTGGGGTTATGACATATTACAGCAGGAGCAGAGATGAACTTTGGGTAAAGGGAGAAACTTCAGGGCACTATCAATATGTTAAATCTTTGTCCATTGACTGTGATAAAGATACTTTGCTGGCAAAGGTTCGGCAGGTGGGAAACGCCTGTCATACGGGACATTCTTCCTGCTTTTTTACAGATCTTGTAAAAAAAGAATATAAGGATGACAATCCAATGAATGTATTTCAGGATGTTTATGATGTCATTTTGGATCGCAAGCTGCATCCTAAAGAGGGATCTTATACCAATTATCTTTTTGAGAAAGGGATTGATAAGATTCTGAAAAAAGTCGGAGAGGAATGTACAGAGATTGTGATTGCTGCGAAGAATCCGGATCCGGAAGAAATGAAATATGAAATTTCTGATTTTCTGTATCATTTGATGGTACTGATGGCAGAGCGTGGAATGACTTGGGAGCAGGTAACCCGTGAGCTTCTGGAAAGAAAATAATTGTTTTTCGGGAATTGATTTGGTATAATCGATTCTATAGGATGAAGGAGGCATGATATGACAGCGTTTTTATCAGAACTCATTTCTTACGTATTGAAGTTTGTGATTCTCATGGCATGTTCTGTGGGAGGCGTCTTTTTTGGAATGCAGCGTGCAAAGAAGAAAAAGAAATCCATTTAGACAATACGGATTTAGAAGGCGATTTTTTTAGCTGCATGGGAAAGTGATTCTTATGCAGCTAAAAAAACGCTTTGTGATATCCGAAGCTGTGCGCGCAGTGCGTGACCGCCATATTCCGATCAATCATTAGTTACATTTAGGAGGATGAAGAATTGAAAGCATATGGAGTGAATGAACTCAGAAAGATGTATCTTGATTTCTTTGAGAGCAAAGGTCATCTGGTAATGAAAAGTTTTTCCCTGGTGCCCCAAAATGATAACAGTTTGTTATTAATTAATGCGGGGATGGCGCCATTAAAACCATATTTTACAGGACAGGAAGTGCCGCCGAGGACAAGAGTTGCCACCTGTCAGAAATGTATTCGGACCGGAGATATTGAAAATGTCGGAAAAACAGCGAGACATGGAACCTTTTTTGAAATGCTTGGAAACTTCTCTTTTGGGGATTATTTTAAGCATGAAGCCATTGCCTGGTCTTGGGAATTTTTGACAGAATTTGTGGGATTAGATCCGGAGAGGCTTTATCCTTCTGTCTATTTAGAAGACGATGAAGCTTTTGAAATCTGGGAAAAAGAAATAGGAATCGCTCCGGAGCGTATTTTCCGTTTTGGAAAGGAAGATAATTTCTGGGAACACGGAGCAGGTCCCTGCGGTCCGTGTTCTGAAATTTATTATGACCGCGGAGAAAAATATGGCTGCAAAGAGCCGGGATGTACGGTGGGATGTGAATGCGACCGTTATATGGAAGTATGGAATAATGTATTTACTCAGTTCGATAATGACGGACACAATCACTACACGGAATTAGAAAATAAAAATATTGATACGGGAATGGGTCTGGAACGTCTGGCAGTGGTTGTACAAGATGTGGATTCTATTTTTGACGTTGACTCCATCAAAGCGATTCGGGATAAGGTTTGCGAAAAAGCGGGAGTGATTTACGGCAAAAACTACGATCAGGATGTTTCAGTTCGTGTGATCACTGATCACATTCGTTCTGCTTCTTTTATGATTTCCGATGGAATTATGCCGTCCAATGAAGGAAGAGGCTATGTGCTGCGCCGCTTGATCCGGCGTGCGGCAAGACACGGAAGAATGCTTGGAATGAAAGGACTGTTTTTGGCAGAATTAAGTAAGACTGTGATTGCAGAATCCAGAGACGGATATCCGGAACTGGAAGATAAGGCAGAATTTATTTTTAGAAATCTGACGCAGGAAGAAAAACAGTTTAACAAGACGATTGATCAGGGGCTTTCCATTCTTGCAGATATGGAAAAAGAAATGAAAGAAGCTGGAAAGAAGGAACTGGATGGAACAGATGCCTTTAAACTTTACGATACGTATGGTTTTCCGCTGGATCTGACGATTGAAATCCTGGAGGAAAAGGGATTTACCGTGGATCAGGCAGGATTTGAGAAGGAAATGCAGATCCAGAGAGAAACTGCCAGAGGAGCCAGAGCTGAAACAAATTATATGGGAGCAGATGCCACCGTCTATGAGCAGCTGGATCCGGCAATGACTTCGGAATTTTTGGGATATGATGAATTGACCTGCGAGGGAACGATCACGGCGATGACAACGGAGACAGAGGTTGTGAATCAGTTGATAAAAGGTCAGAAAGGCACTTTGATTGCGGACCAGACGACTTTTTATGCTACCAGCGGAGGACAGGAAGCAGACAAAGGTGTTATTTTAAGCGACAGTGCATCGTTTGAAGTCGAGGATGTGGTGAAACTTTCCGGTGGGAAAATCGGACATGTAGGATGCGTGGTGGATGGGGTCTTTGCCTTAGGAGACCGGGCAGTATTTCATGTCAATGAAAAGAACCGCAGTCAGGCACAGAAAAATCACAGCGCAACACATTTGCTTCAAAAAGCGCTCCGGGAAGTTCTTGGAACACATGTAGAGCAGGCTGGTTCTTTGAATAATGCGAAACATCTGCGCTTTGATTTTACTCATTTTTCTCCGATGACAGCCGAAGAGATCCGAAAAGTAGAAGAGATTGTAAATTCTAAGATTGCGGCAAATCTTCCGGTAGAAACAAAAGTTATGTCCATGGATGAGGCGAAGCAGACGGGAGCTATGGCATTATTTGGCGAGAAATACGGAGATGAAGTCCGCGTGGTATCCATGGGAGATTTTTCTGTGGAGCTGTGTGGAGGAACGCATGTGAAAAATACAGGAACAATTACGGCATTTAAGATTTTATCAGAGACAGGTGTGGCCTCAGGAGTTCGTCGAATTGAGGCAATTACCGATCAGGGAGTATTTGATTACTATGATCGGCTGGAGGGACAGCTCAATGAAGCGGCAGAAGCACTTAAGACCACTCCGGCAGGAATGCTTAAGAGAATTGGATCACTGTTGCAGGAAGTGAAAGAGTTGAAAAGTGAAAATGAATCATTAAAGAGCAAGCTTGCCAAGGATGCTTTAGGGGATGTTATGGATCAGGTGATAGAAGTTCAGGGCATAAAACTTCTTGCTGCTGCTGTGGAAGATGTCGATATGAATGGTCTCCGCGAGCTGGGCGATAACCTGAAAGAAAAACTGGAAGAAGGAGTTGTCGTGTTAGCTTCATCGAAAGCAGGAAAAGTATTTTTAGTTGCCATGGTAACCGAAGGTGCAATGAAAGCAGGGGCTCATGCCGGAAATCTGATCAAAGCCATTGCCGGGTGTGTCGGCGGAGGCGGAGGCGGACGTCCGAATATGGCGCAGGCAGGAGGAAAAGATCCTTCCGGGATTGCAAAAGCTGTGAAAAAGGCGAAAGAAGTCTTAGAAAGTCAAATTTCCTAGTTGACGAAATTCAAAAATATGGTATAATAGTCTAGTGCAAAAAAATAAAACCCAAACAGTCCGATGCACAAGTACAAGACTGGAGGGGAGGTCGGGAATAGAATGTCTAACGTAATCGTTAAAGAAAATGAATCTTTAGATAGCGCTCTTCGCAGATTTAAAAGAAATTGTGCGAAAGCAGGAATTCAGCAGGAGATTCGTAAAAGAGAACATTACGAGAAGCCAAGTGTAAGACGAAAGAAAAAGTCTGAAGCTGCTCGTAAGAGAAAATCAAAATAATTGAAGATAAAGCATCATCTATCTGGAAACAGGTATATGGTGCTTTTTTTCTGCATATATTAAACCAAATGCCGCCTTTGGAGGGATTTCATGAGGAAAAAACCGAAAGAAGCCATTGCAAAAGGTCTTTCGCTTCCAAGAGATGTGGTATTCGGTGATTTTATCATTACATTGACAGGGAATCAAGAAGTCTTGATTGAAAATTATCGGGGAATTCTTTCTTATGATGATCAGAAAATTTCGATTCAAGGAAATCATGTAGTGCTAAATATCTGCGGCAGTCATCTTGCCATTGACTATTATTCACAGGAAGCTATGAAGGTTCTTGGCAGGATAGAGCGGCTGGAATACATATAGGGGGAGCAAAAGGTGATAAGATTACTGCATTTTCTATTGGGAAGATTGTATTTTGAGATTCATGGCCAAAATGTGGAACGTTTTCTGAATTTGTGTGCAAAAAATAATCTTGTGCTGTGGGACTTAAAACCCTGTGATGGAGGGTATTGTTTTTTTGTCCGGAGAAAATCACGGGATATGCTGATGGCGTTGTCTGAGAAAACGAATTTGGAGCTTCATGCAATCAAAAGATCGGGACTTCCCTTTTTTTTATCGGAATATCGCAGAAGAAAGGCATTCTTTTTTTCTGTAATTCTTGCGGCGATGATGATGTTTGCATTCAGTCAGTTTATGTGGGAAATAACCATTTCCGGAAGCGAGGTTTATTCAGAAAGTGAAATTTTAAAATATGTCACAACAAATTTTTACAAGCCCGGAACACTCAAGCAAAAGATTGACTGTAATCGACTGGAAGAGCACCTGAGAGAAGATTATGATGAAATCGCATGGGTTTCCTGTTCCATACAGGGAACAAGACTTCATATTGAGCTAAAGGAGACTTTGGATCGAAAAACAAAACAAAATCCGAAAAAACCGTGTGATATTGTAGCAAATAAATCAGGAATTATTACAGGATTATCTGTGAAAAGCGGAACGCCGCTTGTGGCAGTTGGAGATAGTGTGAAAAAAGGGACCACTCTGATTTCCGGTTTGATTTATTACTATAGTGATGACTTTCAGGTGACAGAAACGGATAAGATCAAGGCAGACGGCGAGATTACCATGAGGACCAAGGAAACTTATAAAGAGGCGATTCCTGTGGAATACTATGAGAAAAAGACCGTCAAAAAGAAGACAAGAATTAAAAGCTTCTATGCAGGAACTTTAAAACTCAAACTGCCGGGAAAAGAACCAAAAGGTCACGTAGATATTGTTGAAAAAAAATATCCATTAAAGCTGGGAAGTTCTTTCTATCTTCCGGCTGGAGTTTATGTGAGAACCTATCAATCCTATCAGGCGGAGAAAAAAATACAGACAATGAAGCAGGCAAAGAAAATGCTTCGTGAAAAATTTCAACAATATTTAAAAAAGAAAAAGAGGGATGGGGTTCGGGTCGTACATCATGAAATTGAGTATCGGAAACAAGGAAATGAATATATTGCTGAGGGAAACGTTATTCAGGAAGAAAAAGTTGGGAAAATTCGCAACATTCGTTCGCTGACCAAAAAGCAGGAAACCCAGATTGCTCCGACAACGGCGCTTCCGCAATAAAAGAAAGAGGTGTTGAGTTGAAAAACTTTCTTGCAGATGTTAAAATACAAAAGAATACAGATAAAGGAGCTTCAAAGATGAATCCAGTTGAAATTGAGATGAATTTCCCGGCAGAGCATGGTGGAAATGTATTTGGCCAATTTGATGCCTATATGAAAAAGATTGAGAAAACACTGCATGTCAGTTTGATTCTGCGGGGAGACCAGTTAAAATGCATAGGGAATCAAGCAGCAGTGAACCATGCAGTTTCTGTAATCGAGGAATTGTTAGAATTATCCAAGAGAGGGAATGTGATTACGGAACAAAATGTAAATTATGCACTCTCCTTGTCAATGGAAGATCAGCCTGCAAATCTGCTGGAGCTTGATAAAGATGTTATTTGTCATACCGTCCAGGGGAAAGCAGTCAAACCCAAAACTTTGGGGCAGAAACAATATGTGGAGGAAATCCATGATAAAATGATAACGTTCGGAGTCGGGCCTGCCGGAACAGGAAAGACATATCTTGCCATGGCTATGGCAATTACTGCTTTTAAAAGTGATGAAGTAAATCGTATTATTCTGACGCGTCCTGCCATTGAGGCAGGAGAGAAGCTGGGGTTTCTTCCGGGAGATCTGCAGAGCAAAGTTGATCCGTATTTGAGACCACTGTATGATGCACTGTATGAAATTCTCGGGGCAGATGCATTTATGAAGAATATGGAAAAGGGACTCATTGAGGTGGCGCCTCTTGCCTATATGCGCGGTCGGACGCTCGATAATGCTTATATTATTTTGGATGAGGCACAAAATACAACGCCGGCACAGATGAAGATGTTTTTGACGCGGATTGGATTCGGATCAAAAGCAATTATTACCGGAGATTTAACGCAGAAGGATTTGCCGTTTGAGAGCATTTCCGGATTAGAAGAAGCCCTGAAGGTTCTTGGGAAAGTCAAAGAGATCGGAATTTGCGAACTTACAAATAAGGATGTGGTCAGACACCCGTTGGTACAAAAAATTGTTGCGGCGTATGATAAATACGAGGAGACAAAAGCTGTAAGAAAGAATAAGAGTGCGAGAAAAAACAAAAGATAAGGAATGCTATGAATATAATGATTGAAAAGGAATACGAAGGAGAGATTGGAATCTCTTATGAGAGGATTGCAAAGGAAGTCATAGAGACTGCGATTGATTATGTGCAGTGTCCCTATGAGTGCCGGGTCAATCTTCTTTTGGTAGACAATGAGACCATTCATCGAGTCAATCAGGAAACAAGACAGATCGATCGTCCCACCGATGTGCTGTCATTTCCAATGGCAGAGTATCCTCACCCGGCAGATTTTTCGGAAATTGAAAAAGATCCGATGGCATTTGATCCGGAGAGCGGAGAGTTTCTTCTCGGGGATATTATGATCTCCATGGACAAAGTATGGGAGCAGGCGAAGAACTATGGACACAGTGCAGAAAGAGAGTATGCTTTTTTGATTGCCCATAGTATGCTGCATCTTTTTGGATACGACCATATGAAAGAAGATGAACGGAAGGAGATGGAGCAAAAACAGGAAGAAATTCTGATAAGGACCAGATATACAAGAGATGAAAGAGGTTTGGTATGAGCAAAAGCAGGAAAAACTCATTTTTATTGCAGGGGATGATTCTGGCAGGAGCATCCATTTTGTGCAGAATCATTGGACTTTTGTACCGAAGTCCCCTTTTTGGGATTATCGGAAAAGCGGGTGTGGGATATTATAGTGTTGCATATAATATCTACAATATTATTTTGCTCATATCTTCTTTCAGTATTCCTCTTGCGGTATCAAAATCGATTTCAGCCAGACTTGCCAAGAAAGAATATATCAATGCCCAAAGAATTTTTTACGGGGCTTTGATCTATGCTGCGGTTGTGGGAGGAATTGCATCGCTGGTTGCATGGTTTGGTGCGCCGGTTTTTGTCGGAGAACAAAAAGGAGCAGTTCTTGCGCTGCGGTGTATTTCTCCGACTATTTTTTTCTCTGCGGTGTTAGGCGTGCTTCGAGGATATTTTCAGGGGCATAACACAATGGTTCCCACCTCGATTTCTCAGATTATAGAGCAAATCTTAAACGCAATTTTCAGTATTTTGATGGCATATGTTTTGATTCTTCCATTTCTTCCATCGGAAAAAATTACTTATGCTATAGCAAGTCATGGCGCGGCGGGAAGTGCTATCGGAACGGAAGTCGGAGTGATTACTGGTCTGATCTTCTGTTTGATTATTTACAAACTATATCATCCGAAAATAAAAATTCAGATGCGCCACGATAAGACGAAATATTTAGAATCTTATCACAGTATTTTGAAGATTCTTTTGCTGACAATTACGCCGGTGATTTTAAGTACGGCGATTTATAATTGTTGTCCAACCATTGACATGACTTTGTTCAGCTCGATTTTGGTTGATAAGGGGATGAAGTCTTTTCAGGTTTCGGAATTGTACGGTGTTTTTTCCGGACAGTACAACGTACTGATTAATATTCCGCTGGCGATGGCATCGGCATTGACCAATGCTGTGATTCCCAATATTTCCGGCGCATATGCCCTTGGTCAAAAGAAAAAGATGAATGAAAATATCCAGATGGTCATTAAATTTACAATGATGATTGCAATACCCTGTGCCGTTGGTTTGGGTGTGCTGAATGTACCGATCAACGGACTGATTTTCGGAGTTGAAAACGGCGTTGGTCTGGGAGCCGGGCTTTTACGTGCAGGGGCTGTCTCTGTAGTGTTTACTTGTATGTCCACCGTCTCCAATGGTATTTTACAGGGAATGGATAAGATGAAAGTACCGATTTATCATGCTGCAGTTTCTGTTTGCGTGAATGTGGCAATTTTATATGCATCGCTGAAACATACGAATCTGAATGCCTATACATTGGTTTTGGCAACTACTGGATTTTCGATTGCTATGAGTTTTTTGAATGCAATGTCCATTCGCAAGTACAGCGGATATCGTCAGGAATTTTCCCAAACCTTTCTAAAGCCGGCTGCCAGTGCTTTGCTGATGGGAGCTGTGGTTGGATTGATTCAGTTTGTCACATTTAAGGTTCTTCCTTTTGGAAGAATGAGTTTTGTAGTATGTTTAGTTATTGCCATTCCTCTTGGGGCATTGATCTATTTTGCAGGTGTGATCGGACTGAAAATGTTTACAGAAGAAGAACTTCGCAATATTCCAAAAGGAACAATGATTATCAGACTTGCGAAAAAATTAAGGTTATTATAAAGCAGTTCTCAAATGTGATTTGAATGATCTGAAGGACGGCAAAGGAAATTTCTTTTTTGTATAAAATACATTTCTTTGGAAATAATGAAGCCAAAGGAGTGGTTTTTGTATGAATAAAGTAAATAGATTTTTATTAATTTATATTGTGATTATTACAGTTTTGTGCGGGTATATGTATTATGCGGCTTTCTACAGGAAAGATGCAGGAAAAAATGAGCAGATTCATCAAGTGCAATCGACGGTAACAGAAACAACGACAAAGGCTGTAAAAGCGACAACGGAGAAGAAGATCACCTATGGACTGAAAATCAAAGACGGAACGCTTGTGGTGATTAATAATCAGACAAAAGAAGTATTTGAATATACCGATATGAAAAAGGAAGACCTGCCGGAAGACATTTTAAAAATGCTGCAGGACAAAACTATATTTAAAGATCAGGAGGAGGTATATCATTTTCTAGAGTCTTATAGTAGCTAGCATTTGGAAGATGTCGTGCAGCTGGATATTGGGAGGATAAAAATGAGATATGATGCGATAGTGGTTGGCGGCGGAGCTTCCGGAATGATGGCAGCAATCACGGCAGCGGAAAATGGAAAAAAGATTCTTTTGCTGGAACGGATGGATAAATTAGGGAAAAAAATTCTTGCAACCGGAAACGGGAGATGCAATTTATCCAATGAAGTTTTGGATGAAACGTCGTATCGAGGGACACTTCCCCATTTTCCGTATCGGCTGATTGAAAAATTCGGACTTTCGGAACTGATTCAATTTTTTGAAGCTCTCGGGATGTTGGTAACCCAGCAAAATGGATATTATTATCCGGCATCGTTTCAGGCATCGACGGTAGTGGATGTGTTGAGTCAAAAAATACGAAGTCTGCCAGTTGATGTTATAACAGGTTTTGAAGTCGAGAGCGCGCAAAAAAGAAAGGATTGTTTTTATGTTTACGGAAATGGGAAGAGGTATCAGGGAAACCATTTGATTTTGTCAACAGGAGGCTGTGCCCAGGAAAAACTCGGAAGCAATGGAAGCGGCTACCGTCTGGCGAAAGGATTTCATCATAAGATTACAGATATCTTTCCCGCGCTTGTAGCTCTGGAAGCCAGAGAAAATGATTTAAAACAGACGGCAGGGGTCCGTAACGTTTGTGATCTGACGGTATGTGTGAATGGAGAAGTTCTTGTCACGGAACGGGGGGAAGTCCAGTTTACAAAGTATGGGATTTCCGGAATTCCGGTGTTTCAAATCAGCCGCTTTGTGATAGACGAGATTCGTAAAAAGAAAAAAGTAACGATTTTTTTAAATCTCATGCCGGATATGCTGACGCTGGAGGAAACGGCAAGAGACTTTTTAAAAAAGTGCAGATATAAGACAATCGAAGAATTTTTTCAGGGATTTTTAAACAAAAAGCTGGTATTTTGTTTATTGAAACGATTAAAAATAAAGCCGGAACAATCAATCAAAGAGCTGCAGGAAAAAGATTTTCTCAAAATACTTGGGTTGATACAGAGATTTCCGGTGGAAATTAGCGGATACAAGGGATATGATATGGCACAGGTAACTGCCGGCGGAGTGTCAACGAAGGAGATCATTCCTGAAAGCTTAGAATCGAAAATTCTTCCGGGTTTGTATATGACAGGAGAATTGCTGGATGTGGATGGAACCTGCGGCGGATATAATCTCCAGTGGGCTTTTACCTCCGGATATATTGCCGGAAGTCAGATATAGAAAAAGAAATCATAAGATTCATATATAGAAAAAAGAAATCCGGCGTGATATAATGAGCGTTAAAGATAAGATGTTTGTCAAAAATGTTTTGGGAAGGATGAGCGGGATGCCCGCAGATAATAGAAATTTATGATTAGAATCAATCAGTTAAAACTGCCTGTGAATCACAGGGAAGGGCAGTTGGAGAGAAAAATAAAAAAGAATGTAAAAAATGCGTCGATTCGGACATGGAAGATAGCAAAAAGATCAATTGATGCAAGAAAGAAGGAAAATTTATCTTATGTATATGCCATTGATGTGGAGCTTGAGAAGGGACAGGAGGAACAGCTCTTAAAAAAGATAAAAAATCGTAATATTCAGAAAATTACGAAACAAGAGTATCATTTTCCAAAAAACAAAAGGCAATGGCAGCATTCTCCTATTGTCGTCGGTATGGGTCCCGCAGGTCTGTTTGCAGCGCTGATGCTTGCGCGGGCAGGTGTTTGCCCGCTTGTATTAGAGAGGGGAAAGGATGTACTGGAACGGACGAAAGACGTAGAACATTTTTGGAAAACAGGAGAGCTGAATCCGGAATCCAATGTTCAATTTGGAGAGGGAGGCGCGGGAACGTTTTCTGATGGGAAATTAAATACTCTGGTCAAGGATAAGCTTGGAAGGAACCGCTTTGTTTTGGAAACGTTTGTAGAGTTTGGAGCCCCCAGCGAAATTTTGTATGAAAGTAAACCTCATATCGGAACAGATCTCCTGCGGGATGTTGTTTTTCGGATGAGAGAAGAAATCCAAAGGCTGGGAGGAGTCGTGAGATTTGAGACGAAGGTAACGGATGTTGAGATTCGGAATCATGCGGTGTGTGGCGTGATGGTCAACGGGAAAGAGAGGATTCCCTGTGAGACTGTAATTTTAGCGCCGGGGCACAGTGCAAGAGATACTTTTGAGATGCTGCATCGCAGGGAAATTATGATGAATGCCAAAGCGTTTGCAGTCGGACTGCGTGTAGAGCATCCCAGAGAGATGATTGATCGGTCTCAATATGGCAGGGAAGCGGAAATATACCATCTTCCTGCCGCACCCTATAAATTGACCTACCATACAAAAGCAGGTAGAAGCGTTTATTCTTTCTGCATGTGTCCTGGCGGGTTTGTCGTCAATGCTTCTTCGGAGCCGGACAGGCTGACGGTGAATGGAATGAGCAACTATGACCGGGCAGAAAAAAATTCCAATAGTGCGATTATTGTAGGGGTGACACCGGATGATTTTATCCAGGACGGTCCGCTGGCTGGAATTTATTTTCAGCAGTTTTGGGAGGAGAAAGCCTATCAGGAAGGGAGAGGCAAAATTCCGGTACAGCTTCTTTGTGATTTCCGGAAAAATCAAAGATCGAAAAAATATGGAAAAATTGAGCCCAATACAAAAGGAGAAACATCCTTTGGAAATCTCAGGAATTGTCTTCCGTCGGCTGTATGTGACGCAATTTGCGAAGGAATGGAGTTCTTTGAAGGAAAGATTCAGGGATTCAATCGGGAAGATACGATCTTGTGCGGGATCGAGGCAAGGACTTCTTCTCCGGTTCGGATTGAGAGAGATAAGAGTTTCCAGAGCAGTGTCACCGGGATCTATCCCTGTGGAGAGGGCGCCGGGTACGCAGGAGGCATTACTTCTGCGGCAATGGATGGAATCAAGGTGGCAGAGGCTGTCGTCACAGAGCAAAAACTATGAGGAGAAAGAAAATAAAATGCTACATAATCGTGAAAAACTAAAAGATAAAAAGAGAGTCATAATTAAGGTTGGAACTTCATCGTTGATTCATAAATCGACCGGAAATCTTAACTTATTTCGACTGGAAAAGCTGGTAAGGGTACTGACGGATCTTCATAATAGCGGAAAAGAAGTGATTTTAGTATCCTCCGGAGCCATTGGTGTGGGATTTAAATCTCTGGGACTTTCAGGAAGACCCCAGTCGCTGCCATTGAAGCAGGCATGTTCTGCGGTCGGACAAGGGCAGCTTATGATGATTTATCAAAAGCTGTTTGCGGAATATAATCAGGGATCGGCTCAAATTTTGATCACAAAAGAAACAATGTTAAATGATGAACGACGCTTTAATGCAAAGAATACATTTGATCAGCTTTTGGAGTTGGGGGTCATTCCAATCGTAAATGAAAATGATACAGTATCCACAGAGGAGATTGAATTTGGTGATAACGATACATTATCGGCAGTGGTGACGGCGGTGGTCGGCGGAGATCTCTTGATCTTATTGACCGATATCGACGGATTGTATACCGATGATCCTCACAAAAATCCAGGCGCCAAATTAATTTCAGAGGTTGAGGAAATCAATGAAAAGATTGAGGAGATGGGAAAAGGTGCTGTAACAAAGGTAGGTACCGGAGGAATGGCTACGAAAATTGCCGCAGCCAACATTGTAACAGATGCAGGGGCGGATATGGTGATTGTCAATAGTGAGCACCTGGAAAATGTAAACAGAGTAATGAGCGGAGAAGAAATCGGTACTTTGTTTTTAGCCCACAAACGTCCTGATTTTGATTTTAAGCAATATTTAACGGAGCGCCCATATTTTAAGAAAGGTTAAGCAATGAACGAGAAGAAAATAAAAAGAATTAATGAGCTGTATCATTTGCAGAAGTCTGTAGGATTGACGAAGGAGCAGGAAAAAGAACAAAAAAAACTGCGTCAGGAATATATTCAGGCAGTGAGAGCAAATTTGAGAGGACAGCTGAATCATATCAGCATTCAAAATGAAGATGGTTCCATTACACCATTGAAACCAAAAGGACTGAATTAAAAGGAGGTTTTTATGTTAGAACAAATGGGAAAGCAGGCAAAAGAAGCGTCCGTAATTCTCGGCCATGCTCAGATTGAGGAAAAAAATGCGGTTTTGCGGGAAGCGGCAAAATGTTTGATTCAAAATCAGGAATACATATTAACAGAAAATGCCAAGGATGTGGAGAATGCCAAGGATCAGGGGATGACGGAGGCTTTGATTGACCGGCTGTCCTTAAACACGGATCGAATTGAAGGGATGGCAGAAGGTCTTCGACAGGTGGCAGAATTAAATGACCCGATTGGAGCAGTGCAGCACATGAATAAGACGCCCAATGGACTGCTGATTGGAAAGAAAGTGGTTCCGCTGGGCGTTGTGGGAATTATTTACGAATCCCGTCCAAATGTTACGGCAGATGCCTTTGCTCTTTGCTTTAAAACGGGAAATGCTTGTCTTCTTCGAGGTGGAAGCGATGCAATTTATTCTAATATGGCAATCACAAATGTGATCCAAAGCGCACTGGAGTCTCTTCATATGCCAAAATACAGTATCCAATTATTGACAGATACCAGCCGGGAGACTGCTACAAAGATGATGCAGATGAATGAGTATTTGGATGTGCTGATACCGAGAGGAGGAGCCGGGTTAATTCAGAGTGTCGTGAAAAACAGTACGGTTCCGGTCATTGAAACTGGAACAGGAAACTGTCATGTTTATGTGGATGAGTTTGCAGAGAAGGATATGGCAGTCCAGATTATTGTAAATGCGAAAACACAGCGGCTCGGAACATGCAATACTTGTGAATCCGTTGTTCTGCACCAGGGGATTGTAAAAAGTCACGGTCCTGCAATTATAGAAGCTCTTTTGGAGAAGGGAGTTCAGGTTCGCGCAGACCAGGAGGTTTGCGCATTGAATGAAAACGTTATTCCTGCCACAGAAGAGGATTGGGGAACGGAATATCTGGATGCTGTAATTTCTGTGAAGACAGTGAACAGTTTTGATGAAGCGGTTGCTCACATCAATCGGTATAACACCGGGCATTCAGAGGCGATTGTTACCAATTCTTATCAGAATGCACAGGAATTTTTAGATCGGATTGATGCTGCGGCAGTTTACGTCAATGCCTCCACCAGATTTACGGATGGATTTGAGTTTGGATTTGGTGCGGAAATTGGAATCAGCACACAAAAGATCCATGCGAGAGGTCCGATGGGATTGGATGCATTGACAACAACAAAATTCATCATTTACGGAAACGGACAGATCCGCAAATAGGAAATAGATGGGATGCGAAATGTTTTTTACAAAAATTTAAAAAAACATTGAAAAAAAAAGCGGATTATGTTATATTAGGAATGTGTTCAGAGGAGTTTTCATTTTGCGTGGAAACTCTTTTTTTACGCGATGGGAAAAAATGTAAAAGAGAAAGGAAGGCTTAAAATGGCATTGTTTACATTCAGTGGCGGAGTTCATCCGGATGATGGTAAAGAATATGCAAAAGATTCACCGATTTCCGAATATCTGCCAAAAGGAGATGTTGTTTTACCTTTGGGCCAGCACATTGGCGCCCCTGCAAAACCAGTAGTGAGCAAAGGGGATCATGTCCTTGCAGGTCAGAAGGTTGCAGAAGCTGGAGGGTTTGTATCTGCAAATATTTTCAGCTCTGTATCAGGAACTGTAAAAGCGATTGAGCCAAGACTGACTCCTGCGGGAGCAAAAGTCAACTCAATTATCATTGAAAATGATGGAGAATTCAAAGAGGCTGAGTTTCAGTCTGCGCCTTATGAATCCATGACAAAGGATGATGTTTTGGCGGCGATTAAGGAAGCCGGCATTGTCGGATTGGGAGGCGCCGGATTCCCAACTCATGTAAAATTAACACCAAAAGATCCGGATGCGATTGATTATATTATTGTAAACGGAGCCGAGTGTGAGCCTTATATTACCGGTGATTACCGTATTATGATGGAAACACCGGAATTATTGATCGAGGGATTGAAAATCGTGCTTGACTTGTTCCCGAAAGCAAAAGGAATTATCGGTGTTGAAGATAATAAGAAGGATGCGATTGCAAAGGTGGAAAGCCTGGTAAAAAATGAGGAGCGAATTAGTGTGGCATCTCTGAAAACAAAGTATCCACAGGGAGCAGAGCGTTCTTTGATCTATGCCACTACCGGAAGAAGTATTAATTCCAGTATGCTTCCGGCAGATGCAGGATGTATTGTAGATAACGTAGCGACCATTGTGGCAGTTAAAGAGGCTGTAAAGGATGGGAAACCGTTATTTCAGCGTCTTGTGACGGTGACGGGAGATGCGATTAAGAATCCGAGCAATTTCATGGTGCGTACCGGTACCAACGTAAATGAATTGATTGAGGCAGCCGGCGGATTCAAAGAGCAGCCGGAAAAAATTATTTCAGGCGGACCGATGATGGGAATGGCAATGTTTACTACAGATGTTCCGGCAGTTAAAACATTTTCATCATTTTTAGCGCTGACAAAAGATGAAGTTTCCGCAAACGAACCAAGTAATTGTATTCGCTGCGGAAGATGCGTCAGTGTCTGTCCTCAAAAATTAATGCCTGCGAAATTATCTGTATTGGCAGATCATAACCAGTTTGATGAGTTTGAACAGCTTTATGGAGCTGAGTGTGTAGAATGCGGATGCTGTTCTTATATTTGTCCGGCAAAGCGGAATCTTGCGCAGTCTATGAAGACAGGTCGGAAACAGGTATTAGCAAACCGTAGAAAGAAATAAAGGAGAGAGATACATATGAGCGAATCATTATATCATGTGTCAGCCAATCCTCATGTGAGAGATAAAGGCTCAACACAGAAGATTATGCTGGATGTCATAATCGCATTATTACCTGCTACGATTTTTGGTATCTATATCTTTGGTGCGCCTGCGGCAGTAACAATTGCGGTTTCGATTGTGACTTGTGTTGCAGCAGAGTATATCTATCAGAAATTAATGAAACAGCCGATTACAATTCATGATTTGAGTGCGGTGCTGACAGGACTGCTTCTGGCGCTTAACTTGCCTTCAGAAGTTCCGTTCTGGCTTCCGGTTATCGGAGGATTGTTTGCAATTATTGTTGTAAAACAGTTATTTGGCGGACTGGGACAAAACTTCATGAACCCTGCATTGGCAGCAAGATGTTTTTTAATGATTTCTTTTGCAGCAAGAATGACAACTTTTACTTATGACGGTGTTACCACTGCGACTCCCCTTGCTGTGATGGAACAGGGAAAAGCTGTAGATGTTATGAAGTCTTTCTTAGGATTTATTCCGGGAACAATTGGAGAAACTTCTGCTTTACTATTGATTCTTGGAGGCGTTTATCTGGTAATTAAGAAAGTAATTTCACCGTTAATTCCATGCATTTATGTTGCTGTGGTTGCTATTTTTGTACTGATTTTCGGAAATCAGGGATTTGATCTTTCTTACATGGCTGCGCAGATCTTCAGCGGCGGATTAATGCTGGGTGCTATTTTTATGGCGACGGATTATGTAACTTCTCCGATTACCAGAAATGGAAAAATTATTTACGCGGTAATTCTTGGAATTCTGACCGGATTGTTCCGTCTGTTTGGACCGATGGCAGAGGGAGTTTCTTATTCCATTATTATTGCGAACTTACTGGTACCTTTGATTGAAAGAGTCACAGCGCCGACTCCGTTTGGAATTGTGAAGAAAAAAGGGGGAAAAGGCAATGAATAAGAGTATTATTTCAGATTGTATTAAATTGTGCTTGATCACAGTAATTGCCGGATTTCTTCTGGGACTGGTATATAATGTGACAAAGGAGCCGATTGCAGCACAGCAGGAAAAGACAAAGCAGGAAGCTTATAAAGCAGTTTTTCAAGATGCGGCAAAGTTTGAGACGGTAAAGCTAAATCAAAAAGATGTAGCGAAGGTTTTGAAGGCAAACGATCTTGGACAGAATACAATTACCGAAGCTGCAAAAGCAGTGGATGCAGACGGGAAACAGCTGGGGTATGTTTTCTCTGTGACGAATCCGGAGGGATACGGCGGAGATATTTCGCTGTCTGTGGGCGTCAGAGATGACGGAACCGTCAATGGATACGAGACTTTGACAATCAGTGAAACTGCCGGTCTTGGTATGAAAGCATCGGAAGATGAATTTAAAAATAATTTTAAAAATAAAAAGGCTGATAAATTTGAGGTTGTAAAAGATGGCTCCGGCAAAGATGATGATACAAAAATCGATGCGATCAGTGGTGCAACAATCACAAGCCGTGCGGTAACAAGCGGCGTCAACAGTTGCGTTGTATATGCAAAAAGCCTGAAGGGAGGGAAATAAAAATGAAGATAAATCCGATCGAACGTTTGATGAACGGTATTGTGAAAGAAAATCCTACCTTCGTTTTGACTCTTGGTATGTGTCCGACATTGGCTGTTACAACCTCTGCCGTCAACGGAGTGGGGATGGGATTGTCAACGACCGTCGTTTTGATGTTTTCCAATATGGTAATTTCAGCACTTCGAAAAGTAATCCCTGATAGAGCCAGAATCCCGGGATATATTGTTGTGATTGCTTCTCTGGTAACGATTGTACAGTTTTTATTGGAGGGCTACGTGCCTTCGGTATATTCTGCGTTAGGGCTTTATATCCCGCTGATCGTAGTAAACTGTATCATTCTTGGTCGTGCAGAAGCCTTTGCAGCAAAGAATGGTCCGGTGACCTCGTTCTTTGACGGGCTGGGAATGGGACTTGGATTTACCATTGCACTGACCCTAATCGGCGCTTTTCGCGAACTTTTGGGAGCAGGACAGATTTTCGGTCAGCAGATTATGCCGTCTTCTTATGAACCGATTACGATCTTTATTCTGGCACCGGGCGCTTTCTTTGTTCTGGCATGCCTGATTGCCGCACAGAATAAAATTAGAAATAAAAAGAGAAAAAAGGGTCTGCCGGTACATCCGTCTGCCGGATGCGGAGATTGTGCATCCTGTGGAAACCATGCCTGCGGTACCAGATTTTTCAATCTTGATGCAGATATGAAACAAGAAAAAGAAGGGGGAAGATAGAAATGAAAGATTTATTGTTAATTGCTATCGGTTCAGCCCTGGTAAATAACGTTGTATTGAGCCAGTTCCTGGGATTATGTCCATTCCTTGGAGTCTCAAAAAAAGTAGACACTGCCGCGGGGATGGGAGTAGCGGTTATTTTCGTTATTACCATTGCATCTGCTGTAACGAATTTAATTTATTCCTTTATTTTAATACCAACGAATCTGGAATATTTGCAGACCATTGTTTTCATTCTGGTTATTGCTGCACTGGTACAGTTTGTAGAGCTGGTGTTAAAAAAATCTATGCCGTCACTTTATGAAGCTTTGGGAGTATATCTTCCGCTGATTACAACAAACTGTGCGGTACTTGGAGTTGCTTTGACAAACGTTCAGAATGATTATGGATTTGCAGCCAGTATTGTAAACGGAATTGGTATTTCAGTCGGATTTACCATTGCCATTGTGATTCTGGCAGGAATTCGTGAGAGAAATGAACACAATAATATTCCGGAATCCTTTCAGGGAATGCCGATCACTCTTGTTACTGCGGGGCTGATGGCAATTGCCTTTTTTGGATTCTCAGGAATTATATAGGAGGTAGTAAGAATGGATATAACAGCAATTATTCTTGCGGCCGTGATCGTTGGAGGAACCGGATTGGTCATTGCAGTTTTGCTTGGAATTGCATCTGAGAAGTTTAAGGTTCCGGTTGATGAAAAAGAAGTCGCTGTCAGAGCCGAACTTCCGGGAAATAACTGCGGAGGCTGCGGATTTGCAGGCTGTGACGGACTTGCAGCGGCAATTGCGGCAGGCGATGCACCGGTAAATGCATGTCCGGTGGGAGGTGCGCCGGTGGCGGAGAAAATCAGCGCTATTATGGGTGTAGAAGCAGGAGATTTTGTGAAACAGGTTGCGTTTGTAAAATGTGCGGGAACCTGTGAGAAAGCAGCGGATAAATATCAGTACGACGGAGCTCTCAGCTGTGTTGAAGCGGTGAATGTGCCGGGTGCGGGACCAAAGGGCTGTGAGTACGGCTGTATGGGATTTGGGAGTTGTGCCAATGTTTGTCCGGAAGACGCTATTGAGATTATAAACGGCATTGCCTGCGTTGATCAGGAGGCATGTGTAGCCTGCGGAAAATGTGTAGATATTTGTCCAAAGGGATTGATTGAATTAGTGCCATATGATAAAAAATGTAAGGTTCAGTGTAATTCCAAAGATTTTGGAAAAGCCGTAATGTCTGTCTGCAAAGCCGGATGTATTGGATGTCGTGCCTGTGAGAAGGCTTGTAAGCTTGGAGCCATTACCGTGGAAAATAACATTGCTCAGATTGATTATGATAAATGTGTGGGTTGCGGATTATGCGCGAACAAATGTCCAAAAGGAATTATTACAGGGAAAAAAGAAAATTCATAAGTTGTCGAAACGCAAAGGCAGGAGCAAAGCAAATGTTTGCTCCTGCCTTTTCGCATAATTTTCAGGGAAATAGAATATAACAGAAAAAAGGATATTTTTATGAAATTTCTTGAATTGAGACAGAAGGATGTTATAAACTGCAACACCGGAGAAAAATTAGGTTTTGTCATTGATCTTGACTTCGAGGTGAAAACGGGATTAATTTGTTATCTTTTGGTTCCGAGAGCAACGAAGATGCTCAATTGTTTCGGGAAAAATCAGATTTATAAGATTCCTTATAAATGTGTGGTGCGAATTGGGAGAGATGCCGTTTTGGTGGATATCAATGAAAAAGAATGTCTGAAATAGAAGAAAGTCTTTTCATTGATTCTAAAAAATGTTATACTGCAAGCAGAAAAAAACGGAGGTAACAGAAGAAAATGAAATGTCCATACTGTGGAAGTGAGAATTCCAGAGTTGTTGACTCGAGACCGGCTGAAGACAATAATGCCATTCGCCGGCGGAGGCAGTGTGATGACTGCAGCAAACGGTTTACAACTTATGAGAAAATTGAGACAGAGCCGTTAAGTGTGATCAAGAAAGATAAAACGAGACAATTATATAACCGCAACAAAATTCGGCATGGAATTGTACAATCCTGTCATAAATTGCCGATCTCAATGGATCAAATTGAAAAATCGGTGGACGAGATTGAGACAAAGATTTTTAATCTGGGCAAACGGGAGGTAGAGACATCTTTGATCGGTGAGATTGTGATGGATAAATTAAAGGAATTAGATGAAGTTGCCTATGTACGTTTTGCCGCAATCTATCGAGAATTTAAAGATGTAAATACTTTTATGAATGAATTAAAAAAATTGTTGAAATAATTGTAAAAAAATTACAATTATGATAAGATAATACTATCATTTTGGGAAACCTTTCGTCGCGGAAGGAGTGAATGATCGTGTATCAAGAGGTAATCAGCGGTATCGTCTTCGGCGTTACCGGTCAGCTAATTCATGTAGAAGTTCAAATCAGAAATGGCCTGCCATATTTCTCTATGGTGGGCTATTTGTCAAAAGAATCTATGGAAGCAAAGGAACGGGTTGCATCTGCCCTGCGTTCCATTGGACATCCTTTGCCGTCTATGAAGATTACAGTCAATTTATCCCCGGCAAAAATTCGGAAAAGCGGAACTGCCTTTGACTTTGCCATTGCTGCGGCTTTTTTAGGGTGTCTTGGGATGATTCCGTCAGATCAGCTTCAGGAAATATGTATTCTCGGAGAATTGGGATTGGACGGGAGAATTCGAGGGGTAGGAAATTGTCTGCCGATTATTTTGTCAGCAAGAAAACAGGGAATCCATCGTTTTTTTGTGGCGGAGGAGGATCGCAAGTCCTTAGAAGCTATGAAAGGAGTGGAAATTGTTTTTATGGATCACCTGGAAGATGTTCTGAACTATTTTGGCGGCACATTTCGCAAAAAATCAAAGATCTTTCCACAGAAATTTCAATGGGACCAAAGAGAGGAAGATTTTGCTGATCTGAAAGGAATGGAGCATCTGAAACGCTCCATTGAAATTGCGATAACAGGACGTCATCATCTATTGATCGCAGGGGCGCCCGGATCAGGGAAAAGCATGGCGGTAAAACGAATCCCCACGATTCTTCCGGAGTTGTCAGCAGAACACCGGCTGGAAGTTCAAAGTATTTATGATGCTTCCGGTATTTCCAGACACCTTATGGACCCAAGACCGCCCTTTCGCACACCGCATTCTACGATTACGAGGGCAGCACTGCTTGGTGGCGGAAAGATTCCCGGAGCCGGAGAAATTACCCTGGCACATCATGGAATTATGTTTATGGACGAGCTTATAGATTTTCGGACGGAATGTTTGGAAGGGCTTCGGATTCCGCTGGAGGAAAAGCAATTGGAGCTTCATCGAGCGGGATCGCAAATAATTTTTCCGGCGGATTTTTTGCTGATTGCAGCCATGAATCCATGTCCTTGTGGCTATGCGCTGGAGGATGGAAAGTGCCGATGCAGTTATTATGAAAAGAAACGATATTTAAAAAAATTATCAGGCCCCCTTGTGGACCGTTTTGATTTGATTCTCGGAGTGAAAGAGCAAAGGGATGATACAAAGATTTTGTCTGAGATTTATAAGGAGCGAGAGACTGCGGCAGAGACTTCAAAACAGATGAAAAGTCGGATGGAAGAATCCATAGCAATGGAGCAGAAGCTTTTGGCAGGCAGCGGATATCAGTATTTTGGCGAAGTTTTGCCGCAGCATATGGATGTATATTGTCCAATGGAAGAGGAAGGCATCAATTTTCTGAATGCGGCATATGATATGGGGAAAATTACAAGACGAGGAGCCGATAAAATTAGAAGAGTTGCAATGACAATTGCAGTTATGGAACATCAAACAAAGATTCTTCCAATTTATTTAATGGAGGCTATGACCTTCCGAAATGCTGATTTTATAAAAGAGGTGTTGGAATATGGAGGATAAGCTTTATTGGTATTGGTTTTGTGCGAAATTGTGCCTGCCTTTGAAAAAACAAAAGCGATGGATGCATCTGTTGGGGCATCCG
>OFMK01000532.1_pt1 | contig 39607 bp, 41 predicted proteins | sample 1541781 | NCBI WGS metagenome assembly OFMK01 (sample SAMN04209250, study PRJEB22552) | human gut metagenome | biome: gut; material: feces | host: Homo sapiens | place: USA: Oklahoma
TTTATATGTGCATTAAAATTTGGAATTTAAAGATGTAGGTTTTTCAGTGCCCTCGATTGAGGGGAAGGGGAGTTGAATAGGCGAAGCCTATTTTTTATATTCCAAAAACTCATATCTCAAAATTCTTTGACAATAACACTTCCGAAAACTTGTTTCCAGAATTTTCTTGTGGTAAAATATCCTTAGAAAATTTAATCTACACTTAAGGAGGTTATTTCAAATGAATGTAACAGAAAGAATTGCAAAACTCCGCGCTTTGATGGCTGAAAACGGAATTGACGCCTACATCATTCCGACCGCAGATTTTCATCAAAGTGAAAATGCAGGGGAATACTTCAAATGCAGGGAGTACATCTCCGGATTCGACGGTTCCTACGGAACGGTTGTCATCGCGAAAGAAGACGCCGGCCTTTGGACAGACGGAAGATATTGGACACAGGCAGAACGACAGATTGCCGGAAGCGGAATCCGATTATTCCACATGTTCGAAGACGGAGTTCCAACGATGGAGGAATACCTCGCTTCTACTCTTCCGGAACATGGCAAAGTTGCCTTTGACGGACGTGTCGTATCGATGGAAGAAGGACAGACTCTGGAACAAGCGCTTGCTCCGAAGAAAATCACCATCGAATATTCCTGTGATTTGATTGGCGATATCTGGGAAGACCGCCCGGCAATCTCCGAAGAACCGGCATTTGTGCTGGACGAAAAATACGCCGGCGAAAGCGTTGCTTCCAAATTATCCCGCGTGCGGGAAGTGATGAAAGAATGTGGAGCGACCGTACACCTCATCGCTTCTTTGGACGATGTCGCATGGCTCACAAACTTACGCGGAAATGACATCGAGTTCTATCCTCTCATCTTCTCTTACGCTTTAGTGACTATGGATGGAATGGACTTGTTCATGGATGAGCGGAAACTGGATGATGCAGCGAAAGAACAGTTAGCCGCAAATCACATTTCCGTCAAACCATACAACGATATCTACGAGGCAGTCAAAGAAATCAAAGCCGGAGAATCTGTGATGATTGACCCGATGAAGATGAACTATGCCCTTTACAACAATATTCCGGACGGCGTGACAAAGGTAGAGCATCAGAATCCGACTATCCTGATGAAAGCAATGAAGAACGAGACAGAACTTCAGAACATCCGCGCTTCCCATATTAAAGACGGTGTTGCCATCACGAAATTCATGTATTGGATGAAGACAAACGTCGGAAAAATGAAGATTACAGAGCTTTCCGCCGCAGAGAAACTGGAATCTCTCCGAAAAGAACAGGATGGCTACATCCATGACAGTTTCGAGCCAATCTGCGCATACAAAGACCATGCCGCCATGATGCACTACGCACCGACTCCTGAGACAGATGTAGAAGTGCTTCCGGAAGGCCTGTTCTTAAACGATACGGGCGGCGGATACTATGAAGGCTCCACAGATATCACAAGAACCTTCGTCATGGGGCCAATCAGCGATGAGTTGAAAACACATTTCACAGCAGTTGTCAGAGCCATGATTAACCTCTCCCGCGCAAAATTCCTGTACGGCTGCTACGGTTTCAATCTGGACGTTCTCGCAAGAGGGCCAATCTGGGATTTGGGCATCGATTTCAAATGCGGCACCGGTCATGGCGTCGGATACTTATTAAACATCCACGAGCCACCGACAGGATTCCGCTGGCAGATTGTAAAATCTAAAAACGAACATCATAAAATCGAGGAAGGTATGGTGCTCACGAATGAACCTGGCGTTTATATCGAAGGTTCCCATGGTATCCGTATCGAAAACGAATTGATTACGAAAAAAGCAGAGAAAAATGAATTCGGTCAGTTCATGAATTTTGAGACGATTACATTCGCTCCAATCGACCTGGATGGTATCGTTCCGGATGAAATGACAAAATTCGAACGCGAATGGTTAAATCATTACCACGCGCAAGTATATGAAAAAATCGCGCCTCATCTCACAGAAGAAGAGAAGGCATGGTTAAAAGAATACACAAGAGCCATCTAGACATAGGATTACATATTTTTCCTTATCACAGGCAAAATGACAGGGTGACGTCGGAATCTTCCGGCTCACCCTGTTTTTATTACATCCGCATCACGTTACCATTCTATGTAACTTTGGAGAACCCGTTTCATACACCACCATACCGTAATCTTCTCCACACTTTCTGCCGCTGTCACCGGACACGTGTCCAGCAGCGTCCCGTCCAGATAATAAGAAATACAGCCGATACTCTCCCCTTTTTTCACCGGGGCATCCAATACTTCCTTTACCTTCGTCTGCACCACGATTTTCTCTCCAGCTTTCATCAGAACAGGAAGCTGGCTCTTCCCCGGATTTTCCACGTTGACCTCGACTTGTGCCTCCATTCCAATGGCGTCATCATTCGGTATGCCATTCCTCACTCTGACCGGACGAAGTTCCTGTTCCGTTCGAATATCCCTGTACTCGTAATTCTCCAAACCATACTGCATCAGTTTCTTTGTATCTGCCCATTTGTACGTCCGATTGTTCGGCCACCCACAGCCAAGAAGCGCTACGACAAACGTCCTGTCATCCTGTTTCAAAGCCCCCACATAGCAATACCCTGCATCTCCGGTAAATCCGGTCTTCCCGGAAAACGCTCCGTCCATCATCGTCAGAAATGCATTATGATTCCGACAGGAAAACGTGCGTTTCTTCTCCACATCCTGAAAGGTATAGTTTTTTGTTCCCGTAATCTGACAGAAGCGTTCTTTCTCTTCGGAGTCTCCAATACAGTAGCTCATGATTCTTGCCAGGTTCTCTGCCGTCGTCGTATGTTTCCCCTTCTCATCCGCGGCATCCAGACCATTCGACGTGATAAAATATGTATCGCCGCACCCCAGGCTTCTCGCCTTCTCATTCATCAAATCGGCAAACGCTTCCACCGAGCCCCCGATATGTTCCGCTATCATCACCGCGCTGTCATTGTGAGATTCCAACATCAGAGAATACAGCAAGTCTCCCAATCGGAACTTCTCTCCTTCCTGCACTCCAAGACGTACTTTCGGCTGTTTCGCCGCCCGGGAGGAGGCGGTCACAATCTCATCCTCTTCTCCCCGTTCCAACGCCAGAATACAGGTCATAATCTTCGTAGTGCTTGCCATCGGCATCTTTTCATACCCATTCTTTTCAAATAAAACACGCCCGCTGTCTGCGTCCATCAGAACTGCAGACCGGGCGTATAAGTTTTCCGGCTCTTCTTCTTTTGCGTATGCTGTCATTCCATACAGCAGGCAGGTCAGAAGAATCCCTATTTTCTTCCACATACATACACCCAACTTCGATTCTCTCTCTGTAACTATATGTATGTTGTCTCTTTTCTAGCACTTAAATCTCTAAACGAAGTTCCACTTCGTCCATCGCCTCCGCCTTGAAGTCTTCCAATTTCTCCGTATCGAAGGAAGGAAGGTCCTCCAACGACTGCACGCTGAATCTTCGCAGGAACTCTTCTGTCGTTCCGAATAAAAGCGGCCTTCCCGGCGCATCCAGCCTTCCCACCTCTTTTACGAGATTATATTCCACCAGTTTATTCACCGCATGGTCCGATTTCACTCCTCGAATCTTATCAATCTCAATCTTTGTCACCGGCTGCTTATACGCGATGATAGAAAGCGTCTCCAGCAAAATGTCTGTCAGCACATGACGTTTCGGCTGTTTGGCAACCCGAATCAGGCACTCGTACAATTCCGGCTTCGTACAAAGCTGAAAAGAATGCTCCAGTTCCAGAATCCGGATTCCTCGGTCTTCTTCCTCGTATTTTTCCATCATATGGCGCAAAAGCTCTCTCGTTGTCTCCTCGTCCTGCCCGATGGCATTCGCGATTTTATTAAGCTCCACAGATTCTCCCATGGCAAAAAGAACAGCTTCTATCGCTGCTTCCAGTCTTTTTCTCTCCACTCGTTCGTTCCTCTCCTCATCTATAACATCGATGTAATCATAATCTCCGAAAACGTATGCTCCTGCACAATCCGAATCGCCCCTGTCTTCATCATCTCGAGAATCGCCAAAAATGTGACAATCACCTGAATCTTGGAACTCTGTCTTCCAAGCAGGTCACGAAAACAAAAGCTCCGATGCAGCATCGCATAGTTCTCCACCTCGCGCATCTTTTCCGTCAAAGACACTTCTTCTTTCTCAATCTTGCCGAATTTACTTCGAATCGGGTCAATCTTCTCCTCCTGACGCTTTAAAATATCCTGAAATACCGCGTTCAATTTTGCCAACGTGATTCCCTCGAGAAGCGCATCCAAATCCACCGGTTCCTCATAAGTTTTCACTTCCTTCGGAATGGTGGGCTCTTTGAACATCAGACGCTCCCCCTCCACCTGCCGGTCACGCAATTCGTACGACATATATTTGTACATTTTGTACTGAAGAAGCTGCTCGACCAATTCCTGTCTCGGGTCCTCTTCTTCACCCTCTTCATTGACTTCCTTCGGAAGCAACATCTTACATTTGATATCCAGCAGAGTAGACGCCATCAGAAGAAACTCGCTCATCACATTCAAGTCTTCTTTTTCCATCGCATGAATGTAATCCATATATTGATTCGTAATTTCCACAATCGGAATATCATAAATATCTACTTTATTTTTATCAATCAAATGAAGCAGAAGGTCCAACGGCCCTTCGAATACTTCCAGTTTTACCGATAATCCCATATTCGTTTCTATTCTCCTCTTCCTTTGATGTGAAGCATGACAACCTCCGCTTCATTGAGAAAGCGAATGGGAAACGTATGCGTTCCAAGCCCTTTGCTTACCACGAGCGTTGTCTTTCCCTCCTGATAGACTCCACCGGAATACTTCGGGAATAAACGAATCTGCGGCGTCATCATCCCACCAAGAAACGGCAGTCTTACAATTCCTCCATGTAAGTGTCCGGAAACGACAATGTCAGCGCCCCATCTCGCGTAAGTTTCCCCATGCGCCGGATTATGTGCAATCAAAATCTGCAGATGGCTCTTATCCGCATCCCCTACCCGTTCGTCTATCTCTTCCGATTTCAGCGTCTGCCTTTGAAATTTCTTATAATAAGAAAGGGGTATCTCAAGCCCTGTTACCCGAATCTCTTCCCCCTTCCACCGGAAAAATTCCGACTCGTTTTCCAAAAAACGAATCCGGGAATTCCGGAGCATCTCCCGATATCTTTGGTACTCGTTTCCATAGTGGTCGCTCTCTTCCTTCATCCGCTGTTCGTGATTCCCATTCCCATAGTAAACCGGCGCAATCTTGCTGACTTCCCGCATAAATTCTTCCGCTACGGTAAACGGCGCTCCTTGCTTCCCAACAAGCATATCCCCGGCGACAAGAATCAAATCCGGCGCTTCTCTTCGAATGCTGTCCAGAAGCTTCCGATTGTGCCTGCCGTATGTATAATTATGAAGGTCACTCAAGACCGCAATCCGAAGTTCTCCGGATTCCCTGGATAATTTGTCTGTCTGAATCTCCGCGTGTGTGACCCGGAACGTATGAAGTTCCCGCACGATTTCCAATATGACAAGCAATATGGAAATCACCAGTATCCATATGATATATTTCAATCTATCTCATCCTTTTTTTCTGTTCTGCAATGTTCTTATTATATAATTTTTCTTGCTTATTTACAAGAGAAAGCTTGCAATCATCCGCGAAGCCGCGTCCGGGTATGTCATTTCCCCAATCTGTTTTTTCGCCCGAATCGGAAGACTGCCTATCTTCTCCTCGTTCAAATAATAGCGAACTTCCCCGAGTTTCTTTCCCTTTTTCACCGGAGCTTTGATACTCTGCTTCATGACGATTTCCTTACGAATGCCGGAAAGGTCTGTTCCCTTTGTATCGACATAGGTAAATGTACCGTCTGCCGCCCCCTTCACTTCTTCCTCTTTCCCCCGCTCAACCTTCACCGTTTGTAATGGTGTCTTCGTCTCATCTGTGTACTTTTTGCACATACCAAATCCATAATTCAAAAGTGCGATAGAATCCCGAACCCTCTGTTTCGCATCCGGCGAAGCCATGACAACCGCAATCAGTTCCACTCCGTCTTTTTCCGCCGTCGCCGAAAGACAAAACTTCGCCTTGCTCGTGGAACCTGTCTTCAACCCTGTCGCATATTCGTAATGGCGAATCAATTTGTTTGTGTTGGATAACCCAAATTCTGTCGTCCCCTTCTTCGTCTTATGGGTTATATTTTCCATCCATATCTGGGAATACTCATGTACCTTCGGATAGTTCGTAATCAGTTCCCTGGACATCAGCGCAATATCTCTGGCAGTCGTCAAATGCCCTTCCATGTCCAATCCATTACAGTTGTGGAAAGTGGTATTTTTCATGCCAAGCCCCTTCGCCCGCTCGTTCATCTGCTTCACAAACGCTTCCTCACTTCCACTGATATGCTCTGCCATGGCAACGCTGGCATCATTTCCGCTTGCTACCGCAATACATTTTAACATCGTGTCCACCGTCTGCGTCTCTCCCGGTTCTAAAAACACCTGGGAACCTCCCATAGAAGCCGCATGTTCCGATACGGTTACTTCCTCTTCCAGCTTTATCTGTCCGGCTTTCAACGCATCAAAAATAAGAAGCATCGTCATCACTTTTGTTACGCTGGCCGGAGGCATCTTCTCATCCGGGTTCTTTTCCCGAATCACCTGACCGGTAGACGCTTCCATCAGAATCGCAGACGGGGCTTTTACATCCGCTTCCACATTCGTCTCCTCCGCCGCGCAAACGCTCCATGAAGCCATCATTTCTGCACAAAGTACCATACTTAGAAGAAAAGCTGCTATTTTTCTCATATTCATTCCGTTTCATTTTATCTTTTCTACTATTATAAGAAAAAAGCAAGGAATTATGACTCTTCGCCATATTCCCTGCATTCTTTTCCACTCTTACGGATTCTACTTCTTTTTGCTTGCGAACTGCTCTGCGAAAAATGCCCATCCGACAAGCACCACATAATAAGGGATTGTGTACTTCTCTACAATCTCCGGACATACTTGTCCTACGATAACCAGAATTACTGCTACCGGCACATAATATAACAGGAACTTCTTCCAATCCATTTGTCTGTCCATTCTTATTCCTCCTTAAACCTACGTTCCTTCCTCTCCTGACGAAGGACGATGACATAATCTATCACCACTGCAAAAATAATCAGGCTTCCTAATATCCTGCCTACTGTAAACGGAATGCGGTTCACGATTCCTTCCACAAATCCTTGCAGATATACAAATAGAATTACTGTATAGGCTCCCCAGGCAATCGAACTCTCCAGACAGAGAATCCCTTTGTAATTAAAAGGCTTGTCATGATAGTCCCACCAGATAGCGCCAAACAGCCGGTTCATCAAGACTGCTGTGATATACTCAATCGTTGTCGCGAGGATTGAACCCATCACGAATAGAAGAACCTTATTATGGCTATACGGGCGCAAAAGGAAAAATACAGTAAGTGCACCAACTCCATAAATCGGGCAAATCGGTCCTCTTGCAAATCCTCTGTTCGTCAGTCTCCTATTGCAAACAGACATATATGCAGATTCCACAACCCATCCCAAAATACTATATGTTAAAAACCATAAAATAATATGGTAGCTATCGAATCCAAATACGGTTTTATTCCACATTTCTATCATCCTTATATTCAGACAAACTCTACAAATACTAGTATAAAAAGGGAGTATTTTATCAACACTCCCTTTGTTCTGCACATATTAGTTAAATTTACGTTTTCTAGCAGCTTCAGATTTCTTTTTACGTCTTACGCTTGGTTTCTCGTAATGTTCTCTTTTACGAATCTCCTGCTGGATACCAGCCTTTGCACAGTTTCTTTTAAATCTGCGTAAGGCACTATCTAACGTTTCGTTTTCTTTTACGATTACATTTGACATAGTCTCACACCTAACCTCCCCTCGAGTCCTATATTGTGCATTATACGACTGCTCGGGTATATTTTTTGCACTCCATATATTATAGCATATATTTCTTTTACGTCAATATCTTTTCAAAAATTTTTTGACATTTATTTTCCAAAAAGAATACGATAATAGTCATGTTCCAACACCTGGTCCGAAAAATTGATTTTATTTGACACGATTTTCTTCATATTTTCAACATATGCGTCGTCTACATTGACCCCTTCATTAGCGGTAAATGTTTTTGTCTTGGCGTCGTATTTTCCTTTTTCGGTTATCCAGGATTGATTATTCCACAGTACGAGAGGTTCCGCATCCGAGAAAACGTCTCTTCCTGCAAGCAGGCGGGAATCGTATGATATTCCGAACAGATTTAAAAGCGTTGGCGTAATATCCAGGCTGTACGTCGGCGCAGAGACTTCACAGGCATACGCCTTCTTTTCATTTTCCAGACATCCAGACCACAAAATCCAGGCATTCCGGTCTCTATCCCAATCTGTTTTTATCTCAGAATCATACAAGTCTTCGATGTAATTCTTCGTATTCCCATACGTTTTGGAGACCGCCAACCCATATGGATAATGGTCTGCCGTCATGCAAATGACCGTATCATCTGCAATTCCGGCTTGTTCCAGCTTCTCAATCATAATCGTCAACGCTTCTTCCAATTTCATCTGGTAGCAGAAGTAATTCAGCGTTGTCTGGTCGTACTTATCGCCCAATACTTTCTTGACTCTGGAAATGTATTCTTTCGTCTTCCTGTCATCGTTCTTATAAGGCGCGTGACCGCTTAACGTCATATAATAGATGCTAAACGGCTGTTTTTCGATATAACGTTCCATCGTCTTATCGAAAAACACATCGTCTTCCACCCAGGAACCGGTAATATTCTCCAAACCATTCCCTTCTCCGAGATATTCCGCATATCCCAGATTCTTATGCGTCAACTGTCTGTCATAATAATCGAAACTTCCGTTATGGTACGCTGCGCTATAGTAGTTCTGCTTTATCAGTTGATTTCCCAACGTATAATAGTTCAAATGGTCTTTTGTCTTTTGAATCGTCTCGACTCCATCCATAGGTACAAGCCCTGTCAGAAAGGAATATTCTCCGGTGGAGGTGCTTCCTCCCCACGCCGGTTGATAGTAATCGGAAAAGTAAATTCCCTGATGTACCATCCGATATAACGTGGGCGTCAGTTCTTTATGAATCACTGCGTCTGAAAAAGCTTCCGCACAAATCAGAATCAGATTCTTTCCTTTAAACAAACCCGTATATTTATTTTTAGAGGAAGGCGTCAGACTTCCCACATAGGTATGCATCGCCTGAAGTGTTTCGTCCTTTTCCGATTTGCTTAACGCTTCAAAATCAATCTCCGATACATTTTCTCCATACGATTGCCGCTCCTCTTTCTTGACATGTTTCTGGTCTGCCGGAACGAATTTTCCGGCTTCCTGATTCCCGAATATCGTGTATTTGATATCCAGACGCACCCCTGTCAGAAGTCCAAACGTCTGGCTTGCCGTATCGAACTTGAATTGTCCTCTGTACTCTTCTTTGTATTTTCCGAAAGCACTTCCTAAAATTCCAACTCCAAGAATCAAAAAAGAAGCAACGAAAATCATAATTACAAGCGGAAGATTTGCCTGTTTTGCGGGAAGTTTTTCTTTCCCGAATATCGTATAAAGGATTGCCGGCAACAAGAACAAAAGAATCACCGGTATTCCAAAGAAAACCGTTCTCGCAAATTCGCCGGTAAATTCGCCAATCACACCGCCCGCTCCTGTTTTCATGTCTCCAAAGGTCATATACATCTGGAAACTTTCCATAATCAGACATTCAACGATAAAAAGAAGCCCGGTTGCATAAAGAATCACGATACTGATTCTCCGATTGACTTTTCTTGAAAATGCAGAGGTGAACGCCCCGCAAAAAAGTCCATATCCAACTGTCAGAAACAGCATATTCAGAAATCCTCTGAATATGCCTGTTCCACCTGCAATCCGAAGCAGAATCTCAAAGTAGAGAAAAACAGCCGGAAACAATAAAACATGCGCCATACGCTTAGAAAACAGGGAAACCCGCCGGAACAAAATGTTGGAGCTTCTCCGAAGTCTCGCACTCACACTCAGCTTCCGGTCTTTGATTCCTCTATGTCCTGTTTCTGTCATTTTCATCCACTCTTTCTATCTTCTCTTATGCAATCTGACCTCTTAACACTTCTTCTGCTTTTGCAATCGCATCCGGAATTCCCGCCGGATTCTTACCTCCGGCCTGTGCCATGTTCGGGCGTCCGCCGCCACCGCCGCCTACTAAGGCCGCGATACCTTTAATCAGGTTTCCTGCGTGCGCTCCCTTCTTCATAGCCTCGTCCGTTGCCATTGCCACAAGATTTACTTTTCCATTTGCAGAAGATGCAATGACAATCACACCTTCTCCCAATTTCTCTTTGAGCTGGTCTCCCAGGTCGCGGAGTCCGTTCATATCCACATCTTCAACTGCCGTTGCCAACAGCTTGATTCCTTCTACCTCTTTCACCTGGTCCATCACATCCCCGAGCGCGTCTTTTGCCGCTTTGCTCTTCAGAGATTCTACTTCGCTCTGTAATGATTTGATTTCCGCAAGCATATGCTCAATCTTCTCTTTTAATTTATCCGGAGTTGATTTTGCTGCCCTGGAAGCCTCTAAAAGCTCACGTTCCATTTCATGGTAATACCGGAATACGCCATCCCCTGTCAATGCTTCGATACGGCGGACTCCCGCTGCCACACCTGCCTCGGACACGATTTTAAAGGTTGTAATCATACCGGTATTTTTCACATGGGTACCACCGCAAAGTTCTTTGGAGAAGTCTCCCATAGATACGACGCGCACATCATTCTCATATTTCTCACCGAAGAGAGCCATCGCGCCTGTCGCCTTCGCCTCTTCCACATTCATAATCTCTGTCACAACATCCAGGTTTTTCGCAATTTCTTCGTTTACAAGCTTCTCTACTTCTGCAAGTTCTTCTGCTGTCATCGCTGAAAAATGTACGAAGTCAAAACGTAATCTGTCCGGAGTGACAAGAGAACCTTTCTGTTCTACATGAGAACCTAATACCGTTTTCAGCGCTTTCTGAAGCAAGTGTGTCGCGCTGTGATTCTTACATGTATTCTGTCTCTCAGGCTCATTGACGGATAACTGCACTTCCTCGCCGACTTTCAGACTTCCCTTCGTCACGACACCTACATGTCCGACTTTGCCTCCAAGAAGTTTTATCGTATCTTTTACAAGAAATTCTCCGTCTTCCGTCCAGATAATTCCGGTATCGCCTTCCTGTCCACCCATAGTCGCATAGAACGGCGTCTCTTTCACGAATACAGTTCCTTCCTGCCCTTCGGAAATCTCCTGCACCAGTTCATCCTCCGTTGTAAGAACTGTAATCTCTGACACACCGCTTAAGCTTTCATATCCTACAAACTCCGTTGTAATAGAAGGGTCAATTTCATCATAAACCGTCGCATCTGCTCCCATGTAATTTGACACTCCGCGGGCCTTTCTCGCTTTCACTCTCTGCTCTTCCATGGATGCTTTAAAGCCTTCTTCATCCACACCGAATCCCTTTTCTTCCAGAATCTCTGTCGTAAGGTCCAGAGGGAATCCGTAAGTGTCATATAGTTTGAACGCGTTCTCACCGGAAAGCGTCTTCTCATTGTTTTCCGCCATCTCTTCTATCATCTCGGCAAGGATGCGAAGTCCCTGGTCGATAGTCTTATTGAATTGTTCTTCTTCCTGACCGATAACATTGAAAATCATATCTTTTTTCTCGAAAAGCTCCGGATATCCATCTTTAGAACCCTCAATCACAGTCTCGGCAAGTTTTGTCAGGAATTTGCCTTCGATGCCGAGGAGTCTTCCATGACGGCATGCCCGGCGTAAAAGTCTTCGGAGCACATAACCTCTTCCATTGTTAGACGGAATGATTCCGTCGGAAATCATAAAGGTTACGGAACGGATATGGTCTGTGATAACACGAATCGACACGTCTTTCGCGCTATCTTCTCCGTAAACGGCGCCGGAAAGGGAGCAGACATGCTCACGAAGCGCTTTTAATGTATCCACATCGAAGATGGAATCCACATCCTGCACGATAGAAGCAAGACGCTCCAGTCCCATACCGGTATCGATATTCTTCTGTTCCAATTCAGAATAATGACCTTTTCCATCGTTATCAAACTGTGTAAATACGTTGTTCCAGATTTCCATATAACGGTCGCATTCACAACCTACTGTACAATCCGGACTTCCACACCCGTACTTTTCGCCGCGGTCGTAATAAATCTCAGAACATGGTCCGCAAGGTCCTGAGCCATGCTCCCAGAAATTATCTGCTTTGCCGAATTTGAAGATTCTCTCTTCCGGAATTCCCATCTCTTTATTCCAGATGTCAAACGCTTCCTGGTCTTCTTCGTATACCGATGGGTATAGGCGATTGGCATCCAGCCCTACCACTTCTGTCAAAAATTCCCATGACCACTGAATGGCTTCTCTTTTAAAATAATCTCCGAAAGAAAAGTTTCCAAGCATCTCAAAGAACGTACCATGGCGTGCAGTCTTACCTACATTCTCAATGTCGCCGGTACGAATACACTTCTGACATGTTGTCATACGTCTCTTCGGCGGAATCTCCTGTCCTGTAAAATATGGTTTTAACGGCGCCATTCCTGAATTGATTAACAGAAGACTGTTATCATTGTGTGGCACGAGCGAAAAGCTTTTCATAGCCAAATGTCCTTTACTCTCGAAAAAATCAAGGAACATTCTTCTAAGTTCATTTACTCCGTATTTTTTCATTGTTCTCCTCCTGGTTTTCTCAATCATTAATATTTTATTATAAAAAGTAAACGCATTTACGGGCCTGGCAGCCACTTTTGCTGCAAATGTGCCGCAAACTATAAATGCATATTTATGCTCATATTGATTTATTATACTACATTTTCTGGGAAAAATATAGCACTATTTGAGCAAAATGAAAGTCTTTTAAATGTAGCTAAAGAGAGCCTGTCTCCAGACCCTCTAACCTATCTGCTTATATTTAATTTACTCATTAATGCTTCCTGAAGAACCTGTGAGAAGTTCACCCCCATTGCTACTGCCTCTTCATTTAACCATTCCGGAATGCTAAGTGTTTTCTTTACCGCCCTTGCATTATGTTTCTTCTGATACTCAAGCATATCAAATTCCACAATTACAAGCGTACCCTCTTCCATTTGAATTTCATCTACTTCTGAAGGCGAAGGAATTTCTTCCTTTTCCTCTTTTCTGCTCGTTAACGTTAATCCTAACGCTTCAACTGCCATTTCATATGCCTGCTGCATATCATCACCTTCTGTAAGGCATTCTGGGAAGTCTGGAAAACTTATCCAAAAGCCGCCCTCCTCCGCTTTATGAAAAATTGCCGGATAAAATAATTTATTCATGTATAATACCTCCATTTATTGTTTCAGGTGGCGGGGCTACTTTAGCCCCGCCTGTTTTAGTATTGCCTGCTCCAACCCCCCTTTTCATGGCTTTGGAGTGATAAGGAACTATGACAGTAACCTCGGTGTCTCGATTTTTCATCTTAACATGAGAACCGTTTTGACTTACTTCCTCAAACCCGTTTTTCTTAAGATGTTTTACCATCTCTCTCGGTGTCATTGGCATCTTTAGTATCTCCTTTCCTTATCATAAACATATGGTACCACGTATTATTACGTATGTCAATATTTTGTATTGTATAACGTATTTTATATACTATTCCTTTTACCCGTTTTCTCCCCATCCCCAACGAAATACAAAGAGGATGCCGCAAGTGTGACATCCTCTCATGTTCTAATGATTCTCTTTTTCGTTCTTTCTTTTACGAAGGGCTTTGCCTGCCATGATACCTGCAAATGCACCAAGGCCTACAATTGCCGCTTTGATAAGTGTCGAAATTACTGTTGCAAAAAATGCCATCACTGCACCTCCATGTACTCAAATTGTACCTCTTTTTTAATCATAACACAGTCCGGCTTTTATTTCAATTCGATTTCTTCCAGTTCTTTGGATGGAAGATGTTTGGAAGAATTTTTCACAAATTCATTCAACGCTTTCTTGGCTTTCGGAATCTCAATATTTGTTCCGGCTCCTGCGATACATCCTCCCGGACATCCCATTCCTTCAATCAGACAGCCGTTCATCTTTCCTGCCTTGGCAAGTGTCAGCATTCTCTTACAATCTGCAAGGCCTTCCGCATGTTCAATATTTACTTCCACATCCGGATAGTATTCATTGATACATTTTTCAATCGCTTCCGCCACACCTCCGGCTACGGCATAACCACGTCCGGCTCCTGTCGCATCATGGAAGGATGATTCCGCCTCAAATTTTTCAAGGTCGATATCTTTCGCGTCAAACATTGCCTGTAATTCTTCAAATGTAATGACAAAATCCACGTCGCTTCTGACTGTTCTTCTGGATGCCTCCAGCTTCTTGGAAGCACATGGTCCGATAAAGACAACTCTTGCGTTCGGATGTTCCTGCTTAATTGTTCTTGCAGTCGCTACCATCGGTGTCAACTCTTCGGATACCTGGTCAATCAAATCCGGGAAGTATTTCTTACAGAGCATAGACCAGGACGGGCAGCAGGACGTCAGAAGGAATGGAAGTTCTCCTGTCGCTACTTTATTGACATAATGATGCGCTTCAGAAATTGCTCCGATATCCGCGCCGAGCGCAACTTCATACACTTCCTTGAATCCCAGCATCTGCAGCGCCGCTTTAATATTTCTCGGTGTAATATTCGGTCCAAACTGTCCCACGAACGCCGGTGCGATTGCCGCGATGATTTCTCCTCCTTCGCGTAATGCTCTCGCAAGCTGGAACACCTGGGATTTATCGGAGATTGCCCCGAACGGACATGCAACCATGCACATACCGCATGCTACACATTTATCATTGTCAATCTTTGCTCTTCCGAATTTGTCGGAAGTAATCGCATTGACTCCACATGATTTCTGGCAAGGTCTCTCTTTCTTCGCGATTGCATCATACGGACAATTCGCTTTACACTTTCCGCATTTGATGCATTTTGACTGGTCGATATAAGATTTCCCGTCTTTCATGGAAATCGCGCCAACCGGACATACCTGGCGGCAAGGATGTGCAAGACATCCCTTACACATATTGCTCACTTCGTATTCCTTCTGCTCACAAGAAGCGCAGGCAGATGGAATGACCTGCATTAAAGGCGGCTCATAATATTTTGCAGAGATGTTACTCTCCTCGATTCCTGATGTAATGTGTACCGGCTTATCTTCCGGGCGTAAGGACATACCCATCGAAAGCCGGACACGTTCACTTACAATGGCACGAGCATGGTAAATCGTATCGCGGTAAATGGAGTCTTCCCCCACCAGTTTATATGGGATTGCCTCAATCGAATCCGTCAGATTCTCCGGTGTTGATTCAAATCCGACTCTTGCGACCTCCTCAAATACCTTTCTTCTGATATACCTTACAGGTGTCTGTAATCCTCTCATCTTTTTCCTCCTTCGTGTTGAAATAATTTCTGTGCATAATATACGGACTGCATGGCATCCTTCCCGTAAAAATCAGCGCCAATCATATCGGCATACTCCTGATTCAATACGGCTCCTCCTACCATGACTTTACAATCCGGTATCCGTTCCCTTATAAGCTGAATAGTCTCCTCCATACTGACAACCGTTGTCGTCATCAGCGCGCTTAAACCAATCAGCTTCACCTGCTCTTTTAATGCGGTCTCCACAATCGTCTCCGGCGGAACATCCTTTCCAAGGTCAATCACATCAAAACTATAGTTCTCCAAGAGAACCTTCACAATATTTTTCCCAATGTCATGGATATCTCCTTTGACCGTCGCCAGAATGATTTTCTCTTTCTTTGCGTCTGTCTTTCCGTTTTGCTGCAATGTTTCCTTGATAACTTGAAATGCTCCTTTTGCGGCCTCCGCGCTCATCAGAAGCTGCGGAAGAAATACGGTTCCTTTCTCGAATCCTTTCCCTACATAATCTAATGCAGGAATCAAGTTTTGATTGATAATATCTAACGGTTCTTTCTCGAGAACCAGTTCTTTCGCAAGGTGAAACGCTTCCTCCCGCAATCCTTTGATAACCGCCGTCTCCAAAGACATCTGTCCGGAAGCAGGTTTGGAACTGTTGTCCGGCTTGTCCCCGTAACAGTTGATATAATTTTCACAATTCTTATCATACCCCATCAGAGCAGAAAATGCAAAGAAAGATTTCATCATTTCTTCCGATAACGGATTCATAATCGCCGCGCTCAATCCATTTTGCATCGCCATCGTATAAAAATTGGAATTGATAACCGCGCGATTCGGAAGTCCAAATGAAATGTTGGATACTCCGAGCACCGTTTTTACATGAAGTTGTTCTCTCACCAGTTTTAAAGCCTGAAGCGTCGTCCTTGCCCCGTCCGGTTCCGAGCTAATCGTCATGGCAAGAACATCAATCACAATGTCTTTCCTCTGGATTCCATATTTTTCTGCTTCTTTGATAATCTTCTCGGCAATCCGGACTCTTCCTTCTGCCGTCTTCGGAATTCCCTCTTCGTCTAAAGTCAGTCCGACCACAACTCCGCCATATTTCTGGAGCAACGGGAATACCGTATCCATCGATTCCTGTTTTCCTGTCACAGAATTTACCATCGGCTTCCCGTTATAAAGGCGCATAGCCCCTTCCAATGCGTCCGCCTGCACCGTATCTATCTGAAGGGGAAGACTCGTCACTTCCTGAATCTTCGCAACAGCTTCCTTCATCATCGCCGCCTCATCGATATCCGGCAGCCCCACATTCACATCGAGAATATGCGCGCCATGGTCCTGCTGAGAAATGGCTTCCTTCAGAATATAGTCCATATCCTGTTCCTTCAATGCCTGTTTCAGTCGTTTCTTCCCGGTTGGATTGATGCGCTCACCGATAATAACCGGTGCCTCCCCAATCTCCACAGACTGTCCGTAGGAAGAAATGATTGTCCGCTCTTTCTTCTCAGGGCTGCAAATCTCCATTCCCCTGCACTTCTCAGCCATCGCAAGAATGTGTTCCGGTGTTGTCCCGCAGCATCCTCCAATGACGCAGGCTCCAAGCGATACGATTTCCTTCATCACTTCGGCAAATTCTTCCGGCGTCACATCATAATACGTCTCTCCCGCCATCTGTTTTGGGAGTCCGGCATTCGGCTTTACAATAATCGGAAGGGACGTATAGTTTCGAATCTCTTTCAGAATCGGAATCATCTGCTTCGGTCCCATTCCACAGTTGATTCCAAGGGCATCCACCCGAAGCCCCTCCAGAAGGGCAACGACGGAAGGGACGTCCGCTCCGGTGAGAAGTTTCCCTTTTTCATCAAAAATCATAGTGGCGAATACAGGAAGATTCGTCTCCTCTTTCGCCGCAAGAACCGCCGCTTTCACCTCATAAGTATCGCTCATCGTCTCGATATGTATCAAGTCGGCGCCTTCTTTGGCTCCGATTCTCATCGTCTTCGTAAATGCTTCATAGGCATCCTCAAAGGACAACTCTCCGGAAGGTTTTAACAATTTTCCGGTTGGCCCCACATCCAATGCCACATAGTATGTTCTCTCATCTGTCACGCTGCTTCTCGCCGCCTCCCGCACATTCTGAATGGCTGCGGCAATGACATCTTCTAATGTATAAGTATCATCATGAAACTTCAACGCGTTAGCTCCAAACGTGTTTGCAAGAACAATATCGCTTCCCGCTTCAAAGTATGCCCGATGAATATCAATAATCTTGTCTCTCTTTTTTAAATTCCATGTCTCCGGAAGTTCTCCCGGCGCCAGTCCTTCCGCCTGAAGAAGCGTCCCCATTCCGCCGTCAAGAAACAGCAATTCTTTTCCAAGTCGTTCTAATAGCATTCGTTCCTCGTCCTTTTACATCTCGTCATAAAGCGCTTCATACTGTTTTGCAGAGTTCTTCCATGAGAAGTCTTTCTGCATACCACGCTCCACAATCTTATTCCAATCCCGTTTTTTATCATAGTATGTGCTCTCGGCATAACGGATAATGCCAAGCATCTCATGAGCATTATAATTTGAAAAGCTAAAACCGGTTCCTGTCTTTTCATATTCATTGTACGGTTCTACCGTATCTTTCAATCCGCCTGTCTCACGCACAATCGGAACCGTACCATAACGAAGGCTCATCAACTGACTCAAGCCGCATGGTTCAAATAAAGACGGCATCAAAAACGCATCGCAGGACGCATAGACTTTGTGGGACATCTCTTCTGAATAATAAATATTTGCGGAAACTTTTCCCTGATATTTCCATGCAAAATGCCGGAACATATTCTCATAGCGTTCTTCTCCGGTTCCGAGAACAACAATCTGAACAGCGTCCTGGCAAAGTTCATCCATCACATAGGCAATCAAATCGAAGCCTTTCTGGTCGGTTAATCTGGATACGATACCGAGCATCATCACTTTATCGTCTACTTCCAGTCCCAATTCTTCCTGAAGTGCGACTTTATTCTTCTTTTTCTCCTTGCGGAAGTTCTCTACGGAATAATTTTTGACAATCTTCGGGTCCGTCTCCGGATTGAACTCCTCATAGTCGATACCATTGACAATACCGGAAAGGCAATTCGCTCTGGCATTCATCAATCCATCCAGACGCTCTCCGTAGAACGGCGTCTTAATCTCCTCCGCGTAGGTACTGCTTACAGTTGTCACCTTATCCGCATAGACAATACCGCCTTTCAGATAATTGGCGTCCTTGTATGCCTCCAGCTTGTCCGGTGCAAAATAATAATCAGGAAGTCCTGTAATATCCTGTACCGTCTTCTTATCCCACACTCCCTGGAATTTCAGGTTGTGAATAGTCATGATTGTCTTAATTCCCCGATAAAATTCTCCTCCATAACGGAAATTATCGAGATAAACCGGAATCAGACCCGTCTGCCAGTCATGGCAATGAATGATGTCCGGCCGGAAATCAATGAGCGGAAGCGCGCTTAACACAGCTCTCGAGAAAAAAGCAAATTTCTCAATGTCTTCATGGATATTGCCGTATGGTGCCCATCCTGCAAAGTAATATTCATTATCAATAAAGTAAAATGTGATGCCGTTGTACTCCATCTGAAGAACGCCTACATACTGGGAACGCCATGCAAGTTCCAAATAAAAATGCGTCACGTACTGCATTTTTGATTTCCATTCTTCTTTCATACACATATATTTTGGAAGCATTACTCTTACGTCATACTTTTTTTTGTCAAAATATTTGGGTAAAGTTCCGGCAACATCTGCTAAGCCCCCTGTTTTGATAAACGGAACCGCCTCCGAAGTGGCAAATAGTATTTTTTTCATATGTCCCTCCACCTTTCGCATAATAATTATATTATAGCGCACTTTCTTCCATATGAAAAGAGATTCGATTATCTTCTTTTGTATTTTAACTGAATTGTATCTGCAATTAATGCGATGAATTCCGAGTTGGTCGGTTTCCCCTTCCCGTTGCTGACCGTATAGCCGAACAGTTCCTCCAGCGTGTCTAATTTTCCCCGGCTCCATGCCACTTCAATAGCATGTCGTATCGCCCGCTCTACCCGGCTTGCCGTCGTCTGGTGTTGTTTGGCAACGGTCGGATATAATACTTTTGTGATAGCGTTCAATACGTCCATATCCTCCACCGCCATCAGGATGGAATCCCGCAGATAATGGTAACCTTTGATATGTGCCGGTATCCCGATTTCATGCAGCATATTGGTGACACAATGTTCTAGATTCTCTTCTTTTTCTACCCTCGTATCCCCGACTGATTCCAGCAGCTTTGTTTCCGTCGTCCCAAGTGATTTTGCCCCCTTGATTCGATTGATAATCATATCATTGTGGAAAGGTTTCATAATATAATAGTGTGCGCCCTTTCGAAAGGCATCTTCCGTAATTCGCTCCTGTCCGATTGCAGTTACGACAATAAATTCCGGACGTTTTCTTATTGTTTTGTCAGAATTAATCTGCTCCATCACACTAATTCCATCCATTTTCGGCATAATCAAATCCAAAAGCACCACATCCGGCTCCTGATTCTTGATAATTTGACACATATCTTCTCCATTGTTTGCCTTGCCTACGACATGAAGTTCACTGTCACTGTTTACAATTTCCTCCAAAAGATTTAGAATCCGTTCGTTATCATCTGCAATCGCTACATTTAACTTCCCCATCTGTCAAAACCTCCTGATATTTTCATTCATTTCCTACCGGTTTATTATATCCGTCTCATTTTGAAGATAAAAGAAAATATTGTCATGTGATTTCGACACATTTTTTCTTATTCGCAGTTTTCCAACATATTTTCAATGAAAATCCCATACCCCTTTGACGAATCCTGAACAAAAACATGGGTGACTGCACCGACAATTTTATGGTTCTGTATGATAGGACTTCCACTCATCCCCTGCACGATTCCTCCGGTTTTTTCAAGCAATTCCTCATCGGTCACCTCAATCTCAATCCCTTTATTGACTTCCTTTTCTCCCATGTCGATTTTTGTAATGCGAATCTCATACTCCTTCACTTCCCCGTCTACCGAACATCGGATGAGAGCATCTCCTTTTTTGATTTCTTTCTTGGAAGCCGCCTTCATCGGCGTCTGATTCCGGAACACTTCGTCAATCTTATCCAGTTTTCCATAAATACCTTCTTCCGTATTCTTTTCAATGGTGCCGATTACATTATAGTTATTGTATACGATAATTCCTTCCATTCCTCCGGGTGTCCCGTCTTTTCCTTTCTTAATATCCCGAATGCTCGTCTTATACAGGCGTCCTTTCGACAAGTCTAACAATTCTCCTGTATCCACATCATGAATCCCATGTCCAAGCGCCCCATAGGCGCTGTTTTTCGTCAAAAATGTTACAGTGCCAAGTCCCTGTGTGTTATCCCGCACCCAGATTCCAAGCTTATATTCTTCGTTTTTGCATTCCACCGGCTCCATGCGTACATTGAAAATTTCACCGTCTCTTCGAAGCTTTAACACCACCTCTTCCGCAGTCAAATCTTCCACCTTATCTATCAATTCCTTTTTATTTCTTACCTCTTCGTTATCTACTGCCACAATATAATCTCCGGTCTTCACAAGACGGTCTGCCGGCTCGTATTTTTTCCCATCTACTGCTTTGATTTTTTCCGTTCCAAGCACCATCACACCATCCGTCTCCATATAGATTCCGACCGGCATTCCCCCAGGAATAAGCAAATCATCCGAAATCGCCTTCACATTGACTTCTGCCTCTTTCTTTTTATCTGCTCTTAAAAGTCCGGTTCCGACTACCATAGTAACGAGCAGAAAAGCAACCAGTACAAGCCGATATGTCTTCCTTTTCACATGTACCCCTCCAATCAAAAAATAGATTGCTCATGTTCCGTAGCAATCTATTTTAGTATGTGGGTTCTATGAAATTTTACTCTTGCTTTCGCAGATACCTTTTGCCAATTTTTTCATTTCTACCGCGTTTTGAATCACTGTGTCCGTAATCTCTGCGCCTCCAAGGATTCGCGCCAGTTCCAAAACGGATTCTTTCTCCGAAAGCTCATGAATCTTCGTCACCGTCTTCCCTTCCTCCACATGCTTTTCAATCGCAAAATGAGTGTCCGCCATCGCCGCAATCTGTGCCAGATGGGTGATGCAGATAACCTGATGTTTCCTGCCGATAAGTTTCATCTTCTCAGATACTTTCTGTGCGGTTCTTCCACTGATTCCCACGTCAATCTCGTCAAAAATCAACGTTGGAACCTCATCTTTATCCGCTAACACCGCTTTAATCGCAAGCATAATTCTGGAAAGCTCTCCTCCGGACGCAATGTCTCCAAGCGGTTTCACAGGCTCTCCCGGATTCATGGAAATCAAAAATTCCACCACATCCATTCCGTTGGATGTAGGTTCTTCCAGTTCTTCAAATCCGATTTCAAAATTCACTTCCAGGAAATTCAAGTCCAAAAGTCCAGACACGATAGCCTGTTTCAAAAGCTCCGCCTGTTCTTTTCGTTTCTTCGTGAGCTGTCCGCATTCTTTGCAAAGCTTCTTCGAAACAGCTTCATAACTTTCCTGTAATTGCGCCAGATAATAGTCGTAATCCTGAAGCTTTAAAAGACGCATTTCTTTTTCTTCGCAGTATTGAAGCACTTCCTCGATGGAATGTCCATACTTTGCCTTCAGCCGATTGAGTTCGTTTAACCGGTTCTCAATCTCATAAAACTCTTCTTCTGAGAACTCCAAAGTTCTCCGGTATTCTGAGAGTTCTCGATTGAAATCGTTCAACAGACTGTCGATTTCCAAAATCTGGGCGGAAAGCGAAACCGCCGTCTCATCATAGTGGGCTGCTTCCTGCATACATCTCGCTGCCCGGGATAACAAATCTCCACAGCTTTCCTTCTCTCCATATCCGGTGTATCCGTAGGCTTCTTCCAGACTTTCTACGATTTTCTTGCTGTGAACAATTCGCTTATATTGTTCTTCCAGCTTCTCATCTTCCCCCGGCTTCAAGTTCGCTTCCCGAATCTGTGTCACTTCAAATGCCAGAAAATCCATTTCCTTCGCCCGTTCCGCTTCGTTTAAAGTCGCCTGCGCCAGCTCCTCTTTCTTCTGCTTATATTCCTGATACGTTTCACGCACCGTCTCTTTTAAGTCGTCAATCACACCTTTGGAAAAAGCATCCAGAATCGTCAAATGGTTCTTTTTGTAGAGAAGCGACTGGTGTTCATGTTGTCCATGAATATCGATTAAAATCTCCGCCACCTGCTTCAGCTTATTCATCGATACCGTTTCCCCATTGATTCTGCTGATACTTCTTCCTTCCATCAGCTTCCGGCTCAGAAGAATATTTCCGTCTTCCGGATAAATGTCCATCTCGTGAAATGCCTGAAGCTGCTCCTCTTTTTCTATAGAAAACGTAAGTTCCACCAATCCGAAGGAAGCGCCTTTTCTCAGCATCTCTTTGCTGTATTTTCCTCCCAACGCCAAATTGATGGAACCTAAGATAATGGATTTTCCTGCGCCTGTCTCGCCTGTTAAAATATTAAGCCCCGGCTGAAATTCTACTTCCGCTTCATCAATCAAAGCCAGATTCTTTACATGTAAATTCTGAAGCATCTAGTGTTCTCCTATCTTACTCAAAAACAATTTTGCTGATTTTCTCCATTACATCCGCCGTCCCTTCTACGGTACGGATAGCGCACATGATGGTGTCGTCCCCCGCGATACATCCCACCACTTCGTTCCATTCCATCGCATCAATCGCTGCGGCCACAGCCATCGCCATCCCGGAAATCGTCTTAATCACAAGAATATTCTGCGCCATATCCATCGAAATATAGCCGTCTTTTAACACTCTTCGGTATTTCTCCGTCAAATCCTCATCCGGCGTACGAAGGACGATATATTTCTGTCTTCCGTTCCCTGTCGGTACTTTCGTAAGCTTCAGGTCACGAATGTCTCTGGACACCGTCGCCTGTGTCGTCGGAAACCCTGCCTCGTTCAAATAATCTGCAAGTTCCTCCTGGGTCTCGATATCATGCGTCATAATCAGCTCTACGATTTTTGCATGTCTGTTTACCTTCATTCTTAGTTTCCTTTCATTTTTCTGCGAAGCGTCTCCAAGAAACTGATGCGGCTGATTTTCATAAGTTTCGTCGTCTCATCTGCTTTTTTAATTACAATTCGTTCTCCGGTGCGGATACGGGAGATATCCGTTCCATCAAACGCGACAACCGCCTCTTCCTCGCAGTCTTCCCGCCTGCTTCCAATCTCAATTCCAATCTCGTCTTCTCCTGAGAGAACGATGCTGCTCGTATTTAAGGCATGGGAACAGATTGGGGTGAGCACGATTAAGGAAGCGGTCGGTTCCACAATCGGTCCTCCTGCCGATAAGTTATAAGCTGTCGAACCGGTCGGCGTGGAAATAATCATTCCATCCGCCTGATAGGTGTTTAATAATTCCCCATTCACATATACATTCAATCGAATCAAATGAAGGGAACCGTATCGGGTGACGATGATATCATTCAATGCCACATCCGACACTCCGTTCGGAAGCTCTCCGCGAAGGAGCATCCGGTCTTCCACCATATGTTCGTCGGCAATCAGACTGTCAATCGCCGAATACACATTCTGCACTTCTATCTCGGTCAGATAACCGAGCGTTCCCATATTGATTCCGATAACCGGAACATTATGATGCAGCATCTCTCTCGCGGCCTGAATCAACGTTCCGTCTCCTCCAATAGCAAGCGTGCCTTCCGTATCCTCCGGCATGGCTCCTTCATGGGAAATCACACATGTTTTTCCCCGTTCCTCAATATAAGACCGGACAGAACGGGTAATCTCATAGTCCTCATCCTTGCTTTCATTGGTAATTACATAAAACTTATCCATAACTTTTCATTCCTATTTTGCCAAATCCGCAAACGCTTCCTCTACTACTGCCTGAAAATCTAAAGTTACATCCGAAAAAGTTCCCGGTTCTTCCGTCTTTTTCAAATGTACAAGATACTCGATATTGCCTTCCGGTCCTTTGATTGGGGAATAGGTGAATTCGAGTACCTTGAATCCGATAGACACCGCATAGGATAACACCTGCTCAATCACCTCGTAATGCGTGCTCTTTTCTCTTACGACACCTTTTTTCCCAACTTTTTCTCTTCCCGCTTCAAACTGCGGTTTAATCAGCGCCACAATCTCCCCGTCTTCCCGCAGGTAATTCCGAATCGGAAGCAGTACTTTTGTCAAAGAAATAAACGAAACGTCAATAGATGAGAAATCAATCAGCTCTCCCAAATCTTCTGGTGTCACATAACGAATGTTCGTCTTTTCCATACTTACCACACGCGCATCCTGTCTCAGTTTCCACGCCAACTGTCCGCGTCCCACGTCAATCGCGAATACTTTTCTTGCCCCGTTTTGCAGCATACAGTCTGTGAATCCTCCGGTCGAAGACCCTACATCGGTGCAAACTTTATCCCGTAAATCCAACTCAAAATTCTCCATTGCTTTTTCAAGCTTCAACCCGCCACGACTCACATACGGCAGCGTATGTCCTTTTATCTCAATCTGCACCTCATCGGAAAAAGTACTTCCTGCTTTGTCCTCTCTTTGTCCTTCCACAAATACATTCCCGGACATAATAATCGCCTTTGCCTTCTCTCTTGACTCTGCCAGATTCCGCTTTACAAGCAATACATCCAAACGTTCTTTCATGTCTTACCTCTCAAGCCCGACGTACTGTGTCACGATTTGCTTCACAATGGAATCCTTGTCGAGCATAATTTCTTTTCTTAGTATATCAATATTTCCATGTTCCACATATTCATCCGGAATCCCAAGCGTGAGAACCTGTACCGGAAGCTGCTGCCGCATCACAAACTCCCGTACTTTCTCGCCATACCCGCCGGATAATACGTTCTCTTCCACAGTCACAAAAAGCTTGTGCCCTTTTGCCATCTGAACCAGGATTTTTTCATCTATCGGCTTCACAAACCGGCTGTTAATCAAACTGCAGTTATAGCCCATTTCTTTCAACTGTTTCCGGGCTTTTTCTGCAATCTCCATCATATGGCCGACTGAGAAAATGGCAATCTCATCTTCCTCATAAATAGTTTCGCTTTCACAGAACCGGATTGGCTTCCGATATTCTTTGAGTCCGGTGTATGCCTTTCCTCTCGGATAGCGTACCGCTACCGGACCTTCAAACGCAACCGCATATCGAATCATATCCGCCATCTCCCATTTATTCTTCGGCGAGAGAATCGTCATATTCGGAATGCTGGATAAATATGATAAGTCAAAGATTCCCTGATGCGTCTCCCCGTCATTTCCCACAATACCGGCGCGGTCAACGGCAAAGACAACCGGAAGATTCTGGAGCGCGACATCGTGAATCATCTGGTCGTATCCTCTCTGTAAGAAGGACGAATATACCGCAAAGACCGGTTTTAATCCTCCCGCTGCCAATCCTGCCGCAAATGTAACTCCATGTTCTTCTGCAATTCCCACATCGAAAAACCGGTTTCTATAACGTCTTGCAAATTCCGTAAGTCCGGTTCCATCCTTCATAGCTGCCGTAATCGCTGCTACATTCGGATTGTGAGCTCCAATGTCGCACATCACCTTGCTGAATACATCCGTATAAGTATCTCCGTCTTTCTTAGCAAGAGATTGCCCCGTTGTAATCTCAAACGGCCCCGTTCCATGGAACTTGGACGGTTCATTCTCTGCCGGAAGATATCCTTTTCCCTTTGTCGTAATCACATGGAGAAGTACTGCATTGTCCACCTTTTTCGCTTCCTGGAATGTCCGATAAAGTTCTCCGATATTGTGTCCGTCCACCGGCCCCAGATATGTGATTCCCATGTCCTCGAAGAACATTCCCGGAACGAGGAGCTGTTTGATTCCGCTTTTCGTCTTTCGGATATGCTCCACAATAGATTCCCCGGCAACCGGAACTTTCCGAAGCGCGGTTTCCACCCCTTTTTTCAACTCTGTATAGGTATGCGCCGTCCGAATGCTATCCAGATATTTTGACATCCCTCCCACGTTCGGAGAAATCGACATATTATTATCATTCAATACAATGATAAAATTACTTTTCAAATGGGAGGCATTGTTCAGCGCCTCATATGCCATCCCCCCGGTCAGCGAACCGTCTCCGATAACAGAAATTACATGATGCTCTTCGCCCAGAATCTCCCGCGCCTCCACATAGCCAAGGCCTGCGGAAATGGATGTGGAGCTGTGTCCGGTATCAAACGCATCGCATTCGCTTTCTTTTCTCTTCGGGAATCCACTCATTCCCCCATATTTTCGCAAATCGTCAAATCCTGCTTTTCTTCCGGTCAGAAGTTTGTGTGTATATGCCTGATGTCCCACATCCCAGATAATCTTATCCTTCGGCAGATCAAACGCAAGATGCATCGCCATCGTAAGTTCCACCACTCCCAGGTTCGACGCCAGATGCCCGCCTGTCACACTGATTTTCTCAATCAAAAACTCCCGGATTTCTTCCGCAAGAATCGGCAATTCTTTTTTATTTAGTTTTTTGATATCATTTTCTTTATGAATACGTTCCAGTATCATAAGCAACACTCCTAACACTCTCTGTGAATCAGGTTCTCAATCAGCCATCTAAGATACGGATTCTTCCGGTTCAGATTCTCAAGCTCAGAAATCGCTTCCATCGAAAGCCTCGCCACCTCCGCCTTTGCCTTTTCGAATCCTTCCAGCGTCACATACGTTGTTTTTTCGTTCTTCTCGTCGCTGTGTACCGGTTTCCCCAATACCTCATCCGTACTGATAATATCCAGAATGTCATCCTGAATCTGAAATGCCATTCCCACCTTCCATGCGACGGACTCTACACTCTTTATCTCATCCTCTGACGCCCCGGCAAGCGTTGCCCCAATCATCATAGAAGCCTCGATTAACGCACACGTTTTCAAACTGTAGATAAAAGAAATAACTTCCGAAGAGATGGCCTGTCCCACCGATTCGACATCCACAACCTGTCCGCCAATCATGCCGTAGATTCCTGCCTTTTTCCCGAGAATCTGTATGGCCTTTCCAATGCGGAGACTCTCTTCCGGAACCAAATCAAAGGCTTTGGAAGCCGTCTCAAAAGCATAATTCAAAAGCGCGTCTCCCGTCAGCACCGCCATGCCTTCCCCGTACACAATGTGTGTCGTCTTTCTTCCTCTCCGATAGTCGTCGTTATCCATCGACGGAAGGTCGTCATGCACAAGAGAATAGGTGTGAATCATCTCGAGCGCTGCCATGAACGGCTCTATCACGTTTGACGTTCCACCGAACATTTCAAAGGTTTCTTTCATCAGCATCGGACGGAGTCTTTTCCCGCCCGCCATCAGATTGTATTCCATCGCTTCCATAATAAGTTTCTGATATCCGGTCTGTTCAGGAAGGTATGCATTCAGAACCGCTTCAATCTCTCTTACTTTCTGCTCTCTTTCTACACTAAAATTCATGTTCTGCTCCTTCCTCATCCAGAATCATCATTTTCTTCTCGATGGTATCGATTTTCTCATTGCATAATTTCAGCATCTCCATGCCCTCTTTGTACAGTTGGAAAGATTCCTCCAGAGAGATATCCTCTTCCTCCATCTCCTTCATGATTCCATCTAACTGCTCCAGTACGTCATTCAATGTCTGTTCTTCCATATTGTTCCTCCACGTTTGCTCGAATGATTCCATCTGTGACATGAACGGTAATCTCATCTCCTCTTTTCACCTGCCGGATTGATTTTAACGCACGCCCCGTTTCGTCCGTCACGTAAGAAAACCCCCGATTCAGCTTCCGAAGAGGCGACAAACCTTCCATCCTTTCGATACGGATGGAAAGCGCATGCCTTGTCTTTGTAAGCTGCTCTTTCATCTTTCTTCGAAGCGCTTCTTCCATGTCTGCCGCTCTCTGTTTCTGCTGCAAAAGCTTCATTCCCGGATGCAGATACTTCATGCGCATCTGATAGGAGGCAAGGCGCATTCTCTGGTCTTCTATCTTCCGAAGCATCATTCTTGTCATCATGTTTCCTGCATCGGATAACTGTGTTTCCAATCTATGATATTCAAAGACCGCAAGTTCTGCCGCTGCGGATGGGGTCGGCGCCCTAAGGTCCGCCACATAATCAATGATAGTCGTATCTGTCTCATGCCCAACCGCCGAGATAATTGGAACACGACATTCAAACACAGCCCTTGCCACCTCTTCTTCATTGAATGCCCACAAGTCTTCGATGGAACCGCCGCCACGTCCTACAATCATCACGTCTACGTTCTTCTCTTCCAGCATCCGGATTCCTTCCACAATGCTCTCCTTCGCTCCTTCTCCCTGCACAAGCGCCGGATATAAAATCAACTGTACATAAGGGTTTCTTCTCTTCGCAACATTCAGAATATCCCGGATTGCAGCCCCTGTCGGCGCAGTAACAATCCCGATTCTCTTCGCGTATTTCGGAATATTCTGCTTATATTCCGGGGCAAACATCCCCATCTCTGCAAGTTCCGTCTTGAGCGCCTCGTATCTCTCATACAAGAGCCCCGCGCCGTCCAGAATAATTTCCTTCGCATATAGCTGATACTTCCCATCTCTCTCATAGATGGTAATGCTTCCGAGGACAACGACCTGCTGTCCTTCCTGCATACGAAAAGTAAGCCCCGCGCGTTGCCCTGCAAACATGATGCAGGCAATCGTTCCGGACTCATCTTTCAACGTAAAATATATATGACCCGATGTATGGTATTTACAATTTGAGACTTCACCCTTCACATAAATACGATTCAGCATAAAGTCCTGATGAAACATATTCTTGATATATGCGTTCACCTGTTTTACCGAATATACATTCCGCATATGCCACTCCTAGCCGGCAATCTTACCAAGCACCCCGTTCACAAAGGAAGGACCTTCGTCACTGCTGTACTTCTTCGCAAGCTCTACCGCTTCGTTGATTGCGACACCGGCCGGCACGTCTTCGTCCCACTTTATCTCATAGACAGCCAGCCTTAAAATTGTCAAGTCCACTTTGTTCATGCGAGTAGTTTTCCATCCCGTTGTATGAAGGTTCAAAAGCTCGTCAATCTCCGCTGTCTTCGCCACAATTGCCGCGTGCTTATTCACGATATAGTCCCGATTCTGTTCTGTAAGACCTTCTATCTTGTCCAGGTAAAGCTCTACCTGCTCCGGCATCTCTTCCTCTTTGTTGAATTCTATCAAAAATAGCATTCTAAAAATGTGTTCTCTAAGTTCTGTTCTTCCCATCGTTTATCCTCTCTGTCAAAATAGATTTTGAAATACAAATTCCCGCTTCCAGTATGGACGCTTCAAAAATAGGCTGCGCATTCACGCAACCTATTTCGTGCTCTCATACTATTCCGCATCCATCTCCACTCCGGCAATGCGAATGTTCACATCCGCCACAGTCAGACCTGTCATATTCTCGATTGCAGCTTTTACTTTTTCCTGTACTTTGCCGGAAATCTCCATAATGCTGTAGCCATATTTCAAATTCAGGTTCAGAGACACCGTCACAATTCCGTCCAATACATCGACATTGGCGCCTTTGGAAAGGCTCTTCACACCGAGTTTACTGATAATCTCTCTTGTCGCATTGCCTGCCATAGACGCAACACCTTCTACTTCCATAGCTGCAAGTCCGGCGATAATCGCAACAACTTCATCCGCAATCTTCACCTCTCCAAGGTTTTCATCAGAATGTATCGTATATTCATTTCTTTCTTCTTTTCCCATATCAAAAACCTCCTGCCTGGTTTGTTATCTTTTGTTATTATAACAAATTTATACCTGTTTGGAAAGACAAAGTTTAAGAACGGCCAAATTCAGATAAAATCAATCCCGGATTTCTCTCTTCCGTCATACGCACACTCCAACTGTTGACAAAGAGAAGAAGCGGTCTTTCTTTCAAGTCTTTAATCTTCTTCATGTCAGAAGTTCCCACAACTTTGGATAAATCAATCTCCTCATTTTCAATCCAGCGGATATGTTCATACGGAAGCTTCTCCATGCGAATCTCCACGTTATATTCATTTTCCAGACGGTATTTCAAGACGTCAAACTGCAGTACGCCGACTACGCCGACAATAATCTCTTCCATTCCCGTATTGTATTCCTGGAAAATCTGAATCGCACCTTCCTGAGCAATCTGGTTGATTCCTTTGATGAATTGTTTTCGCTTCATCGTATCTACCTGACGCACCCTCGCAAAATGTTCCGGCGCGAATGTCGGGATTCCTTCATAAGCAAATTTCTCCGGAGAAGTCGTCAGCGTATCGCCAATCGAGAAGATTCCCGGGTCGAACACACCGATGATATCTCCGCCGTACGCCTTCTCCACCATTTTACGCTCGCTCGCCATCATCTGCTGCGGCTGGGAAAGCCTTACTTTCTTGCCTCCCTGAATGTGGAATACGTCCATTCCCGCCTCGAATTCTCCAGAGCAGATTCGCATGAATGCGATACGGTCTCTATGCGCTTTATTCATGTTCGCCTGAATCTTAAACACAAATGCCGAGAAGTCTTTCTCTTCCATCGGGTCAATCTCTCCACAATTCGATTTTCTTGGAAGCGGGGAAGATGTCATGCGAAGGAAATGCTGTAAAAACGTCTCCACACCAAAGTTTGTCAATGCGGAACCGAAAAATACCGGCGATAATTCTCCTTTGCTTACAAGTTCCTGGTCAAACTCTGCGCTTGCTCCGTCCAGAAGCTCGATTTCTTCTTCCAGCTTCTCCCGCTGTTCTTCACTGATTAAGTCCCGCACCGACGCATCGGAAAACGGTACCTTCTGTACGGCTCCCATGCTTGTTCCTTTCTGCGTATCCGAGAACAATTCAATCTCCTGATGCTCTCTGTCGTACACACCCCGAAATTCTTTTCCGGAACCAATCGGCCAGTTAATCGGACAGGTCGCAATCCCAAGCTCTTTTTCAATATCATCCAATAATTCAAATGTATCCAGCGCTTCCCTATCCATCTTATTAATGAAAGTAAAGATTGGAATGTGACGCATCACGCAAACTTTGAACAGCTTTCTCGTCTGCGCCTCCACACCTTTGGAACCGTCGATAACCATCACCGCTGAGTCCGCCGCCATCAAAGTACGGTACGTGTCCTCCGAGAAGTCCTGATGCCCCGGCGTATCCAGAATATTGATGCAATATCCATCATAATTAAACTGAAGAACCGAAGAGGTTACGGAAATACCTCTCTCCTTCTCAATCTCCATCCAGTCGGAAACCGCGTGCTTCGCAGTTGCCTTTCCTTTCACAGAACCCGCCTGATTAATGGCTCCTCCGTAAAGTAAAAACTTCTCTGTCAACGTGGTCTTTCCCGCATCCGGGTGGGAAATAATCGCAAATGTTCTCCTCTTTTTTATTTCATTTATCATATTCGACATACGTATTCTCCTTTATTTTAACAATCGCAGTCTATATGATACCTTTTTTTCGCAATTTTTTCAAGGAGAAACTACTTTTCTTCTTTGCCTTCTTCTGCATGAATCGGTGTAATCACGATATTCGCCGCCGGAATCTCCGTCTTTCGTACGACAATGTCCTCGATTTGTGCAAGGTTCGCGTCTGTCAATTCTGTCTTACCTACGACTACATCTGCCGCGTCATCGGTAAGGCTCACCACCGTATCTGTGAATCCTTTGGATGCAAGAAGAGTTTCCACCGCCGCCTCTTTTTCCGCCAGTTCCGTCACATGTACCATCTGTGCAATGGCGTCCTTTTTCTGTTCCTCGCTGATTTTTTCATTGTCAATGATAGCTTGCAGCGTCTCTTTATTCTTCGCCCGCACCTGCTCTCTCGTCACTTTCGCTTCCGCCACAACGCCGTTGGTGAGTACGGCTTCCCCCGGCGTTCCTTCCACGCTTCCATCCGCCACTTCATGGTCCTGACTCTCAATATCTCCGGCCGTTTCAACACCCTCATCCGAGATATCAAGCAATTCCTGACTCGCAAGGTCTCCGCTTGTTTCTTTGGAATCTCCTTCTCCAAAGATTCTTCCCGAATAATTCAAATATCCGGCGATTGCAATCATAATGGCGAGTGTCGTGATGATAATCTGGTTTTTCTTCAATAATCGTTTCAAAATGTTCCTCCTGCTATTCATTCATTTTCATTACTTTTATTTTATGCGTGTCTACTCCAAATAATGTCTGCACTGCCTCCGTAATATTTTTCACTACCACAGCATCGTCTCCCCCTTCCGCAATCACGACGACGCCCTCTATTTTCGGCGTCATCTCCTTCTTCACATAGGGAACCTCTTCTTCGTCCGTATTCCGGTAAACGGTCGTCTCCCGCCTCGTCTTCTCGTCCGTCTCCTCATCTTTTTCTACGATTCTTTCCGCAGTTGAACGCAGAGTAATCATCACCTGATTCTCTCCTACTCCCTGCACATCCGAAAGAATCTCCGACAATTTTTCTTCCATCTCAGACTCATAATCGAGTTTGGTCCGTTTCTCTGTCCTCTCTTCTTGTTTCACCTCTCTTTCTCCTTTTTTCTCTACCGGCATGGCAATGACAACAAGCAGGACGCCTGCCAGAAGCAGGATTTGTAAATTGTGTTTTCCTGCAAAGAATCTATCTTTCATCTCCCTCCATCCCATCTTCTGATTCACTTATCATCTCCTCCACTTTCTCCCTGTAGTCTTCTATCGATACGTCCCTTAAATATCCTGTTTTCTCTTCGATTTCCCGCATTTTCCGTTCATAAGCGCTCCCATCCATCACCTCGAAGAAAGAATGTTCCATTCCGAACACTTTTAAGATAGGTTCTGTCAACAGCAAAACGAGAATGATGCCGGTAAAAAAACGGATATATTTTTGATAGCTGTTTGCCGGCAGCGCTTCTAAGAATATTGTGGACAGAATCATATAAAACGCAAGATTCTCCACCCATTCATACAGATATTCAAACATGACGCCTCCTTTACGTTGTCGTGGCTGTCACAATCGCAATCGTAAGAAGAAATAAGATGCCTGTCATGAACACCATCTTCAGCAGAAGACTGCTCCCATCTCCCACAGCAGAAAGACATCCTACAATTCTTCGGTCTGATACCGGCTGAATCAAAGCCGCAACCAGTTTATACAAAACCGTCATCACAAAAATCTGAAACACCGGAACCGCACAGATACAAATGCAGATAATCGCACCTGCAGCTCCAATTCCGTTTTTCATCAGAACTGCCGTTCCTAAAATCACTTCCGTTACGCCTCCTATGGCATCTCCGATAGCAGGCAGCGCTTCCACCCCTTTCGACAACACTCCGCGCTTCAGCGAATCTACGGCCGGGGTAATCATCCCCTGAATCACGTTCAGCCCAATCACTGCCGCCAGGAGCGACTTCGTCATCCAACCGACCAGATATTCAATCAGCTCTGCAAGCTTTGACAAGTAGTCTTCCGTCGAGAGATACTGAAACACTTTCACTACCATATAAATATGTAACAAGGGGAGCAGGAAATTCAACACAAGAAGCTCTACCAGATAAATCAAAAAGAGAACCAATTGATAGAATACAATGGAAGTACTGCTTCCCACCGCAAACGCTACGGAAAGAAAATAAACCGGTCCCAGCGCACGCATAAAAAGAATCAGCTTTTCAATCCCAACCGCCGCGGCATCCAACACCATCTGAAAGGAGCGGAATGCAATCGTAATGAGGAGCATATACAGCACATAGAATCCGACCGAACAAATCTGTCCGTTTTTCAACACGCCGGAAAAATTCGTAAATACTGCCGCAATCAATGCAATCAGAAGAATGTGAATCAATCCTTCTTTTCCGTTTCTGATTTCATAGAAGAAGCTGTCCTCCAACAGCCAGATAAGAAGATTCGCCGATAATTTGGTCTCTCCATTCAGAAGTTCCATTACCACTTCTCCGAAGTCTAACTTCTTCTCCGGAAGCATTTCCTGCATCACTTGATTAATTTCTTCAAAGTCAAATTCTTCCAATAACGCGTCTTTTGCAGCGGTCTGCATCTCGTCGTCCTGTCCCTTCTCCGCATGCACAGGCAGACTAAGAATCCACAAGATGCAAAGAAGCAATAGAATCCCTCTTTTCATCCTCTCTCCCTCACTCAAGAAAAAGCTGTATCGTCTCCAGCAAAGCCTGCAGTACCGGCATACTAAGCGCCAGAATCGTAATCTTGCTGAATATCTCAATCTGACTTGCAATCGTCTGATATCCCGCATCTTTGCAGATGGAAGAAGCAAATTCCGCCACATAGGCAACCCCAAGCATTTTCAGCAAAAGGATGAGATAACTGCTCTTGATTCCTATCGTCTGGCTGATTTTCCGGATGACCGACAGAATCACTTCCACACGTCCTAAAATGCAAAAAAATACAAACACACTCAGAACAACGCTGATAAAAATTCCATACTCGGACTTCCCGTTTTTGAATTGCACCGCGAGAAGCGCTCCCATCACACCAACCACAGCGATTTGTACGATTCCCATTCCAAACTCCTCTTAAAGCGAAAACAATCGTTTGATGGACTCAAACAGCTCATAGATATACGGAACAATCCAGAACAAGACGAGAAGAAGCCCCGCAAAACTTGTCAGAAACGCCTGTTCCTCCCTGCCGCTATGTTTTAACACCTGGCTCAATACCGATACAAGGATTCCAACTGCCGCGATTTTAAAAATTAAGTTTACGCTCATCTTCTTCTCCTTTCTGCTACACGAGTACGATTGCAACGAAAATACCTCCCATCACCCCCAGACAGTTGAAAATCCGCCGCCTCTCCGGAATTTCTTCCTGCAGCTGCCGGATAGACAGCTTCAATTGTTCCAAATACAAATCGATGGCTCCCAGCTGCATCACCCGGTCTGCATATCCCATGTTTGCCCCCATATTTATGAGGAGTTCCCAATTCTTCCGGTCTAAATCCGTCTCTTTCCGATACCCTGTTAACGCTTCCTTCCAAAGCTCCATGAAAGTCTTCCCTGTTCTTTCATTCAAGCGATTCGCCAATTGAAACATCCATCTTTGATATTTTCCCGATGTTCTGTCCCCGATTTGAAAAAACGCTTCCCGAAACGGGGTCTTCGTATATTCCACCTCACTCCGCAGCATCAGAAAAATCCTGCGAAGTTCCTGCATTTCCTCCAGACTCCTGGAAAGATGAATGCCCTTCTGGTACCCGATACCTGCACTTGCCGCAATAATCAACGCTGCACCAATGAATTTCTGCATAGTACCCTTCCCTTTTCATCGTAGATTTCTTCAATCCCTCCTGTCTCAGTCCGGTTGCTTAAAACCACATACCGCTCAAATCTCTTTTTCGCAATCAACTCTTCAAACAACGGTTTTTTCTTCATCTCCTCCATGGAAGAGCCATGTGCCGTCGCCAGCATAATGCATCCACAGTGAAGTGCATATTCGATTGCCTGTATCTCTTCTTTTGCCCCAATCTCATCCACCGCCAGGATTCGCGGAGACATGGAGCGAATCAGCATCAGCATTCCTTCTGCCTTCGGGCAGCAATCCAATACGTCTGTCCGAATCCCAAGGTCATTCTGTGCTGCCCCCATATAGCATCCGCCAATTTCCGAACGCTCATCCACCACGCCGACGGTTGTGCCTTTCATATACTTACAGCCATCGGAAGCCTGTCTGACGATATCCCTTAGAAGCGTTGTTTTCCCACATCTGGGAGGAGAGATAATCAGCGTATGACAAAGTTCCCCATGTTGGCAGATATAGGGCATCACTTTCTCGGCACATCCTTTCACTTCATGGGAAATTCGGATGTTCACAGAAGAAATATACTTCATATTTTTCACTTTCTCCTGCTCCACCGTCGTCTGACCCGCCATCCCGACCCGATGTCCTCCTTCTATCGTAATAAACCCTTGCCGCAATTCATTTTCGTAAGCATATAGAGAATAATTGCTGACATAATCTAGTGTTTCCTTCACTTCCCGCCCTGTCACAATCACTGAGTTTCCACTTCTGTCCTTCGCAAACATTTCTTCTCCCTTGTATATCATGACCATTGGCTTGTCTGTCCGAAGACGGATTTCCTGTAAATGATTAAAATCCAGTTCCATCTTCTCCAAATCTTCTGCAATGGATTTTGCCAGCACCGGAAGAATCTGATGCCGAATCGTTCGATTTCTTTCTTTCAACATATTGTCCACCTCTTTACACAATATATGATGGACAAGAAAAAATAGAACTAAAAAAGGAGAAAACCGAAGTCTTCTCCTCTTTACACATTCTAGATTCTGTTTTAGTCTTCTGCCACATCTTTCATAGAGAAGCTGATTCTTCCCATCTTGTCTTTTCCGAGGCATACGACTTTTACTTTATCGCCAAGTGTCAGTACGTCTTCTACCTGTTTGATTCTGTCTTTGGAAATCTTGGAAATGTGAACCATTCCTTCTTTTCCCGGTGCAAATTCGATAAACGCACCAAATTCTTTGATGCTGACAACTTTTCCTTCAAATACCTGTCCGGCTTCAAAGTCTGTCACGATGATGGAAATCATTCTCATCGCCTCATCCATCGCTTCTGCGTCAACTCCACAGATTGATACAAATCCGTCATCTGTGATGTCGATTTTCACACCTGTCTGCTCGATGATTGCATTGATTGTTTTTCCACGCTGTCCGACAACATCGCCAATCTTCGCCGGGTCAATCTGCATCTGACGAATCTTCGGCGCATATGGACCAACTTCCGGTCTTGGCTCAGCGATAGCCTTATTCATGACTTCATCTAAGATGTAAGTTCTTGCTTTCTTTGTGCATGCAATTGCTTCCTCGATAATCGGTCTTGTCAAACCATGAATCTTGATGTCCATCTGGATTGCTGTGATACCCTTATGTGTACCTGCAACCTTGAAGTCCATGTCCCCAAAGAAGTCTTCCAATCCCTGAATATCTGTCAATACGATATAATCATCGTCTGTCTCACCTGTCACAAGACCTGCGGAGATACCTGCAACTGCAGATTTAATCGGAACTCCGGCTGCCATAAGGGACATACTGGACGCACAAACACTTGCCTGAGAAGTAGAACCATTCGATTCAAATGTCTCAGATACTGTACGGATAGCATATGGGAACTCTTCTTCTGTCGGAAGTACCGGAACAAGCGCTCTCTCTGCCAATGCACCATGTCCGATTTCACGACGTCCCGGTCCTCTGGATGGTTTTGTCTCACCAACAGAGTATGATGGGAAGTTGTAGTGATGCATGTATCTCTTAGACGTCTCAAGCTCGTTCAATCCGTCAATTCTCTGTGCCTCGGATAATGGCGCTAATGTTGTAATGTTACAAATCTGTGTCTGTCCACGTGTAAACATTGCAGAACCATGTACTCTCGGAATCAAATCAACTTCCGCAGCAAGCGGTCGAATCTGGTCGATTGCTCTTCCGTCCGGACGCTTGTGGTCTTTTAAAATCATCTTTCTGACTGTCTTCTTCTGATACTGATATAATGCCTCCCCAATTAATGGAAGCCATTCTTCATTCTCTGCAAATGCTTCTTCTAATTTCTCTGTAATCACACGAATATTCTCTTCACGAACCTGCTTCTCATCTGTGAATACAGCCTCTTCCATCTCTTCCGGAGTTACGATTTCGCGAATTGCCGCAAATAACTCTTCCGGTACTGCACAACTTGTATACTCGTGTTTTTCTTTTCCGCATTCTGCAACGATTGTATCGATAAATGCGATAACCTTCTGGTTGACTTCATGCGCCGCAAAAATCGCTTCAATCATCTTATCTTCCGGAATCTCATTCGCACCCGCTTCAATCATAATTACTTTTTCTCTTGTAGAAGCAACGGTAAGCTGAAGGTCAGAAACCGCATTCTGTACAGAGTTCGGATTGAATACAAACTCTCCGTCCACAAGACCAACCTGTGTTGTGGATGTCGGGCCATCGAATGGAATATCTGAAATTGCTGTCGCGATTGCAGAGCCGAGCATAGCTGTCAGTTCCGGGCTGCACTCCGGGTCCACAGATAATACAAGGTTGTTGAGTGTTACATCGTTTCTGTAATCCTTCGGGAATAACGGACGCATCGGTCTGTCAATTACGCGTGATGTAAGGATTGCATTCTCGGATGCCTTTCCTTCTCTCTTATTGAATCCTCCCGGAATCTTACCTACTGCGTATAATTTTTCTTCATATTCTACACTTAATGGGAAGAAATCGATTCCTTCTCTCGGTTTATCAGATGCTGTCGCTGTAGATAACACAACAGTATCACCATAATGCATCAATGCCGCACCGTTTGCCTGTGCTGCAACTCTGCCAACATCTACACGAAGTGTTCTGCCGGCTAATTCCATTTCAAACTTCTTAAACATATGTGTTCTCCTTTTCTTTCTCTTTTGACAGGTTCTTCCGAAACAACTGAAAAATACGGCTTCTCATAAGATTGAACTCTTGCGCGAGCTGTGCTTTTCAGTGGTCTCGGCGTATATCCCCTGCCATAATCTTATATATTATAGCATAACTCTCACATAAATGTAAATTAAAAAATTCCCAGAATGTACTTCCGGGAATTTTGTGTTGTTGTGTTGTGTGTCTTATAATTTCAAATACTTCAGATAGATTATTTTCTTAATCCTAATCTCTCAATTAAAGAACGGTATCTTTCGATATCTGTTTTCTTTAAGTAAGCAAGTAAACCTCTTCTCTGACCTACCATTTTAAGAAGACCTCTTCTTGAGTGATGGTCCTTCGGGTTTGCTTTGAAGTGCTCTGTTAACTCGTTAATTCTTGCTGTTAAGATAGCGATTTGAACCTCCGGTGAACCTGTGTCGCCTTCTGTTCTTGCGTACTCAGCGATGATTGCCTGTTTTTTGTCCTTTGCGATCATTGACATTTCCTCCTATTAAAACTTTTGTTAATCGCCAAATATTAAGTAAGGGTTGGAGTATCCCTTTACCGAATATCGGCTAATTTCATACTTGCATAGTATAACACAACTTTTTTGCTGTGTAAATACCTTTTTCAAAACACAGAAAATTCCTATAAACCATTTATGATAATGTCCTAATATACCCCAAGGGAAAATGTCCCATCTG
>OFMK01000533.1_pt1 | contig 39583 bp, 38 predicted proteins | sample 1541781 | NCBI WGS metagenome assembly OFMK01 (sample SAMN04209250, study PRJEB22552) | human gut metagenome | biome: gut; material: feces | host: Homo sapiens | place: USA: Oklahoma
CGTTCCCAGAAAATATATTTAAAAATCGTGTCTTTTTTATTGACTATAGTCCAATTGATTATCCAAACCAATTCCACCCAATAGGCTATCTGCAAACGTTGTATCTTCTGGAATTTCGATAGGCTTTCCGACCTTCAGACTTTCTACCATAGCAGCGCCGCCAAACATACAAGTACCGATTACTTTTATATCAGGCACGCTCATTTTGAAAGAAAGAGAAATACCAGACAACAGACCGCCACCAGACAAAGGCGCAATAATGGTATCTACTTCAGGCAGATCTTCAATGATTTCCAAACCAATGGTTCCCTGTCCACACAAAATATATTTGTCATCAAAAGGAGGAATAATCATTACACCTTCTTTTTCTTGCAGTTCTTCACAATATTTTTGCGCTTCATCCTGTGTTTCCCAGTCCTGCTTGATTGTAGGATTCCACTGTCCAATTGCGTCTACTTTTACCTGAGGTACATATCTGGACATACAAATCTGAGCGGAAATTCCCAATCTATTTGCCATATAAGCAACTGCCATACCGTGGTTACCTGTAGAGAATGTGGACACACCGATTGCTTTCTGTTCTTCAGAAATACTCAGGAGCTTGTTTGCTGTTTTCCCCTCCATCGTATAGATATCGTAAAGAACCTTCCATTTCCAGCTTTTGTGGAATAATATTTGAAGATGTTCCAGCCTGAATCTTGCCAAACATGATATTCGTTGGCTTTAAGCTGCTAATTTCTCTTGTTTGTACTGTCTGAAAAGACTGTATGATGTTGGCAGCACAGATGATGGGATCAATACTTGCTTCTGGAGCCGATGTATGCCCATCTTTACCTACCAGCGTGATTTTAAAGTTATACATTTCTGCCATAACAGAACCGGATTTGATACCGATCACACCGCTTTTTATAGGCGACCACAAGTGCAGGCCAAAGGATGCGTCCACAGATGGATTCTGAAGAACACCGTCTCTTACCATCAAATGTGCAGCTCCTACTTCTTCATTGGGCTGGAATACAAATTTTACATTTCCTTTCAGCTCATCTTTTCTGGCACACAACACTTTTGCCGCTACCAACAGCATGGCTGTGTGACCATCATGACCACAAGCGTGCATCACACCTGGATTCACAGATTTGTAAGGAACTTCATTTCTTCTTCAACGAAAAGTGCATCCATATCTGCACGCAGCAGAATTGTTTTACCATTGGGGCGATTACCATATAGGGTTGCCACAACACCAGTATCTGCCATTCTTTGCGTTTCCAGTTCCAAATCCTGTAAGTACTTTTCTACTATTTGTGATGTGCGAAATTCCTTCCCGCCAATTTCAGGATGTTGATGAAAATCTCGTCTCAGTGCAATCAACTCATCATTCAAACACAATACTTCTTCTGATATTTTCATTGATCTCACTCCAAAATTATCTAATAATCCACTAACACACAATAAACAAAAACGGGAAAACCGATGCCACCGAGAGAGAGTAATTCCATCCATTTTCCCGTTTATGAGTTGAACCATATTGGTTCAATCTATCGTTATATACTATTACAATTCTCTGATTTTTGCCGATTTATGGAGGTTGATTTCAAAATCAGAAATTTGTATTAACGATCTCTTTGATCTGTTCCATAGGAACACCACATCCTGTTACAATAATTGCAACATTGCTGCCAGGTTTGATGACACCTTCACGCATGCAATACGCAATACCAACGCAGCTTGCACCCTCTGCAATCACTTTGTGATTTTCCATAATATATGCCATGCCATTGGCAATTTCTTCTTCACTGACCTGTACAGTCTCGTCCACATAATCTTTTACAATATCGTATGTATACTGATTATCCAGACCAATGCCGCCCAGCAAGCTGTCAGCAAGGGTAGGTTCTTCTGGCATTTCGATGGGATGACCTGCTTTCAAGCTTTCAATCATAACAGCTGCTCTTTCCTGAGATACACCGATGATTTTCACATCAGGCACAGACATTTTCAGACCAAGTGTTACACCACTGATGAGGCCGCCGCCAGAAAGTGGTACAATAGCTGTGTCGATTTCAGGACAATCTTCCAGAATTTCCAAGGACATAGTACCCTGACCACAAAGAATTTCTTTGTCATCAAAAGGAGGAATTACTTTCACGCCTTTTTCTTTTTCCAGTTCGTAGCAATATACACCAGCTGCGTCCTGACTATCCCAGTTCATTAAAATCTCAGGATTCCATCTGCTGATCGCTTTTACTTTCGCCTGAGGTACATTTCTAGACATACAAACTGTCGCTTTTACTCCCAATCTGCTTGCAATATGTGCAACTGCCATACCATGATTTCCTGTAGAGAATGTGGAAACACCATTTGCACGTTCCTCAGGTGTCAGGCTCAAAATTTTGTTTGCTGCACCTCTTACTTTAAATGCACCAATCGCCTGCAGGTTTTCTAATTTCAGATAAATGTTGGCACCTGTTTTTTCACTCAGCTCAGGAGAGTATACAAGGGGTGTTCTTGTAATATAAGGTGCAATTCTTTTTCTTGCAGCCCAAATATCTCTGGATGTAATATCCTTTACCTTCATTTTTCTTGCTCCTTTCGCACACTATGTGCTCTATACAATCATTCTGCTTCGATCGCTTCAATTTCGGCTCTCAGCGTATCCAGAATTTCTTTACCTTCTGGACCTACTACCTGTTCATAGACTTCATAACCGGCGATTGCTTTTTCCTCAAATGCAGCTCTCTGTTCATCTGTCAACTGAATAACTTCAATATCGCTTTCAGCCTGGATTTTTTCCAATGCGGCGCCATTAATTTCTTCCTGAATTTCAAAAGAACGAGGGATCATTTCTTCTGCTGTATCCAGAATAATCTGCTGAATATCTTCTGGCAAGCTATTAAAGAAGTCAGGGTTTACACATGTTGCTGTAATAAACAAATTGGAATTTGCCTCAATCAAATAATCCTGTACTTCGTGGAATTTAGAAGTATGAATTGCACTGATGGGGTTTTCCTGCCCTTCGATCATGTTCAGCTGCAAACCGGAATATACTTCTGTGTAGCTCATTGGTGTAGGATTCGCACCATAAGCTTCATAAGCAGCTAAGATCATTGGAGACTGCATAGTTCTAAATTTCAAGCCTTTAAAGTCATCGGGAGATGTCAAAGGTTTGTTTGCTGTCCACTGCATGGCGCCTTCTGTCCAGAAACTCAGAGGCATAATATTTTTTTCCAGATATTTTTCCGCCAGCATTTCATTCAGTGCTACACTTTCTTTCAAAACTTTTTGTGTTTTATCCATATCCTGAGGGAACAGAAAATGTAAAGAGAACAGCTGGTTTTCAGGTACTACAGTACCCGTATTACCAGGGCTAATCATGGCAAATTCCACGCCACCGTTCTGCAGGATTTCACAGCCCTGCAGCGCATTACCGATCTGCCCTACCTGATAAATCTGCAGGTTGATTCTGCCATCAGATTTTTCGTGCAGCAATTCTGCAAATTCTTTACAATATACGTCCTGCATATCGTTGGTGTATTCTTCGTGTACCATACGCCATTCATATACAGTATTTTCATCATGTACCATTTCACCGGTTCGAACACCTGCACAGCCGGTCGCACCAACAACCATGCAAAGTCCAGCCAGTGTCGCAACTAAGGCTTTCTTCTTCATAAGCCGCCTCCTTCTTTTCTATTGCGCAGTTCAATCCTGATTGAGATAGGATAATACGCTTCTTACCTGAAGTTCTACACCATATTTCATCATGCTTTCATCAATATCAAACTGGGCATGATGATGCGGGAAATCACTTTTCTTTTCCGGATCAGCAATACCTACCCATGTCATCACAGAAGGTACTCTCTGGCTGAATTCCGCAAAATCTTCGCCCGCCAGAGAACGGAAATCATCCACATTGTCTCTTGTTCCGAAAGTTTCTTCTGCGGCTGCTCTTACGATACTAACCATTTTTGCGTCATTGAAAAGAGATGGATTACTAGGAATATATTTGATTTTATATTCCAGCCCCTGCGCCATGCAAGTACCTGCAATCACTCTCTCAAACGCTGCCAACACTTTCGGTTTATTCACTTCTTCGTCGGGGAACAGGAAACGAATGGTACCACCCAATTTTACAGAATCAGTGATAATATTTCTTGCTGTGCCACCTTCGATATGACCAAACATAACTGCGATTGGCAACAGTGGATCAAATTCTCTGGTGCCAAGCACCTGCAGTGCCTGTACGACACTGCAAGCGCCCAAAATTGCATCTTTGGCTGTATGAGGAGTGGAAGTGTGCCCTGCTTTTCCGATGATCTCCAGTTCAAACTCTTCTGTTGTACCCAGAATAGGACCCTCAGACAAACCGATGTGACCTGTTTTGATAGGGCTCCACAGATGCAATGCTAAAGCAGCATCCACATGCGGATTTTCCAAAACACCAGCTTCTATCATATTCAAAGCACCAGCCTCTTCTTCATTAGGCTGGAAGACAAATTTGACTATACCAGAAAATTCATCTTTGTGTGCAGCCAGGATTTTTGCAACAATCAACTGGATTGCCATATGACTGTCATGACCACAAGCATGCATCACACCTTTATTTTGACTTGCAAAAGGAAGACCCGTCATTTCTTCAACAGGCAGAGCATCCATATCTGCTCTTAGCATAATGGTCTTTCCTTCTCCCTTTGTACCTCTCAAAATAGCCGTTACTCCAGTTTTGGTAATTGTCTGGATATCTTCCAAACCAAGTGCTGTTAGATATCCGCAAATCTTTTTAGAAGTCAAAAATTCTTGATACCCCAATTCTGGATGAGCATGAAAATCTCTTCTAAGTGTAATCAACTCATTTTCTAGAGCTGCAACTTCTTTTTTAATATCAAACATTTTTATTCCTCCATTACAGCATAAACAAGGACAGTTGAGGGAATGCAATGACAATAATCGTAATTAAAATCAACATTGCCATATATGCTGGTAACCCCTTCACAACAGTTGCATACGGCTTATTGAAGATCGCACATGCAGTAAAGATGTTACATCCGAACGGAGGAGATACAGAACCAATTGCTGCCTGCAGTGTAATCAGAATACCCAGGTGAATTGGATCGATGCCCGCCTGTACTGCCAGTGGATAGAAAATAGGAGACAGGATGATGATAACAACCAAGCTGTCTACAAACATACAACCAATAAAGAAGAAAATCGTTACTGTTACCAGGATACGCAGTGCGCTAGGATCTGTACCCAATACTGCGTCAGTCAGTAACTGAGGAATCTGCGCATAGGAAATAACCCAAGAGAACAGCTGACCACTTGCAACCAGAACGAATACAGCACTGGTAACCACAGCTGTGCTCAGAGCAATTCTATGCAAATCTTTCAGACCAACGGTACGATAAACAATCATTTCCAGAATCAGTGCATACAGTACTGCAATTGCAGCAGCTTCTGTAGGACTAAATTTACCACTGTAAATACCAGCAAAGATAATTACAGGGAAGAACAGAGGCAGGATAGCTTTTTTCAAGGCTACCACTCTTTCTTTACCAGTTGCCTTTCTCTGTGTGGGGATTTTTGCCCATTTTGCATAGAAGAAACAGTAAATAGAGAAAACGATCAGCATCAGGATACCAGGTCCAACACCTGCAATGAACAGGTCACCAACAGAAGAACCTGTTACAACGGAGTACATGATCATGGAAATACTGGGAGGAATCAACAGTGCGATAATAGCGGAGTTGATAATCAGTGAAGAGCTTTCACCATCGGAATAACCCAGTTTTGCCAGTCTCTGTCTCATAGGCTTGCCAACTGCTACTACAGTAGCCTGTGTAGAACCGGAAATCGCACCAAACAGAGTACATGTTGCTGCTGTTGTGATTGCCATACCACCACGAATATGACCAACAAATGTTTCAATCAAATCAAGCAGTCTTTTTGTTGTATGACCAGAACACATGATATCTGCAGCCAGAATGAACATGGGAACTGCAAGCAATACCTGTGCGGATACCCCTGCAATCAACTGCTGAATACAAATTGCAAGATTGACATTTGGGAAAAAGAAGAATATAATGGCAATCGGTGCAGCTACCATGGGAATTACCATGGGGAAGTTCAATGCCAAGAAGAAAAACATGATACATAACATCAATGCTACCATATTATTCAGACACCTCCTCTACGTCATTCAGACCTTCATCCATATTTTCTCCTAATTTCAATACACTGGAGATATAAATTTCATCTTTTTCACGGATATTTTTGATAAAAGTTCTTGTATATTCAACACCTGCCATCAGGAAGCCAATGGGAACACTCAGATAGAAAATCCACATAGGTAACTGCAGAGCAGGAGAAATATATTCCAATTTATATACGCTGTGCACATAGTAAATGGAAAGGTGCAGCAGATAGAACATAATAATCGCTGTAAGCAAAGAGATTACGCATGTCATAATCTTTTTTACCTTCAAACTTGCGAAGTCATATATAACGGACATACTGATATGTCTTGCCTGTTTTGCACAATAACCAATCCCCAAAAAGGTGACTGCGATATTTAACCAGATTCCAACTTCTTCTGTAAATGTCAAACTGGAGTTTAATACAGTTCTAGCAAAAACCCCCGCAATCAGGATTAACGCCATCCCTAAGACTGAAAAACTCAGAAGAATTTCAAAAATTTTGTCTACAATAGTCTTTTGATTGTTCAAAATCCATTCCCCTCCTTTTTCTAATGTAAAAAAGGTACTCGGAAGTATAGTGTCTAGAGTCTTTCTCCTCTATAATAATATAACTCCAGAGTACCTATTCTTCTAACTAAAGCTTATCTTCGCCTCATAATTATTTCACGAGCAATTCTCTTCTGAAGTTACAGAATGTTTCTGCACCTTTTTCTGTTACAACAAAGGATTCACTTGTATCTACACCACAGTCATCCAACCAAATACCAGGAATCATGTGGAATGTCATACCAGGCACCAGAACAGTTTTATCGCCAGGACGCAGACTTGCTGTATGTTCGCCCCAGTCGGGAGGGAAGTTCAAACCCATGGAGTAGCCAATACGAGAGTCTTTCACAAAACCGCTCTTTGCAATTGTTTTAGCCCAGATGCGTTCTACATCTTCACACAGCATACCAGGTTTGATACCTTCCAGTGCAGCTGTCAGACCCTCGGAAACTGTTGCGCCCAAATCACGTACTTTCTGAGAAGCATTGCCCAGAATCATGGTTCTTGCCAGAGGGCAATGATAATGACGATAGTTACCACTCAGTTCCAGAATAACTGTGTCACCATCTTTGTAAACATCGTCTGTCCAGCTCAGATGAGGTGTAGAAGTACGAATACCAGCAGGCATCAGAGGTGCAATAGAGGAATATTCGCCGCCGTATTCTTTTGTACCACTGATCTGTGCCTGATATACAGCTGCTGCGGCATCACACTGACGAACACCGATATCAATGAAGTCATAAGCTGTTGTCATTGCTTTTTCAGCAATTACAGCTGCTTTTTTCATGAATTCGATTTCTGTTGCGCTCTTTACAATTTTTACCCAGTTTACAATGTTATAACCATCTTTGAATGTTGCATTAGGCAGACATCTTTCGATTGTTTTCTGGCATTTTGCAGAGAAGTAATATGCATCCAATTCTGTTGCAATTACTTTTTTATCCAGTCCTCTTTCTTTCAGGATATCTGCAACATATTCATAGGGATGTTTTACTGTAGAGTTTACATAGTCATCAGTATAAGCATAGATATTTTTTTCTTCCAAATATGTTGTCAGTCTTGCAGCATTACCGTCCTGGCCACGACCAAACCACATGGGCTGTTCCTCATCCAGCGCAACGATAACACCCTGATGTACATAGAAGGACCAACCATCGAAACCTGTCAGGTAGTTCATGTTGGCAGGATCAGTTACAATCAGTACTTCAATACCTTTTTCTGACATGCTTTTTTTGGTTTTAGCAACACGTTCCATATATTCCGCTACGGAAAATACCAAATTTTTCATATCTCTCACTCCTTATATTTTTTATTTTTGTAATTACATACAATCATTTACTTAAAGTTGTAGCCTACTTCCAGCGCTTTTTCATTTACAGGGATCAGCTTTTCTTTTCTGCCAGGGAATACACTCTTCAGTTCTGCTTTTACAGCGTCCAGACCAACAAAGTTCAGGTACTTCAAAGCTACGCCCAGAGCTACCATATTTGCTGTTTTTGCATTCCCCAGTTCTTGTGCCATATCGTTTACAGGAGCATAAACCACTTCGATGTCTGTTCTTTCAGGTTTTACTTCTACCAGGTTGCTATTGATGATCAGATAACCACCTTTTTTCACCTGATGTTCATAGTCATGCAGAGAACGTTCATCCATAACCAGCAGTACATCTGCTTCAGAAATGATAGGAGACCCCATCTCTTCAGATACTACCATTTGACACATGGTGCGTCCACCCCTTTTTTCCTGACCATAAGAGGGTGCAAATGTAACAGTATATCCTTCTTTCATAGCAGCTGTGCAAATCAATTCGCCAATGGAAATAACACCCTGACCACCAATACCGGAAAACATGAATTGACTTTTCATTATGCATTTACCTCCTCATCTTTGAATACACCCAGAGGGTAAATAGGAATCATATTTTCTTCCAGGAAATCCAGAGCCTGTACAGGTTTCATACTCCAACCTGTAGGACAGGGAGAAAGTACTTCTACAAAACCTAAGCCTTTGCCTGCTTTCTGCAGTTCCAGAGCTTTTTTGATGGCTCTTTTTGTTTTAGCAATATTTGCGGGAGTGTTAACAGCAACTCTTTCACTGTAAACGCAGCCTTTGATGTTAGAGATTAACTCTGCCATATTTACAGGGGCACCTTCTCTTTCTACAGACTTACCATAAGGTGTTGTAGATGTTTTCTGACCTTCTAATGTTGTAGGAGCCATCTGACCACCTGTCATACCATAAATTGCATTGTTTACGAAAATAACACTGAATTTTTCACCACGAATTGCAGCGTGGATAATTTCAGACATTCCTTCGGAAACCATATCGCCGTCACCCTGATATACAATAACCATATTTTCAGGTCTTGCGCGTTTGAGACCTGTCGCCAGAGCAGGCGCTCTACCATGCAGCGCGCAGATAGAGTCTGTTTTGAAGTACTGATCTGCGTACACAGAACAGCCAATAGGCCATACCATAACGGTTTCTTCCAGCCAATCCATTTCTTCGATAATTTCCGCAATCAGTTTATTGATGATAGCATGTCCGCAGCCGCCGCAGTATTTGAAATATGCATCCTGCAATACGGAAGGTCTTTTATATACAACCTGCATTCCGACACATCCTTTCTATTATTTCACGTACAATTCACGAATTTTTTCGTACAATTCTACAGGTGTTGGTGTAAAGCCACCCAATCTGCCGTAGAATTCTACCTGATCTTTATCTTTTACAGACAGTTTTACGTCTTCTACCATCTGACCAGCGTTCAATTCTACTACCAGGAATTTTTTATCATCCAAGCCTTCAAATGCTTTTTCAGGGAAAGGCCATACACGCTGAGGACGAATCATACCAACTTTCAAGCCGTTTTCTCTTGCAATTTTAATTGTATCCAGCGCTACTCTTGCTACAGAGCCAAATGCTACGATAACAATATCTGCATCTTCCACCTGAATGCTTTCCCATTTCTGTTCGTTTTCTCTGATCTTGCTGTATTTTTCCTGCAATCTCAAGTTGAATGCTTCCCACTGTGCAGGACCATCCCCACAAGTTGTGATAACATTGTGTTCTCTATTTCTTGCGCCTGTTACTGCACCGGCAAAAGAAATATCTTTGGGTGTCACTTCGTCAGGCAGGACAACACTTTCTCTCATTTTAGCCAGTGTTGCATCTGTCAGAACAATAACAGGATTCAAATATTTTTCAGCCAAATCGAAAGCTTCCTGAATCATATCAGCCTGTTCCTGTACAGAATAAGGTGTCATACAGATAACATTGTAGTCACCATGTCCACCACCTTTTACTGCCTGGAAATAGTCACCTTGAGAACCAAGGATTTCGCCATCTGCAGGACCGGGACGCATTACGTTTACTACAACCGCAGGAAGACCCGCTGCTGCCATATAGCTCATCGCTTCTTGTCCCAAACTAAAACCAGGACCTGCAGTACCTGTCATTGCTCTCTTACCAGCAGCTGCTGCGCCTGCAATCATGTTAAAAGCGGCAACTTCTGTTTCCGCCTGTACAAAAACTAAATCTCTTTTTGGAGCCTCTGCTGCATAATATTCTGGCATTTCACTAGAAGGTGTAATTGGATATCCAAAGAACATTTTACAGCCGGCACGAATTGCAGATTCAGATAATGCAGCATTTCCCTGCATAAAAACCTTTTCACCCATTTTTTTCACTCCTTATTCAGAAATATCTTTCACTACTTCAATTGCACCTTCAGGACATACTCTTCCACATGTACCACAACCAATACATTCTTCCATATCTGTCACAACGGGTGTGTAATAACCTTGTTTATTTATCTTATCCCCATTCACCAAAATTTTTTTTTGGCAATATTTTACACAATAATGGCACTCTTTGCATCTGTCAAAATCTATTTTGACCATATTCATCATCCTGGCACTCCTTTCTCTACAAAAGGCAGGCAAATTATGCCTGCCTTCATTTGTCTAAAATAATGAGATATGTGTATGGATTGTAAATAAAATTATTTCTGTATGCTATAATCTACTACTTCTTATTCTTCACCAGGATGTTTTCTATCTTTGAAAGAAGATTCCTGAGGACCTCTCTGGTCTTTTTTTGCAATATACAGGCTACCTGTTGCTCTACCACACAGTACAGGAGGTTCACATGCTGTAGCTGCTGTACCAGGTGTTGCAACACCGCTAAGATCTGCATCAGTTCTATCCAGCTGAGTTGCAACTTTCCATGCTTCAAATTTGCATGTATAGGACTGGTTACCCACTTTTTCGATCCAGCCATGGTATTCCATAAAGTCACCTACATATACAGGTGCCAGGAATTCAATATTTTCATAGCCCAGGAACAGACTGATGTCACCATCTACATAAACCATCAGTTCTGTACCAACATCACCCCACTGATCTACAATTCTTGCACCATTTACAAGACCGCCAACATAGTGTGCATCTTTCGCACTCATCATCAGATGATGTACAACTTTTTTACCTACCATAATAAACTTCCTCCTTATAATTGCTTTTGCTTTAAATTTTTTGCTTTCATTTTTCAATGATGTTTATTACAGTTTTCATTATATAGAATGCCATTCTTTTTGTCAATACTATTCTATATATCAGAATATATATATTTTTATTCCTATATTTGTATATATTCTATAAATTTGCGAAACATTATAAAATAGTGGTCTTATTTATTGTTTTTTTATATTCATCCTTATATTACAGAAAAAACAATCCAATTCCAAAATAATAAATCAAACGTAAAAAGGCTCGTTCCTCAACCTGAGCACAAGCCTTTTGTTTATTATTTTTATTTTACTTCAAATAAACCATGCAACAGCACGAACAGGAGAACCATCTGCATTTTCTATTTTCAACGGAAAACAACTAAACCAGAATAATTCACTGCCACATAAATGCAAATTTTTTAAATTTTCTATATTAAGAATGTCTTTTTTTGCAAATAAAGCACGATGTCTCGTCAAATTTAAATCAGATACTGGATCCAGACCAATGGTATCAAAGCCAATACCTTTTAAGGAACTATTCATAATAAAAGAAAGAACCTCTTCGTCAATACAAGGATATTCTTCAAAATATTTTGAACTGCCCCAGTATTTATCCCAACCTAAATGAAAAAGAAGAAAATCTGCCTGTTCAACTTGATTTGCATATGGTAATAACTGTTCTTTTGTAATGTATTCTCCTTCTTGTAACATAGTACAGTCAATTACTAATGCTTTCCCAATAAATTGAGAAATAGGAAACTCATCCAAAGCAGTTCTATTAGGAAAGAGATGAACTGGTGGATCAACATGTGTACCTGTATGTGTATAAAAAGATATCTTAGTTTCTTTAAAACCATCCCTGTCATACGTATTAGCATCGACAAAATCAGGTGTTTCTGTTCCTGGATAAACAGGCATTTCAGGTGAAATAGCTTGCGTCAAATCGATAACTTTCATAAAAACCTCCAAATAGAATTTCTTATAATTTTACCATATATCAGAATGCAATTCCACTATTTAACATTTAATTGTTTTCATTTCAATAAAAGAATCTTCAGCAATACTTAAGCGATACAGATATGAAGTAAATTACAAACATAAAACGGTTAAAACATAAGTCTTAACCGTTTACTAAAAACCATATGATTATTTTACATATTTTGTATAGAGACCACTTGTCATGGATAAGTGCTGATATATATTTTATTTTCTATATGTCTATTTTGTAGTTGAATGGATATAGAATTAAGAGTGTTCCGCAAATTGATATACTGATCTTAGTGTAAATGAAATCAGCTAGCAAATGGAAGGTCCTCATTAGCAGGCTCCTCTATACCAAGGCACGTGCAGCTAACAATAAGTTTCACCCCATCCAAATCACAGTCTCGTAACAATTGGATGAAACCGACTCAGCAAATCCTGTCCTTCTTCATGCTCTTGGCTGCTAAAAAAACTCGCTGTATTTTCCTTGTTGACTACGATATCAACCGAGATAGCACTCTTTTTCCAAATGCTCTGCCCCAGTTATAATGCAAGTAGATTCTATACACATAGGCATACTAGTACCATACATCTTGTAAAAGGCGATAGCTTCACTCTTCAATATAGACATACTCTTTCTAATTCAGTTCACTAACAATGAGAAAGAAACCTTAAAACACTGATTACCATTGTCAAATAAGGATAGAAAATACTGATTAGGTATAGTATGTTAAAGAAAATCTACAACTTGAATTTTATTATTCAGAAAGGAGCGATGTAAATGAAAGCAAGTAGAATGAAAGACAAGGCTACTATCGGTGTGTGTTCTCCTTCGTTTCCAATTTCAGCAACAGAACCTATTCGTTATGAGAGAGGAATAAAATATTTAGAAAGTAAAGGTTTTCAAGTAAAAAATGGATTTTTGTATAAGAAAAATGACTTTTATCGTTCTGGAACAATAAAAGAACGAGCATCAGAATTTAATGATCTTTTATATGATGAGAACATTCAGATAATTATGACGGCAATAGGCGGCAATAATACAAATTCTATTCTGCCATATATAGATTATGAGTATATAAAAAACACCCTAAAATAATTATCGGATTTTCTGATATCACTGCTTTGTTACTGGCGATTTATGCAAAAACGGGTTTAGTCACTTTTTACGGTCCAGATGTAGCATCATCCTTTGGAGAATTACCACCCTTTGTAGACTGGACTTTTGAAAGTTTCAACACATTCGTGAACGGTATATCTGTACCGTACAATTATGAAATGCCTATTGCGTGGACAGAGGAATTTATTGATTGGAGCAAACAAGATCGAGCAAAAAACAATATTCTAATCAATGGGTTTGTGTAAAACAAGGAACTTGTCAGGGCAGATTAATTGGAGGAAATCTGAATACAATGGAAGGCTTTTTTGGTACAGAATATATGCCGATAATAAACAAGGGAGATATTCTATTTATCGAAGACGCCGAAAAAGACGCATATACAATAGAGCGTTCTTTCTCTTTGCTTAAACTTGCTGGCGTATTTGACAAGGTGAGCGGAATAATTTTAGGAAAACACGAAAAATTTGACGATAATGGAACAGGTAGAAAACCTTATGAAATTCTTTTAGAAGTTATAGGAGATACTTCCATTCCCATTTTAGCAGAGTTTGATTGTTGTCATACTCACCCTATGCTCACAATTCCAATTGGATGTGAAGTACTTTTAGACGCAACAAACAAAAAAATCATCTTAATGGAAGATCCACTGAATTAAACGGAATTGAATTTTATTGAGTATATGACATCTAAATAATCACGATCCTCACAATAGAAACATTGAGCAGGAAATCCATAAACGGACTTCCTGCTTTTCTTATGCTCGAAATCAGAAAGTAAAAATGGAACATAAGAAACTGTATGTCATCAGGGAACAGAACGACAAAACCCACATCGATAAGCAAATCCACCTCTACGGCTATTCCACCAACCAGATGTTTGATATATGGAGCATCCTCAGCCACTACTGGATGATCAGTAACAAGAACAACCTTGTCCGATGTTACTGATACGCACCAGCATTGAAAATTTATTAAGTTCTTTTGGCTTGCCTCAAGGGGACATTGCCTTCGAATAAAGTGATTGCATATGCTTAGAAGGAACTTATTAGAAAAATCTCAAGAATTCTTTCTGAATTACGAGATAGCTTAGTGTACGAATATGCTTAGCTACATCTGTCGGATTATTTAACAGTGTAATAAATTATATTAGGAATACAGTTATTGCGAATTTGAAACAAAAACAGAAAATTAGTGGTTGGGATATATTGCATAAGTTTTTAATTAAAGGCTTAAAAATGATAATTTCAACAATTTAAGGAATTCTGAACAGAGTGACCGCTGGTCGTGGATAAGGACTGATGGATATATTATTTATTGTATGTCTAATTTGATTGTATTGGTCGTTTAAAAGTTTTACACAAATTGGTTTGCAAACTGTCATAAATAAAGTCAATCAGAAATAGAGGTTCCTCAATAACAGTCCCCAGCATATCAAATCACATATCACCAACAATAAGATTCATCCCATCCAGACCAAGACCACGCAAACATTTGAAAGAGCTAACCAAGCTAGTCTTGCCCTTCCTTATGCTCTTAGTAGCCTCTAAGGACATCGCAGTATCCGTCCACGTTGACTACTATAACAATCATTTTCAAACTCTCTACCCCAGTTATATCGCAGGTAAACTCCATCCACATAGACATACGGGTACCTGCCTATCTTGTAAAGAGCGATTATCCTCATTTTCAACATAGACAATCACTTTCTCATTTAGTTTACTAATAAGGAAATGTCTTACCCTCCACTGTCTCCCTGTAATATCTTCGGCGTGTTGGTGCCGAACATGCCTAGGTTAGGTACACTTCAATAACAACATCTTCTATACCAACTCCTTGATTTACCCCTTGATAAATTCTTCTTTTAACTATAAACATAGTTTATCATCGCCTCCACAACAGTGTGTCACGACTTCATTCTACAAAAGATCTATAAACCATGTATTATTTTATTAACTTTTTAATTTGTGAACCTTATTGCATCTTATCACCCACATTTACGAGTTAGAGATAATTTCTGAAAAGACATCAGTTACAATAAACGTGTTGCGACGTATCAGAGTGCCACTAATGTAAACAGCCAAAATGCAGAAGATAAGCGGATATTTATCATATTATTTACAGTACATGCCTAAGTCTTGATTAATAGGATATTATCTGGTTTTACTGATAATATATTTGTCGATAGACTTGCATTTTTCATACGCATTTTCAATAAAATATTGGGGATTCTCTAAAAACTCTTCCTCTTCGATAATTGAAATATACGATCCTGAAAGTCGGTCAATTGTTTTGCATTTATTGCATTGGTATACTCTGGGATTCTCGTTAAATCGGTTATCATTGATAATTTTATATAGTTTACTTGTGTCGTTTATTATGGACGTGTGCCCATCGACATTCGTTTTTATTGAGCGCAGCCAACTATATCCACCGTTAACTTTCATAATAACGCCTACAATACCGTTAGACTTGGAGGCTTTACCATTACGAGAATACTCTCGCAATGAGTATTCAATTTCCCAATCAATCCAGTTGCTTTCTGTCATATGAGGAGAAATAATAACAATAGTGACCGATGTACCAAAAATCATATCTTTTAGATGCTCTCTAATGGTTTCTGTTTTTCGATCACTCAAATTGGGTGAGTCACTAGTTTCGCCTTGGTAATACATTGCATCTTTTCCTAGTGCTTTGATTATATCATCACGCAACCGTCTTGCCTCACTATATTTATATGAAATGAATGTTTTTCTTGCCACAACACTTACCTCCTATTTAATAATTTTTCTGGCATTTAACAATATTACAGATACAATTGATCAATAAGTTTGAATCTGTGCATGTGCGCAAAGTTTCAATATGCCTATTTAAATATGGATAATTACCAATATTTTTTTCTACCTCCTCAAATATTTTTTGTGCCGCCCACCCCGTACTACCAATTGGAATAATAATCAAAGAATTTTCTTTTGCAATTCTAAACTCTTCTAACATCCCATTTGCAATTACAATTTCCTTATTTGTGTCGTCTGCACTTTTTTTATATTTATTACCAAACATAAAAACTGCAATTCCAGATTCGGCAATCATATCTTTCCGATATTGGGTCCAAAGATCTGGCAATGATTTGTAATCTGGTGCATATTGAGGAAATGGCCGAAGACAAAGGTGTTCATCAACATGCTTATATTTGCTGTTCATTATTTCGTCTAGCGCTCCGTTTATAACAGAAGAACCTATACCCAAACCAAAACCAGAAATTATCCGATTTCCATCTTTTACCAACTGCTTAGCTAAACCAAAAGTAAAATTGTTGACTGCTTCTTCAGTCCAGGGCTCGGAGTAATCTGAAATACTTCCAGAAATAAAAATATGATTAACAAGTAATCTATTTTCAATTTCTTTTAAAATAGAGTGAATTTCATCATAACTGTTTAAGAGAACAGCTTGAATACCATATCTCTGCAAATCTTTGATTCGAAACTCTTGTTTTACATTCCTATATATATAGTCCTCAGAGGATTCTCCGTCAAATTGTTTTACTTTTTCAAAGAAACAGTAGTGCTCACGGACTGATTCACCTAAAAGAAGCCGTATCTGAGTTAGAATATAGTCAAGATTAGGATCTTCAAAGCTAAACCCGATAAATAAAAATGTTTTTGAGATTAAATCACCTTGTAAAGCTGTTCTAAATAGGGGTCTTGAATTGATATATGATTCATAATCGTCTTTTGTCAATACAGCAGCATCCGGGTATTTAGCATCCCCGTGCATTTTATAAACAACAGCATCACGATCATAAATATTTTCGGCTAAAGAAGCTTGTGTAACTTTAACGTCGGCTTTCCGGTTGTTTTCTTTTAATCCATCTTCTAAAAGTGAATCGTAATTGGTTGTCCAATATGTTGAAATCGGAAAACGTGTAAGAATTTTTATATTATCATTGATTTCAACATTTTGTGTAAATTCATTTAGAATTCTTTGATTAATACCAGCTCGTCCACTTCTTTCGTTTTTGTAGTATTGTGCTATAGCAACCAAATCATGTTCTTTTTCGATATCTAAGCCAATATCTCTTGCTAAAGGTTCAATTAATTCTTTCCAGTTTACAAAACCAGACGCCCTCGAAAGACCAGCACCTGCAAATACAGCAGCGTATCCTTCTACAAGAGCTCTAGTATACTCGCGAATAAATTCTGAGACACTTACCATATAAAGTAACCTCCAATTCATATTTTCACTCTATTATGCTAATAGCTGTAATCAGAATATAGCAATCACACCTTTCTGTTCTTTACTTAATGGTTTGAACTGCATTTATGATGTGCTCCAGGGTAATGATAAATTAAGCTATCATTATAAGCTTTTATATTGTGAGTTTCCTCAACAAATCTTACTAACACTAACCCTATAAATTTTCTAAAATTTGTCATACTTATAAGAAGCAAAACCCGATACCTTTGATTGAAGCAAACAAAGTGGATTTGGAATCGAAAAGTGAACCACCTTTAAACAAAAATTCCATATATATTGAAATTTATGGATTAGATATTCCTTTCGCTAATGGTTACACCTCTCTAAAAAGTTATTTTTAATATTTTACATCTGTAAGCCTATATATCCAGCGCCCATTTTCAAGATATCCGAAAATTCACCTTACTGCAGTTAATCCTACTAGGATACGATTCGCTGTCGTCGCCGATACCCCGCACAACTCTCTCACATCAGCGTTTATAATATAGTCGTGCGTTTATCCTGTTCCAACGAAGAGTAGTCTGATCCATCTCTTCACCGTTTATTTCACCACTTGTGTAAATCACTTCTATAAGTGATGCTTTGGTAGCTGAAAGCATGACCTCGCTAAATACAGTAGACTCTCCTGCGCCATTAGTAGCATTGATGACCACATAATACCCCTGCTATCGTTCATAGCTGATAGATTCCACCAGGAGCCAAACAAAGGCTGAATTCCATTTAGATAGCGACAGTGTGTGCCACAGTATCCCCACACATCCACTTCCATCGACAAAGGGATGAATCAGTTCCAACACATAGCGGAACACACATCTATGAGTATGTGTACCTCACTGGTCTTTGCCCAGTCTAGCAACTCAATAACCAGATTGGGAACATACTGAGGAAACGTGCCAAAATACAGTACATGCCCTTTGCTATCCACCACACTCACAGGTCAAATACAAAATACGCCAGTTTCTTCCACCAATCCCCGCGTCATAATGCTATGGGCAGTCAGAAAATACTCCACGGAATAGGAATTAAGTTCATCTAGCCCCTCATAAATTTCGTAAGCATTCTTGGCTTCAGCAATATCCTTAGGTGGTGCCAATACATGCTTTTCATTCAACACAGCAGTTACCGGCTCTAAGGAAAGGGTGTTTTTCTTGATAGACAGAAAGCCATGGAGAGTTCTGATCCGATTACTCCATCAGAACGGCGGATTGGCAGAAAAAGAATATACAGATGATAATTTTCCCACCAGTTCTGAAACTTCCGCTACATAGTCAATCATTAAACAGTAGCCATCCATCGACAAAGACCGCTTGTTTTCAGCAATGGTATAGCAAGAATTTGTTTTTTTGCCTCTAACTGTTCTTCCGTATTAGTTTCCTAAAGGCATTATCAGGTTCATTAATTTTAAGAATTTTAGATAGATAAAGTACTGATTGTACTTGCTTCTAAGATCTCATCAGTTTCACCATCTTTAAAGATTTTGAAGCAAAGATATTTAATCAAATACGATGCTTTCTCTTTGGAATCAATTATAAATTTTCCAGAGTCGTCCAACTCGATTTTTAACATTGTTGCAACAGTTCTCCGTTTACGCTTATCCTTGATTCTTGTAATACGATCTGATTTCAATGTAATAAATGTCCTACTTGATGTATATTGCGAGGCATATGTTTTAAAAGATTCTACATCTGAAAAAGCGTTTGTAGAAACCATCGTGTCAATCGCCACACTTTTTACTTTTGCCATTGTTTTTTCGATGTCAAATAATGCTTCGAAATTGTGATTGAATGTGTACATTGTCGTTCCGATTACTAATATGTCCGTATTAAGGTATAATCTACAAACAGTATCAGTAAACATATCTAATTCGTCTTGGGAAGTTGTCGTAAATATAACGGATCTTTTGTTTGTTAGGTTTGTAATTGGATTTGCTGTTTTTATAAAAGTGATCGAATTATCTTCAGCATCCTGAGACTCTCCAAATAGTACATATCCGTTTATTTTACCTTTGATCTTATCGTCGGAAGCGAACCCTAATGCATGGACAAATCTTGTCCAAGGAGAAGCAATCAATTCATGATCCAGTACAATTTTGTCACAAGACACTTTTGTATTAGCTCCATCATATTCCTGTACAGCCTCTATCGGAGTAATTTGAAATTTATTCACGCTGCCCATTAAAGATTTTGCATAGGTCAGCAAATATTGATCGTTCTTAAAACGTACCTTATAGAATTTGTAAGGTTGTTCCCTTGAGCGACGGTCAATTTTGTAAAAGAACATAGACCATGTATAGAGTTCTGCTTTATCGGTATTACAAACGTCAAGTAATGTTTCTTTACTCATTATCATTATTCTCCTTAATGTGAATATAAATATAATTGTCACAGTCCCAATATTTTACTTTTTTGTTTTGAAGTGAAGTCAAATCCTCTTTACTGATCATCAAACTATCGTAGTAAATGATTGTTTGATTTCCAGGGGCGAGACGTTGAATATCGCAAGAGTATATACGATATTTTTTGAACTCCAACATAATATTTGTATATATGTTGTTATTCCTAATACACAAAAATGCAAGAATAACGAAATAAGTCAAGAATAATGCTATGCTTTTCAAATCACTAAAATCAAACGCAATTAGAGGAAGAATATATGCCAAGAGAAATTCAGATGATAATTCATTGGCTTTTTTCGCTTTCAGAATTGTTCCTATCGGATTCCGCTGGGAGTTTTCTCTATCTTTTAGAAACTTATTTATGCCATGAATGCTAAAAGTAACTACAATTATTATAACAATAATGCTTATAATTTGAATTAAGTTACTACACGCAAAAGAAAGAAGTTTTTCAAGCGGGTTTCCTTTCTTTTGATAAGCTGTGATAGCATAATCAACAAGATCCCATATATCAAAAATAATTATGGATATCCAAAGTGGGATGAAGGATGTAACAAACATATCCCACTTAAATTTTGCCCACATGTCGTAACTCCTTTCCTGTTAAAATAATGATTTAAAAAATAAATCTCTTACGGATACCTGATGCTTAAAATACCACAAGAGAAACTAATTGCTGTTTTTAATAACACCACTTTGGAAAATGAAATCTTTTTTAAGTTTCTTTAGGGTAATGCCATAAGTATCTCGCCAATCAAGTAGTCCATTAGTATTTATCCCATTATAAAATTGGTTGACAGATAAACTTCGAAACTTCTGATTTAATTTTACCAAAATTAAAAAATGAATCCGTTTTTTCTTTACATCAGTTTAGAAAATAGTTCCATATATACTCCTATCTGGTAAAATATTTTTAGGCGTATACAGAATCTAATTTATACATCATTTACATATCAAACTATATTTTTTTACTATATTTCATATCTATTCAAAATGGCTAAACAGCATATTTCTTAAAATTCTCTGCCTGCTCAAGAACCTCTTTATAAACATCATCAATCGTAACCGGTGGATAATCAAATTCATCAAGCAACAAAATCAAATCAACCTGCAAATTTGCCTTTATATCCTCTCGTGTAGACCAGTCGGTGTACCGCACCTTATCATCGACAATATTCTTTATTTTCTTAGATAATTCAATTATTTTATCATCTGGATATTCAAATTCATATTTTTTTGACACTGCTTTCAGAATGTCATAGAATGCTTTTTCCTCGTAATCAATACCCAATTTTTTAAAGGAGTTTTTCTCCCGCTTGAGTTCTGAAAGCAGATTAGCAAGCTGCTCTGCAACATCATCAAGGACTTCATTTGCATATGTTTCATCGCGACGGCGATTGTTGTATTCGTCAACCACTCGTTTGAGCCTGTCCGCAAATTCCACACCCATTATCTTATTGACTTTCTTGAACTCATCAATCGCCTGAGAAAGCAGTCTTTGCAATATCTTGATTTTAGTATTAGGCAGATGGATAGCATTTATCCTGTCCATATACTCATCACTGAAAATATCAACAGAAATGTGCTTCCCCGTTTCAAACAACTCCTCAATACCGTCAGACTGGATTGCCCCCTCCAGCATTTCACGAACACGGGCATTCATCTGTGAGATATCTGGTGCGTCACCTTTCGTCAATTTGAAAAGGATAGAGCGAACCGCACAGTAAAAATGGATATGATCTTTTTCTTCGTCAGAGAACTTTTCGCTAGAGCTGCACAAGTTAAATGCCTGTTTCATTCGTTTCACAGCTGCCATGAATCGTGCTTCCAACTCTTCTGATAACTGAACATACTCAACAGCTCGATTCAAACATACCAGTTGTTCTGTAGGAGATCCAAAAAAGAAATCATTGCTGTTAAAGTTATTGAACATCTGATTAAGAACATCCAATTGGTCTTTTACAATCGTGATTGATTGTTCAACACTCTCAAATTCTTCACTTTCGAAATTGGTGTATTTCTTAAGAGCCTCATTCATATTTTTCTTAATGCCAATATAATCGACAATCAAACCTTTGTCCTTGCCTTCACATACGCGATTGACACGGGAAATCGTTTGAATGAGGGTATGCTGTTGAATTGGCTTATCTATGTAAATGGTATCCAACTCTGGCACATCGAAGCCTGTCAGCCACATATCCACAACAATAGCAATCTTAAAGTTAGACTTTGGGTTCTTAAACTGACGATCAAACTCCTTGCGGTCATCCTTTGTGCCGAGCATTTCAAAAAGTTGCGGTTCATCATCCTTATTTCGAGTCATCACCAGCTTGATCTTTTCCATTGGTTTTAACTCTTTTTTATCCTTTTCTGAGAGTTTAATACCATCAGCACAGATTTTTTTAACTGCCCATTCCGGTCTCAATTCTACAACGATTTTATAAAAACTGTAAGCAATATTACGGTTTGAGCATACGAACATCGCCTTGCCAGCAACAGTAGCTCCTTCAGCCACACGGGTTTCATAATGGTTAATAAAATCCTCTGCAACAGCACGAAGTCTGTCCGGGTCACCAATAATGATTTCCATATTCGCAACTGCTTTTTGGCTTTCTTCTATTTGATGTTCGTTTGCACCTTCACGCTCACATTGAGCATAATATTCCTCAATTTGATTCACCTTATCTTGGTCCAGTGTAACCTTTGCCGCACGACCGTCATACACAAGGTTTACTGTTATTCCGTCACGAACAGCTTCTGTCATTGTATATGCGTCAACCACCGGACCGAAAACCTCAATCGTTCCGTCAACAGGTGTGCCGGTAAAGCCTACATAAGTGGCATTTGGAAGGGAGTCGTGTAAGTATTTTGCAAATCCATAACTGCGCTCAACACCAAACTCCGTAATTTTTACTTTTTGCTCAAGGTTGATTTGACTGCGATGTGCCTCATCGGAGATACAAATAACATTTGCTCTGTCGGTAAGAAGTTGTAAATCTTCGGTAAATTTCTGTATCGTAGTCAGATACACACCGCCGCTTGTTCTGCCTTGCAGTTCTTTACGCAGATTTTCACGGGAGTCAATGCTCACAACCGTTTCATCACCTATATACTTCTTCGACCCGACAAACTGCTTGGAAAGCTGATCATCCAGATCCGTTCTATCTGTAATAATCAAAATGGTAGGAGAGGAAAAGTATTTGCTTTTCATTAACATACGAGTTAAGAAAAGCATCGTATAGCTCTTACCACAACCAGTAGCGCCGAAATATGTACCCCCTTTACCATCCCCTTCAGGACGTAAATGCTGTTTAATATTTTGATAAAGTTTGTTTGCGGCAAAAAACTGTGGATAACGACACACAATTTTCAAGTCCTTATCTGAGTTATCAGGGAAATAGATAAAATCTTTAATCACAGCAAGCAAGCGGTCTTTTCTGAAAAGTCCCTTAGTCATTGTTAAAAGAGAATTTATTCCATCCAGTTCTTTATCCTCAGAGTTGACTTTTCTCCACCCATAGAAGAAATCATACGGACTGAAAAAGGAGCCATATTTGTTATTTACACCGTCGCTGATGACCACAAAGGCGTTATATTTGAAAATCTCAGGAATGTCTCTGCGATAGCGTACTGTCAACTGCTTATATGCATCCATGATGGTGGTGTTCTCTTTGACCGCACTCTTAAATTCAAGGACAACAACTGGGATACCATTCACAAACACAATGCCATCGGGGATACGGAGCTGATTATTGATCCCCTCAACTTCAAATTGATTAACTACTTTGAAACTATTGTTTTCTGGAGTGGCGAAATCAATCAGTTCAATGTATAAATCTTTCTGCGTTCTATCCTCACGGTTGAGAATAAAACCATCACATAGCAGTTTATATACTGCTTTGTTTGCTTCGTAGAGTGTTCCGGAAATATTATGAAGCATAAGGATAACGCCGTCCACTTCGCTAGGTGTGATACCATCCTTCGCATAGCGATTGTAGAGATACTGCCTCAAATCTTCAGTAAGCAAAACCTCTGTTCTTTCTCTATGAATTTGGTCGCCGCTCAGATAGGTATAACCTTTGTCTTTGAACAGCTCCATAATTGACATTTCTAATGTATGTTCGTTAAAATTTGCCATTGTGTTCACTCCTTTATATCGAACAAAACAACTCTCCATCTTGTTGCCACATTATTAATCATATTTCCTTTTTCATGAAGTCTGATTTACATAACGCTCCAGATGCTTGTCCGCAACAAATAATGCAAATTCTCTAAGCTGTGACACCGTAAACCGGAGCTCCGTATGAACCGTGGATCTTCTATCTTGACGATCTTTGATTATGATAGAATCTATAACTCCATCTTTGTTTTGAGGAGCAATATTCATATGTGACAGGGCATTCTTAACTGCTCGAAAAGTTTTGTCATCATCTGTATCACGTACAATGACACCCATATTTTTGAGTTTGTTAACGCATGCTTGTTTAAATGAAAGCTGATATGAGTTTGTTCGTTCGATAGGAAGGCTAACTAATCCTAACATACAATTCAATAAGAGTGTTACATCATACTCAAAATCATCTTTGCACTGAGTCTGAATTATAAATTTTGTTCTTTCAACAAATTCCTTATCAAAATGTTTTATTTCCATTTTTAATCCTCATACATCACTATAATACATCGGAAAATATTTACCGTTAACCTTAGAGAAAGTAACTTTTGTGGGAAAAAGTTTTATTCCCATAAGTGCCATTCCGACAACATTACAAGCCCATTCACTTAGTTCTTCCGGAAGACTAAAACAGACGGGCTTGCCATCCATCAAAACTGTTACTATGGGGGTAAAATTCCGATCTACTCCAACAGACAAAACTTCGAATATCTGGGGAACTTCATTCAACGGCAAGAGAGGTTGCTTCTTAGAATCAAAATATACTTTTCCACCTCGCTGATTCAAATAGGATTCTTCATCAAAAGGGATTACTGGCTCAACCGGCAGCTTAAATCTTCTCTGTTCAAAATATCTTGCCAACTGCTCACATACAAACGTATTAAAATATTCACCTTGCATATCTAAATCTGCACGAATCTGCTCAACTGATTCAAAGTGGTTCATAAAGTTAAGCAAGGCGTTGAATGCAACCAAATCATCAGAATAAATTCCGGAGTAAGATTTGTACCAAGCCGATTGCCACTCGCAGATAATCCGATAAAGCTTTTTATAAAGTTCCAATTGAACTTCGCTTAGGCAAAACCAACCATTTGCCAAAATCTTTTTGCTTGTATCTTCGTCCAACGATTGGTATCGAAAGGAGTCGCTTAGTCCTTTCAGCAACTTAGATATGATACCTGCCATCATATCTGCCATACGAAGTCCCGGATACTGCGTGGAATCGGCTTCATCCGAATTAGCCAGTCCTACTTCACGAGCAGCTCTTAGGGTTTTACTTGCTTCTTTCTCATTACCTTCCTTATCAATAATTAAAGTATATTCCTGTATTCCTTTCTCTCCCAGATACTTTTTGAATCCATCGAAAGACATATGGTAATCCCAATCAAGCGTTGGACTTTGAGAAATATCATCCAATACAAATAAGATTTCTTGGAACGCCCTCGTCTCCATCTGCTTCAATTTAGGATTGTTCTCGTTACATTTAATCCTATCTCGGAAAAACTTCTTTAACTTATCAAGAAAGCTCTCTGGAGATTCATAAAGAGACTTGATGATTTCCTGTGGACGATATAAGACAAGAGCTTTTATAATGGAGTATTTTATTAAGTCAGCATCTATCAGAAAACTGTTTCTATACCCCTGAAAAAGTTGTAACACGAGATATTCTATCTTACTGCCAATCGAAAAATAAATATGAGAATCTTCATCAAAAAGGGACAGAAAGTCGCTTACAAACTGAGCATTCTGCTTGTTGAGGGAGGCAAAGCCATGTCTAAATTGCTTTTGCTGGAACATGATGCTTTTGATTTCGCCATTATGATTTTTTCTGTCGGCATACTTATCTTCAAAAGCAGCATATCTTTGCAAAATTTCATTCTTTTCAGATGACCATCCCATGATCATAGTCACAAAATTGTCGTAATAGTTTGATGCACTCACAGTATTATAATTGATTTTCCTACTGTGTTCAGTTTCATCATAATAGAACTCGTATGTAGACATGCTTTCCTCTCCTTTCGTAATTAATGATAATTAGCGGCTTGACATTTGGGCTAATATAACAGTCTGTAACTCTAGCAAAACAATAATTTCTTTATAATTGAATGTCATTTGTTCAATAAGAGCAGATAAATTAAGTCTCTTAATAAACTCAATCGGTGGAATTACCAATTTGATATTGTCAATAAAGTTTTTGCTGAGGTTGTCTTGTGCCCCTCCGTTAGATAATCTGCTAATCTCTGCTTGACATTGTATAAGAGTAAAATATAGATAAGCAGCTTCGTCTTTTGAATTGCATATCATTCCGCAAATAGCTTGATTTGTTGTTGCTTCAATGCCCAAATATCCAACTTCACCGGCTGTAACTCCATACATCGCCATTAAAACGGTGTCTTTTGGTAATAATTTGGTTGAACTACCAGTAAGTCCAGCTTCCGTAATGTATTCTTCGGTTTGAAGTGTAATATTATTATGAATTTCTCCCGATTTAACCCAAGAGATATTTCCGTTTTCCCAATATTCATTTGTGGTTCGGGAAGGAGTAGCCCCTGTTTTAGTTTCATTACAAAATTCAGCTACAGTTTTTATAGCAAAGCCTTTCGGTAAAACCATATTATCCATTTCAAATTCCGTAAGGTTAATTAATGCCCCCTTGCCAATATTTTTATAAATGGAAGAAACGCCAATATCAAGTAAATTATCATTTATCTGCTGTTTCAAAGCAACTCTATCTGTAATGATCTTGTATGCATTTACGATTTTTTGCTGTTCCTCAATATCAGGAACCGGAAGCTCTACCATACACAGCTCATTCCAGTCAAAGATTTCTCTTACACTGCCATGTGATTTATATCTTGCATATCGGTCAAACTCCGGTCGGGCGAACCATAACATAAGGTACTCGGGATTTAGTACATTCTTATCTATAACCTCAAACACGGTATACGAACTTGAAATAATACAATCATCGCCATCCAAATATGCAATTGATATTTTCTCTCCATTACGAGAGGTAACAGGTCCATATGCAAATTGTCCCGTCCTAACAATTTTATAGTTTGACAAATCTGTGCCTACAATATTTGCAATCGACGGAATAAATGTCTTACTAATGCTTACACCAAGCAAATTTGTGATTTCCAAATCCCTGTTACGCTCGTCTATAATGCGAATATAATCGCCTAATTGCTTATAATTCGATTTCATAGCCCAACTCCTTAAATACTGAAAGCAAATCTGCCTTGGATTTTTCTTCAGCCACAAGCAGTTCCTTCAGTTCAGCTTGCAAGGACTTCATCTTAGTATCAAAGTCAATGCTCTCATCACGGTTTACAAACTCAATATAACGGCTCGGAACGAGGGTGAAGCCTTTTTCTTTCACTTCATCGAAAGACGCAGAGTAACAGAACTCTGGAACATTTTCATAGGTTTCTTCAAAACCTTCTTGCTGCCAGTTGTGGTAAACTGCTGTAACCTTGGCTCTATCTTCTTCGGTCAGTTCAATATATTTTTTTTCATAAGGACTACCCATCTGGCGCAGATCCATAAAGAGAATTTCTCTTTCTCTATTGCGGTAGCGTTTCAATTGTCCATTCTGTTCAACAACACGAGCTTTTTTGTTCTTGTTCAGTATCCAAAGCGTAACGCTGATATCAGTTGTATAGAACAGGTTTCTCGGCAGAATGATGATTGCTTCAACGAGATTGTTTTCAATCAGCTGCTGTCTGATTTTCAACTCGGTGCCATCATCGGAAAGCGCGCCATTAGCAAGAAGGAAACCGGCAACACCGTTCTGAGAAAGTTTAGAAACAATGTTCAGAATCCAACCATAGTTTGCGTTACTGGTAGGCGGCACTTCGTATCCGTTCCAACGAGGATCATCAATCAATTCGTTGGTAGCTCTCCATGCTTTCTGATTGAAAGGCGGATTTGCCATAATGTAATCCGCCTTAAGGTCTTTGTGCTGATCATTGGTAAACGTATTCGCAGCCGTCTCACCAAGATTCGCGGCAATACCACGAATAGCTAAATTCATTTTTGCAAGTTTGAAAGTAGTATTGGTATACTCCTGTCCATAGATAGAAACTTTTTTCTTGTTTCCGCTATGCGCTTCCACGAACTTGATAGACTGAACAAACATACCACCAGAACCGCAGCAAGGATCATAGAGAATACCATCGTAAGGCTCCAACATTTCAGCAATCAAATTTACGATGCACTTCGGAGTATAAAACTCGCCCTTCCCTTTACCTTCAGCAAGGGCAAACTTACTGAGGAAGTATTCATATACTCGTCCGATAATGTCGTTCTCTTTGTCATCGGTATTGATGCGATTGATCTCATCAAGAAGTGATGCCAGCTTTGCAGTATCAATGTGCAAGCGGGAATAATAGTTGTCAGGCAATGCCCCCTTTAATACAGGATTATTTTTCTCAATCGTGTAAAGGGCGGTATCAATTTTCAGCGCAATATCATCCTGCTTTGCATTGGCAATAATGTAAGACCAACGACTTTCTTCTGGCAGATAAAAGACATTTTCCTGCGTATAAAACGGTTTCATATCCGCATATTTTTCGCCGTGTTTTTCAATAATTCTGTTACGACAGTCCTCGAATTTATCGCTAGCAAATTTAAGAAAGAATAAGCTCAGTACAACGTGTTTATACTCTGCAGGCTCGACAGAACCACGGAGTTTGTCCGCACTTTTCCAAAGAGCTTCTTCCATTGATATTTCTTTTTTGGGTTTTGTCGCTTTCGCCATCTATCAAATCCTCAACTTTCTATATTATCTTTTATTTGCCTATACATTCTTTTTGTACGGAATTATATTGTTACTTTATTCAACTACAATGAGTGATTGAAAATTCCTCATAATAATGTTTATTATATCACAAAATGAAAATCCAGCATATAATTTAGATTAGAAAATAACTTCTATCAAGAACTGTTTTCCGAAATCAATAAATGGAATATATGACAAATAATATAAAAAATCAGCTGACCGTTTTCAACGATCAGCTGATTCCCATTTCATTCCCTTTTCACTCCACTGCAGTCCCCACGAACTTATAGTAAATTTCCACTTTCTGTGTCTTATTTCCATCCTCATCTACGACCTTTTCATGGACGACAATCCTTTCGATGAGCTCATTAAGTATGTAGGCATTCAGTTCCTGTATATCCGTATACTTCTTAATGAGAGGAATGAACTTCTCCACATTTAGGAACACTTCTTGGGTTTTCTCCCACTGCTCTTTCAGTGTTTCCTGCTTGCTTTTCAGTTCTCGCTCCTCTTGATCAAGCCCCTGATACATATCCTCATATCGTTCATCGCTGATTCTGCCCAAGGCGAGGTCTTCATATAATCGTTTGATGACTGCTGTTATTTCCGATAATCTTCTTTCAACTCGCTGCAATTCCACTTTGATTTTCGTCCCATCCTGTTTCTGCTGGTCTGTTTTCATCTTCACCAGCATTTCCAGATACTGTTCTTCTGCATTTTGTGCGCTACTTGCATGGCGGCGGATATCCTCCAGAACGATTTGGTACAACGCTTTCCAGCTGATGTAATGTGAGGTACATCGATCTTTACCATAGTTTCTATAGACCCAGCAGCTGAAGCCTGTATAGGTACCTCGTTTGGCATCATAGCTGACGTTCAGTGAGGAACCGCAGTCAGCACACTTCACCAATCCTGCGAAGGGCTGCAATTCCCCTTTGGCGTTTGGTCTCCTCTTGGCTTTCATCATCTGATGCACCGTATCCCAAAGTTCTTTGGAAATGATAGCCTGATGCGCATTATTATATACGATCCAATCTTTTTCCGGCGTTTCCTCTCTCCTTTTATCGAAAAATCCCTTTGTTCTTGTCCTGCCAAACACTGCCTTTCCCAGATAGACCGGATTATTCAGAATAGAGCGTATGGTTGATGCGTGCCAGTCAAAATCCTGTCTCCAGTAATCACTTTCATAATAATCGGGATGGTTCCGATTGAAATATGCCTGAGGATTCAAGATTTTTCGCTCCCGCAATATCTTTGTCATCTTCCCATATCCGATGCCATCGGCGAAAAGTCTGAATATCATTTGCACCACTTCAGCCGCCGGCGGATCGACAATGAGTTTATGTCTATTCTGTGGATCTTTCTCGTAACCGAATGGTGCATGGGCACCTAGGTACATCCCTTCCTTTGCTCTGGCTCTATGAGCAGCTTTTGTTTTGGCTGACACCTGTCTGGTATAATAGGAATTGATAACATTCGTGAACGGAAGGACTAAGTTATCCGAACCATTTTTTGAGTCATAATTTTCTGCGATGGAGATGAAGCGGACGCCCTTCTCCTCGAAGTAATGTTCGATATAAAGCCCCATCTGGGCATACTCTCTGCCGAATCTGGAAAGGTCTTTGACGATGACCACATTGATTTTTCCAGCTTCTATATCCGCCATCATCTGTTTGAACTGGGGTCTTTCGAAGTTTGTTCCGCTCCATCCATCATCACAATAAACACCTGCAATGGGGATTCTGTTTTCTGCACAGTACTGTTTCAACAGTGCTTTCTGCGTCTGGATACTGTTGGATTCTCCGGCGTTGCCGTCATCCTGGCTGAGTCTGCAGTAAATTGCAGCAGCGATATTTTCCATAAAATCACCTTCTTTCAGCCAAACATCATATCCCTACATAGCCGGTGAATCCATACCCCAATCTACTGAATCTTCTTCCTCTGGTTCGTCATATGCACCAGATTCAAAATCTTTTTTGATCATATCCGCTACTTTTTCGGTGATATCTTTGTCCCCATTGAAGCAGCTTTCCACATGAAATTTGAGCCCTCTGATTTCTTTGGTACTCATTACCCTTGATACCTTTCTCATAAAGCACCTCCTGCATTACCCCATTTTCATGCCATGGGCTTCTTTTTTCTCCTGAATTTTCTGTCGCAGTTTACGGTCAACGGTTTGGATGACCGCATCCTGTTTTTCATAATCTTCCACAACGATGTTGCTGACTTCTTTCAATAACCGTATCAAATGATTCCTGATGATTTCATTTTGTATCTGATTTTGCTTTTGGTACTGGTTTTCCATCTGCTTATTGCTGATTTCCAATGCCGTTTTCAGCACCAGATTTTTGATGTTCCGAAACTCTGGCTCCTCAGAGAAAGAATGTCTGGCGTAGCCTTTGCCGTCATAAAAAGATATGACCTTGTCTTTCAAATCCAGCCATGACTGGTAAAGAGAATCTATCTTTTCATCCTTACTGATTTCAGAAACGATTTCATCCACCAGCAATTTATTTTCTTTGGCAAGACGACCATAGACTTTTTTATGTTTTGCTGTCTGCAAGTTCTTTGCCAAGGTGAATAACAATGCCTGTGCATAAGGATTTTCTTTGTGTTCCAAAGACAAGGAACGCTCCAAAAGGTTTCTGCATTCCTCCCGAATCCATTTCCGCATCTCGTCTTTCTGCTCATAGAGATGATAAAATTCATCATGGAAAATTTCATGGGCAAAGGCACTTCTCAAATTTTCAATGCCTTTTTTCGTCAGATAGCCCTCTTTCGGGTCTTTGGAATAGCACATGATATGGATATGCGGATGGTGACCTTCATTGTGAAAAGCACCATACCAAACCAGATTTTCTGGCTTGATCCGCATTTCTTTTGCCATTGCCAAAGATTTTTGTGTGACCAGATTTCTCCACACCTTTGCATTATCATAGCCCAATCGTTGGGCATCCTCTCGTTTCAGAGAAACCACAAAGTTCCAGATGCGTCCCTGATATTCCGCCGCTTCTTTCTGCACTTTCCTTAAATCAATCTTTTCATCTCTGTCATTCCACAGAGCATGCCCCTGCTCTGTGAACTCCGCCCGAGGGCGTTTGGCTAAGTAACCTACGTAATTTTTCATATCATTTCCATGATACATTTGCACCTCAGCGATTTTATGGATGAGATCTTCCGCTGTTTGACGGCTTGGATTTTCTTCGTACACCTGATATTCTGCGGCACATTCTTCTTTTAGCTTTAAGGATTTTTTCAGTTCTTTTGCGATCCATTCCCTTTGGAGTGCAGAAACTTCATGGGAAATTGGTTGAGAATATCTTTCCGCATTCGGTCTGGTGGCGATGTATTTTACATAGTTTTTCATTTGTCCTTTGGAAATGTTCTTCACATATCGTGCAGTAAAAATGATTTTTGCCATGACTTCGCCACCATCCTTTCATCTATTTTTTTACTTTATCATGTCTTCCAGAGATAAAGTTCCGTTCATGCTTTTTACTTCTCGCTGGCATAGATTGTGGAGCTCCGTCAATGTTTCTTCGTCCATTTGAAAATAATAAGCAATGATCCGCTGCAGTTTTGCCAACTCCACTGCCATACGAAAGCTCTGATTGGAGAGTCTGCCTTCAGAAGATTTCACCGATGACTCCACTACCTTCTGAATCTGCTCGCCCAACACCACTTTGTTTTTCTCTGCGGAAAGGTAACCAGTATAGTGCCTGATGGCTTTTTCGATAAATTCATTTCGGCTCCGGCAGTCATCCATTGCCATACCAGCCACGCAAAGATTGGCTGTTTCCTCCGAAAGCCGGACAGTAAATGTCTGTTTTGTATTCTCCTTTTGCAATCCTCATCTCCCCCTTCCATCTCTCCTTGATGTCGGTACCGACGTCAGGCACAAAGCCCGTGGTTTCTAAGAGAAAAGGCAGTTTTTTCCACTGGAAAGCGCCGCTTCCGACGCCTGTGCCTTCTTTCTGACACCAGCTTTTTGGGGCAAACAATCTCCGCACTGCGGGGATTGGAGGGAATCGTGGCGGAACAAGACACCGCCGCTTTAACCAGCAATCTTTTTTCGCCCTTCCAATGGGCTTTACAACAGGGTCAAAGAAAGCTGTTCACTGCCAATTTTCAACATTCCCCAAAAAAATCCCTCACGTTGCCCTTTTGTTCCTCTGGTGATCACATCCCCCAATTCTGTTTCTCATTGCCACACAGGCGGTCACGCCGCCGACAAATGCCTTCCTTCTCTCTGGCAGGGTCAGCAGGGTCAGTTTTTTGCCAACCCACCCAAAAACTGTCACTACCGTCACTTTTTTCATTTTTGCATCTTTGGAAAACCCACATTTTCCCCGATTTCAAAGGGTTTTCCAATCTGCTGTCTTTTTCTGTGACGGGGTCAGTAGAAGGATTCTTCTGCCGACTACCGTCACTGATAAAATCTATTTTCATTTACCTTTTCTCCTTCCATCCATGTAATTTTTGAAATTTCCATGATTCTTTTGCCATCGCTTCTTCTGGTATGGAAAGCATAACCCAAACGCAGAAGCTCCGCTGAGCTTTTCTTCAATCGTTTCAAGAGCGTCAGATGGGAAATGGTTTTTCCAGAAGCGTTGCTGAACAGCTCTGCCAATGCACTTGGCTCTCCTGAAAGAAAAATATGTTTTTTCATGCACCCATCCACGATGGAAACGATTTCGTCGACGGGTTCTTTTTGTTTTTCCAGGGAATCCTCTTTTTTCATCCAGATACTGTTTTCATCCCGTTCCAGTTTCAGTTCCCGCGGCTCCACATCTCTCCCCAGAACAGATAACTTCACAGAGCCACTGCCCCTTTTGTTTTCTGTCATCACCAGAATGGTATCGGCAGCTCCTTGCAGCCCTGTCGTGCCGGAAATCATGTGGAATGCGTCTTTGCTTTCCTGTTTCCGCAAGTGATGAATCAGAAGTATGGTCAGCTGATATTCATCAGCAATCTTTTTCAGAGATTGGATATCTTTATAGTCCGTCCCATAACTATAATCCAGACTTTGTTTTCTGATGCACTGCAATGTATCAATGACGATGAGCACTGTTTCTTTCTGCTCTGATAAAAACTTTCGAATCTGTTCTTCCAGCCCTTCTCCAAGGCAAGCAGCTTCCCAACAAAAAAACAGATTCGCAGGTGCGTCATCTGTTATGGTAAGGGTTCTGTTTTGCAGACGGGATTGATTGTCCTCCAAACAGAGATATAATACGGTTCCTTTTGCCGTTTCGCAGTCCCAGACAGGCTCCCCTTTCGCAACGCAAAGGCAAAGCCAAAGAGCGAAAAAAGATTTCCCTGTCTTAGGGGCACCAGCAAGTATGGCAAGTCCTTGAGGAAGAAATTCTCTGACTGCAAACTTGATGGGTTTGTAATCCATATCCATGAGTTCCTCGCCACTCATGACCTGAAGCGGTTTCGTCATAACACCATAACACCTCCTCTCCTATGAAATTTTTGTGGGAATCTGATATGGGCATTGGAACACCACCTCCTCATTCATATCTCAAAAATATTTAGACTTATCAAAAATATTATTTTTATAAGTCTATAACTAAAATTTAACACGCCATTGATTTTTTGTCAAGACATATTTATAATAATATTATAGTTCTGTCTAATTTTTATTTTGAAAGGAAAATGACCATGGCTGATGATCTGCAATATAAAGTCTATCTGTTAGAGGGACAGGAAAACTTCGTAACAGAAACAAAAGAATATGCGCTGAAAAAAGAATATCAGTTTCCTGATAGTCTGATCGATTTTCTGTATGTGGATTTCCAACCCCTTATGGGCGCATTTGAACAACTGGGGCGGGATATTGAAAACCTCTACCAGAAAAAAGATGCCCAGTACACCAGAAGCGTTTTGGACTTTCTCCATGACATGGCAAAGGTACACCCCTATTTCGAAATCACTTACCATGTTTGGAAAAAGAGATTTCGTCAGGCAGAAGAACAGGAATTCAAAAACATCATTGACCTGCTGCCGAGAAAACAGCTGACTTGGATTCCTTCAGAAGCAGTGGAGATACAGCGTCAAATCAGAGATATTTTCGACAACTGTTTGGACAGAGATTTATCTCAGGGGACTGTCAACGAAAGGCTGACAAGCCATTTCAAGAAATATCAGGATGATTCTTTGAAACTGTTTCGTTTCCAGAAATTGAATATCAAATATGAAATGGTGGAAGATCGGGCTTTTACAGATGTGCTTTATCCAGAAAGCATTTATGATGTCATTGATTATATCCTGCGGGAGTGCATCAAGAGAGAACAGCCCATCAGAAAATGCAAGAACTGCCAGAAATATTTTGCCATCCGTGGCAGAACCGATACAGAATACTGCTCCCGCCCCATTGATGACATGGGCAGGACATGCAGAGATTTGGGGGCGTCCTATCTTTGGGAAAGAAAGAAAAAGGATGATGAGATATTCAAAGTTTACAGGCGGGAATATAAGAAGCGTTTCGCATGGATCAAGAGCAAAAAAATCTCTCAGGAAGATTTTTACGCATGGTCTGAGAAAGCAAGACAGCAGAAGGAATTGTGTGATCGTGGGGAGATGACACTGGAGGAATTTAAGGACTGGCTGAAGAAATAAAAATCCTTACCTACCAGTTTTAGAGAATTGCAAAGAGGATGGATGGTATATGAAAGACATCAATAGAATTCGTGGATGTTTGATAGGCGGTGCCGTTGGAGATGCCCTTGGTTACGCTGTTGAATTTATGAAAGACTCTGAGATTTTCAGAACTTATGGTTCTTCTGGTATCACGGAATATACTCTCGTGAATGGTATTGCTGAAATTTCTGACGATACACAAATGACATTGTTTACGGCAAACGGTCTTTTGCTTGGAACAACAAGAAAGATGACAAGAGGTATCATGGCTCCCTATCCGCATTACATTTCCTTATGCTATAAGGACTGGCTGAAAACACAGTTGGCTGAAGATTTCAAGTTGGAAGCTCCTCAGTATGCATGGCTCAACAATATTCCAGAAATGAATCATAGTCGTGAACCTGGACGCACTTGTATTTCATATCTTTTAGAAAACAGATTGGGTTCTACATCCAATCCTCAAAACAACAGCAAAGGCTGTGGCGGTATTATGAGAGTTGCCCCTATTGGTCTTTACTTTGAAGATGATAGATACACCATCAAAGATATTGATATGATTGGTGCTGAAGCAGCAGCTCTGACCCATGGACACGAATTAGGCTATATTCCTGCGGCAATGTTTGTCCACATGATACATCTATTATCACACCATTCTGGCATATCTATTTTAGATGCCGTAAAAGATGCTAAAAGAACAATGTCCACCCTATTCCCCAAAGCAAAACATCTGCATCGCTTAATAGAATTAGTAGATCGAGCCATTGCACTTTCCGCAGATCCTAATATCGGAGATTTGGATGCCATCAAAGAACTTGGTGAAGGTTGGGTAGCAGAAGAAACACTAGCCATTGCCATTTACTGTTCTTTAAAATATGAGCACGATTTTGAAAAAGCCATCATCGCATCTGTTAACCATAGCGGAGACAGCGATTCTACAGGTTCTGTCACTGGGAACATGTTGGGGGCACATTTAGGAATAGACGCAATCCCTCAGAAATTCCTTGATAACCTAGAGTTAAAAGAAATTATCCTTGAAATTGCAGATGACCTTTTCAATGACTGCAAGATTTCAGAATACAGTAACACTACGGATAATGTTTGGGAACAAAAGTATATATATCACACTTATCCAAATAAAGTTTAATATTGTATTTATTTGGTAAAATCCATCAGAAATCGTTTTTATGATTGATAACACAATAAATAAAGGCAAGACAGCAAAAGAAATCATACGAGTGTGGAGAGATGACATGAAAAATGAAAGGGCTAGCAAAAACATCAAAGGGGGACTCTGTATGAAAAAGAAATTGAGCATTATCATTGTTGTTCTTTTGTTATTAGGCTGTGCCTATTACTTTGGAGTTGGTTTTTTGCCTGCCACAAACGTTGTTGTGACCGATTTTCAGGTTTCAGAACAACAGGATAGCATGACCATCCAGACTTCCATTGCTACCTCTGCTGGCTATTCCAGAACTGTAAAAAACGTATCTGATGATCCAGAAAAAATGATGTTAAAATTCTATTCTGCTTTTGGAGGCGTCAACGGCTCCATTGGCGCAAAAAGTGAATTTGATCTCCCACTCGCTCCTGAATGTAAGGAAATCTACGTTCTGCAAAATGATGCATATCATTTGGTTCTTGAGAAAAACCAGACTACTGGAGAATGGGAAATGGTTAAATAAAATATTGGGGAAAGTATTGTCACTTAGAATTAATTGCTTTTCATTTAATTCTTGGGGGAATGCAGAAATATTTTTTCGCGAAATTGGAAAAAGCAAGATGGCAAAAAAATCATGAGATTGTAGAGAGATGATACTTGAGAGTTTATAGATTGGTTAAAAATAAAATATGAATGCACCCATCCTTACTCGAGACATCATTTTCTGCAAACTATTTTATAAATATTTTCACTAATTATGAAATGGTATCTAAGCTTATTTTTCCAGTTCTCTTTTTTATGATATATCTACACTATATTTCTATTCTTATATATAATAATTACAAATAAAGAGGGGCGATTATGAAGCAATTAGTTTTTTCTGAAACTTACAAGCATAAAAAAATCTTTATAATATTTGTTTTATTGTTTATTCTTCTTTTCCCAAGTTTTGCTATATCCCACCCAGGAGGCACCGATGGCAATGGTGGACATTATAATCATTCTACTGGAGAATATCATTACCATCATGGATATTCTGCAGATCAACATGAAAATGGAATTTGTCCTTACAATTATGAAAAACGTTCCTTTCCCAACGAAACTACTCTTGAACATCAAACAGAAACATATTCTTTAATAGGACCAAAAGAACCTTACATAAAAAATACTGAGGCACAAAACGACATATCGCAAAATAATTCAAACGTCGAAAAAACGTTGGGTCAAAAAGTTTGGGAATTGTTAACTCACATTTTTCTTTTTTTAGTTGTATTAGCTGCTGCTTCTTATTTCTTCATGTTTATTCTTATTTTCATACCTTGCAGTCAAGAGAAGAAAGATAAAATAAAAAGTGTACTAACTATCATTATTTTTATTCCAATTCTGATCGTAATGTCCCCAGTATTGTTTCCTTCTATTATTTTCGGCATTCCATCAGCAATAGTAGAAAAAGTACAAGAATTATGGAGAAAAAAGAAAAATGGTTAAGTATAACCTACATCAAAATATTAAACTTCATCATTAGGCTTATATTCCCACCCTTTTTTAACTTAAATTTATAGACAAAATTATTAAGTCCCATCCGTCAATTATTTAGATAATTATCGGATATTTTCTCTTACCTTGTTTGCTGGGGTTATTCTTTGCTATAGGAATTCATTCGTCTATAAACTATACAATTAGAATTGTCCTTGACTTTTCACCCCATAAGAGTTTATATACCACAAAGCATATTACATTCTAAAAGGTGGTTATCTTATGGATATTTTCGAAGCATATCTCTCCTTACCTGACGAAAGCACCCCAACATTCTCAGCATTCTTTCAGTCAGCACAAAACCTAAAGGAAAGCCTTGGGACGAAGGGATACCTGCTGGATCATTATCTTTCTCTCTGCTTTCGTTTGATTGCACAGATTGATTTTGTCAGCTTACAAGATGAAGTTTCAGAAGCCATGATTGCCATAATGAAGAGCATTTCTGATGCAGAAGCAGAAAAAACATTTGCCTGTCAGGAAATTCATACAAGACAAATGCTCTGGCTATTATCCCATGCGGACGCCTTATTAGGGCAGGCATTGCAAGACTTCATACAGGAAAAGATACTTTCCTCTGAAACCAGCGTGGACATCATAGACCTCAGACAAACAGAGGAAAAAATAAAAGTTCTCATTGGACAGGAGAAAATGGAATCTTTCCAGAGAATGTTCCTTCATCGTTTTCTGTTTTCTTCTGTGGTACAGCTCTTTTTTCAGGGCATGACCACAGAATTTATCAGAAGATTTCTGACCACCGATATAGAAACAGGGAGCGAGGTTTTCCGAATCCATCTAAAACATTTTGGACATGAAAAAAACGGCTAAAACCTAAGGTTTTAACCGTTTTTTTGCAAAGAGCCGGAAACGTGACTCGAACACGCGACTTACTGATTACGAATCAGTTACTCTACCGACTGAGTTATTCCGGCATATCTGATGGACTATCCTTATCTACAACCAGCGACCTGTTTCTTACGAATCATTTTTCATTTTATAAAACAGTATCATTGGGCAAATACTTATAATACTATATCACAATTTCTCATAAAACGCAATAAAAAACATCATGAGCAGAATCAAAATACGATGCTGTCCTATGCACTTCTTTCTCCAACATCTAACAAAATTTATCCTCATAACTTTTTCCTAAAAACATCCTATGTCACAACAGAAAATAAAATGTATGCTATCGTTCATTTTACATTTGATTTTCTTCCACCCTATTTTCAAAGAAACTCCATAAATCAAAACCACCCGTTGAACGGGTGGTTTGACCAGACCCTATAAGGGTCTATC
>OFMK01000535.1_pt1 | contig 39355 bp, 46 predicted proteins | sample 1541781 | NCBI WGS metagenome assembly OFMK01 (sample SAMN04209250, study PRJEB22552) | human gut metagenome | biome: gut; material: feces | host: Homo sapiens | place: USA: Oklahoma
ATGGGACATTTTCCCTTGGGGTATATTAGGACATTATCATAAATGGTTTATAAAATCTTGCGAGATAGCGGGCTTAGTACTTGCCTTTCGTGAAGGATTGTGGTAAAATGAATAAGATTCATTTGTAGGAGGTATCGTGATGGACGTTTTAAAAGTAATTTTGATGATTATATTTGCAATAGACTGTATCGCTTTAACAGCAATCGTATTACTTCAGGAAGGCAAGTCAGCAGGACTTGGAACAATCAGCGGGGCAGCCGACACATACTGGGGACAGAACAAGGGACGTTCCATGGAGGGAGCGCTTGTAAAATCTACAAAGTTCCTTGCAATTCTCTTCATTGTGTTAGCAGCAGTATTGAATTTAAAAGTATTTGCATAAGAAGTATGTAACGAAGGATAATGACGGACACTCTATTTGTAGTAGAGTGTTCGTTTTTTCGAATTATGGGAAATTCTTTCGGAATCCATAGAGATGATTTTTTTGTCGTCTTGTGAGAATCCGGAACACATATTTCGTGGGAAAGGAGACGGATTTGGACAGTACGTTTGAGAAGAGAAAGAAAGTAATTTATGATTTTATCTGTGACGATTTCTATGTGCCGATGAAATTGAAGGAAATTGCTATTATGCTTCAGGTGCCAAAAGAGGCAAAGGGCGAGTTGAAGAAAGTATTGGAATCGCTGGAAGCAGACGGCAAGATTCGGGTGACGCAGAAAGGGAAATATGTCAAAGGTGAGGCGAAGACATTGACCGGCGTATATCAGGCGCATCCGAGAGGGTTTGGTTTTGTTGTGATGGAGAATGAGTCCGAAGATATTTTCATTTCAGAAGATGATAGGAACGGAGCGTTTCATGGAGACCATGTGGAGGTTGTACTGAAGCCTTCAGCAGAAGGAAAGAGAAGAGAAGGCAAGATTGTGAAAGTGCTTTCCCATGGGACAACACGTCTTGTAGGGTATTTCCAGCGGAATAAGAACTTCGGGTTTGTTCTGCCGGATAATGCCAGATTTATCAAAGACGTTTTCGTGCCGCTGGAGCGTTCCAAGGGAGCGGTAACCGGACATAAAGTTGTAGTGGAACTAACTTCTTACGGTGGGGAGAATAAGAAACCGGAAGGAAAAGTTGTCGAGATTATCGGGCATGTCAACGACCCGGGGACAGACATTCTGTCTATCGTCAAAGGGTATGAACTGCCGGTGGAATTTCCGGAGAAGGTGCTGAATCAGGCTGCCAGATGTGGGGACTCCATCATTCCGGCAGATATCGCAGGGAGAAAGGACATCCGTTCCTGGCAGACAGTGACCATCGATGGGGAAGATGCGAAAGACCTGGACGATGCGATATCCATTCGAAGAGAAGGGGAGAATTACATTTTAGGTGTTCACATCGCGGATGTAACGAACTACGTGCAGGAACGGAGCGCTTTGGACAGGGAGGCTTATGAGCGCGGGACAAGCGTATACCTGGTAGACAGGGTGATTCCGATGCTTCCACATGCCCTTTCCAATGGAATTTGCTCCTTGAATGCGGGGGTAGACAGGCTGGCGCTTAGCTGTATTATGACGGTAAATCCGAAAGGGGAGATTATCGACCATGAAATCGCGGAATCTGTCATTTGTGTGGATGAGAGAATGAGTTACACAAGTGTAAAAAAGATTCTGGAAGAGCAGGATGCGAATGAGTGCGAAAGATATCGTGAGCTGGTGCCGATGTTTGAATTGATGGAAGAGCTTGCGGGGATTCTAAGAGCGAGACGTAAGAAACGTGGTTCGATTGATTTTGATTTTCCGGAGACGAAGATGGTGTTGGATGCGAATGGACATCCGATTGACATCAAGCCTTATGACAGAAACCTAGCGACAAAGATTATTGAAGATTTCATGCTGGCGGCCAATGAGACGGTGGCGGAAGATTATTTCTGGCAGGAGATTCCGTTCGTGTATCGTACCCATGAATCGCCGGATGAGGAGAAGATGAAGAAGCTGGCTACGTTTATCAATAACTTTGGACATTCGATTCATATTGCGAACAATGAGGTACGTCCGAAGGAAATACAGAAATTGCTTGCCAAAGTAGAAGGGACTCCGGAAGAGACGATGATAAGCCGTCTTGCGCTCCGCTCCATGAAGCAGGCAAAATATACGCCGGAGAATACAGGACATTTTGGACTGGCGGCTCCGTATTATTGTCACTTTACGTCCCCGATTCGCCGTTATCCGGACTTGCAGATTCATCGGATTATTAAGGAGAATCTGCGTGGAAGAATGAATGAAGACCGGAGAAGCCATTACGCCGCCATCTTGGAAGAGGTATCGAAACATTCCAGCGAGATGGAGCGAAGGGCGGAGGAAGCAGAGCGGGAGACTGTGAAGCTTAAGAAAGTGGAATATATGGAGGACAGACTTGGAGAAGAGTTCGAAGGCGTGGTGTCCGGTATCACGAAATGGGGCGTGTATGTGGAACTTCCGAATACCATTGAAGGGCTGGTTCATGTAACGAATATGTATGACGACCACTATGATTATTATGAGGACAGATACGAGATGGTCGGGGAACATACAGGGAAGATATATCAATTAGGACAATCTGTGCGGATTCGCGTCATTGGCGTGGACCATCTGCAGAGAACTATTGATTTCGAGTTTGCATAAAGAGGAGTTAAAAATGGGAAAGACAGACATGAAATTAATTGCAAATAATAAAAAGGCATACCATGACTTCTTTATCCTTGATACCTATGAAGCGGGCATTGCGCTTCATGGGACCGAGGTAAAGTCGCTGCGTATGGGCAAATGCAGTATCAAAGAATCTTTTATTCGGGTAGAGAATGGGGAGATGTTTATCTATGGTATGCATATCAGTCCGTATGAAAAAGGAAATATCTTCAACAAAGACCCGCTGCGTGTGAGAAAATTATTGCTGCATAAGTCGGAGATTCACAAGCTTCTCGGGAAGACACAGGAGAAAGGAATGTCTATTGTTCCGTTGAAAGTTTACCTGAAGGGAAGTCTTGTTAAAGTGGAAATCGGACTTGCAAAAGGTAAGAAGCTATATGACAAGCGGGAAGATATAGCCAAGAAAGACCAGAAGAGAGAAGCGGCAAGAGAATTTAAAATCCGCAATTTCGGTTAGAACGAAAGTTTTCATGAACATTTAGGAGGAATTATGGTACCAACAACGAAAAAAGAACTGACAAAGCTTGTGACAGATACGACGGTGGAGATGTATGAAGAACTGACGCCACAGCTTATCCAGTTAATCGACCAGACAAAACATAACGAAGCGTTGACAGAGGCACAGAAACAGGATGAAATCGCATTACACATGATGGGTTATGTAAAATCATGTACGAATGAGATTATCATTGATGTTCTGGCGGAGATTCTTGGATTGGAATAGATTGCCAGACCCTTGACAGATAGGAAAAGGAACACTATAATAGACTTACGTTTGCGAACCATAACAAACTTGATGCATCAGGGCTTGTACTGGTTTCGACGGGGGTTTTGAAGTTTGGGAAGCCATCCGCGGGACGGGACCGCGCAACAATCCGTAATTAAATATAAACGCAGACGAAAATTTAGCGTACGCTGCCTAGTGGCAGCAGTCGGTCTTGAGTCACCCGCTGCTTAAGAGTCCGGCTTCGACCTTGCGGGGCACTTCGTTTCCAAAGCTTTGAGGAGATGGAAGAATTTATGAAGCTACTAAAGCCGGAAGCCCGTCATTAGGCGGTCGGCAGAGGGAATGTTAAAATGATGACTGTGATGGGAGATGCCTGAATGGACGGGCTTTCGGACAGGGGTTCGATTCCCCTCAGGTCCACTAAAAACACTAGGAAAAGATTTGAAGTTTTGAGTCTTTGCTAGTGTTTTATTTTTGCAAAAATTTTGAAACAGTTATCCTGGAGGTTTGTCGAAAAGAAGGGAACGTGGTATAATCACCTAATAGAAATTCAACGAGAGGAAAACTGTCTGAAATGAAAAATATATTTTTAGTTGGTTTTATGGGGACGGGAAAGAGCACGATTGCTAGACGCATGAAACAAAAATACCATATGGAAATCATAGAGATGGATGAACGGATTGAGAAGAGGGAAGGCATGAGAATCCCCGAACTATTTCAAACCTATGGGGAGGAATATTTCCGTAACCTTGAGACAGAGTTGTTGTCAGAAATTCAAGAGGAAGAGAATCTTGTTGTTTCCTGCGGAGGAGGCGCAGTGTTGCGGGAGGAAAATGTACGCAAGATGAAAGCATGCGGCGTGGTGGTTCTTTTAACTGCGAGTCCGCAGACGATTTTAAAACGCGTAAGGAACAACAATAGACGTCCCTTGTTAGAAGGGAAGAAAACAATACAGGATATTCGGGAATTGATGGAGGCGCGTCGCGAATCATATGAAAGTGCAGCGGATATACGCATCTGTGTAGATAATAAAAATTCTGAGGATATTTGTGTGGAAATTATAAACAGAGCAAAAGAATTGGAGAAATAAGATGGATAAGAGAATCATATTAGCTTCGGGTTCGCCGAGAAGAAGAGAGATTATGGAACAGGCAGGATATACGTTTGAGATTCAGGTGAGCCAGAAGGAAGAAATTTACAAAAGCACAGAACCGGATGAGGTCGTGAAGGAATTGGCGCTTTTGAAAGCGGAGGATATCGCAGGACAAAATGAACAGCGGAATCTCATTGTAATTGGTGCGGATACGGTCGTTGCGCATCGAGGGAAGATTCTCGGAAAACCGAAAAATGATGCGGATGCGTTTGCCATGATTCAAGGAATCCAAGGAGAAGTTCATTTTGTATATACAGGAATTGCAATTCTTTCTTTTGATGAAGAAGGCAATAAGACGGTAGTGAACCGCGCAGTAGGAACGAAGGTATTCGTAGATGAGATGACCGAAGAGGAGATTCGCGCATATCTGGCGACCGGGGAACACTGTGACAAGGCCGGAAGTTATGCGATTCAAGGAAAATTCGCGCCGTATATCGAGAAGATAGAGGGAGATTATTATAACGTGGTTGGACTCCCGATTTCTTATATTCGTAAGGCATTAAAAAATTTATAGAAAACGGGATGGACAGGGATGATAAAAGCATTGTTATTTGATATGGATGGACTACTGTTAGACTCTGAACGGGTTGTACAGTATTCTTGGAATGTGGCGGGCAAGCAGCTCGGCTATGGGAAAGTAGGCGAGCACATTTATAAGACGCTTGGCATGAACGTAACCGGAAGAATTGCGTATTTCAAACAGGCATTGGGGGAAGAATTTCCATACGATGAGTTTCAGGCGCTTTCGAGAAAAGCCTTTTTTGAAGTGGCAGATAACGAAGGGATTCCGTTGAAACAAGGGGCGAAGGAACTGATTTCTTACGCGAAACAGATGGGGTATCGGATAGGGCTTGTCACATCTTCCAGACGAGAATATGCGGTGGATATTTTGACGAAAGCCGGAATTTTTCACTATTTTGATGGATGCATGTTTGGAGATATGGTGACGAAATCGAAGCCGGACCCGGAAATCTACCGGAAAAGCGCTGAAATACTTGGCGTTCGTCCGGAGTATTGTATTGCCTTTGAAGATGCCCCTGCGGGCGTGGAGTCTGCAACAGCAGCGGGAATTGATGTTATTATGATACCGGACCTTGTCAAACCGGACGAGGAGACGAAGATGCGGGCATGGAAGGTGCTGGACACGCTGGATGAGGCGATTGCGCTCCTGCGGATGGAAGCGAGAGGATAGGAAAGATAGGAATAAACGTGGAATGAAAGTGTAGAATGTTTACACCTTTGTTCCACATTTTTTTTGCAGTTCGTGAAATAAAATTACTTAAACGCAAGAAAAATATTTTCAAGATAATGCAAAATGCACAAAAATAAATAGCAAAAAGAAATAAAATAAACAAAAAATGATAAAAATAATTGACATCATGAAATAAAGTTTTATAATGAAAGTAACAAGAAGAGAAAAGAGCAATGTCTTAACATTAAAAAAGGAGGATGAACTATGAAATTCAAATCGGTAATGAAGAAGGCTCTCGCTACAGCATTGGCAGGAACGATGGTATTTTCAATGGCAGCGTGTGGTTCGAAGGAAAAGGAAGGAGATGCAAAAGGAAAGGATGACGGAGAAGTTACTTTAGAATTTCAACAATGGTGGGGTGTAGAACTTCCAGAAGGAGCATTGGATAAAATTTGCCAGAAGTTTACGGATGATACGGGAATTAAGATTGAACTGTTAAGCAATCCATATGCGGATACGAAGACGCAGATTGCCGCTGGTGCAGCAGCAGGAACGATGGCTGATGTAGTCGGACTCGATGGTTCCTGGGTATATGACTTTGCAAAGCAAGGCGCAATTGCTAATCTGACAGAGCTTATGGAAAAGGACGGATATGATGCGAGTCAGTTATCAGACCAGATTAAATATAAAGATAATACTTATATGATTCCTGTTGTAAACTTTGCGTATCCACTATATGTAAATATGGATATTCTGAAAGAAGCTGGTGTAGAGAAGGTACCTACGACGTGGACAGAGTTTTTGGATGCTTGTGAAAAAATTACAAAAAATACAGACGCAGCAGCATATGCAATTCCTTTGTCGTCTGAAGCTCCAAATGGCATTCAAAATCAGTTTATGAGTTGGGTATGGGCTTCCGGTGGAACGATGTTAAATGAAGGAAAACCTGGTCTGGAAGGAAATAAAACGATTGCGGCAGTAACAGATTTATTTAAAGAAATGAGCGAAAAAGGATATCTTGCCAAAGGTGTTAACGCGATGAAAGAACAGGATATGGTGAATGAATTCCAAAATGGAAGATTGGCATTCATGGTAGATGGTATTTCACATCTTACGTTGATTAAAGAAGAAGCACCGGACTTAAACTTTGATTATGCGCCAATGCCGGTTCAAGATGGATATACTGGAGAAAGCGGTCTTGATGTGGCGAACTGGGGAATTGGCATTGCAGAAAATTGTGAACATAAGGAAGAAGCAATGCAGTTTGTAGAATATTTGATGAGCCCAGAAGTAAATGCAGAATTAGCACAGCTTGCAAATGCATTCCCTGGAAATTCCAAATCGGAACCGGACTATTCAGCAAATGATGAATTGTTTAAAAAGGCCTATGAGAATTTCGGAAAGGGTTATGCAATCAACGAATTTACGGGTGCACCAACATCAGAAGATTTGATGAGAAGCTTTAATGAGCAATTTGTATTATATCTTGATGGAGACGTAGCTTCATCAGATGAAATGTTAAGTGCAGTTCAGAAAGCATGGGAGCCGGCATTTGAATAATTAGAAATTTGACAGGACAACAGAATGAGGGACTGTGTAAAAAAATGCACAGTCCTTGAATAAAAATGGAAGGAGTGAGAACAAGGATGACTCAGGGAAACGAATTGGTTTCAAAGAATAGAAGAAACAAAAAGAATATAAGGAAACAACTTATGCCATATGGGTATCTTCTTCCAACAATCATCCTGCTGTTTATTCTTTTACTCATCCCAATTGTCATGGTGATAGGGTATTCTTTGTATGATAATGTAATTGTTAATAAAAATCCTGTTTTTGTAGGATTGGAGAATTATAAGACGGTGCTTTTAGATTCCAATTTCCATATAGCAATCAGGAATACGTTATTCTTCGTAATCGTGAGCATTGTTGCACACATGTTGATTGGAATGGTATTTGCGCTTTTACTGAATACCAGGTATCTGGGAAGAAGAACGAAAGGAATTTTTAGGGTTATCTATGCATTGCCATGGATGTTTACGGCATCTGTCATTGCTATTTTATGGAGAGTAATGCTGGACCCAAACGGAGTGATTAACTATTTATTGCAGACATTCCATTTAAGTGCGGATACAATAGAATTTTTGGCGTCAAGAGAATTTGCGCTGAAATCAGTAACATTAATCAATATATGGTCGGGATATCCGTTTTATATGATTAGTATTCTTGCAGGATTGCAAGGGATTTCGATGGACCTTTATGAAGCGGCTGCTCTTGACGGGGCAGGAACGATTCAGACATATTTTCGAATCACACTTCCGCAGTTGAAACCGATTTTAATCAGTTTGGTTATGCTGGATTTTGTATGGACATTGCAACAGTTTGCATTGATTTGGATGACTACAGGAGGAGGTCCGGTAAATGCAACTGAGATGGTAAGTACTTATATTTATAAACAAGGATTTAGTAAATATCAGTATTCGATGGCATCTACCGGTGCGGTGATTCTTCTTATAATCTGTACCATTATCGGAATTTTCTATGTAAGACAGCAGAAAGCGAGGGATTAAAATATGCTCGGGAAGAAAAAGTTATGGGTAAAAATTTTGATTGTTATCTTATTGGCTGTCGGAGCAATATGGGCGGGTTTTCCGATTTTGTGGATGTTGCTGAATTCGTTCAAACCAAATGCGGAGATTTTTGCATGGCCTCCTACATGGATATCAGAAAACTTTAGTTTAGATGCATATAAGGCTATCTTTATGAATCCAGAACAGATTCGCTTTTTCATAAACAGTTATGTGATTGCAGCGGTTGTGGTAATTCTGACGCTGGGGATAGGAATTTTGGCATCTTATGCATTTAGCCGATTCGATTTTCCGGGGAAAAGTGTAATAAATACAATTATTGTAAGTGTGCAAGCGGTTCCGCCTATTACACTTTTGATTCCTTATCTGAGCCTGATTGTGACAATGAAATTATATAATACATATGGGGCGTTGATACTAACATATTTGATTTTCACATTACCATATTGTATTTTGATGACAACGGGATATATGAATACATTGCCGAAAGAACTGGATGAGGCTGTAATGATTGACGGTGGCTCACGTTCTACAGCTCTTTGGAGAATTCTTGTTCCGACGGCTGTTCCTGGTCTCGTGTCAGTGGGAATGTATACGTTTATGCAGGCATGGAATGAATATTTGTTTGCACTTGCCTTGACGAAGACGAATGATATGAGAACAGTTCCTGTAGGAATTAATCTTCTGATGGGACAACATTCTTATGAATGGAATCAGATGATGGCAATGAGTGTGCTTGGTTCTTTGCCGATATTGATTTTATTCCTGTTCTTTCAAAGATATTTTATTGCAGGGATGACAGCAGGCTCGGTGAAAAGTTAAAAGAGGTTCGGTATCAAGGAGAGAAAAGATGGATTTGGAAAAGAAATATGAAGAAGCATATAATGAGCTGCTATACGTTGGTGAAGAAAGACGAAAAGCTAAAGCGGGTATGGCTATGGGGTGTACGAGTAATTTAGACCTTTTATGTGAATTTGATACGGAACGATTAAATATGTTACTTGAACAGTATCTCCATGGTGAAAAGCTTATAGATATGAAAAAAGTTCCTTTGATTCAGAATGTACAAGAACTTTTGAGGACTATCGTATATTATTGTATCCGAGGAATTGGAGGAGAGGCGGATGTTTCAGATGTAGAACTTGTGAAAATGTGTTTCGATTATCAAGAAGGCATGGGAGGGACAGCTGTTCAGGCGGCGTTGGCTCTTGCTGGATTGCATTGTGATTCTATCGTTCATTTGACGGATGACTCCCGAGAAGTATGCAGATTACTGGAATCTCCGTTTGTTTATACTATTTCACAAGAGGGAAAAGCGGTACACACAGATTGTATAGAACAGACGCAGGAACAAGAGGTACATTGTATTATACAGTTCCAGAAAGGCTCTGTGATACGACTGGGGAAAGAAGAGATAGAAATTCCATGTTCCAACCGTCTGATATTAACAAAAATCACAGTTAATGCATCGGTGCCTCTTTCGAAAAATTATCTTAAATGGGTGGAGGAACATGCAGTCTATATAAGAAGTAATGTGATTTCCAGTTTGAATGCAGTTCTTGAACAGGAGGTGCTAAAAGAACGATTAAAAGAAGTAGAGCAACATATACAGAGATATCGAGAAAACAATCCGGCAGGGATAGTGTTTTTTGAAGATGCACATTATCATGATGGTGAAGTGAAAAAGCTATGTCTGGAAACTTTATATTCTTTTGTGGATATTGTAAGTTTGAACGAAGAAGAACTAAAATATACGTTAGAAGAGATGTATGATTTTCCGGTGGATATTGAAGAGATTGAATCCTGCATTGAAGGTGCGAAGCATATAAGGAATAAGTTTGGGCTTCGAAAAGGGGTGATTATCCATACAAAAGACTATTCGATGTATGTTGGAGAAAAGTTGAAAGCGGATATTGAAAAAGGATTGATGTATGGGAATATGCTCGCCACAGCAAAAGCCTATAACGGTTGGTATGGAACAAAAGAAACGGTAGAAGAGATTTTAAAGTTTCCGTTAAGCCCAAAAGGACTGAAACACTACCATACGATAGAGAAAGGCGAATATGCAGGAAAAGTTGTGCTCGTACCGTCAAAGTATATGGATAAACCGCGTTATACCATTGGGTTAGGCGATTCTTTTGTTGGCGGCGTACAATTGTGTTTTTAGAGAAGATGAATGTTGGTCTGTCGGGTTGACAAGTGTATATTTATGAAATTAAAATAAGAAATAGGAGATATGGAGGAATAAGTTATGTTAATGAACATGAAAGATATTTTAGCTGTAGCAAAGGAAAATAAGTTTGCGCTTCCGGCGTTTAATATTAGTGATTATTCTATGTTTTTAGGAATTATGGATGTCTGTGAGGAAACAGATTCTCCGGTAATCATAGAAATACATCCGGATGAACTGACTTTTATTGGTGCAGAGATGGTAATGGCAATCAAAGAAAGAGCTTATAAATCCTCCGTTCCTGTGTGTATCCATCTCGACCACTGTGAAGATTTTGGAAAAATTATCTGGGCAATTCAGAGCGGATTTACATCTGTTATGTTTGATGGAGCCCATCTTTCCTTTGAAGAGAATATTGCGGGAACGAAAAAGATTGTTGAGGCGGCTCATCCGGTCAATGTTTCGGTAGAAGCGGAACTTGGAACAATCGGTTCGTTGAATCCGGAGGATTTGGAAGGTGGTACGGCACAAATTATTTATACAAATCCAGATGATGCAGCTAAGTTTGTAAAGGAAACTGGCGTGGATACGTTGGCCGTTGCCATTGGAACATGCCATGGACTTTATCCGGCAGGAATGAAACCGGAACTTAAATTAGACATTTTAAAGGATATTGCAGCAAAAGTAGATGTTCCGCTCGTGCTTCATGGAGGCTCTAACAATCCGGATAAAGAGATTGGGGAATCAGTTACACTTGGTATTCAGAAGATTAATATTTCTTCGGACATCAAAGCGGCTTATTTTGATAAGATGCGGGAAGTGCTTCAGGATAAGAGTCTGCGCGAACCAAATGTGATTGAGCCTGTATGTATGGAGGCTATGAAAGCAGTTGCAAGACATAAATTGGAACTCTTCCAGACGATAGGAAAAGCCTCTTTATACTAAATGATAAAGAGAGGTAAAATTGAGTGAGTAAAGTTAAGGCGAATGATGACATTACAAAAAGAGAAGTGTTGCAAGTAATTAAAGACGAGTATGCAAATATTTTTGCTGCTGAAAAGAGAGTGGCAGACTATGTGCTGAACAATCCGAGGCGAACCGTTGAGCTAAACGTATCAGAACTTGCAAAAGCAAGCGGTGTGAGTGACGCTACGGTTGTAAGGATGTGTCACCATATAGGATATACGGGATACTATCAATTTCGTATTACCTTATCGAGAGATTTGGGAAAACAGCAATATAGCAGTATGGTGTTGAAACAAGATGGAGATGCAGTAGAGCAGGTGTTTCATAAATATGCAGAGGCAATGTATGCAATTGGAAAACGGATTGATGCAAAGATTATGATTGCGAGTGCGAATCTAGTGAAAAATTGCGCTCATGCACACATTATAGCGGTGGGAAATTCCAGCCCTTTAGCCCAATATATGGGATTTAGACTGGGGCGTTTGGGAGTACGCTGTACTTATAATGTTGCGTCTGAATATTTTTTGAACCATGTAAATCTTGCGGAGGAAAATGATATTATTATAGCGATTTCTCAATCCGGTATGTCGAAACAGGTGATACAGGCAGTAGAACTAGGAAAGGAAAAAGGGTTGAAAACCATAGCAATTACAGCGTATGCAAGGTCGCCTTTATCCTATATTGCGGATTATGTGCTTTTGTCAGCTGGAACCGCAGAAGAATTTAATTATTATAAAGAGTATGTACACTTGAATGAAACGGCAGTTATTGATGCGCTCCTTAACTTTGTCACGAACGAGGAAATCATTAGAGCGAGACATGCAGATAAATTAGAATTGATTTTGTCAGAGAACAAAATTTAAAATAAGAAGTTGTCATTATGAAAGCGAGGAAGTGGAAATGAAGCGTTCGATGGTAAACCGGATAATCAAGGATATGGAACACCTGATAAAAGAGCATGGATTTGAGATGCCGCCATTTGCATCGTGGACAGAAGAGGAATGGAAGAAAATCGGGCATGAATATGATGAAATTCGGGATAATAAGCTTGGTTGGGATATTACAGATTTCGGATTGGGAAGATTTGAGGAAGTAGGATTTTCCTTATTTACTATTCGGAATGGAAATCAGAAAATGCCGGATAAATATAGGAAGCCATATGCTGAAAAGTTATTGATGCTTTATGAAGGACAGACAGCGGCAATGCATTATCATGTGGCAAAAATGGAGGATATCATTAATCGGGGAGGAAATGATGTCTATATTACAGTATATAATGGAGCTCCGGATGGGAAGATGTTAGATACGGATGTGGTTGTTTGTTCGGATGGGAAAAAACAAGTGGTACCTGCAGGAACAAGAGTGCGTCTTCAGCCAGGGCAAAGTATTACTATCACACCATATATGTACCACGATTTCATTACACCGAAAACAGGAGGAGCAGTTCTTTTAGGAGAAGTTTCCATGTGTAATGATGATGAAAACGATAATTTCTTTTATAATAAAGAAGTAGGACGCTTTCCGGAAATCGAGGAGGATGAAGCGCCTTATCGGTTATTATGTAACGAATATCCGGACGCATAGAAAAGACGTAGTGAAAGAAAGGTCTTGACAATCGTTCCTATTTACAGTATCCTATTGAACGGAAATTCAATAGTCCTAAAACCCTTATGGGGGTGTGGATTTTTCAAATTTGATTTATTTTCGCCACACAATCTTTTTCGGAAGGTTGTGTGGTATTTTTTTCAGACTTTTATTAGGAGGTAAATATGGAACAATTATCAATGAAAGAAAAATCGATAACGAGACTGGTCATTATGATGTCTATGCCGAATGTTTTATCGATGCTTGTTAATTCGATGTACAATATCGTAGACAGCTTCTTCGTGGCGAAAATCAGCGAAGATGCCATGACGGCTTTATCGCTTGTGTTTCCTATGCAGAATCTTGTGACTTCCATCGGCGTGGGATTCGGAGTGGGAATCAATGCAATGATAGCGCTTAACATGGGAGCGAAGAACCAAAAGGCGGCGGATGCTTCTGCGTCCTATGGGATGCTGCTCAGCTTGTTGCATGGAATCCTTCTTACATTTTTCTGCATCGGTGTAATGCCGAAATTCCTAGGGTTATTTACAACGAATCAGAATGTAATTTCCCTCGGAATCGAATATTCCAATATTGCATTTTCATTTGCAATCTCAGTCAATGTAGGAATTGGTTTAGAGAAGATTTATCAGTCGCTTGGGCGGATGAAGACGAGCATGGTCGTATTGATTGTCGGATGTGTGACAAATATTATTTTGGACCCGATTCTGATTTTCGGGCTTGGTCCGATTCCGGCGATGGGAATTGCTGGAGCTGCGCTTGCTACAGGAATTGGTCAGAGTATGCTTGTGGTTTTATATGCGATTCTCTATACAAGAGACCCGTTGCCGGTTAAGATTTCTCCGAAGGGATTGAATAAAGAAAAGGTCATCGGAAAACTTTATTATATCGGTGTGCCGGCCACCTTGAATATGGCGCTTCCATCCTTATTGATTTCGGCGTTAAATGGAATCTTATCTGCATATTCTCAGATTTATGTGGTGATTTTGGGAATCTATTACAAGCTTCAGACATTTGTCTACATGCCGGCAAATGGAATTGTGCAGGGAATCCGTCCGCTGATTAGTTTTAACTATGGGGCGAAGGAGTATAAACGAGTAAGGAAAATCTATCATACAGCGTTGGGCTTTTCTTTGGTCATTATGTTGGTTGGAACTGCGATTTGTATGTTTTTACCGGCACAGCTTATGGGACTTTTCACGACAAATAGTGAGACGATTGCGCAGGGAAGCATCGCGCTTCGCTTCATCAGTATCGGATTTATGATTTCAGCGGTTTCGATTACAACTTGTGGAGCGTTGGAAGCTTTGGGAGAGGGAATCGCATCCCTTGTGATTTCCGGACTTCGTTATATTGTATTCATTATTCCGCTGGCATTTGTGTTAAGCAAATTGGTGGGAGTTTCGGGAGTGTGGCATGCGTTCTGGACTACAGAAGTGCTGGCGTGTGTAGTATCATATTTCCTGTATCGGAAGTTTTTGGTAAAGAATTTGAAATAGAAAAAATGAAATGGGAGAACTTAAAGTAAGGGAAAGATACTTTGGGTTCTCTTTTTTCATGATATAGGAAACTTCGTTTCTATATCATAAAAAGCCTCCGGCAGGATGCGCACTGCGGCGTAAGCTGTAGATGCCGCATATGCGACCGCCGCAGGCGCAAGAATCTCGCAAGCGAGATTCTTTGTTCCTTAAATAATAGTTTTGAAGAAAGAAATAATAAATTTGCTTATTAACGTAAAAAGAGTTATAATTAAAAAAAATAAGTTAAAGGTGGGAAAATGAAAAAATTTATTGAAGATACATTGCATCAAAAAGTTGAATTAGAAATTTATAAAAACATAGAAGTGTTTCCTTTAGTTTTACGTGTGAATTATAGCTTCTATGAAATGAAAATGATGGGATGTAAATGCATTTTAGCTGCACCTAAAGAAGAACTTGGATTAATTGCGCTTCGCCAACAATGTAAGAGAATTGAACAATTAGCAAACGAGCGGTGTGTATTATATTTGACGAAAATGAATTACTATGCTAAAGAAAAAATGATTGAAGAAGGAATTGCTTTTGTATTAGAGGATAGACAGATTTATATTCCGTTTTTGGGAGTTTTTCTTCAAAAAAAGGAAGTAAGAGATATATCAATCTGTTCAAAGATATCCTTTTTATCACAAAAAGTACTTTTGACGGCACTTTATGAGGGATGGGACGATATGAGGGCATCCGAGATTGCACAGAAGATGAATGTTTCTCAAATGTCAATAACGAGGGTCTTTGATGAAATTGAGTATTTAAATATTCCGGTTCTAAGTAAAAGAAACGGTTCAAGAAGGTACAGCAAATATGGAACAAAAAAAGAAATATGGGAGAATATAGAACCTTTCATGAGGAATCCATTGTTAAAGGAGTTTATACTTGAAGAAAAGATAGAAGACGATTTAATGAAGAGTGGTATTTCAGGGTTGGCGGAACTTTCTATGTTGGAGGATAATACTTATCCGACTTACGCGATTACAAAATATGAAGTGAGAAAGAAGGGGATTTTACAAAAGAGACAAATACCAAGAGAAGAAAATCCTGGATGCATGATTCAAGAATTGGGATATTGCATTCCGTTTCATGGTGATGATGTGATTGACCCGTTGACAATTTATCTGCTGTTGCGTGATGCAGAAGACCCAAGGGTAGGGATGGCGTTGGAAGAGATGTTGGAGGAATATGTATGGTAAAGGGATTAGATTTATTTCGAGAGTACTTCTCTGAATATACGGAACAATATGTGTTAATAGGAGGAGCTGCGTGTGATATATCGTTTTCCTATAATGATTTAGAGTTTAGAGCTACAAAGGATTTGGATATGGTACTTGTAGTAGAAGCCCAAACGAAAGAATTTGCACAAAAATTTTGGGACTTCATTCATGAAGGGAAGTATAGAAATCGTGCAAAAAGTAATGGGAAACCACAATTTTACAGATTTGATAAGCCGGAAGTGGCGGGTTATCCAGCTATGATTGAATTATTTTCAAGAAGTGATTGTCTAGAGGAAAAGGGAATGGGATTAATACCAATCCATATTGATGATTCGGTTTCAAGTTTATCAGCGATTTTGCTAAATGATGCATATTACCAATTACTTTTACAAGGAAGAACAGTAATAGAGGAGATTTCAATTTTGCAACCATCCTGTCTAATACTATTTAAAGTAAAGGCTTGGCTTGATTTGAATAAAAGGTTGGCGGAAGGCGAGCATGTTGACTCGAGAGATATAAAAAAACATAAAAATGATATTGTGAGAATGGTATCAGAAATTGTTTTGGAACCTTGTAAAATTACGGAAGAAGTACGAGCGGACATGGTGGAATTTATCAGAGAATTTCATGTTACGGACGCTGAATTGAAAAATCTGAAAATACATGGGGTTCATGAGACAGAAATAATAAAAACATTGGAACAAACATTCAATTTGTGGTAAAATCAAGTAGATTAGAGGAAATTTTTAATCATGCGAAAGAAGAAAATAGCAAAATGATATAAATGTGGAGGTTTTAGAAGAGATGGAACAGTATAAGAAAGAGTTTATCGACTTTATGGTAGAAAGCAAAGTGTTGAAATTTGGAGAATTTATTTTAAAGAGTGGCAGAAAATCACCGTTTTTCATGAATGCGGGCGGATATGTGACAGGTTCACAGCTTAAAAAATTAGGAGAATATTATGCGAAGGCAATCCACGACAAATACGGGGATAATTTTGACGTATTATTCGGGCCGGCATATAAGGGAATCCCGTTAAGCGTTGTGACAGCGATTGCGTACAGCGAATTATACGGAAAAGAAGTGCGTTACTGCTCAGACCGTAAAGAGGAGAAAGACCATGGCGCAGACAAAGGAAGCTTCTTAGGAAGCAAGCTTCAGGATGGAGACCGCGTGGTGATGATTGAGGACGTGACAACTTCCGGTAAATCTATGGAAGAGACTGTGCCAAAGGTGAGAGGAGCTGCAGACGTTGAAATCGTGGGACTCATGGTTTCCTTAGACCGCATGGAAGTCGGAAAAGGCGGCGTGAAATGCGCGTTAGATGAAGTGAAGGATTTATACGGATTCGAGACGAATGCGATTGTGACAATGGCAGAAGTGGTAGAACATTTACATAACAAGCCATGTAATGGTGAGATTGTGATTGACGACACAATCAAAGAAGCGATTGACGCATACTATGAACAGTACGGAGCAAAATAGTCGGGAAGGATGGAGAGAATGGAAAAGTTATATAAAACAATGGGAAATGTAGGGGCATCCAATATTGCTCTTGGAATCATTGTGGCAGTTACGGGATTAACTGCAGGAATCCTTACGATTATCAGCGGGGCAAGATTATTGTCAGGCAGAAAAAATATTACATTTTAAAGAAAGGATACTGGTTTGAAAGCTAAGACCAAAAAGAGGGTGAGAGCGCTTGGAAAAGTGTTGTTTGTACTGTATATTGTATTTATTTTTTACTTCCTTCTTCTTTCAGACTGGTATGGCCGAAGCGGTGAGATGCAGGAATACCACTATAATCTAGTGTTATTCAAAGAAATTAAGAGATTCTGGATATACCGCGACCAATTGGGAATGCGGTCGGTTATCTATAATCTTCTGGGAAATGTTGCGGTATTTGTTCCGTTTGGATTTTTTATGCCGATGGCAAGCAAATACAGGAGTTTTCTAGTAACTGCGTTTTACGGATTTGGAATCAGTTTCTGTGTCGAAGTGTTCCAACTCATTACAAGAGTCGGAAGCTTTGACGTGGATGATTTGCTTCTGAATACAATCGGTGGTATTTTAGGATATATTTTATTTGTAATATGCAATACTGTGAGGAGAAGACATGCGAAAAGAAAAAGATAAGGAGAGAGGTAAGAAAAAAGAGCAGAAGCGAAGACTCGAGGGGAAATATGGTCAGGTGAAGCTCAAACCGTCGAGAAGAGGCGCTGTGTCCTGCAGCATTGCGGGAATTATCGCGTGCATTATCTTTCTTCTTGTAGGAATCACATATGTGCTGAAAGGAAAGGCAGCCGGATTCATCGGGGGCTTCGGCATCAGCGCAATGATTTTCACGATTGTCGGTATTGTAACGGCAGCGCGGGGATTTAAAGAGAGAGACAGACATTATCGAAGCTGTAAAATCGGGTTGGCACTGAATATATTTTTATTGGTCAGTTTATTGATATTCTTTTTTGGAGGGATTTTCTAAATGGAAGAACAGATTATGGAGCGTTATGAACTTGCAATCGACAGAATTGGAAGAATCGGAGAAGAAGAGACAGTTGGAGAGAAATTCAGAGGATTTTTTCGAGAAGTTTCTGCATTTATTTTAAAGATTCACAGAATCAGGGAGATGATTGGGAACGGAAGTTTTCAGAAGCTGTCGGAAGACGAGAAGAAGAGAGAAAATGAAAGTCTTTACGAAGATATTCTTCCGAAGCATTATGAGGAGAGTTACGCAAACCCGGCATATGCGGTGCGGATGCTTGGCGAGGATTACGGAAGACTTTTAAGTTTCCTCTATACAGAGATTCGCGGGGAGATTGTGTATGCGTTTGAGAAGAAAGACGTGTATCTTACGGTATGCAACGAGTTGTTTATCGAGATTTATAATTGTTTTGAATCGGATGCTGAACCGTCTTACGAGGAACTGAAGGAGATTGTCTACTGGTATGCCAGCGATTATGCGGACGTGTTTGTGGCAGACAGAGTGAGGGAACAGATTGACCCGTCTCTTGACTTCGCAACGAGAATCATCCGGGAAAGCGATTTGTCAGATTTGGGATATCTTTACGATTATGGAGAGTACGTTTCCGAGAATGAGCGAAAGACAGCGATGCATCTGAATCAGTTGCCGGAAGAAGTAATCCGTAAGATGGCGGATACTTATACGGAAGGATATCGGATGTGTTTTGTCAACGGAAGAAAAGATTTGTCTAAGAAGAAAACAGTGAACATCCGTTATCTGCTCGGGTTTGAACGCGTAGTAAGAATAGCGATTGAGAACTTCGAGAAGATGGGGCTTCAGCCGATTATTTTCCGCAACTCGGTAAGTGTCCTTACAAAAGGAAAGAACAGAACCGGATATTACGGCGGAATGGCAAACAGCCAGTATGAGTATGACCATCGTTTTGATTGCGGATTATTTTTAGACAAACAGTTTGTGGAACGTAAGCTGGAAGTGATGAAGAGTACTTATGAGGATTATAAGGAACTTGCGAAAGGAATGGCAGGTCCGGCAGTCATGGAAGCTTTCGGCGATACGCCGTTTGCTCCGGTGAGTAAGCCGGAGAACATCAGCCTGACGAAGAAGCAGGAACAGTTGGAAGTGCTCTATGCAGGAAAATCCGGACAGTTGACGAATGAGTACATTCCGGGGGACGAGAGAGGATTTACGATTATTTCTTATCCGCTTCCGTCTATCGGCGAACAATATGAAGAGATTTTCAACGAAGTCATTAAGATTAATACATTGGATTCGGAACTTTACGGGAAGATTCAGAAGAACCTTATCGATGTGCTGGACCAGGGTGAATATGTGCATATTGAAGGAAAAGATGGCAACAAGACGAATCTGGACGTTCAGTTACATAGACTGGAGAATCCGGAGAAGGAGACGATTTTTGAAAACTGTGTAGCGGACTGCAACATTCCGGTAGGGGAAGTATTCACTTCTCCGAGACTTGCAGGAACGAACGGAACCTTGCATGTAAGTAAAGTATTTTTACATGAGTTACAGTATCAGAATCTGGAAATCCGATTTGAGGATGGCATGATTCGGGACTATACTTGCACGAACTTCGACAACGAAGAAGAGAATAAGAAATATGTGTTCAGCAATGTTCTCTATAATCATGACACGCTGCCGCTTGGCGAATTTGCGATTGGAACGAACACAACGGCGTATGTGATGGCGCAGAAGTATGGCATTGAAGACAAACTTCCGATTCTGATTGCAGAGAAGATGGGACCTCATTTTGCGGTGGGCGATACATGTTATAGCTGGAGTGAAGACGTAAAAGTGTACAATCCGGATGGAAAAGAGATTGTGGCAAGAGACAATGAAGTTTCGATTTTAAGAAAAGAAGATATCAGTAAAGCATATTTCCAATGTCATACCGACATTACGATTCCGTATGAGGAGTTGAAGGAAATCAGCGTTATCACAAAAACAGGAGAGAAACTTATGATTCTTTCGGACGGCAGATTTGTTGTGCCGGGAACGGAGGAATTGAACGAACCTTTCAAAAATTGAATGAATCCTTATAAGTAATTATAATCAGTAATCCGGAGCAGAGTAGTTGACATACTTGCTCCGGATTAGTAAAATTATCTTATAAATAAAATGGATTTATTGATGTAACTTATAAATGATTTAGAGACATCTGATATGCAGAAGGGAGAATTCTATGCCAAGAGTAGGAATTGTAATGGGTAGCGACTCTGACCTTAAGGTGATGAGCAAGGCTGCGGCAACACTTGAGAAATTTGGAATTGATTATGAGATGACGATTATCTCCGCTCACAGAGAGCCGGATGAATTAATCGAATGGTGCAGAGGCGCGGAAGAGCGCGGAATGAAGGTCATGATTGCAGGGGCAGGCATGGCGGCAGCGCTTCCGGGTATGTGTGCGGCATTGTTCACACTTCCGGTTATCGGAGTTCCACTTTCCGGCAAGAATCTTGACGGAATGGACGCAGTATTTTCAATCATGCAGATGCCTCCGGGAGTGCCGGTTGCAACGGTGGCAGTGGACGGCGCGATGAATGCAGCGCTTCTTGCAATGAAGATTCTTGCCGCATCCGACGCAGAACTTCTGAACAAATTGAAAGACTATAGAGAAGAGATGCGCCAGACGGTAAAAGCGAAGGCGGAGAAACTGGCAGAAGTCGGATACGAAGCATATTTGAACAAATAATAGAAAAGATAAGTTGGAGGATTCGTTATGGATTACAAGAAAGCGGGCGTTGATATTGAAGCCGGTTATAAATCAGTAGAATTGATGAAGGAACATGTGAAGAAGACAATGCGTCCGGAAGTCCTTGGAGGACTTGGTGGATTCTCAGGTGCATTTTCTCTTGCGAAGATTAAAGAGATGGAAGAGCCTGTATTATTGTCCGGTACAGACGGATGTGGAACGAAAGTAAAACTTGCGATGATTATGGATAAACATGACACAATCGGAATCGATGCGGTTGCGATGTGCGTGAACGATATCGCATGTGCAGGTGGAGAACCGTTATTCTTCCTCGACTATATCGCATGTGGCAAGAACTATCCGGAGAAGATTGCCGATATCGTAAAAGGTGTGGCAGAGGGATGCCTTCAGTCTGAAGCTGCTTTAATCGGCGGTGAGACAGCGGAGCACCCGGGACTTATGCCGGAAGAAGATTATGACCTCGCAGGATTCGCAGTCGGCGTATGTGATAAGAAAGATATGATTACAGGAGAGAACTTAAAAGCGGGAGACGTTCTGATTGGTATGGCGTCATCCGGCGTACACAGCAACGGTTTCTCTCTCGTGAGAAAAGTGTTCGAGATGACAAAAGAATCCCTTGATACTTATTATGATGAACTCGGAAAAACGCTTGGCGAAGCCCTTCTTGCTCCGACAAGAATCTATGTGAAAGCATTGAAGAGCATCAAGAATGCGGGTGTGACAGTAAAAGCATGCAGCCACATCACAGGCGGCGGTTTCTATGAGAACATTCCGAGAATGTTAAAAGAGAACACACACGCAGTTGTGAAAAAAGACAGCTATCCGGTTCCTCCAATCTTTGACATGATTGCAAAGAACGGAAATGTGGAAGAAGAGATGATGTATAACACATTCAACATGGGACTCGGAATGATTGTAGCGGTAGATGAAAAAGATGTAGAGAAGACAATGGCTGCTATCGAGGCGGCAGGAGACGCATGCTACATTGTAGGTCATATTGAAGATGGTGACAAAGGAGTTACATTATGCTAAAAGTTGTTGTATTAGTATCCGGAGGCGGAACGAACCTCCAGGCAATTATCGACGCAGTAGAGTCTAATACAATTACAAATACGGAGATTATCGGTGTGATTAGCAATAACCGGAATGCCTATGCTCTGGAACGTGCAAGAAATCATAACATCCCGGCTGTGTGCATCTCACCGAAAGATTATGAGACAAGGGAAGCATTTAACGATGCTTTCCTTTGTGCGCTTCATGAACTGAATCCGGATTTGATTGTATTGGCTGGCTTCCTCGTTGTAATTCCGGCGAAGATGATTCGCGAATATGAAAACCGTATCATTAATATTCATCCTTCCTTGATTCCGGCATTTTGCGGAACGGGATATTATGGACTGAAAGTACATGAGGCGGCATTAAAACGAGGCGTAAAAGTAGTAGGAGCTACGGTGCATTTTGTGGATGAGGGAACGGATACGGGCCCGATTATTTTACAGAAGGCGGTAAATGTGGAACAGGGAGACACACCGGAGATTCTGCAAAGACGCGTGATGGAACAGGCAGAGTGGAAGATTCTCCCTCATGCCATCGACCTCATTGCCAATGATAAAATCAAAGTAGAAGACGGACAGGTTCGGATTGTCGAGTCTTAAAAATACAGGAGGACGAAGATGAAAGTATTGATTGTAGGCGGCGGCGGAAGAGAGCATGCGATTGCATGGAAAGTTGCCCAGAGTGAAAAAGTGGAGAAAATATATTGTGCACCGGGAAATGCTGGAATCGCAGAGTATGCGGAATGTGTGAATATCGGCGCCATGGAATTTGAAAAACTTGCAGCATTTGCAAAGGAAAAAGAAATCGACCTTACGGTTGTCGGAATGGACGACCCGCTCGTGGGTGGAATCGTGGACGTATTTCGGGCAGAAGGACTTCGTGTGTTCGGACCGGATAAGAAAGCGGCAATCCTGGAAGGCTCCAAAGCATTTTCCAAAGATTTGATGAAGAAGTATAACATTCCGACAGCGGCTTATGAGAACTTTAATAATCCGGAAGAAGCACTTGCTTATCTGGAAACTGTGAAGTTCCCAATCGTGTTGAAAGCGGACGGTCTTGCTCTCGGAAAAGGTGTTCTTATCTGCAATACATTGGAAGAAGCGAAAGACGGTGTCCGCACAATTATGTTGGATAAGCAGTTCGGAGAATCCGGAAACACGATGGTTGTAGAAGAATTCATGACGGGACGGGAAGTCTCTGTTCTGACATTCGTAGATGGAAAAACGATTAAAACCATGACGTCCGCTCAGGACCATAAACGTGCGAAAGACGGAGACAAAGGTCTCAACACAGGTGGAATGGGAACGTTCTCCCCGAGTCCTTTCTATACAAAAGAAGTGGAAGAATTCTGTGAGAAATACATCTATCAGGCAACGGTAGACGCCATGAGCGCGGAAGGAAGAACGTTCAAAGGTATTATCTTCTTCGGACTTATGCTGACGGAAGACGGTCCGAAGGTGTTGGAATACAATGCGAGATTCGGTGACCCGGAGACGCAGGTTGTGCTTCCGCGTATGAAGACGGATATCGTGGATGTGTTTGAGGCTTGTATCGACGGAACGTTAGACAAAGTGGACTTGGAATTTGAGGATAACGCAGCAGTCTGCGTCGTGCTTGCATCCGACGGATACCCGGAGAAATATGAGAAAGGATTTCCAATCGCAGGACTGGAAGAATTCAAAAAACACGACGGATACTACTGTTTCCACGCAGGAACGAAGTTTGACGGTGAATCAATCGTGACGAACGGCGGACGTGTCCTTGGTGTGACGGCAAAAGGCGCAGACTTAAAAGAAGCAAGAGCCAATGCTTACGCCGCAACAGAATGGGTACAGTTTGAAAATAAATATAAGAGAAATGATATCGGAAAAGCGATTGATGAGGCTTAGAGGATAAAGAAGAATCCTCCGCAGAACAGATGAAAATCTGGGTGCGGGGGATTTTATGTTGTAATAAGATTTTTAGGAAAGTGTTCCGTTCTTAGAACAAGATAGCTTAACTGTTTTCGTAGATGTCTTTATTACTGTGGAACCTTTGTAAAGTTTGGCGGTTGCTGTTGCACTTGCGGTACTTCCAGAACGGTTGCTGCTTTTGCTGGCGATTTTCCAATTGGAATTATTGGAACTTGCGGAGACTTTCGAAGCTGTACATTTAGAAGTAGAACCATTGTAGGTAAAGGTTCCGGTTACGGTGACGCTCCAACATACTGTACCGCTAGAAGTTACATATTTTGCTGTTCGGGATGCAGTTATTGTTTTTGAAGTAGAGAAAAAATCGTTACTATCGTGTTTGATAGTGGTGATTTCAAAATAATCTCCATTTTCCAGATATTCTTTCTGAGAAGAGAGAATGGAATCGTTTGCACGTACTGAAACAGGTGAAAAAAATACTGCTATCAAAAAGATAAAAATAAAAGAATAATTAAAAATTTTTTTCATAAATGAAATCTCCTATTAAATATTATTTGTTAGTTTTTTTCGAAGAAGTATCAGCTTCCTCAAGAATAGTAGTTTCGATAACTTCTTGATGAATATAGGCTTTGCGTACTTCTTGCAATGCAAGATAATCTGCTCTTATTTTGAATCCCCCAATTGTAACGATGAGTAAAATAAGAATTCCCAGAGCAAAACGTATGAATTTTGTGTGGAATAAGGATTTGCGAAGTATTTCGCCATCCATATCTAAAAGGTAACGAGAAACGACATCTTTTGGTTCGCCTATTTCTTCGATTAAAGATTCTAAAGTGAAGTCTGCATGTGATTCTGTGTAATCTGAGATAGTGTTGCAGATATCATTAAAAAAACGTTTTTCATTTTGGGTGAAAATAGGGAAGAGCTGTCGAATTTCCCGCTTATATTTTTTGATTATGTTATTCTGTGTACCAGTCATGAGATACTCCTTTTGCAAAAAAATTGAGAAATTATAGTTTGACACTAAAAGATTCATTATTCTGTAGTATTCTCTGAGGGAGTGTCTGATTCCTCGTAAATCGTAGTTTCGATAATTTCCCGGTGAATATATGCGTCAGTTGCTTCGAGAAAAGCAAGATAATCTGTCCCTATTTTGAATGCGCTTGTTACAATTATGACTAAAACAATGACTCCAACAGAAAAACGTACGTATCGGTTACGGGATAAGGACTTGCGCAGTGCTTCACCATCCATATCTAGTAGATAACGGGAAACGATATCTTTTGGTTCACCGATTTCTTTGGTTAGAGATTCTAAAGTGAAGTCTTCGTTATCTGTTGTGTAATCTGTAATGGTATTACAGATGTCGATAAAAAATCTTTTCTCTTTTTTAGTAAAAATAGGGAAAAGGTATCGAATTTCCCGTTTATAATTTTTAACAATTTTGTTTTGTGCATTCGTCATGATATTCTCCTTTTCTATGCACTTTCGTTTTTATAATTGAGAATCTGTTGGATTCCTTCGTTTGTTGCGTAATAGTCTTCCAGTAAAAGATTCAGGCGTTCTAATCCGGAATCTTCGATATGATAGTAAACTCTTACTAATCGTTTTCCAGCCTGTTGTTTGTAATCGGTGATATATCCGTTATCAATTAATTTGTATAAAGCAGGATATAAAGAACCTACTGGAATATCGATAATTCCGTTGGAACGAGATTTGATATTTTGGGATAACTCGTAGCCGTAGTAATCTTTTTCCTGAAGCAAATGTAAGATGAGTAATTCAACAGAACCACGTCTAAAATTACTTTTGTTATCCATTGTTTTAATTCTCCTTTCTCACATATTATTATAAATAAAAATATTTTGAAAATCAATATTTAGAAAAACTAAATAATTATTGACAAAAGTAATTTATTAGTGTAATTTAAAGATAAAGAAAGCTTTCTGAATGGAAATATGGAAAAAGAAAGGGGAAAAAAGAAAATGATGAAAAAAAGAATATGTGCTCTGGCAATGACAGCAATGATGATTTGTTCGATGGGTGGGAGCGTAATGGCTGGAAATACAACTGATAGAAAAATTAATTTTGATATCAATGCGAAGGACTTCAAGAAGACGACGGGTGATGCAGCTAAGCAGGATAAAACAGCAGTATATTTACATATTACATCATTGGCAAATAATACTTCTGCTTATGTCAAAGCAATTGGAGTAAAGGGTTCAGACCAAATGAATTTGACGGAAAATGGAACGACAGGAAAAAGAACGGATTATGTAACATGTAAAGAAGGAGTGCAATACTCTGTACATAGTCAGATATATGAAAAAGGCTATAGAACGGCGAAAGTAGCATTTAAAAGTAAAAATTTAATCAATTCAGAGAGAGTAAAGGGAGTATGGAGTCCTGATAGCACAAGACAATATACTCATGCATGGAAATAGTACTGATTAATAAAAGGTCCGGCATTAAGCTGGACCTTTATAATAAACAGGAGGGATTCTATGAACTGTAGAAAAAAAATATATTGTGTAGTGCTTGCTGTTTCGTTAGCTTCGTTGGTTGGGTGTAATGGGATGGCGAATAAGATAAATATTGTAAACGAAAAACCTGTGAAACAAGGGATGGAACTGGGGTTGACGGGGCATAAAGGAACGATGAAGTATGAACTGGAAGACGCTTATGTAACTACGGAATTGAATAAAAACGGAATTGATATTCACATGTTGGATGAATGTTCTTTTATTAGTTATATGAATGAAAATGGGAAAACGGAAAACATGGGATATCCAGAATATTTTGAAGATTACAATAAAGGAATATTAAAATCTCCTGCTAAATTATATGTGTGCAGTATCAAAGTGACAAATCAAGGTGCAACATACGAATTGGAAGATGAATACAAAAATCCTTATATATTCCGGGCGGACAATATTTTTCTTTGCTATTTGTCGGATAAGATGTCTAGAAAAGAGCAGATAAAGTATAAAAATGTAGAATACTACAGTTTACGAAAAGATGGAGACCATGAATGGGCGACTTACGAATTGAAACCTGGTGAAAGTATTACTTATAATGTAGGATTCATTTTGGGAGATAATTTGGACGGAAAAGAGCTGGACATGAAAAAAGGGAAATTATATTTGTCAAATACAGGTGGAAGTGAAGATGGAGAGTACTATAATATTGATTGGAGTGAAAGATAATGTTGAAAAAGACATTGAAAATAGAATTTCAAAAAGTATTTGCTTCAAAATTGTTTTGGATTGCATTGATATTTGGACTATGTTTGGCGGGAGCACAGGCTGTGCAGACTGCAAAATATGTGCAATGGGTAAATGAGGGCTCGGACATCCACCCATCGGGGTTTGACAGTACATCATTACTTGTTTTCTGGCTGGGAGTTGATAATAGAACGGCGATTGGAAGCATATTTTTTTTGGCGCTTCCAATACTTGCATCCATGCCATTTAGTGCCTCTTATTTTACGGAAAAAAGAACGGGATATTCGATACAGATTATTACAAGAAGTGGCCGAAAAGCATATCTGTATGCAAAATGGATTGCTGCATTTGCTAGCGGAACATTGTCTATTATGATTCCGTTACTACTGAATCTGATGGTAAATGCGCTGATTTGTCCATTGGGGAAAGTACGTATTCTATCGTTGGTAGTGTATGTTGGACAAGAATCGTTTGCTTCGAAACTCTTTTACAGTCATCCGCTTGTATATATACTGCTTAGTTTGATTTTAAGTTCTGTCTGGGGTGGGATTTGTTCGACAATATCCTTGACGACGGGTATGTTTTTGAAAAATAAGATTTTGATTATCCTTTCACCATTAATTTTGTTAAATTTCGTGGGGGTGCTGTTACTACAAATAAAATTCTGGACAGGTTTTACAAATTGGGAAGTACGACCAACAGAATTAATGAGAGCAATATGTATGGCGCCGAATCCTACATGGTATGTGATAGGTTATATGACAGTTCTTTTTATAGGTATTTTGATTATTTACAGAAAGCGGGGGATGAACTGTGGAAACATTTAAACTGGCAAAAAGAGATATCGTATTAGGAGTGCGGAAAAAAATGCGTTATCCTGTGTTTGTAATTGTTTGTTTGATAGGCTGTATGAATTTTTCGGGATTAATGGAGGATGGGTTAGAATTGTTTGGAAAATCGAATCCATCAATGGCAAACTGTTTTGCATTTATTTTTCAAGGGATAGAACCCATGATACGTAAAAATACTATGAGTGAATTTGTTATTCCTCCTGTTTGGCTTATGCTTATGTTGTTGTACCTTTTAATGCCTTTAGACTATCCAATAAAAAGTATGGAAGTATGGGGAAGCCAATATCTCATTCGAACGTCTCGAAGAAGTTGGTGGAATGCAAAATGTATTTACACGATTGTTATAAATATACTTACATTTCTGTTGCAGATAATGATTATATTTTTATTTTGCTTGATAAAACAAATGCCCATTTCCATGCATAATAATCAAAAGTTTTATGAAGCGTTGTATGGAGGCAACGGAGTTCATTCTTCACTGGAAATAAGTGTGTGGGGAAATATACTTTTATTGATTGTATTACCACTACTTGGAATTGTTGCTATGAGTATGTTTCAATTATTTGTGGCGGTTTGGATTAATCCTTACATTGCGTACTTGCTTAGTATCGGAATATTGGTATGCTCCGTATTACTAGATTCTCCGATATTATTAGCAAATCATACGATGACAATACGTTCTGCTTTAGTTTGTGAAAATGGAATAGGAATAGGAGAAGCAATCTTATGGTGTATTGGAATTATGGCTTTGGTATGGATAATGGGGGTGCTATTTGTAAAAAAGAAAGATATGCTTGTTCTTAAGAAGGAGGATGTATAATGCAGATTGTAATGAGAGATGTATCGAAAAGGATTCGCGGCCGCTGGGTATTGAAACATGTGAATGCTATATTAAAAAGTGGGGAAGTTTATGGGCTTAGAGGATGTAATGGTTCTGGAAAAACTATGCTTTTACGTGCAATTTGCGGTTTGATACAACCAACAGAAGGTGAGATATACATTGATGAGAGAAAATTGGGAAAAGATATGGATTATCCGGAATCTGTAGGAATCATGATAGAAACTCCGGCTTTTTTAGGAGAGTTTAGTGGACTAAAGAATTTACAGATGATTTCGGAGTTGAAAAATGAGGCAAAAGAGAGCGATGTGATTGAAATTTTAAAAAAAGTAGGACTTGAGGATGCTATGAATGTAAAATATAAGAAATATTCATTGGGAATGAAACAACGACTTGGAATTGCAGCAGCAATTATGGAAAATCCTAAGATTCTTTTGCTAGATGAGCCGACAAATGCCTTGGATTCGGATGGGATTCGAATGGTATCAGAAATAATCAAAGTGATGAAAAATGAGAATAGAATTATCGTTGTTGCTTCGCATGAAACTTCGTTTTTAGAAGAAGTTGCAGATGTTATTTGTGAAATACAGAATGGAACGATTGTATAGGCGGTGTTGAGATGAAGAAAAAGAAGAGAAGTCTTTGCATTGTGGGAGCGGTAGTGCTTTTGCTTGTTTGGATGATTATGATTGTAAAGTTTAATATCGAACAATATCGCTTGGATGATATACCAGAGGAGAATTATAAAATTGGAGAATATGTTTCTTATGAAGATGATTACGCGTATGGATATTACCCGAAAGGATATAGTATCAAAGCAAATGGATATGAAATATTAGATACGGACAAATATTTGGAACGTTTTGGACAAACAACGGATGATTTTGAGTATTTTTCAGAAAAAGTTTGTATTGTAGATGTAACTGTAAGAATGGATAAGAAGATAGAAGATGAAGAAAATGAAGGACTTTTTTTGGGAGATATTATGATGTGCGGATTTGACTATTATGCAGACCAAAATGAAGAATTCTTTATGTTAGAAAATCCAAAAGCAGAAGGGATGGGAATTATTTTACACGATAATATGGAATTTGATGCTAAGTTGGTATTTAATTTACGAAGAGATATGTTTACGAAATATCATTGGAATCATTTAGAAAAGGAAAAAATGATGATGTTTCTAACAGCATATCCTGTGCAGAAGAATATTGTGTTGCAGTAAGAAAGGAAGTGATACATTTGGGGAAAACTTTTCTAAAACAAAAGAAAAAGTGGATAGTTTTTATAATTTTACTTATCTTATTGGGATTTGGAGTCTATATACTCCTTCCACGAATCGATAGTATCTGTTTTAGAAGGAAAGTAGGTACATTGAGTGGATGGAAAGAGATGTGTAATCGAGAAGAAGCCTATTTTTTAAATTATGATATTCCGGATAGCGGAGAACATGAAGAAGATAAATTTTATCATCCGGATAAAGAAGCATCTGTGTTTTCTTTTGATGGAGTTGCTAAGCTGGATGACGGGGTGTATATTACCGGAATCCGGGGATTGACGGATTGGGGAATGATGGTTCGTATTTACAGTAGGAAGAATATGACTCTAGAGACGCCACAGGAAATATCCGGGGAATATAAGAATTGGAAGTTTTATTTAACATGCCAGGGAACGGAGCATAGTGATTTCCCGTATCTGGAAAATCTGGAAATGGCAGTTGCGAATAAGGAGTTTGCATATTCGGTTACTACATACCTTGCATCTCCGGCTAAGATAGGAGAAGATGGAACGATTACTTTATTGTATCATTCAGGAGAAAATTATGAACGAGAAAAAGAGGTGAAAGTACATGTTAAATGTGAAAAGGTTACGGAATAGTGAAGCTCTTCAAGTGATAAGTGTTGTGTTTGCTTGTATCTTCCCGGTTATGCTCTTTGCAGTTAGTTGGGAAATTACTTTACAAAGTGTGTGGATTGCATTTTACAGTTCTGTTTTCTTATGGATTGTACATAGAAGCAAAGCAGTAAAAATTATATTTTCTATTATAAATTTTCTTGCAGCAGCTACGATTACATGGTTCTTTTTGATGGGAGGGATTGAAATTATACCCGGAATCATTTTAAAAGCAATCATTCCATTTTGGAGGAATCCATGGTTCTTTTGAGATGAAAATTTCGGATTCGCAAATAACTTCAGAGAGGTGATGGGGGATGTTTTTGAGAGCAATGGTTTCACAGGTGAATTTTATGTTGAAACAGAAGAAGGCAATTGTCATTTTTTATGTTCTTTTAGCTATGGTATTGGCTAATTTTGTAATGAATGTGCTCTTGTTCCGAGGGACAGATGTCGGGATGATGTACCAACCGATGAAGTTACTTCTGCTGAGTTGGAATCGGACATTAATCGGCGGAGATTTGCTCTTGGGATTTTTGCAGATTTATCCATTGTTGGTTGTATGTCCTTCCGGATTTTCACTGGCAGAGGAGCAACAGACAAGAGAGAAGACATTATTCTCGGCGCGTATGGGGAATATGTCGTATCATTTCAGTAAAGTGCTGGCTGCATTTGTTGTGACATTTCTTATATTTACACTTCCGTTTTTGATTGAAATGATATTGAACTGTATATCCTTCCCTTTGGCGGCGCAAGGAGATTTGAGTAACTGGAATTATTATGACTCGGCCTATAAAGAAAGTGTGGGGAATTATTTGTTCGGCAACATTTTTCTGGTTTCTCCGTATTTAAGCGCCGGATTAGGGACGATATTGTTTGGGGTATTATCGGGATTGCTGGCGGCTTTTACGGTGGCATTTTCCTCGATATTTAAGTTCCGTTATCGAATTTTTCTCTTTCTTCCGGTTTTTGTCTTGCTGAATCTTACAGAGATTATATCGGGGATATTATTTGAAAAAGGATTAGGATTTCGTCTATCGTGGTATCACTATTTCTTATTGTTTAATGATGAACCGAAAAACGCGGGTTATTTTCTGGTGATGATTTTGGTGCTGGCTTTCTTTACTGTAGGAGCCACCTATCTAGGAGGGAGAAAAGATTGTATGTAATTAAGAATAAGCTTCTTCCGGGACTTGGAATCGGATTGGCAGGAGGGGTTCTTCTTGCCTTTCTCTTTATCAATCCGTATCAGGGAGAGATTTCACTTTCGGAAGCGGTTCTTCAATTGAGCGGCTCGTCGGGGGAATTTGCGCTGATGCCGGTATTTCGGGATTTGATTTCTTTTACGATAAGGCTGCTGCCAAATTATATTTTTGAAATGTATTTGGGAACGGAATTGTATCATCATTTTTGTACTGCAAGCATCTATGTGTTTTCCCGCACACCTCATAGAATACGTTGGTATATGAAGGAAGTGGCAGGAGTCTGGATTGTGACGCTCTTTGTACAAATGATGCAGATGTTTGCGAGCATATTTGTGACAGCGTTGCGCTATCAGGTTGTTGTGAATCAATCCGGAATCGTTCTGATGCTGTTTCATATTGTTGTGTATGCGATGTGGTTTTTTGCGATGACGCTGCTTTTGAATCTTCTGGCGATTCAATTCGGAAGCAATCATGCGTTTCTGATTGTAGGGGGAATCCAATTTGCATTCACAGCGCTTTTGGAACTTGTAAACTTATATGAAATCATGCCGCAGTTCAGCCGATACTTTCTCAATTGCAATCCGATTGCACATCTTGTGATAGGCTGGCATACGGGCAGAGTAGAGATTCTTCGTGAGGCGTTGGACAGTCCATATCATGGAGTATATATGGAAAGCTCACTGTTCTGGATGGTAGGCATCAGCGTTGTGGTGATAGTCTGCGGTATGTATCTTGTATGGAAACATGACTTTTTGAATACATATACGGAGGGGGAGAGGATTTGACATGGAATTAAGAGCGGAAAAAGTTCATAAAATGATTCGAGGGAAAAAGATACTTTCGGATATTAATTTGGAATTGCATGGTGGGAAGATTTATGGATTTATCGGAGCTAATGGTTCGGGAAAGACGATGCTGTTTCGTGCGTTGTCCGGCTTGATGTCTGTGACATCCGGCGTCATTACCTTAGATGGGAAAGTGCTGCACAAAGATTTTTCGGTTCTTCCGAGTCTGGGGATTTTATTGGAAAATGTAGGTCTGTATTCCAATCTGACCGGAATGCAAAATCTTCGTTATCTTGCGGATATTAAGGATGAGATTCAAGATGAGGAGATTCGAAGAGCGATACAAAGAGTGGGGCTTGACCCGGATGACCGTAGAAAATATCAAAAGTATTCTCTTGGGATGAAGCAGCGTTTGGCTATTGCGCAGGCAATTATGGAATGTCCGGATGTAATCATGCTGGATGAACCGACCAATTCCCTGGACGAAAGAGGGGTTGAGGAGTTTCGCCAACTCATACTGGAAGAGAAGGAAAGGGGTGCGTTGATTCTTCTTGCAAGCCATAATCAGGAGGATATCCGGCTTCTGGCAGACTACATTTATAAAATTGATGGAGGGCGTATCGTTCACCAGGAGGTGAATAGGAAGTGAAAAGATGGATTTTAATCGGTGGCACGATGTTGATGATTATAGCAGCAGGTGCGTTCGGAGCGGTGAACCGGAAAACTTATACAGAGATTACGAAGGAAAAGAATTATCTGGAACAGCTTCAAGTCGCGGAAATACCGGGAGAATTGGCGGTGTCTTCCTGTTCGGAGATGGAGAAGAACCTTCCGACACTTCCGATAATATTGCGGGTTCAGTTTCTGGATGAGGTAGAGTATCTTTTTGGAACGAGTCGGCAGAAAGTATGTGTTCAGGAAGTATATGCGGGGGATTCGTTTCAAAAAGGTGATGTTGTTTACGTGACAGCCGGTTGGAATGTGGTAGCAGAAGATGGAGGTGGAACGGCAGAATTAGGGTTTGTGAATCTCCCGAAAGCGGATTCAGATTATCTGATTTTCGTATCAGGTGAGCTGGAACCATTTGATAAGTCGCTTCCGGTATATCAAATATATGATGAAACTCCGATTACGCCGATATTTGCTTATGAAGAGGTGGAGAATCTGGTAGTTCCTGTCGGTGAAGAGAGCACGTATGTGCCGTATACGGAAGTTGAGGAGAATGAATTTTTCTCAACGTCGGAAGAGGGAATGAATGCATGGAAAAAATTGAAGGGTAAAATGTTGGAAGCGTATCCAAAAGGATTATGAGTGAAACAATGAATTGACAAAGAAAGCCGATTGTTATAACATGATTATAACAATCGGCTTTTGCCATGCAGAAGATATTTTGTGTATTTTGAGTTTTAAACCGGAGGAGGTGGCTATATTGATTATAGAGATTGATTTTAACAGTGATGAAGCCATTTACATGCAGCTTCGCAACCGGATTATCATGGGGATTGCGACGTCGGAACTTCGGGAAGGAGACAGTCTTCCGTCGGTTCGGAATCTGGCGGATAATATTGGAATTAACATGCATACGGTCAACAAAGCGTATACTGTCTTGAAGCAGGAAGGTTTTATCCAGCTTGACAGGAGAAGAGGCGCGGTGATTGCGGTAGATATTGACAAGTTGCAGGCGCTGGAAGATATGAAACAGAACCTGCGGATTATTTTAGCAAAGGGAATCTGTAAGAATATTACCGAAGAGGAAGTACATGCGTTAGTAGGAGAAATTTTTGACGAGTATAAATAATGAGAGGTTTGACAGGAGGTTATTGATGCAGAAATCTTATACAAAACAAGCGGAAGAAGTGCTTCGTGCAGCGAAGAAGCTGGCAAAGCAGATGGGGCATCCTTATATAGGAACAGAACATCTTCTCGTAGCGCTTCGACAGGTTTATACGGGAGTGGCGGGACAGGTGCTTGCCGCCAATGGAATTGAGGAAGATGAGATTCTGAAGGTTGTGAAAGAACTGGTTTCTCCGGTTGGAGAGAATGAGACGAAGGCGAAGCCGGAAGAGAGTCCGAGACTTTCGTATCTTTTAGATAATAGCGTAGGGCAGGCGATGAAGTTTCGCTCCAAGGAAATTGGAACGGAGCATATGCTTCTGGCGATATTGATGGACAGCGAGTGTGTGGCATCGAAGATATTGACTACGTTGAATGTGAATTTGCAGAAGATTGCAGGAGATATTTTGGAAGCGACGGGGGCAGAACCTGAACTTCTGAAGGAGATGCAGGATGGCAATGGGGCTGCGGAGACACTGGAGCAGTACGGCACAGACTTGACAAGACGGGCGGAAGAAGGGAAACTTGACCCGGTTGTGGGACGGGAAGAAGAGATTCAGAGAATGATGCAGATTCTGAGCCGCCGCACGAAGAACAACCCTTGTCTGATTGGAGAGCCGGGAGTTGGAAAGACTGCGATTGTGGAAGGGCTTGCCCAGCGGATTGCGGATGGCACCGTCCCTGCCGGTATGAGAAAGAAACGGATTGTGACGCTTGATTTGGCGGGAATGGTCGCGGGTTCGAAGTATCGTGGAGAATTTGAAGACCGCATGAAGAAAATGATTCGGGAAGTGAAGGCTTTCGGAAATACGATTTTATTTCTGGACGAAGTGCATACCATTATCGGGGCAGGAGGTGCAGAGGGAGCGATTGACGCTTCGAATATGCTGAAACCGTCTTTGGCGAGAGGAGAGCTTCAATTAATCGGGGCGACGACGATTGCAGAGTACCGAAAATATATCGAGAAAGATGCGGCTTTGGAGCGTAGATTTCAGCCGATTACGGTAGAAGAGCCGAGCGAGGAGCAATGCGTTGATATTATAGATGGCTTGAAAGGAACGTATGAAGCGCATCATGGCGTGGAGATTACGGAAGAAGCGATTCACGCGGCGGTCGAGTTGTCCAAACGGTATGTGACAGACCGTTATCTTCCGGATAAGGCAATCGATATTATGGATGAGGCTTGTTCCAGAGTAAGTCTTGCCGGATTCAAAGCGCCGGAACATCTGAAAGAATTGGAAGCAAAGATTCGAGAACTGATAAGCGAGAAAGAAGCGGCGATAAAGGCGGGCGATTTTGAGGAAGCATCCAGATTGAACCACGAGCAGGAAGAAACGGAGCGGAAGTTTGACAGCACAAGAAAGCGTTTCCAGAATCAGAATCGGAAGAAGCATCTGAAAGTGGAAGAAGAGCATGTGGCAGAAGTGATTTCTGCCTGGACGAAGATTCCGGTTCAGAAGCTGGCGCAGAGTGAGACGGAGCGTTTGAAACATTTGGAATCCACGCTTCATAAACGCGTAGTAGGGCAGGAGGAAGCGGTGACAGCTGTTGCCAAGGCGGTAAAGCGTGGGCGCGTAGGATTAAAAGACCCGAATCGTCCGATTGGCTCTTTCTTATTCTTAGGACCTACCGGCGTCGGAAAGACAGAACTTTCCAAGGCGCTTGCGGAAGCTCTGTTCGGGAAAGAAGAAGCGATGATTCGCGTCGACATGTCGGAATATATGGAGAAGCATAGCGTATCGAAGATGGTCGGCTCTCCTCCGGGATACGTAGGACATGAGGAAGGTGGACAATTGAGTGAAAAAGTCCGCCGGAATCCGTATTCTGTGATTCTATTTGATGAGATTGAGAAGGCGCATCCGGATGTGTTCAACATTTTACTGCAGGTGTTGGATGACGGACATGTGACAGATTCCCAGGGAAGAAAAGTGGACTTTAAGAATACGGTGATTATTATGACATCGAATGCAGGGGCAAAGTCCATCATAGAACCGAAGAAACTTGGATTCACATTCAATGATGATGAAGCGAGCGATTATAAGCGGATGAAATCTAATGTGATGAATGAAGTGAAGCAGATTTTCAAACCGGAATTTCTGAATCGAATCGATGAGACCATCGTATTCCATGCGCTGACAAAGGAGCATATGAAGAAGATTGTAACGCTGATGTGCAAAGAATTGTCAGAGCGGGTGAAAAAACAGTTGGATATCAAACTTACCATAAGAAGTTCTGTAAAAGATTTGATTGTAGAAAAAGGAACTGACACAAAGTATGGGGCAAGACCGCTTCGCCGCGCAATGCAGAACATTCTGGAAGATAAGATGGCAGATGCGATTTTGAATGGAGAAATCCGCAGAGGAACAGAAGTGGAAGTGGGCGTATCTAAAAAAGATATTAAATTTATCACAAAACTGTGAAATAACTAGCCAAAGATTTTGAATTATTATATAATGTGAAATAACAAAAGAATACCACTAGGAGGACATTACGATGGCAGCAGTAAAAGAATTGCTTAGAATAGAAGCAGACGGAACATTAAGCTTTGGAGATTACACATTATCATCTAAGACAAAGCTGGAGAATTTTGAATATCAGGGAGATATTTATAAAGTAAAAACGTTTGCAGAGATTACGAAACTTGAGAAGAACGGAATGTTTCTGTATGAGTCTGTTCCGGGAACAGCGGTAGAGAATTTGAAGGTGACAGAAGATACATTATCTTTTGTTGTTTCAGGTGAGAGCGATGCTCAGTTTACCGTAGAACTCGAGGCGGACACAGAATATACGGTATATATGGATGATGTGAATGCAGGACGCATGAAGACAAACTTAAGCGGTAAATTAAGCGTAAGCACAGCTTTGAACGGACATGAAGGCGTGCAGGTTAAGATTGTAAGAGCTTAGGCGATAACGAAGAGGGACTGTGGAGGAATCTGCAGTCCTTTTTATGATATAGGAGATTTCGTTTCTATATCATAAAAAGTCTCCGGCAGGATGCGCATTGCGGCGTAAGCTGTAAATGCCGCATATACGACCGTCGTAGGCGTGAGAATCAGAAAGGACTTGGAATGAAGATGGCAAAGGCGAAGAAGACGATGTTTTTCTGTCAGAACTGCGGACATGAGGAGAGTAAATGGCTCGGGCAATGTCCGATGTGCAAAGAGTGGAATACATTTGTAGAGGAGAAAATTACAACGGGCAATGGAATCAGTGTCGGGAAAATTGCAAAAGAGATTGAGGTTGTGCCGCTATCCGGTATTCAGACGGATGCGGAAGAACGTATTCGGACATGCATTGAAGAATTAGACCGAGTGCTTGGAGGAGGAATTGTACCCGGCTCCCTCATGCTTGTTGGCGGAGACCCTGGAATTGGAAAGTCTACGCTTCTTTTGCAGGTCTGCCAGAATCTTTCCAAGGAATATCATAAAGTGCTTTACATTTCCGGAGAAGAGTCTTTGAAGCAGATTAAACTGCGGGCAATGCGTATGGGAGAATTTACCGATGACCTTTCTCTATTATGCGAGACGAATCTGAACACGATTCGGACGGTGATAGAGCAGCGGAAACCGGAGATTGTGATTATCGACTCGATTCAGACGATGTACAATGAAGAAGTATCATCTGCACCGGGAAGTGTGTCACAGGTGCGGGAGTCTACAAACGTACTGATGCAGCTTGCGAAAGGTCTCGGTATTTCTATTTTTATAGTAGGACACGTGACGAAGGAAGGTACAGTTGCGGGGCCGAGGGTGTTGGAGCATATGGTGGATACGGTCTTATATTTTGAAGGAGACAGACACGCTTCTTATCGGATTCTGCGTGGGGTGAAGAATCGATTTGGCTCTACGAACGAAATCGGAGTATTCGAGATGCGTCAGTCCGGACTTGTGGAAGTGAAAAATCCGTCAGAATTCATGTTAAATGGAAAGCCGGAGAATGCCTCCGGTTCGGTTGTGGCGTGTTCGATGGAGGGGACAAGACCGATTCTGATTGAGATTCAGGCGCTTGTCTGTCAGAGTAACTTTGGATTGCCGAGAAGAACAGCGGCAGGAACGGACTATAACCGCGTGAACCTTCTTATGGCGGTCTTGGAGAAACGGATAGGGATTCCGTTATCCAATTATGATGCATATGTCAATATTGCCGGAGGGATAAAAATGAATGAACCTGCCATAGACTTAGGGCTCGTATTGGCGATTGTGTCCAGTTATAAAAACAAACCGATTGGAGATACGGTGATTGCATTTGGAGAAGTCGGTTTGAGCGGAGAAGTGCGAGCGGTGAATATGCCGGAGCAGAGAGTCTCTGAAGCGAAGAAACTCGGATTCTCGACATGTATCATTCCGAAAGTGTGCATGGAAAGTGTGAAGAACATAAAAGGAATTGAGATTATTCCGGTGAGTTCGGTAAACGAGGCGATTCAACTGATTTCGTAATCAGAGGGAATCGCAAAGCCTCAAAAACTATAGAGAAAATCGAGAAAAATCGAAAAAAATAAAAAAATGCAAAAAAAGTGAAAAAGGTGAAAAAAGGTGTTGACATTTGTCGGGATGTTTGCTATTATAACTAAGCGCTTGTGAGACAGGCAAACACATCCAAACAACTTCAAAAAAACTTTTAAAAAAGTTAAAAAAGTTGTTGACAAAGATTTAAAGATGTGATATTCTAATATGGCTGTCGCAAGAGAGCAAAACAAAAACAAAGAACCTTGATAATTAAACAATAGAC
>OFMK01000543.1_pt1 | contig 39005 bp, 39 predicted proteins | sample 1541781 | NCBI WGS metagenome assembly OFMK01 (sample SAMN04209250, study PRJEB22552) | human gut metagenome | biome: gut; material: feces | host: Homo sapiens | place: USA: Oklahoma
GCGTTGCTGAACGCCAGGCCTCGTAAGGTGCTTAACTTCCATTCTGCTCAGGATTGATGGGACTTTGAACTTGCTTCCTGTTGCACTTGGCTTGACAATTCGCTGCGTTGACGTAAGAAAACACTGGTTTTAGTCTGACAATTTTGGCGTCCGGCGCCTTCAAAAAGCCCGGCAAGCCGGAGGATTTCCGGGGTTTTTTCACGCTACTGTTCACGCAAAATTGCCGGGCCAAAACTGCTTTGCACCTCTGAAGCTGAAATTGGAGTTGCAGAGCAAGAAAAAGTGCCGCAGGCACTCTTTGTGGTTGTCAAGGCACTTTAACTGCTGTGCGCCCCAATTCCTGTTCCAGAGGTAATGTTTTCTCATGTCGGCGCGCCTTTCTGTCCATTTTTCGTATCTATTTCCATTTCAGCGCCCGGGCTACACGGTAGCCGATATAGCGGAACGCCCCGGCGAACAGCCATGCTTCTATCAGCAGGTAGCAGGGTATATTGCGCAGGCGGAATTTCGGTTTTTTCAGGTAGGGAATGGCGCGCGCCGCCTCTCTCGCGCCCTGAAGGTACGGCTTCCAGAAGCCGCGCAGGCCGAACACCAGCACCTTCAGCAGATACCCCGCCAGCAGAAATGGAAAATTCAGCACAAACATCAGAAAGGGCATGTTCTTCCACGGCAGAAGGATGCTGTTGCGCCCGCTTTGCACGCTTTTGAACTCATTATAGCGCACGGCGCCGGTGGTGGCCCCGCAGATATGGTAGCACCTTGCCGCCGGGCAGTACATGTTCTTATACCCAAAGCTGTTTGCGCGCCAGGAGATATCCACATCTTCAAAATAGGCAAAAAACGTCTCATCAAACAGGCCTATCTCGTCCAGGATGCGCCTGCGGTACAGGCTGGCGCCGCCGCAGGCCGAAAAAATGCGCTGCGGCTTTGTATACCGCCTCCAGTACATGCCGTCGCCGCGCTTGCACGCCCAGCCGAACAACGTGACATAATCGCCCGCGTCATCGGCAAGCTCGCGCTCGAAATGGCGGATCATCAGGCTTTGCACGGCAAATATTTTTTCGTCTGCCTCCGCCATGGCAACAAGCTCTTCCAGCCACTGCGGCTCGGCAAAGGCATCGTTATTGAACAGCACGGCATATTCGCCCTTCGCCGCGCGGATGCCTTGGTTCACCGCATGCGAAAAGCCCGTGTTGCATCCGTTTTCAATCAGCGTATAGCCCTTCTGCCCCACATAGCTGCGGGCAATGGCAAGGCTCTCGTCCGCAGAGCCGTTGTCCACCACGATGAGCTCAAAATCCCGAAATGTCTGCGCCCGGATGGATTCAATGGAATCCTTCAGCCAGCCCGCACCGTTCAGGTTCGGGATGATGACGCTTGCTTTCACGGCCCGCAGCCCCCCCTTCTCGCATTGATGGCAGCCGCGTGCAGGGGCCGCCTGTATTTCCCCTGCACGCCGGCACCTGTTCAGTATACCCGCTTTGCAAAACAGTGTCAACGCGCACAGCGCGGAAAGCACAGCGCCCCCGGCCTGTGCCAGAGGCCGAAAGGGCGCTGCGCCGTATTCCGATAAAGCTGCTTATTTGCCCAGCGCAAAGGCGCAGTGCAGGCACGCGCCCAAGGGAAGCGCGGCTTCGTCGAAGTCAAATCGCGGGTCGTGCAGAAGGTGGGTAAAGCCCTTTTCCTCATTGCGCGCGCCCAGCCACACGAACGCCGAGGGCACCTTCTGCGCAAAATAGGCAAAATCCTCCGCGCCCATTTGGCCGTGCTTCGGGCGCACGGGCGCAAGGCCCAGCTCTTCGGCAAGCGCTTCCGCATACAGCTCCTGCTGTTCATCCGTGACGAGCACCGGCAGCCCGTGGCGGATGACCGCCTCGCCCCTGGCGCCTGCGGCACTGCACAGGCCGTGCAGCACCTTCTGCGCGCCGTCCAGAATAAAGGCGCGCGTGGCTTCCGACTGGCAGCGCAGTGTGACGGTGAGCTCCGCCCGCTCCGGCACCACATTGCGCACAGTGCCCGCGTGGAATGTGCCGATGGAGAACACCGCGGGCTCAAACGGGTCGATGCGGCGCGCCATGAAGCTCTCCATCTCGGTGACATAGCGCGCGCCCAGGCTCAGCGCATCCATGCACTGATGCGGCATGCCTGCGTGCCCACCCAGGCCGGTGATAGTGATGTCCAGCTCGTCGGTGGACGCCATAACGCTGCCGCACAGGATACCCGCGCTGCCCAGTGCGTATTCCGTGGTAAGGTGCAGGGCAAACATGGCCTCCAGTTTAGGCAGGATGCCTTTCTCCTCCAAATCAGGCAGAATGCGGCGCGCGCCGCCGAGGTCCGGCCCCTCCTCCGCGGGCTGGAACACCAGCAGGACGTCCTTGCGCAGCTGTGCGCGGTGCGCCTGCAGCACCATGGCCGCTCCCAGCAGCATGGCAGTATGGCCGTCGTGCCCGCAGGCGTGCATGGCCCCCTTGCGCTTCGAGCAATAGGGCACATCGTTCAATTCCTCCATAGGCAGCGCGTCCATATCGGCGCGCAGGCCCACCATGCCGTTTGCGTGCGGCGCGCGGATAACGCCCAGCACACCGAGGCGTGCGTCCAGTAGCTCTATGCCCGCTTCGCTCAGCTTTTCGCGCACGAAAGCCTCTGTGCCGGCCGTGCCGAAGCCCACCTCCGGGTTTTGGTGCAGGTGGCGCCGCCACTCTGCAAGCTGCGGGGCAAGCGCCTGTGTTTCCTGCACAAGCCGGGCCACCAGCTTTTCGTCAAGATATTTCATATTCTGTTGCCTCCTTCTGCCGCAACGCGGAAAACAGCGCGGCAAAGTGCCTGCGCTGTTTTCTGAATGACATTTGATTTACATTGGCCCATAGCCGATGGCAATAGCGCCGAACACGAACAGCACCTGCAGCACGAACAGGATACCGAAGAACGGCAGCAGCCACTTGTAATATTTGTTCAGCGGAATCTTCACCATGGCGCACACAATCATCATAAAGCCCGTGGGCCACAGCAGGTTCGAGAAGCCGTCGCCGAACTGGAAGATCAGCACCGCTATCTGCCGGTTCATGCCGATAAGGTCTGCAATAGGCGTCATGATAGGCATGGACACCGCCGCCTGGCCTGAGCCGGACGGAATGAGCAGGTTGAGGAATGTCTGAAACACCAGCATGCCAAAGCCGCTGAGGTAAAGCGAAAGGTTTTCCAGCACGGCCACACAGGAATGGATGATGGTGTCGAGGATATGGCCCTTTGTCACCACCTGCAGAATACCGCGGGCCACGCCCACCACAATGGCGCTCAGCACGCCGCCCTGCAGGCCCTCCACCAGCGTAGACGCCGTTTTGCTGGCGCTCCAGCGGTTGATGATGCCCACCGCCACGGACACCATCAGGAACACAGCCGCCACCTGGTTGATATACCACCCCTGAGAGATCAGGCCCCAGGCCATCACACCCACGCCTACAAACAGTGCCGCGATAGACAGCTTGCGCGCCAGCGTGAACGGCGTGTTCAGGCGCGTTTCATCCACCGCCAAATCGGAATAATCAATGCCGTGCACAATGCTGTATGTGGGGTCTTTTCGCACTTTGGCAGCATAGCGCAGCACATAGAAAATAGTGAAAGCCGTCATCACAACCAAAATCAGCACGCGGTACCAGATACCTGAGAACATGGGCAGCTCGGCAATGGTCTGGGCCACGCCGATGCTGAAGGGGTTCACCGTGGCCGCGGCAAAGCCGATGCCAACCGGAATAACTGAGATACCCACACCCACCATGGCATCATAACCCAGCGCCATGCTTACGGCTACGAAAATGGGGGCAAAGGCAATAATCTCTTCATAAGAGAGCGTGCCCGTAGATCCCCATATCGTCAGCAGGGCCATCAGGCATGCAATAATGATATTCGCCGCCTGCGGGCGTGACTTCGTCTTTTTCACCATGGCGGCAATGGCCGCATCAATGGCACCCGTCTTTTCCAGCACATGCAGGCATGAAAACGCCGCCAGAATCATAAAGGTGATGTCTGCCGCACTGATAAGGCCTTCTTCAATTGCGAGGAACATGCCGAACAGGCCCACCGGCGTCTGCTCTACATATTGGAAGCTGTTTGGGTCCACCACTTCTCTGCCGCTGGCCTCGTCTATCACACGGGTATACTGACCCGCGGGCACAATGTAGGTGCAGATGGCAGCCACGAGGATAGCAATCAGCAGCACTACAAGGATATGCGGAAATTCCCTCTTTTTCTTTGCCGGCTTCGGCGCTGTGTTCGCCGAGGCTGTATCGGATTTCTCCATGGTCGATTCCTTCCTTTCACGGCCCGGCGATGGATGCCGCACGCCTGAGCCTCTTTGTCCCATCATAAACCTTAGACCTGCTCTAAAGTCAAGCAAAAATCTTATTTCCCTCTTTTTTCAAAGACAAAAGCACTGCGGCAGGCACGCGGGCAGAAAAGCCCCGCCTCAGCCAGGCCTTTCAAAAAGCACTTTCGCTAAATGGAAAATCTGCGCGCACAGAAGCGCCGGCCTCTCTTTGCAGCCGCAAAGGCTTCCGCTATCAGTGAACAGGGGAATATACGGCCGCCGGGGAGCCTTCTCACGCGCTGACTGCGCTCTCCGGCCCGGCCGGCGGCAGTCGGGCGCAGCTTTTTCATCGCCGCCCCGGCAAGCAAGCATCACTCTTCCAACGGCACCCACACTTCAAAGTGGTCGCCCGCGCCGCCCCGGCCCACATGCACAGACGTCATGCGCAGCCATATGTCACCAGCAGGGCGCAGGCCGTTCTGCCGTATAAAATCGCGCACCTCCAGAAGCTTTGGGCCGCTTTCCTCCAGCCCGGTATGCAGCATGGAAAACACGCATTTGCGAGGTGCCAACACACGGAATTCCCCTGCGGGGAACCCCGGGGTTCCCCGCAGGCCCTCGTCGTCCTTCAGGGTGACGGCATACCCCGGCCGCCTGCGCACCTGTTCAAACTCCTGCTCGCTGGCTGCGTCAAACAGCTCTCTGCCGTACACAAGGGTGAATTTGGCCACGCTGTTCTGTGTCAGGCGGCGGAAGTCCTCCATGGTGGCAAGAAGAGAACTTTCCACAGGCTTATAGAGCATGGCCTCGTTTTCGCGCAGCACCACAGCGTCGCGGCTGCGCAGGGCGTTATCGAACGTGCGGTAATAGTCATGCACCTGCCCGCGCAGGTGCTGCAGCTGTTCAATTTTTTTCACAAGTGCCTTCTCCTGCTGGCGCATCACCTCGCGCAGCTCTACAAGGCCGCTGTCGTATAAAAGCGATCGTATCTTTTCCAGAGGAAGCCCCATGCCGCGCAGGCACATTACATAGGCAAGGGTGGTGAGTTCCTCCCGGCTGTAATAACGGTAATGGGTGTGCGGGTCCCTGCGGGGGCTCACGATGCCCATGCTGTCATACAGGCGCAGCGTGTCGGCGCTGACGCCGAAAAAACTGGCAAGGCGCCCCACTGTATAGCCGTTCTCCACTTTGCGTTCCCTCCTCTGGCGGCTATGCCGCGTGCCGGTGTGCTGTATTTCAGCTTACCATATTTCGCCCCCTGTTTCAATTCGCCCGCCGTTGCCAGCGCGCGGCAGATGCCTTATAATAGATACTATGAAAACAGTGCCGGGCGCACGCCAGTGCATGCCCCGGCCAAAGGGAGGCCGGCATGGCGCAGCATGAAGAGGCAGGCCGCGGAAAGCAGCTGGCAGTGGGCATACTGGCCCATGTGGATGCCGGGAAGACCACACTTTCCGAGGCGCTTTTATACGAGAGCGGTGCTGTGCACCGCCTTGGCCGGGTAGACCACGGCGACGCGTTTTTAGACACCGACGCGCTAGAGCGCGAGCGCGGCATCACTATTTTTGCAAAGCAGGCTGTGCTGCGCGCGGGCAGCGCCTCCATCACCCTGCTGGATACGCCCGGCCATGTGGATTTTTCCTCTGAAGCCGAGCGCACCCTGCAGGTGCTGGACTATGCCGTGCTTGTCATCAGCGGCACGGACGGCGTGCAGGGCCACACCCGCACCCTATGGGGCCTGCTGGCCGCGCACCACATCCCCACCTTCCTGTTTTTCAATAAGATGGACCTGCCCGGCGCAGACAAGGCCGCCCTGCTGGCGGCGGCCCGCACCGCCTTCGGCGAGGGCTGCATAGATTTTTCCTTCCCTGGCACGCCTCAGTGGGAAGAGGCGCTGGCGCTGCAAAGCGACGAAGTGATGGAGGCGTATCTGGAGGCAGGTGCCCTGCCGCCCGGCGCTGCCGCGCAGCTTGTGGCGCAGCGCAGGGTATTCCCCTGCCTGTTCGGCAGCGCGCTGCGGTGCGAAGGGGTGCGCGCCCTGCTGGCCGCACTGGATGGCTGCACGCTGGCGCCCGCCTGCGGGCCGGATTTTGCCGCGCAGGTGTACAAGGTGAGCTACAGTGAAAAGGGCGAACGTCTGACACATTTGAAGGTGACGGGCGGCACACTGCGCGCAAAGCAGCTTTTGCGCGCGCAGGACGGCGGCTGGCAGGAAAAGGCCGACCAGCTTCGCATCTATTCCGGTGCAAAATACACCGCCGTGCCCGAGGCGCCTGCGGGCACTGTGTGCGCCGTCACCGGGCTTTCCCATACCTATGCAGGCGAAGCGCTGGGCTGCCAGCCACCCGCACAGGCCCCCGTGCTGGAGCCCGTGCTCACCTACCGCGTGGTGTGCGGTGACGGGCAGGACATGCACACTGCCCTGCAGAAGCTGCGCACGCTGGAAGAGGAAGACCCCCAGCTTCGTGTGGAGTGGAACGCCCAGCTCGGCGAAATACATCTGCGCGTGATGGGCGAGGTGCAGCTGGAGGTACTGGCTCGCCTTGCGCAGCAGCGCTTCGGCCTTACCCTTCGCTTTGACGAGGGAGGCATTCTGTACAAGGAGACCATTGCCTCGCCTGTAGAGGGCATGGGCCATTTCGAGCCCCTGCGCCACTATGCCGAGGTTCATCTTCTGCTGGAACCCGCGGCGCGCGGCAGCGGCCTGCACTTTTCCAGCACATGCAGCGAAGATATGCTGGATAAAAACTGGCAGCGCCTGATTCTGACGCATCTGGCGGAAAAGACGCATGCAGGTGTGCTGACGGGCGCGCCTGTCACGGATATGAACATTACGCTGGCAGCCGGGCGCGCCCATGTGAAGCACACCGAGGGCGGCGATTTCCGCCAGGCCACTTACCGCGCGCTGCGCCAGGGGCTGCGCAGCACGGAAAATATTTTGCTGGAGCCGTACTATGCCTTCCGGCTGGAGATACCTGCCGACGCCGTGGGGCGCGCCATGGCAGACGTTCAGCGCATGAATGGCAGCTTCGAGCTGCCGCAGCTTTGCGGCGAAACGGCCGTGCTCACCGGCACGGCCCCAGTGGCCTGCATGCGTAGCTATGCGCGCGAGGTGGCCGGGTACACGCAGGGCCTGGGCCGTTTTTCAGCGGCTGTGCAGGGCTATGCCCCCTGCCATAACGCTGCGCAGGTAATAGAGGCCGCCGGATATGACGTGGATGCAGACACGGAAAACACGGCGGATTCCGTATTCTGCGGGCACGGCGCAGGCTTTACTGTGAAATGGAATGAGGCGCCCGCGCTGATGCATATTCCCCCTGTGCTCCGGCCGAAGGCCCCGGCCCAGCCGCTTGCGGAAAGCTGCCCGCGCACAGCGGCGAAGCCCTATACCGGCACGCTGGAGGAGGACAAAGAGCTGGAGGCTATTTTTGTGCGCACCTTTGGGCCTATCCGCCAGCGGGACCTTGTGGACAGCGCCCTGGCCCGCCGCCCGCGTGAAGCTCCCGTGCAGGCAGGGCCCGCTGTGCAGGACTATCTGCTGGTAGACGGCTATAATATTATCTTCGCATGGGACGAGCTGAAAGAGCTTGCCAGAGAAAACATCGAGGCCGCCCGTGCGGCCCTTACAGACATCCTGTGCAATTATCAGGGCTTCCGCCAGTGCCGTGTCATTCTGGTGTTCGATGCATACAAAGTGCGCGGCGGGCGCGGCGAGGTGCAGCAGTACGGCGGCATCTGTATCGTGTATACCAAAGAGGCCGAAACAGCCGACATGTATATCGAAAAGGCCACCTATCAGCTTGCAGGCCGCCACCGCGTGCGCGTAGCAACCTCGGACGGTGCCGAGCAGCTTATCATTCTGGGGCACGGCGCCCTGCGCATGTCTGCCCGGGCGCTGAAAGAGGAAATAGAACTTGCCGACAAGCAGATAGCCGAAATACTGTCAAAAAAGCAATAGGCGTTTGCACCAGTACACGACGGCCCGAAGAGAAATTTTTACGTTCTTCTTACAAAATAGACAAATTCTGTTGACGGCCCGCCGCTTTGCTGATATGCTGGAACTGCTGAAATAAGTGGTGGAGTCTGTCATAGAGCGCCGCCTGGCGCCTCTATTTATTCGCAGTGCCGGAATGCTGTAAAATGCGCGGCTCCGGGCCGCGCCGCATGACAGGGCTTCCCCCTCGCAGGAAGCCCTGTTTTTTCTGTCGGCACAGGAAGCCCGCCGGGGCTGCACAAGGTGTCTTCCGCCGGCGGCCGCTTGTTTCACGGTACGAACACTGTTTTTCGGAAACCGGGGGCTTTTATGGACGTATCGTTTTCTCACTTCCTCAGCGAAATGGCCGGCAACCCTGTTCTTCTCATCACCGTGGCGCTCACGCTGGGCGTGATTTTCGTCAACGGCTGGACGGACGCGCCCAACGCCATTGCCACCTGCGTCACCACACGCTGCATGAATGTGCGCACAGCTATTATCATGAGCGCCGTGTTCAACTTCCTGGGCGTGTTTGTAATGACGAAAATCAACAGCTCTGTCGCGTCCACCATCAGCAACATGGTAGATTTCGGCGGAAATACGCACGAGGCGCTGGTGGCGCTGTGTGCTGCGCTGTTCTCCATTGTGGTATACAGCGTGGGGGCCTCGCTGTTCGGCATTCCCACCAGCGAAAGCCACAGCCTCATTGCGGGCCTCTCAGGCGCGGCCATCGCCATTCAAAGCGGCATCGGCGGCATCAACATGGGCGAATGGGCCAAGGTGCTGTATGGGCTGGTGCTCAGCCTTGCGCTGGGCTTCGCCACAGGCTGGGCCGTGTGCAAGCTGGTGACGCTGGTGTGCCGAGGGATGGACAGGCGAAAAACCGGCCCCTTCTTCCGCATTGCACAGATATTTGGCGCCGCCGCCATGAGCTTTATGCACGGCGCGCAGGACGGCCAGAAATTCATCGGCGTTCTGTTTCTGGGCCTTGCCTTCTGCAACAGGCAAAGCAGTGTAGAGGGCATCAGCATCCCTGTGTGGCTCATGCTTTTGTGCAGCGTGGTAATGGCCCTGGGCACCAGCGTGGGCGGTGAAAAAATCATTAAATCTGTGGGCATGGATATGGTGCGCCTTGAAAAATATCAGGGCTTTTCTGCCGACATTGCCGCTGCACTGTGCCTTTTGTATTCCAGCCTGTTCGGCATCCCGGTTTCTACCACACACACCAAAACCACCGCCATTATGGGCGTGGGCGCGGTGAAACGTCTTTCGGCCATCAATTTCGGCGTGGTAAAGGACATGGTGCTCACCTGGGTGTTCACCTTCCCGGGCTGCGGGCTTATCAGCTTTATTATGGCAAAGCTGTTTATGGCCATTTTCTAAACCGCTTTTGAACATGTCAGGAGGCGCGTAACATCATGTCAAAAAAACAGGATTCTTTCTATTTTGAAAATTTCATTGCCTGCACGCAGCTTTCGTGCCAGGCAGCCCATTTGCTGGAACAGGCAATGGAGCACTTCGACCCGGCCCAGCTTCCCCAAAAGCTGGAGGAGATACACGCTGTGGAACATGCGGCAGACGAAAAGAAGCATCTGTTGTCTGACGCCCTGATAAAAGCTTTTATCACGCCTATCGAGCGCGAGGACATCACCCTGCTCAGCCAATGCATTGATGAGCTTACCGACAAAATAGAGGACGTTCTTATCCGCATTTATTATAACAACATGAAGGCCATACGCCCCGAAACGCTTTCTCTGGCGAGGGTGGTGGTGCGCTGCTGCGAGGCCGTGCGCGACATGATGGTGGAATTTGCAGATTTCAAACATTCCAAAAAGCTGCACGAACACATCATCCACATCAATACCATGGAGGAAGATGCGGATGGCCTGTTTATCTCCAGCATGCACAATCTTCATACCAGCAGCACCGATGCACTGGAGATTATCGCCTGCCGCGAGGTGTATATTTATCTGGAAAAGTGCGCCGATGCCTGTGAGCATGTGGCAGATGTAGTAGAGAGCATTGTAATGAAAAACTCGTGATGCGCCGGACACGGCGCGCCTTTCCCCTTGAATTAAAAGAAAGCCCCGCATCAGGCCCAAAACGGCCTGATGCGGGGCTTTCTTTTGCATATAAACTGCGCCATGCCTATATCAGGCCGCCTGCGCCGCAAAAGGAGCGATATTCCATGCACCGGGCCTTCGGCATGCCGCCGCTCCAAGGGCGCCGATGTGCCTTTATGCTTCCGCTTTTACTTCACTGTGCCGGGATGCGGCGTGCCTGCGGCAAGAAATACCCCTGCTCGACAAAAGGGGCCGCATCAACAATTTTGTAATGCGCCTCAGGCTATGCCGTTTTACCTATATCCCTCCACGACATAAATGCTGTATCATTCTTATAAAATTTGAACAAAAAAACTGTAGAATACTAATTCTACAGGCCTTCTTCTGGTGCGATTCTTCATAACGGATTTGATGAAAACACACTGAACCACCGGCGAGAACACACATTGTCTGCAATCGGCACATTGGTAAATTAGTCAGTTTCCTCTTAAAATGAAGACAGCATAAAAGGCACAGGAGCAAAACCAATGAAAAACATTTATGAAACAGCAGGCGGAACATATCAAAGGCAAGGAGACTATGAACTTCCAAGTTTAAAATTACTCTCCAAAGAAGAACAGTTTATCGGTGTGTGGGGACACAATATCGGCGGTATTTGAAACAAAATCATCGTATTCTTTACTATAATCTGCTGACTGCTGGAACACTAACCGAGCACTTAGCAGAGGTAGACAGTCAGGCAGAGAGTATGTTTCAAACCCTTGTAAAATCACTTGCCGAAAAGGAAAATGTAACGGAAAAGATGAAAGCTAATACCCCTATGGAGGGGTGCAGAAGATGAATAACGTTCGCAGCTGAGCCGCAGAAATTGTTTACGCAGAGGTGATTTTTGTATGAAAGAGCAAAATCATCATCTCTATCTTTCGGGTAGTGAACGAAGATTTGTCATTGAAAATCTTGTTTGGTTTCGGAATAAACTGCGTGAGGAAGGACGCTACACCGACGCTGTTGACGATTTAATCATCAAGTTTTCAAATGTGAAACTGAAAAAATCAGGGTAAAATAGAACAAACCGGAGAGAGCAAGCTGCTTTCTCCGGTTTTTCTGCATTAACTTAGCGAGCAGACTGTTTATGGACAGGGTTGTCCATAACAGTAAAGCTCGCTAGGTAACTTCCCTAAAACCCATACTTCTAAAATATAAGCATTTTTTATTATCTGCTATTATTCGTTTTTTTGGTGCCGACTGTGATCATAGTAATATAGTCGTCACAGCTTTGCAGGGACATTTCGTTCAGGCCCTCCTCGTAGGAATATCCCACCAACTCCATTTGGTTTTCCTCTGCAAAAGTACAGATGTTTTGGTAAATATTCTCCAGCTTTTTCCACCCTCCCAAGCAAAAAGCCCGCAAATACATGCCGGCAGGGCGCACAGTGTCGTAAACTTCTGTATCCTCCCTGCCGTAGGCAAAAAAGCAGTCGTAATCTGTATAGTTTCCGGCTGAGATCTTGTCAACTGAAATTCGGCTTCCGAAATTATCATAAAGGCCGAAGATGGATTTTAACCGCAAAGAAAAATCTCCCGCAACTGCAAAGTCGTCGTCATCATAGGCCCCAGTGATAGGAGCACTGAGCAAAATGCGCTGTTCGGGGAGTGTGACTGTTTCGATCTCTCCCTCTTTAGCTGTAAGACTCAGGGAAAGCTTCTTGGATTTTTGTTCCAAAAAAGCTTTAGTGTTCAGAAGTTCCCGAATGGATTTATCAATCAGTGCTTTTCTCTCTTCGATCAGCGCCGCAAAAAAAGCTCCCGACGGCCTTTGCTGGTAACGGACGATCTCTTCAATGGATAAGCCGATCTTTCTCAGAATCAGAATCAGCTCCAGCTGTACTGTCTGAAAACAGGTGTAGTAGCGGTATCCGTTTTCCCCTTTGATTTCGGGAGAAAACAGCCCGATCTCATCGTAATAATGCAGCGTGCGCTTGTTAACGCCATTGAGCCTGGCAAATTGCCCCGTGGTATATAAATATTTTTTCTTTGTCATCGCACCCCCTCCTTGACATTACAGTTACTGTATTGCTTATACTACCAAATAGTGAAGAAAATTGCAAGGGCGGCGTATGAAGATGGATATTTTAAATATGGAGCAAAAACCATGGAATGAGATCAGAGAGATCTACATGGAGGCTTTCCCAAAAGCGGAGCGAAAACCTTTTTTTGAGGTTCGGCGTTCTGTAAACAAGGGAAAGGCGCTGCTGTTGACAGCAATGGAGAATGAAATATTGCAAGGCTTTGTGATGGCGATCCCTTACAAAAGCATGGTGATGGTGGATTATCTGGCCGTTTCTTCAAAAATCCGCAGTCGCGGGACCGGCAGTAAAATCCTACAGGAGATATGCAGGCGTTTTCCCGATCAAAAAATCGTTTTGCTGATTGAGCAGCTGGATGATACCGCCGAAAACAAAGACCAGCGGATTGCCCGCAGAAAATTTTATTTCAAAAACGGCTTCACCTCCTCGAATATTTATATCACCGGGCGCAGCGGAAATATGGAGGTTTTAAACTTTGGCGGTACAGTGTCTGTGCAGGAATACATGGGCTTGCAGCAGTACGCTTTGGGGAAGACGATGTTCCGGCTGGCCAAAATCAGACCGGTAATATGAGGAAGGAGTGTTTTTTATGAGAGCCATTTTTTCAAGAGTAAAATTAAAAGAGAAACAAATTTGGCTGCTTGCCGTACTGGTTTTGTTTGCAGCGGTTGCAGAAATGATTCTGCCCTCACTGCTTGCCCAAATGATCAACAGCGGGGTAGCCGATTCTTCACGCAGCACTGTTTTGAGCCTTTCCGCTGTCATGGCGGGTGTTACACTGCTGGCATGTATCGTCAATTTTTTGTCTGTGAAAATCGCCTCCCGTATTTCCACAGACTTTTCCGCAACGCTTCGCGGACAGGTTTTTGAAAAGGTTCAGAGCTTTTCAGCCGCCGAACTGGATAAGTTTGGTACGGCCAGTCTTGTCACACGAAGTACATCGGATATTACAAATGTTCAAAATTTTCTTACCATGCTTTTGCGGATCGGTATTCTTGCACCTATGATGGCGATAGCCGGTTTGATTTTCTCTGCTGCTACCGGCGGACAGGTCAGCTCTGTCCTTACGGTTGCGATTCCGGTGTTATTGATAAGCTGCGGCATTGTCATTCTGTTCGCTTCCCGTTATTCTGTAAAACTCCGGAAAAAGCTGGATCGGCTCAATCAGCTTTTTCTGGAATCACTGGAAGGGGTTCGAGTCATCCGTGCTTTCAATAAGCAGCAGGCAGAAAGCCGCCGTTTCGGCGAGGCAAATATCGACTATGCTGCAACGGCCATGCTGTCCGGCCGGATCACCAGCCTTTTGCTGCCGCTCATCAATGTGATTTTCGGCGTGACCACGGCGGCGGTTTTAGGGCTTGGCGCCCATTATGTCGAAACAGGCGCTATGGAGGTCGGCTCTCTGGTGGCGAACAGCCAGTATATCAGTATGGTGCTGATGTCGGTGATGATGCTGGCCCTTGTCATCATGATGTTCCCCACGGCATATGCCTGCGCAGGGCGCATTGCGGAAGTGCTGGAGACAGAAACCACGATTCGGGACGGATCGTTTTCCTTGCAGGGGCGCCCTCTCCGTTCTACGGTAGAATTTCGTCATGTGACCTTTGCTTACCCCGGGGCACCGGAGCCGATTTTAAAAGATATCAGCTTTGAAGCGCATCCCGGAGAAATCACCGCCATTATCGGTGGAACGGGACGGGGTAAATCCAGTATCCTGAAACTGATCCCACGCCTGTACGACCCCCTGTTCGGAGAAGTTTTGATTGATGGTGTGAACGCAAAAGAATATGCCGTAGACGACCTCCGCTCCTTGATTGGCTATGTTCCTCAGAAAAATGTTTTGTTTTCCGGCGATATCGCTTCCAACCTCAATTTTGGAAAAGAGGATGGCACACAGCAGGATTGGCAGGCGGCGGTAAAAATTGCGTGCGCCGAGGAATTTATCCTAAAAAAAGAGAATGGGTATCATGACAGAGTTGCCCAAGGAGGAACAAACCTTTCCGGCGGACAGCGCCAGCGTATGGCAATTGCAAGAGCAATTATGAAACAGCCCGAAATCTATGTGTTTGACGACAGCTTTTCCGCTTTGGATATGAAAACCGATCAAACACTCCGCAAAAATTTAAAAGCATCCATGGGAGACGCCACCATTATTATGGTGGCGCAGCGGGTGAGTACGATTTTAGATGCCGACCGCATTCTGGTCGTTGACGATGGAATGATCGTCGGTCAGGGAACGCATCAAGAGCTTTTGAAAAGCTGTCCGCTCTATCGTGAAATTGCAGAAATCCAGTTGGGAAAGGAGGCTATCTGACATGAAAACCCATACTTTCAAACGGCTACTGAGGTATTTGAAAGGGCATAGGCTGCGATTGTTTTTTGTCCTGCTGTTCGCTTCTGTCAGCACCATTTTCACCGTGATGGCCCCGTTTGTGATCGGCAAGGTCACAACGACCCTGTTTGACAGCATCCGGGACGGTGTGTTTTATTGGGAAAATATTCTCTGGCTGCTGGCGGCGCTGGTGTGCCTATATCTGATTTCCCAGTTCTTTTCGTTTTTGCAGGGATTTCACATGGCGAAGGTCACTGCCAATGTCATGCGCGAAATCCGAAGCGACATTAACGGGAAAATGCACAGATTGAAATTGAATTACTACGACACACATACCCACGGCGATATTCTTAGTGTGATTACCAACGATGTCGATACCATCAATAGTACCGTCAGCCAGAACCTTACTTCCATTGTTACGCAGGTAATCACTGCAATCGGCATCCTTTTGATGATGTTGGCAATCAGCCCGAAACTGACTATCATTCCAATCATCATGGTGCCGCTTTCGCTGCTCAGTGCGGCAGGTGTGATGAAATCTGGCGGCAGACATTATGAAAAACAACAGCAGTTGTTGGGTCAGCTCAATGGATACATTGAGGAAATGTACAACGGACAGCAGGTCATCCAGTCCTTTAGTTACCAGGACAGAGCAAAGCGGCGCTTTTCTGCTTTGAACGAAGAATTGAAACATAGTTCCTACAAGGCGGAAACAACCGCCGGAGCCGTCAGCCCGATTACCACCTTGGTCAACGATATGGGCTATGTGGTTTGCGCTGTCATCGGCTGTCTGAGCGCCATTGGTGGCCTTATCACAGTGGGAAATGTACAGGCTATGCTGGAGTACACCCGCCGGTTTGCCGAGCCGTTTTCCTCGCTGGCTGGTATGGCGGGAAGCTTCGGCGCAGCCAAAGCCGCAGGAGACCGAATTTTCGCTTTGCTGGACGCAGAGGAAGAATTGCCGGACGCAGAACACGGTATCATTCCCAAAGACCATTCTGGCAGCGTGACGTTCCAAAACGTTCAGTTCGGGTATACGCCTGACCGTTTGCTGATGAATGGTGTAAATCTGACTGTCAATCCTGGTCAGAAGGTGGCAATTGTGGGGCCGACCGGCGCGGGCAAAACCACCCTGATCAACCTGCTCATGCGCTTTTATGAGATTAACGGCGGCGCTATCATGGTGGACGGCGTCAATATACAGGATATGCCCCGAGAAGAGCTGCGGGATCGCTTTGGTATGGTGTTGCAGGACACCTGGCTGTTCGAGGGAACGATTGCTGACAACCTAGGATATGCGGAAGAGCATATGGACAGAAACAAGATTATCGCTGCAGCAAAATCGGCCTGTGCGCATAATTTTATCAAAACGCTGCCCGGCGGATATGATATGGCGCTTTCTAAAGGAGCGGAAAACATTTCACAAGGAGAGCGTCAGCTTCTCACCATTGCCCGAGCTATCGCTTCCGATCCGGAAATTATGATTCTGGATGAAGCCACAAGTAATGTGGATACCCATACAGAGGTTTTGATCCAGCGCGCCATGGCGCAGTTGATGAAAGGGCGCACCAGCTTTGTCATTGCTCACAGGCTTTCCACCATCCGTGACGCCAATATGATTTTGTATATGGAGGATGGTGATATCAAGGAAGTCGGAAATCACGATGAACTAATGGCAAGGGACGGGAAATATGCTGCCCTTTACAACAGCCAATTTGCATAATCATGATTTTCATAAAACAACTGTCGAATTCAAAGAGAAGATAATATATAGAATCAACTTTCCCGCAGGCGGCCGATTCACCTGCGGGGATTTTTTATAGATATAAACTAAGTTTACGCTTATGTTGCCCGCCATAATTGGCGGGCAAATTTTTTGTTCTTTTTCAGAATTACTATCCCCAAACACTCTCTCCCAGCGGAAACAAGTGAAAGGATCTTTTCACGGTACCTCGAAAACAGTATTTACCTCAAGCTAAAAATCATAGAGGAGGTGAAAGTGATGGTTATCAAGATTGCCCCAAAACAATCGAAGAAGATGAATGCCCTCATCAAAAAGCTTTGCTGCAATTATGTGGATGGCAACTGCCTCTTGCTGGATGACAGCGAAGAACATTCCTGTGTGCAGTGTATCAGCCGGTGTGGGATCTACTACAACTATTTCAAAAATGCCATGCTTCCTGTTGACAAAAAACTGCTTGTTGAAATTGTGCAGCCGAACAATCAAAAGCGTTGTCAAATCTGCAAGACATATTTCATACCAAAGGCAAACAAAATCGTATGATCACCAAATGCGCAAAGGAAAACGGCTTCGGGAATTCCCACCATTATGTAGACAATGGATATACAGGAACAAATTTAGTCAACGTAAGATAACGTAACCACACTTGTCTGTTTATAAAAAATAATGGATATCATACGCTGACATTCAATCGTCCGAGCTTCCAAAAGCTGCTGGAGGATATTGAAATGGGATATGCCAGTACGGTTATCGTAAAAGATATGTCCCGGCTTGGCAGGGATTATCCGCAAGTGGGATATTACACCGATACTTACTTTCCTGACCGTAATATCCGCTTTATCGCTATCAACGACTGTGTGGACAGTGATGACGGAGAAAACGAGCTTGCCCCTTTCCGAAATGTGATGAATGAGATGTATGCCAGAGATATCAGCCGTAAGGTTAGAAGTTCTCATAGACTTCGGGACAACGCCGTAGAGCCGTTGTCCCAACCGCTCTACGGGTATTTGAAAGCGCCGGAGAACAAAAAGAAATGGATTGTTGATTCGGTTGCTGCACAGGTGGTAAAAGATATTTTCCGTATGTGTTTGGAGGGCAAGGGCAATGAAACAATCGCCCGAATTCTGCAAGAGCGAAAGGTACTGATCCCGATGGCTTATTGGTAAGAGAAAGGTCTCGGCAGAGGCGGTAAAAAGACGCAGCCCAATCTATCCAAATGGGAAAAAACGACGATTGAAAAGATACTATCCAATCAGGAATACTGCGGCGATGTGATTAATTTCAAGGCCTACTCCAAGTCATTTAAGAACAAAACCCGTCCGGAAAATCCACGAGAAAATTGGGTGATTTTCAAAAACGTTCACGAGCGGATTATCGACCGGGAGACCTTTGAACAGGTGCAAAATCTGACCGCAAAAACCAAACGCCAAGCGTCAAAAAAGAACAACGCCCAAAAGAATATGTTTTGCAATGTGCTTTATTGTGCCGATTGCGGTAACAAGCTATGGTTTCATACCAACACTGTCAATAAAAAGATTCCGTATTTTAGCTGTTCCAACTACAAGACCGATACAAGAGGCACTTGTGAGACAAGACATTATGTGCGGGCGGATGCTATCGAGCAGGCAGCTATGCTGGAACTCAGGCGAATGGCGCAATTTCTGGAAGATGATGAAGAAGCCTTTGCTGAACTGATTGTCCCAAAAGCGAACCAAGATGTCCGCAAAGAGAAGAAGATGATAGAGTCTGAACTGCAAAAATCCATTGTCAAAAATGAAACTGTAGCAAGGCTTTATGAAAAGCTGTATGAGGATAACGCAACTGGAAAGGCGACAGACGAGTGGTTCAGGCAACTTAGCCACAAGTACGAAGTGGAAAGGCTAGAACTGAAAAGCAGAATTGCCGAATTCAGGGAACGGCTTAATTCTATGGAAACTATGCAGAAAAATAAATAGAAATTCATTCGTGCTGTACGGCGGTTTATGGAAGTGAAGATGCTGACAGTGCCGCTGCTGCGGGAAATGATTGAACCGATTACGGTTTACAAGACAGAAGGCGTGGGTAAGAACAGAAACCAGCGAATCGTGATTCGCTACAAGTTTGTTGGAATGATTGGAATTCCAGCGTACAGAAGCTATTGCAAGGCGGATACCCGAAAAGGGGTTGCAGTTGAGTATACTACCAAGTTTGCATAAAACAAAAGGGCAGGACAAACTCCTGCTCCATACATACAAGGAACCCGATTGACACAAAAAATCGAGTGCCCATAACTCAAATCCGTTATGAACACTCGATATGGTCGGAGTGGCGGGATTCGAACCCACGGCATCCACATCCCAAATGTGGCGCGCTACCAACTGCGCTACACCCCGATATTCCCTTCTTCTGTTTTTTACAGCCGCGCGTGGCGCTTTCAAGCCGCCCCTGCGTGCGGGCCGCGCCGCAGGTTTTCGTTCGGCGCAGCGGCTGTGCGCACATGGCGCACGAGGCTCTGCATGTATTGTTTATTATAGGAAAAAAACAGCCGCGCGTCAAGTAAAATGCTTGACGCAAAGGCCGTGCCGCCGTACAATAGAACATATCTCGAAAGGAAAAGGTGGCAGGAATGGAACGCAACGAAAAGAAAATGGAAAAAGTAATAGCCCTGTGCAAAAACAGAGGCTTTATTTATGCGGGCAGTGAAATTTACGGCGGCCTTGCGAACTCGTGGGATTACGGCCCCCTCGGCGTGGAATTCAAAAACAATGTGAAGCGCGCCTGGTGGAAGAAATTTGTACAGGAGAGCCCGTACAATGTGGGGCTGGACGCCGCCATCATCATGAACCCGCAGACGTGGGTGACCACCGGCCATGTGGCGGGCTTTTCAGACCCCCTGCTGGACTGCAAAAGCTGCAAGGCCCGCCACAGGGCGGACAAGTTGATTGGCGATGCGCACCCCGATGTGAACGTAGACGCCATGAGCTTCGACGAGATGGACGCCTTTATTGCCCAGCATGACGATGTGGTGTGCCCCGTGTGCGGCAAACACGATTTCACGCCCATCCGCAAATTCAACCTGATGTTCAAAACGGCTATCGGCGTAACAGAGGATTCGTCCAGCACATGCTACCTGCGGCCCGAAACCGCACAAGGCATTTTTGTAAACTTTGCCAATGTGCAGCGCACCACGCGCCGCAAGCTGCCCTTCGGCGTGTGTCAGGTGGGCAAGGCCTTTCGCAACGAGATTACGCCGGGCAACTTCACGTTCCGCACGCGCGAGTTCGAGCAGATGGAGTGCGAATTCTTCTGCAAGCCCGGAACAGACCTTGAGTGGTTCGCCTATTGGAAGGACTACTGCAAAAACTGGCTGCTCAGTCTTGGCATCAAGGAAGAAAACCTGCGCTTGCGCGACCACGAGCCCGCAGAGCTGGCCTTCTATTCCAACGCCACCACAGATATTGAATACGCCTTCCCGTTCACCGAATGGGGCGAGTTGTGGGGCATTGCAGACCGCACCAACTACGACCTTGGCCGCCATCAGGAGGCCAGCGGCAAAAGCCTGGAATACTTTGACCCTGAGACAAACGAGCACTACATCCCCTATGTCATCGAGCCCTCTCTGGGCGCAGACCGCGTGGCCCTTGCCTTCCTGTGCGAGGCGTATGACGAAGAGGTGGTGGACGCCGAAAAGAACGACACCCGCGTGGTGATGCGCTTGCACCCGGCGCTGGCCCCCTACAAGGCCGCCGTGCTTCCGCTTTCAAAAAAGCTGGGCGAAAAGGCGCGCGAAATTTACGCCGGGCTTGCCAAATACTTTATGGTGGATTACGACGAGGCCGGCTCTATCGGCAAACGCTACCGCCGTCAGGATGAAGTGGGCACCCCGCTTTGCATCACGGTAGATTTTCAGACTGTTGGCGACAGCACCACCCCTGCCGACAACTGCGTCACCGTGCGGGACCGTGACACCATGGAGCAGGTGCGCATCCCCATCGAACAGCTTCGCAGCTATATTGAGGAAAAAACCGCATTTTAAGCTGTCCCCGGCAGCAGGCGGCCCGCGCTGTGTTTCACAGCGCGGGCCGCTTTTCCTTTTATCTGTTCAAGCCTCTACCTCCTGCGGGAAGCGCACACCCCACTGCCTGCGCAGGCCGTCGGCCAGGGCCATTACACGGCAGCTGGCCTCATGCGGCATTTCCGGGCACTCGCACAGGCCTTGTTCAATGGCGCGCTTGCAGGCCAACATTTCGTATTCATAGCCGGATATCTGCTGCGGCACAGGCACGCTGCGCATAAGGCGGTGCCCGGCATCGTATATCTCCAGCTTTTCGGGATTATTGATGTTCTGCACGAACAGATAGCCCTTTTCGCCGTAGATAAAGCCGCTGCGGTCTGTCGGGCCCATCATGGTGGCGTGCAGGCAGGCCTGCCTGCCGTCCGGCCAGCGCATGGTGATATTCTCCACCGCATCCACGCCTGTGTCCAGCAGGCGTGCTTCGCCTGTGACGTCCACTGCATCCTCCCCAAAGGCCATGAGGGCAAAGTTGATGGGGTATACGCCAAGATCCAGCAGGGCGCCCCCGGCAAGCTGCGGGCTGCGCATGCGCTCTACCTCCCAGATGGGGTAGCCGAGGTTCGCCTGCAGGCTGTGCACGCGCCCCAGCTCGCCTGATTCGATAATGCCGGAGATAAGCCGGCGCGAGGGCATATAGCGCGTCCAGATGGCTTCTGCCAGCAGAAGACCCCTTTTCCTCGCCATGGCTGTCACACGCCTTGCCTGCGCCTCGTTCACAGTAAAGGCTTTTTCGCACAGCACATGCCTGCCTGCCGCGAGGCACAGCTCTATGTGCGCCGCATGGTGAGAGTGCGGCGTGGCTATATACACAAGGTGTATGTCTTTGTCCGCCAGCATGGCCTCATAGCTTCCATAGGCGCGCGGCACGCCGTGCGCAGCGGCAAAGGCCTGCGCCCTGGGCAGCCCGCGCGAGGCCACGGCCAGCACCTGCACGCCACCACCCTGCATGGCCGCCACGGTGTCCGCCATTTTCGCGGCTATCTTCCCCGCGCCCAAAATACCGATATTCAGCTTCATATCCCATTCTCCCTTTCATGAACGCCGGGCGCGGCATGCGGGCCGCGCCTGGCCATTTCCAGCTCCCTCAGCGCAGGCGACAGCCGTTTCGCGCGTCCGGTAAAGGCAAAGCCCCAGCTTTCGTACCAGCCGATGGCCCGACGGTTGTTGTCCAGCACCCACAGCACATACGCGCCCTGCCCCAGCGCAAAGCGCAGAAGCCGGGTGCCGAAGCCGCGCCCCTGCATCTGCGGCAGCACATACAAATGCTCCAGCAGGGGCCCATGCACCGACACAACGCCCACCGGCCCCGGCGCCAGCAGCAGAAAAAAGGATTTCCCGTTTTGTATTTCTTTTTTCAAATATTCCAATTGGTATACATCTGTATGCTTTACAAAAAACTCCGGCGTGCAGAAAGCCTCATGCGAGGCACGCCAGCCCCACGCATATACCCCGGCTGCCTCACGCACATTTTCATCTGTGACAAGCACTATCATGTTGTGTTCCCCCGCTGTTGTCTGCAGGCGGCACCGGCCGGCACGGCAGGCTGCCGGCGGAAGGCAAATGCCCTCCTCTTCGTCATCATACCACGAATACACAGAAAGAAACAAGGGCATCTCATTGTAAGAGATGCCCCTGTTCGTTTTCACAAAGCCCTTCGCACAGGTGCAAGGGCCCGGCCTCAGGCCAGCGCAAGCTCGCCGCCCTTTTCATCCACAGTCAGCACCGTGCCGGGCGCCGGGTCGTCCGCAATGATGGCGCGCGCCACCAGCGTTTCCACTTTGGCCTGGATATACCGCTTCAGCGGACGGGCACCGTACACGGGGTCGTACCCGCCGTCAATGATGTGCCGCTTCGCCGCGTCCGTCACGCGCAGAGTGAGCTGCTTATCTGCAAGGCGCGCCTTCAGGCGGGCCAGCAGCAGGTCTACCACGCCGCCTATTTCTTCCTTCGAAAGCGGCCTGTAGTATACAATCTCATCCAGGCGGTTCAAAAATTCCGGCCGGAACGAGGTTTTCAGCAGGGCATCTACCTGCGCCCTGGCTGCCCCGGTGATGGCGCCGTTTTCAATGCCGTCCAGAATATACTGGCTGCCCAAATTAGATGTGAGGATGATAATGGTGTTTTTAAAATCTACCGTACGGCCCTGGCTGTCGGTGATGCGGCCGTCGTCCAGCACCTGCAGCAACACATTGAACACATCCGGGTGGGCCTTTTCCACCTCGTCGAACAGCACCACGCTGTAAGGCTTGCGGCGCACTGCCTCGGTCAGCTGGCCGCCCTCATCATAGCCCACATAGCCCGGAGGAGCGCCAATCAGGCGCGAGACAGAGTATTTTTCCATGTATTCCGACATATCAATGCGCACCATGTTGCGCTCGTCGTCAAACAGACATTCCGCCAGCGCCTTGGCAAGCTCTGTCTTGCCCACACCCGTTGGCCCAAGGAACAAAAAGCTGCCAATGGGGCGGTTTTCGTCCGCAATGCCCGCGCGGCTGCGCAAAATGGCCTCGCTCACCTTTTCCACGGCCTCGTTCTGGCCAATGACGCGCTTGTGCAGCACATCCGGCAGATGCAGCAGCTTTTCGCGCTCGCCCTCCATCAGCTTGGCAACCGGGATGCCCGTCCACCGGGCTACGATTTTCGCTATCTCCTCCTCCGTCACCTTGTCGTGCAGAAGCGAATCCTGCGCGCCTTCGGCCTCGGCGGCCTGCTCGGCTGCGGCAAGCTGCTTTTGCAGCTCCGGCAGGCGGCCGTATTTCAGCTCCGCCGCTTTGTTCAGGTCATATTCCTGCTCGGCGCGGGCGATGTCTGCATTCACCTGCTCCAGCTCTTCGCGCAGCTTCTGCACCCTGCCGATGCCGGCCTTTTCGTTTTCCCAGCGCGCGCTCATGGCCTGGAACTGGTCGCGCATGTCGCTCAATTCCTTTTCCAGCTGAGAGAGCCGCTCTTTCGAAAGCTGGTCCGTCTCTTTTTTCAGCGCCGCCTGCTCTATCTCAAGCTGCATGATTTTTCGGCGCAGAGTGTCCAGCTCTTCCGGGGCGGAATCCAGCTCGGTGCGGATCATGGCGCACGCCTCGTCCACAAGGTCGATGGCCTTATCGGGCAAAAAGCGGTCTGTGATATAGCGGTGCGAGAGCACGGCCGCCGCAATCAGCGCGCCGTCGTGAATTTTCACGCCGTGAAATACCTCATACCGCTCCTTCAGGCCGCGCAGGATGGAGATGGTATCCTCCACCGTGGGTTCATCCACCATCACCGGCTGAAAGCGGCGCTCAAGGGCGGGGTCTTTCTCGATATACTGGCGGTACTCGTTTAGTGTGGTGGCGCCGATACAGTGCAGCTCGCCACGTGCCAGCATCGGCTTCAGCAGGTTGCCCGCGTCCATGGCACCGTCTGTTTTGCCAGCGCCCACAATGGTGTGCAGCTCGTCGATAAAGAGGATGATTTCGCCTTCGCTCTTTTTTACTTCCTGCAAAACGCTCTTCAAACGCTCTTCAAATTCGCCGCGGTATTTGGCGCCTGCCACCAGCGCGCCCATGTCGAGGCTGAACACCTTGCGGTTTTTCAGGTTTTCGGGCACGTCGCCGCGCACAATGCGCTGCGCCAAACCCTCGGCAATGGCCGTTTTGCCCACGCCCGGCTCGCCGATAAGCACGGGGTTGTTCTTCGTTTTTCGGCTCAGGATACGCATTACGTTGCGTATCTCCGCATCGCGGCCTATCACCGGGTCCAGCTTCTGCTGGCGGGCAAGGCCCACAAGCTCCTGCCCATACTTATTCAGTACGTCATAGGTGCTTTCCGGGTTATCGCTGGTCACACGCTGGTTGCCGCGCACAGCCGCCAGCGCCTCCAGAAAGCGCTGTTTGTCTATGCCGAACTGGCGCAGCACCTCTTTCACGGCGGCGTTCGGCTGCTCCATCATGCCAAGCACCAGATGCTCTACCGAGACATACTCGTCCTTCATAGCGGCCGCCTGTTTTTCGGCAGCCGTCAGGGCTTTGTCCAGCTCTGGCGTCAGGTAGACCTTGTCCGGCTCACGGCCTGTGCCCGTCACATGGGGCAGTTCGCTCACCTTTTTTGCAAATGCCGCGGCAAGGTTGCCCGGCTCGGCCCCCATCTTCTGGAACAACTGGCCGATAAGCCCGTTCTCCTGCCCCAGCAAGGCGCAGAACAGATGTTCCGGCGCAAGGGCCTGGTTTTCATATTCCACCGCAAGGCTCTGGGCGGCCTGCAATGCCTCCAGAGATTTTTGTGTCATTTTCTGTGCGTTCATATTCTGTCACGCTCCTTTACAACTGCGCTGTCAGCGCATCCAGATTTTGTGTGTATACCCGCTGTACGGCGGCCACGGTGTGCTCTGCTTCATCCAGATGTTCAAAGAATTCTTTCAGGCACGCATCAAACAGGCGTACATAGGCGGCAATGGCCTCGCCCGCCTGCTCTTCTGTGCAGTTCTGAGGGCAAAGCAGCCTGCGCGTATAGCGCCCGCCCGCCGCGCTGCTCTCCCGGCGGGGGCCGGGCAGGTATGCAGTCTCCAGCTTATTCCACAGACGGTAAAACTGCCCCAGATATAAAAGCAACGTGGGATTCTGTGTGCGCAGGGCCGCGCGCATCTCGCCCAGCGCGGCGCCCGCTGTGTAAAGCTCCACTACATAGCGCACACTGGGGTTATATTTATATTGCAAAGCACTGCGCATAGCCACCACAGCGTCCCCCGCAGATATCATGGGCTGCAGCGCACTTTGGGTGCCCAGCACGGCATTCACCGCATCGAAAATCGTGCGAATGCGGTTTTCGGGCGTGTCCATCTGCACATATTCTGCCAGAATACGGTTCACCATGTTTGAACGGCTGGTACCCTGCTGATAAGCAAGGCGGTCTACCGCAGCCACGATGTCATCCATCAGCACCAGGCTGTAAACACTTTTTCCCATATCGCCCACCTTCCTTTCATATTGATATCGTATCACGGGAATAATAATTTGTCAACTAATTTATATAATATTTTTTACAAGTTTGAACTGCCCGCACGACGCCGAAGGGTGCAGCCGGGCAAAAAAGGCCGGCGCGCACGCCGGCCCTGTCCCCTTTGTGCGCGCCGGCCCTGCGGTGTGCTTCAGGCCGCAGAGGAGCTTTCGCTCTGCACCGCATCGGTCTCTTCGCTTTTGCTCTGCCGCACAGCGCCACCGCTCTCTTCCTCTTCCTGTGCCGCACCCAGAAATGCCCCGGCCTCGGTGAAGAAATCGCTGCTCAGCTCATACCGATCGCCGTTCCAGCGGCCGGGGAATGTGAGGGCGCGCGCCTCGGGCACAATTTTATCCAGAAATTTGAATATGCGCTGATAGTCGTACAGCTGCACCGCGGTGATATCGGTGGAATCCTTCGCCACAGCGGCGCGCAGGACGTTTGTGCCCTTTTGTTCCAGCTGGCCGCAGGCCGCGCGCGCAAAGGCAAGGTACCCCTGAGCACGCAGCAACGTCTGGGCGTCCCGGCTGAGCGCCTGTGCCTCCAGTGTCTCACACAGCACCTGTGTGGACAGCGTCAGCCCGCTGACGCCCGGCACACTGAGCTGTAATTCGCCCAGCGCCTCGCTGGTCATATAGTTCGTCAGCTTCAACTGGGCAGAGCCGAAATTCTCGGTCAGCGAAGCAAGCCTGTGCGGCGTACAGTAAATATAATTGTCCACCGGCGCGTCCAAGGTCTCCTCCAGCGCCGCCGTCACGCCGGCCGGGCCCATCTGCTGCGCAATCTCCAGAAGCGTCATGCCCTGCCCGCTGCACAGCACCACGGTCTGTGCGTCCAGCGCCGCTGTGGTAATGCGTCCCTCATAGGCGTCAAAGCGTATCAGCACAAAGGTCTGCGGCCCGTCCTCACCCGTCATCAGCGCCAGGGTGCGGGCATCTGTACTGAGGGGCTGTATCACCGGCACGCCCTGCTGTTTCTGTTCCACCGGCGCCGTGCGCGACAGGCTGTATGCGCACACGGCAAGATACACCGGCACCAGCACGGCCAGCGTGAGGCAGAAGCCCAGCAGAAACGCTTTTTTCTTGCTCATGTTTTTCTCCCTTTCTGTCCTGCGGCTGCGCACCGGGCATGCCGCGGATATTCATGGATAGCTTGGGCGCTTTTTGCAGAAACTATGCAGAAAGGAGGGCACATTCCCCATGAAACACGCACAAAAGAATATCCGAAGCGCCGCCGTGCGCGCCATTGTAGAACAGGCCGCCAGCAAAACCGACCCCATGGGCAGCTATACGGGCCGCCCGCTGGAAGACGGTGAAACCCCGGTGCAGGACGCAGACGATTTGTAAAAGCACGTCAAAAAAGCCGCCCCCTCCGCGCGTTCGGAAAGGGGCGGCCTTCTTCTATTACAGCGCCGGGAAGGCCCGCTCAGCCCTCCAGCTCGCGGCCCAATAATGCTGCCGCCAGTTTTGCCAGCATGATTTCTTCTTCGCCGGGCGCCTGCCCACGGCATACCAGCGCCACAGAGCCCACAAGGTCTCCGTTTGCCAGAATGGGCGCCATAGCCGCGGTCTGCACTCGCGCGCTGTCGCACAGCTGCACAGGCCCCTGCGCGGCCTGCCAGGCACGGCGCTGTTCCATCAGATACGTATAGTTTGTGTGCAGCGGTTTTTCCAGCGCCTCGCGCCCGGCGCCCGCTGCGGCCACAGTGTGGTCACGGTCTGTCACCACCAGCGGCACGCCCGCCACTTTATACACAGTCTCCACACATGTGGCGGCCATGGGGCTCATTTCGCCCACAGGGCTGTATTTTTTGAACACGACCTCGCCGTTTGCAGATACGAATATCTCCAGCGGGTCGCCCACACGGATCATCTGCGTGCGGCGAATCTCTTTCGGGATCACCACACGCCCCAAATCGTCGATGCGGCGCACGATTCCAGTCGCTTTCATAACAAGCTCCTCCGTTCGATCTTCAACTTCTGGAGATAGTATCTGTCAATCGAGGAATTTTATACCGCCGCTATCACTTCTTTCCATATTTCTCGCGCCATTTCATGCGCGGCATCCTGCACTTCTGCCAACTGGGCCGCACTAATCTCATCCACATGAAAGCCGCCGCTGCAAACTGTGACCAGGCCACTGCCTGCCGACACGGCCTCTGCCAAACACCTGCAAAGCATCTCATCTTTGTGCCCAGATAAATTCAGAACCGAAGCCGTGCTGCTCATTTTTTGGGGATCTGCCAGTGATGGACGCGGCTGCGCCATAACCGTGCAGCCGATATGCGGCCGTTCGCCACCATATAACAAGATATGGCAGCCGCCTTCAAAAACAGTGGTTTCCGATGCAAGAAGCCCAAAAGACAATATCTTCTTTTTTCTGATATGAACTATATCCCTTGCCATCTTCGATACTCCTCTGCGGGCACACCAAAGGGTTCCACCAATTTTGCGGCAATGTGATAAACCATTTCTTCCGTTGTCTTCGGATGATGATAAAATGTCATCATCAGCGGCATGATGTGTACCGAAGGAATCATCGCCAGTTCATACATATTTTTCAGGTGTATGGGGCTCAGCGGCGTTTCCCTGGCCGCCAATACAAGCGGGCGGTGTTCCTTCAGTGTCACATCCGCCGCACGAAGCAGCAAATTGTCGGAATAACCGCTGTGTATCCCTGCCACCGTCTTCATGCTGCAGGGTACAATCAGCATGCCTGCCGCAGGCCAGGAGCCACTGGCCGGCGGCGCACCAATATTTTCCGGCGCATACATGGCATCCGCGTAAACGGCAAGCTGTTCTGCTTCAAGCCCCATTTCCTGACGCATGGTAAGCACAGCGCCGTTTGTTAACACCAGCACGGCTCTTCGCTGTGCCTTGTGGATCAGCGAAAGGCACTGCAGCAGCACAGGCATGCCGCTGGCCCCTGTTGTACCTACAACGATGGGCTTTTGGCTTTGTTCCATTATTCTTTTATCCACAGGCAGGGATCAACCTCCATAAAACGCGCGCGAACAAATTTTTCTTTCAAGTTGTAAGGCACGGTGCAGTCAAAAATCGTTTTACAGGCGATGCCATGGTCGCATATGCTTGGTGAAAACGCCGGGTCGTTGGATGGGTCCAATGGGTGACAGCGCACCCCGGGAATTGTGATAATGTCTCTGTCTGCCTGAAAACGCGTATTCATGGCCCACAGCACATCATTCATATCAAAACAATCCACATCTTCATCCACAAGGAATACGTGTTTCAGTTCGCTGAAAGCCGAAAAGGCCAACAGCGCGGCCTGACGCTGCCTCCCTTCATCGCTGGCTGACAACTTTTTGAATTGCAACACAGCCATATACTTTCCGCCGCCCGCAGAAGCACAGTAAACATTTTGCAAACGGCCGGGCATCGCCTTTTCCACCATGCCCCAGATGCTTGCCTCTGTGGGGATTCCCGCCATGGAAACATGTTCTTCGCTTGGGCCGATACAGGTCTGCATAATGGGGTTTTTCCGGTGAGTCACCGCCTTTACTTTTATCAACCAGCACTGGTCACTGGCCGGGCCTGTGTAGCCCGGAAACTCCGGCATCGCAAAGCCCGTATGACTGTTTTGATCCTCCTGTATCCGCACGCCCGGCACCACTTCGCCCTCAATGACATATTCCGCATTCGCAATAGCCCGTTCCCTTACGGCAACGCATTGACACAGGCGCACCGGCTCGCCGCGCAGCGCGCCTGCCACTGCCAGCTCGTCATATCCCATTGGCGTCGTGGGCGCCTCAAAACACGAGCCTATCTCAATGGCCGGGTCCACCCCAATGCTAATGGAGATAGGAAGCGAGCGGCCCATCTGTTCTGCCCTTTCAGCCATGGCCCCGATATGCCGCGCACCCGGAGTAAAGAAAATAGACAGCTCGTCCTTGCTTTGAATGCACAGGCGATGAATTGTCACATCGCTTTGGCCCGTATCAGGGTGTGTGGCATAGCACATGCCCAACGTGATATAGGGTCCGGCATCATCAGGCGTATTGGTGGGTGCCGGCACCAGTTTGAACAAATCAAAACCCGGTTCGTCTGCCCTATGCACAACCTCCTGACACGGAGCAGGCCCCTTTTCCATCACTGGGGCAACCGGTGCCGACACGCTCTCGTACAGGCGTTTTCCCAAATTCTCCGGCGCGCACCCCAGAAGGAGGCCAACCCTTTTACGGCTGGCCAGCACTCCAATGGCAACTCGTGCGTCCGGGTGCCCCTTTACACAATTAAATACCATTGCCGGGCCCTCTTTGGTTGGCCGCTTCACCGTGCCGCCCGCCCCAACATACCGGTACACCCCGGCCAGCTGGGCCCTGGGGTCCACCTCGATATTGGTTTCCATAAACTGCCCGGGAACCTCTTGCAAAAGCGCAAGCGCGCTTCTGAGGTCATGTACTTTATTCCCCATTTCCAGTCATCCCTTTCCGATAAAAAATATTCCCACTTTTGCCGTCTGCCCTTGCCGTGCTATGCGGCACCCGCATTTTAGCCAGCACCCCGCGGTGACCCGCGAACCAGTCTGGGACGTCATCCGTGCGGCCGCATTGAATCTCATTGCAAACGCGAAGCACGCCTTCAACAACGTCGGGCGGCAATTCGCCCGTGCCGTGCGCCTCCAGCACCCTGCCGTATTTTCCGTCCGTTTTCCTTTTCATGGCGCGCAGGTTCTTTTCATATAAAGCCACCGGCAGAGATTCCTCCCCCGCCAAAAATGTAAAGTTGCTGCATGCATCCCCCACAATAAGCGTGCGTTCCTCCCTTACCAAAACCGTCACTGAACCCGGCGTGTGCCCCGCACACGAAAATATATCCAAATGGACACCGCCAAGGTCAAAAATATCCCCGTCTTTCAAATCCAAAAATCTGGAGGGATCGTCTGTCTGCGTATAATCAGATTCCTTCAACGTTTTCCCCGCGGCCATGCTATGTGCCACGCCCCATCTGAATTCCGGCGTGCCATGCCTCAGAAAAACCGGGATATCGCTTCTGTTCATATATACAAGAGAGAACTCTTTCGCCCCCATGGCATGGTCTACATGGCCGTGCGTAAGCAGCACAAGCACCGGTTTATCGGTCATCTGCCGCACCAGCGCACTCAGGCTGCCAAAGCCGCTTCCGCAGTCAATCAGCGCCGCGGCGGCCTGGCCCATCACAAGGTACATTCTCTCATGAAGGATACCCTGAATGCTTATAATACGGCTCGAAATCTGCTTTGTCTTAAACATCACGTTTTCCGTCCCCGGCCTTTCTGCGCATGAATTTCCGTTGTACCCTACAGAATAAAGAAGGACAGGGAACCGGGAAGCCCTTTTCTCTGCTTCCCGATCCCCATGTTCTAAAACGGCAATATTCCCAGTTTTCTGTTATTTTTTCTTGAGAACTGTTTTATTCATAACCACTTTTGTAATGACACTCAGCACCATCGTCACTACAACAGTGGGCACGAAAACTGTCCAGAACGAGTAGATCGTCTGCTCTGTATTTTTGCCCAGAAGGCGAAGCACCAAAATCGCCACAGGATAGTGCAGCATGTACACATACAGGGAAATGCTTCCCAAGTACGCAAACAATTTGCTGGTGACCCGGTTGTTTAGCGCCATTGTCAGCGCATCCTTATTCATCAAAGCCAGCGTCACCACCGCGATGCACAAAAGAGAAACCGTCCATCTGTCCAGCATGAAATAAGTGGGCTGATAAATCGTATACCAAAGAAGCAGTGCGCTGCAAGCTACATTCAAAACAGTCAGCAGCGCTTTGCCCAAAGCGGTAAATTCGTGTTCTGAAGCCTTTTTTACCAGAAAGTATACCATAACGCCGCCCAGCATGCCAAGCATTACAAACAGCAAGCCGTTGTTGAAGCCCAGCGTTGCCGTTGTATCTGTGGCGCTGCCGCCCATGCCGTTCGTGGAGGCCGTCTGCGCGCCGAACGTAGACCAGGCGGTTTGTGCCGCGCGCGTCCCGGTAAAGCACCACCAGCCGCCAAGGAAGATAAAGGTAAGCGGTGCAAAAAGGCCACAGAAAGCATCTTCATTCTTGCACATCGCCCAGTACATAAAATATCCAACGATAATCATAGCAGAGATGAACCACAGCGTGCCGTTCAAATTAAAGAACTGGTTGCCTGTGCTTCGGAAACCCGCCGCATGGAAACCAAGGAACTCCCATGCACTGTTCACCACCATGGCCAGCACCTGCTGAAGCGTATAATCCTGATAAAAAAAGCCGGTGCAGATGACAACTCCCAATACATAGCCCAGAATCAAAACCGGCAGCAGAGACTTTACACGGGCCCATGTGTATTCCCATGCACGAGAGGATGCGCTGCGCGCCATATAAGCCGGGTCAGCCTTTCTTTTCTGAAAGTGTGCCGCCATGAAATAGCCCGCTGTCACAGTAAAAATCAACAGAACTTCACTCGAGCCAAAAAACCAGTTGCTCTTTTGCATCCAATAGCCAAGGCTGCCGTCGCAGCTCATCGCAATGATCCAACCGGTGTGAAAACCAATGATTGCAAACGCAATCAAAAAGCGCCACAGTTCAATTGCCACATTTCTTTTTTTGCTTACCACTTTGTTTTCCATTGTTACACCTCAAATTCCCCTGTTATATTTCGCCATCGTTTCTAATAAATATCGCCGTTTCTGCCTGAATGAAATATTATTGAATCGTCTGCAGCACCGCCGTTAGAATAGACAGATATTTGTTCTCCGTTGTGTCTGTGCGGCTCGTCATAACCACCGGGCTGTCCAGCCCGTTTAAGGTGCCCGCGCTTTTCATGTGTGCAAAGAACACAAGCGCTTTTGTAAAGATATTTCCGCTCCACATATCGGGCATAATCAGAATGTCCGCTTTGCCGGCCACGGGGCTGCTGATTCCTTTATGCCTGGCCGCGCTTTCGCTCACGGCATTGTCCAGCGCAAACGGCCCGTCAATTTGATACTTATCTTTTAATCGCGCCGTTACCTCAGCTGCGTCTACCGTTCCCTGTATCTTAGGGTTCACCACTTCCAGCGCGCTGAGCATCGCTATTTTGGGCTGCTCAATGCCAAGAGAGGCCGCCACCCGTACGGAATTTTCTACAATTTTCACTTTTTGCTCCACGTCCGGCTGAATGTTAACGGCACAGTCGGAAATAACAAGCATGCGGCCCGTCTCCGGCACCTCAAACACCGATGCCTGGCTGAGCAGCTCACCCGGCCGCAAAAGGCCGGTCTGCTTGTCCAGAATTCCCCGCATAAACGTGGCTGTGTGCATCAACCCTTTCATAGGAATATCCGCCCTGCCATCACGCACCATTGCCACAGCTTTATCGATGGCGGCACGCTCTTCCGGCTCGTCGATGATCTCAAAATCGGATGGCTGTTTTCCCTCTTTTCTCAGCAACTCCTCTATTTTGCTCTGTTTTCCAATAAGAATTGCCCTTGCCACCTGTCTGTCCACCGCCATCAAAACGGCATCCAGCGTCACATCATCGTGTGCGCAAGCTACAACCACCGTCTTCTGGGCGGCGTTGGTTCTTACGAACGTCTCTATTTGCGCAAATGAACCAAATTTCACAGTTCAAACACCTCCTCTTTTCCTATCAAAGCATAATATGTCTGCTGGCCAAGCGAGAGCATTTCCCTCTCGCCCGGATACACGAACACCGGTGCAATGAATTTCACGCGTTTTTCAATCTGCCCTGTAATGTATTCGTCATTGGCAATACCGCCCGTCAGAAGAACGGCGTCCACATCGCCGTCCAGCACAGTGGCCATCGCGCCAATTTCTTTTGCCGTCTGATAAATCATGGCATCAATTACTTCCATGCAGGCTTTGTCTCCCGCAGCGGCCTTTTTATATACGGACAAAACATCATTATCGTTCACATATGCCATCATTCCGCCAAGGCCATTCAGCTTGCGGCGCATCTCCTGATGGGTATATTTTCCTGAATAGCACGCGTCTACCAGCGCACCCACAGGCAGCGCACCCGTGCGGTTCGTGGAAAAGGGCCCGTCACCGTCCAAGCCGTTATCTCCGTCTACAAGGCGCCCTTTTCTATGTGCGGCCACAGAACTGCCCCCGCCCATGTGGGCCACGACAAGGTTTACTTTATCGTAGTCCAGGCCATGGTCAGCGCAGTATGCGCGTGCGCACGCCTTATGGTTCAGAACATGGAATCTGCTTTGCCGCGGCATCTCCGGAAGCCCCGAATACCTGGCCAAAGGTTCAAATTCATCTGTACAAGGGCTATCCACAATAAAGGCAAAACGCTTGTCTCTTGCGAGGTCATAGGCAATGCGGATGCCAAGGTCCGAAGCGTGGTTCCCATACTGCATACTGCGCGATTGCCGCAACATGTTTTCCGTAATACGGTAAACACCGCTGTGAATAGGCTGTGTGTGGCCGCCGCGGCTCACAATAGCGTCCAGTTGGTCCATCGCTACACCACGCCGTTCAAAAAAACGCACAATCTGCTCTTTGCGATAATCATATTGCTCCCAATTCGATACAAATTTTCGAAGCTCCTCTGCGGGATGTGGAATTGACTCTGAAAATTTACAGATATCATCTTCAAAATAAGCTGCTTTTGTGGAAGTAGACCCCAAATTTATCACTGCAATTTTTTTCACATTCTTCACCTTGTTTCTTTTAGCGAAATTAAAGTTTCTTTTAGAGAATTTATTATAGCACATTTAAATAGAAAATCAATCGTCAATTTGACGAATCCTTCTGTGTAATTCAGGGCAATTTGCTCTATTCATTGAGCGCTGAATTGTCATTCCAGACGAATGATGGTATAATATAAATTCCAGAAATAAGTTTTTGCGAGGTTTTTATCCATGCAAAAAAGCACGGCAAACCAATCTCAGTATCTTTTGCAGTCTGTAGATAATGCGCTGCGGCTGTTAAATTTGTTCTCCGGCGAGGACCGCCTCTCGCTTACAGAAATTGCCGCGCGCATGGGCTGCGGAAAGACGATTGCATACCGCCTTGCCTACACGCTGGAATCCCGCGGCTTTTTGTGTCGTGGAGAAGATGGTAAATATTCTCTTGGCATGCGCCTGTTTACGCTTGGGCAAAAGGTGCTGTCGGAAAAATCTTATCTGCCGCTGGTGGTGCCTTTGCTGGATCAACTGACTCAAACCGTAAATGAAAGCACTCACCTTGTCACCTGGGAAAGCCTGCATCACGTTATTCTTCTGTATGAATCGCTTCCCAATCAGAGCCTGCGCGTGGAAATGAGCAAAACAATCAGCAGCCGGCCGCCGCACCTTACCAGTACCGGTCTTGCGCTTCTTGCCACAAAGACTGATGATGAGATTCGGGAATATGCCAACACCGTTATTTTTGAAAAGAAAACAACATATTCTATCTCCAGCAAGGAACAGTTGGATGAAGATATCCGCTTTACGCGTGAACATGGATACGCCATAAACAATCAACGTTTTGAAGAAGGCGCCATCTCTATCGCTGTTCCCATTTTTAAAAGAGGCGGAACATCCGCAGATTTCTCTATCAGCGTTTCCGGGCCAAGCACCCGCATGACGGCCCGTCAGGATACGATTTTAAAAGAACTGTTTTCCACCGCACAGAAAATCAGCGCATTGTTGTAAAGCAGCGAAAAACAGCGCCCTGCGCGCGGCCAAAAAGGCCTGCGCGCAGGGCGCTGTTTTATGACACATATTATTTCGGAACCGGCAGCAGCCTGCCATTATATACAGCCTGCACCAGCCGCTGGCCCTCGTAACGCAGCGTGAGCAAAAACGGCGGCGCATCCTGCGCCAGAAGGCGAAGAAACACTCTGTCGCCCTCCCATAAAGGCAGGCCCGGCACTTTTTCTTTTTCTACCCAGGCCAGCTCGCCCTCGTCGCACTCGTGCAGCACGCCGGAAAAATCTTCGCTTGTGAACAGAAACATCTGCTCTGCTTCATAAATATCAGACAGAAAGCTCACCACACCACGAAAACGCCAGCCGTGCAGGGTAAAGCCGGTTTCCTCCTTCACCTCGCGCACAAGGCAGGTGTCTGGGCTTTCGCCGGGCTCCAGCTTGCCGCCCACGCCCACCCATTTTCCTGCATTTTCGTCCTGTTTTTTTTTCGTGCGGTGCAGCATAAGATAGCATCCGCCCTGTTCCAGATAGCAAAGGGTGGTATTTTTCATACAGGTATCCCTCCTGCGGCAATTTTTACAAAATTATGATAGCACAAACGCACCGCGCGCGGTATACTAATATACGTATGCGGAAAGAGGCCGTTTTGCGGGCCGGGGCTTTCCCATACGGCAAATCGCACAGAAAACCGAGGTGAGCGCCATGCTGGAAGTGACAGCGGCACAAATGAAGGAACTGGAACGAAAGGCCAGCGAGGGCGGCCTTTCTTATGAGGATATGATGGAGAACGCCGGGCAGGCAGCCGCACGCATCCTGCTGGAACAGCTGCCGGGCCTTCGCATGGCGGCCGTGGTGTGCGGCAGGGGCAACAACGGCGGCGACGGCTTTGTAGCGGCCCGCAAGCTGTTCGAGGCGGGCTGCTGTGTGCATATCTGCCTGGCGGATGGTGTGCCCGGCACACCGGGCGCGGCCCGCACCAATTATCTGCGCGCACAGCGGCTTGGGGTACCTATCTGTGCACTGGGGTCAGATGAAGCAGAAAAAGCTTTTCTCCGCACCGCACAAGCCGTGGTGGACGCTGTGACAGGCACAGGCTTTCACGGCCAGCTTCGGGAAAACGCGCGGCTTGCCGCGCAGTTGATAAACGGTGCCCAGGGCTTTGTTCTGGCGCTGGATGTGCCCAGCGGCATAGAGGCGGACACCGGCCGCGCCGCAGAGGGTGCCGTGAAAGCGGCATTGACCGTGACCTTCCACGCAAAAAAGCCCTGCCACCGCCTTGCAAAAGAGCACTGCGGCAAGGTGCGCGTGGCGCGCATCGGCATTTGATGCCCTGAAACGAAAGCCTCCCTCACACCCACCGGGGTGCCGAGGGAGGTTTTCTTTCTATACTCAAGCCAGTTGCGCCAACAGGATGGCAATGAACATGAACACGCTGCCCACGCCCTCGCGCAGAGAGAGCGTCTCGTGCAGAATAAGCCAGCCGAACACCACGGCAAACACAGATTCCATACACAAAATCAGCGAGGCCATGGTGGGGTCTGTATCTTTCTGGGCCACAATTTGCAGCGTATAGGCCACGCCCATGGTAAAAATACCCGTATACAGAATGGGCACTACCGCTGCGCCCAGGGCCGCAAACGTGGGCTGCTCGGTGGAAAAGGCCACGAGCAGACCGAGAGAGCCGGCCGTGAGAAACTGCACAAAGGACAGGCACACGCCGTCCACCAGCGGCGAAAAATGGTCAATAACGAGAATGTGGAACGCAAACAGCACGGCACCGCTGAGCATCAGCATATCACCCATGGCCAGGCTGAAGGTTTTATCTGTAAAGCACAGAAAATACAGCCCCACGCACGCCAACGCCACACTGACCCACAAAATAGGCTTCGGACGCTTTTTCAAAAAGATGCCCAGCACCGGCACCAGCACCACATACAGCGCCGTAAGAAAGCCAGCCTTGCCCGCAGTGGTGTAGGCAATGCCTATCTGCTGCAGATAAGATCCGGTAAACATCAGCGCACCGCAGCACACGCCGCCGGCAAGCAGCGTCCGCCGGGACGATGCCGGCACATAGCGCCGCATGCGGTAAATGGCAAGCGGCGCCAGCACCAGCGAACCCAGTAGCATGCGCGAGCCATTGAAAAAAGCAGGACTTATCACGTCCGCCCCGGCGCTTTGCGCCACGAACGACGAGCCCCATATCATGGCCGTCAGCAAAAGCAGCAGATTGCCGCGCGCCTTCCTTGCCTTCACACCATTTCCCCCTTATCTATGCCCCTGCCTCATGCAGAGAGTGCCGCGCCTTAGGGCGCAAAAAGCTGAATTGCATAAATAGTGTACCGTATTTCCGTCAAAATGTACACCCCTATTTTCTCTCCGTCCCGGCCTGCCGGGCCTTGCAGTTCCATGTACAGACAGGTAAAATAGAGAGTGGAAGAGGCGTTCAGCGCACCCATTCGCTTTTGTGCTCCTTCAGATACTGCCGCACGTATGCAAAGGTTTTTTCTTCTCCTTCATCGCGCAGCATGCGCAGCCAGCCCTCCAACAGGGCGCGCGTCTCACTGTGGATAAGATAAACGTCCCGCGCGTGGATGTAATAATCGTAGGCTGCGGCGTCTGTGTATTTATCTTTCAAGTAGGTTTTGGAGGCGGCAATACGGTCGCACAGCATCTCTGCCACATAGTTCACAGGCATTTTGATTCCCGCATAGCGGTGCGTGCCGTCCACCACATAGTCCGTCCAATATTCCAGATGATGCTTATTCCGCCCTTTGTGGTGAAGCCAGGCACGGCTGTAGCCGATGGCCCGCCTCTCGGCATTGTTGGGGCTTTCAAAGCCTCTGAAATATTTCACTCCGGCAAAAAACTCTACTGGGGAATATTTGGATAAATCGTGCAAAAAGCCCTGGCGGTAAAGCCCTACCTTGAAGCAGTGCTGCATCACCAGCCATTTGTGGTGGTTGATGGTGGAAAGATGCCCGAAAAAGTTCATATGAACACCCCTTCCCATTTTGAAAGCATTTTTTATTGTACCATGCTTTGCCCGCGAAAGAAAGCATGCCGCGGGCTGAAAGGAGAAAGCTGCAAAAATGGAAAAAGTATGTGTGTTTCTGGCCGATGGCTTTGAAGAGGGCGAAGCCCTTATCCCGGTGGATCTGCTGCGTCGCGCCGGTGCTGAGGTGACAATTGCCAGCATCAGCGCCTCGCTGTGCGTGCAGGGCGCGCACGGCATCTGTGTAACAGCGGACGCTCTGGCGGAAGGCTTGCCGCTGGAAGAATACGGCATGGTGGTGCTGCCCGGCGGGCTGCGGGGCACGCAGAATCTTTCGCGCAGCGCGCTTGTAAAGCAGGCTGCGCTGGCCTTTGCCCGCCAGGGAAAGTGGGTGGCAGCTATCTGCGCCGCGCCCGGCCTTCTGGGCGGATGGGGGCTTTTGCAGGGGCGGCGCGCCACATGCTATCCATCCGTGGAAGAAAAATGCACCGGCGCCGTCCTGACAGGGGACGAGGTGTGCACAGACGGCAATATCATCACCGGCCGCGGGCTGGGCGCAGCCATCCCCTTCGGGCTGGCGCTGGCGGGGCATATTGCCGGGCCGGCCGAAAGTGCCCGCATCAAAGAGGGCATCGTTTATATGCACTGAGCTGCCCATGCAAAACGTGCGGCGCCGGTTTTAACCGGCGCCGCGCGTTTTTTATAGAAAAACCACCGGCACGGCCGGTGGTGCGGAAAAGCTTAAGCTATGAAAAGAAACTCCTTCTGGCAAAATGGGAGTGCGGTCTGGCAACTGCACAAGCAAGCAAAGGGAGGTCATTGAAAAATGAACGACGTAAATAGTTTATCGCATACCAGTTGGAATTGCAAATATCAT
>OFMK01000546.1_pt1 | contig 38821 bp, 45 predicted proteins | sample 1541781 | NCBI WGS metagenome assembly OFMK01 (sample SAMN04209250, study PRJEB22552) | human gut metagenome | biome: gut; material: feces | host: Homo sapiens | place: USA: Oklahoma
AACCCTCGACACCCTGATTAAGAGTCAGGTGCTCTACCAACTGAGCTAATCACGCATATTTGAAGTTGTTGCTTCCTTAACGCAAGATTCATTATATATGATCGACAGACAGAATGCAAGCATAAAATTCAATTTTTTTAATTTTTTTTGTTGGAAAACATCTGACATGGTATAATATGGTGATTGAAGCGGCATATAGTAGGAATGAAAGGAAGATTTTATGGTGTTTAAAGTGGCATTGGCACAGACAACTTCGACAAAGCAGCCGGAGGAGAATTTAAAGAAAGCAGAGGAATATCTAAAAAAAGCATCGGAACAAGGAGCTTTTATGATCGTTTTTCCGGAGTATTTTATGAATTATTATCCGGAACAAAATTATGTAAAAAAAGCGCAGAAGTTATCCGGATGTTTTGTCATGAAAATGCAGGAATTGGCGCGAAAATATAAACTATGGATTCTTTTTGGGATGAATCAGAAAGCTTTTTCAGATAAAAAAAGCTACAATACCATCGTATGTTTGTCAAGTCAGGGAAAGATTTTGGGAACGTACCAAAAGACTCATTTGTTTGATGCTTTCTCATGGAAAGAATCACAGGATACTGTGCCGGGAGATGGATTTATGACGCCGATTGAGACACCTGCGGGACGTTTGGGCATCGGAACATGCTATGATCTTCGATTTCCGGAAGTAGCAAGAGACGCGGCTCTTCAGGGAGCACAGGTGATATGCTATCCGTCCGCCTGGGTACGCGGAGAAGGAAAGTATCTGCAGTGGAAGACTCTTTTAAGAGCTCGTGCCATAGAAAATGAACTTTACGTTCTGGGATGCTGTCATTACAGTGCCGGACATTATATGGGTCGGAGTGTCGGATTCGGACCGGACGGGAAAAAACTTTATGAGGGTGGTGAAGGGGAAGAGCTACTAATTGCCCGGATTTATCCGGAAAAGGTTCGAGAGGTGCGTCGGGCAAATCCTGTTTTTGAAAATTTAAGAAAAGATCTGTATCCAAGAGTCAACGCGCCTGATACGCAGTGATTATTTTGGGTATGAGAAAAATGCTTTTTGTTTTCAATATCAGATGACCGGCTCATACAGATCTTTGGTTTCAATAGAAATGCGGAAAGGGCGGATGAGTCGAATGGAATAGTTGCTCAGATACTGAATGGCGTATTGAATCATGTTCTGGATCTCATCGGCAGGGTAATCTGCATAGCTTAAAATCATACGCAGCTCCATAGAAGCCATTTGGTCAATTAAATCGATCAAAGGAGTTTTCAAAGCCATCTGGACAATTTCTTTTTCAATGCCGAAATCCATTTGAGCAAGAATTTTCAGCTCAAGATCAGTGAGATGACGGTATTTGTGGATGATGGGTTTATAAAAAACTTTTTCATTTTCAATCATCAAAGGATTAAATGGTTGTTCGTGGTTCATTTCAGATAAAAAACGTGAGTAGTGTGGGTTGAGCAGAATACGATAGTAAGCAAAGATAAAAATACAAAGCTGCATTTCAAGAGCCGGTCCTCCGGCGATTTTCCAGCAAGCGCGGGATACTTTGGCCCAAACATTATTGTAGACGGTCATTCCAAGAGTTTTCTTGTTTTTAAAATGATAGGAAATCAGCGCTCGATTGACATGAGCATGTTCACAGATTTGATCATATGTGGTGGTGACAAAACCATTTTCATAAAATAAATCAGTGCTGACATCAAGAATTCGTTGTTTGGTCTGTTCACCGGATAAATACGAATGCGACATTATGGTTCTCCTTTTATATCTGCCATTTGAAAAGTATTTGTCTGGATTAAGCTAAATTATACATTGCAATATGAAAAAATTCAATGGAAGGATTGGATATTTTTGGATACAATTACGGAATAAGTCTGCTGTTATGCAGTTTAGATACCTAAAACGAACACTTTCCTGCGGATTGAAAGTATTCGCTCTGAGTAGGTGCATTTTTGAGGGATTCTTGGTACAATAAAAAGCGGAGGTATCAGAAGATGAAAAGATTTGAAGAAAGTACGTATGGGAAAAAGGCAGGAGAACTGTTTTTGGAAGGATATAATTGTGCACAATCGGTATTTCTGGCGTTTTCAGACTTCTATGAACTGGATTGGAAGGCTGCTGCCAGACTAAGTTCGTCCTTTGGCGGAGGCATGGGAAGGCTTCGGGAGGTTTGCGGCGCTGTCAGCGGAATGTTTCTGGCAGCAGGATATATCTTTGGATATGATTCTCCGACTGATTATGAGAAGAAAAAGGAACACTATGCAAGGATTCAGAAGCTGGCGGGAGAATTCAAAGAATGCTGTGGATCCATTGTGTGCCGGGAGCTTTTGGGATTAGAACAAGGCAAAGATACGCCTGTTCCCGAAAAAAGGACGAAGAATTATTATAAAAAACGTCCATGCAGACAGATGGTGGAGACGGCAGCATGTATTTTGGAAGAATATTTAGAAACCATGCATAAAATTTAGAGGAAATCAGAGAGGTGAGAACTTTGCTCAGAGGAAAGAAGATCGGAAAGAAAATATTGCTTGCCACAGTTCTTATTTTAGCCGGAGCAGGCGGGGTGTTATTCTATAAGAATAATATTGCGATGAATCCGGGGGATACACTGTTGAAATATATGTCTTATGCAGAAGAGGGCGAATATGATAAGATGTATCAGATGCTGGATGAAGAGAGCAAACAAGGAGTATCGGAAGAAGAATTTGTCAACCGGAATCAGAAAATCTATGAAGGAATTTCGATGAAAAATCTAAAGATTACAATTACATCGAAAAAAAGAGATACTACAGTGGCGTACCGGGTGGAAATGCGTACGAAAGCAGGAAAAATTAAATATGGAAATAAGACAAGCTTTGTAAAAGAAGGCCGGAGATATCGGGTGAAATGGGATGATTCAATGATTTTTCCACAGCTTGGGGCAGAAGATAAAGTAAGAGTCAAGACGCTGTATGCCAAAAGAGGGGAAATCATAGACCGAAAGGGGAACCTTCTTGCAGGAGAGGGAAAAGTATATTCTGTTGGACTGGTTCCCGGTAAAATGAAGGAACAAACAGTGGCACAGGTTTCAAAGCTTTTGGGACTGTCAAAGGAAGAGATACAAAAGAAACTGGGTCAAAAGTGGGTGACGGAGACGTCATTTGTTCCCCTGGTAAAAATGGAAGAGTATTCCAAGGAACTCTTAAAAGTTGACGGGATTATGGTGTCCACAGAGACAGATCGAATTTATCCTCTGGGGGAAGCCGCAGCACATCTGACAGGATATATACAAGACGGAGAGGGAAAAACCGGACTGGAAAAGCTCTATGATGCACAGTTAAGAGGAACCGACGGATTGGAAATCTGCATCGTGGATGAAAAGGGACAAAAGAAACAGTCTCTGGCAGTGAAAGCTCAAAAGGATGGAACGGATCTTAAAACGACAATTGACAGTAAATTACAGATTGCCATTTATGAACAATATAAAAACGACCGGAGTGCCCATGTGGCAGTCAATTCAAAATCGGGAGAAATACGTGCTCTGGTAAGTACGCCGTCCTATGACAATCAGGCATTTGTATGGGGAATCAAAACAGATCAGTGGAATAAGATTCAGAAAGATCCTGCGAAACCGATGCAAAATCGCTGGAAAGGAACATGGTGTCCGGGATCTTCGCTGAAACCGGTGATTGGGGCGATCGGGTTAACAACCGGGAAGTTCACAGCAAAAGAGGATTTTGGAAACAGTACAACCCGGTGGCAGAAGGATAAAAGCTGGGGAGGATATTATGTGACAACGCTGCACAATTATAAAGACCACAATTTAACCAATGCAATGATTTATTCTGATAATATTTATTTTGCCAAGGCAGCTTTAAAAATCGGAGAGGCTTCTCTGAAAGCGCAATTGGAAAATCTGGGGTTCAAAAAGGAGATGCTGTTTCCTTTTGGGCTGAGTGTATCTTCCTATGGCGCGGATGGTTTTACTTCTGAAATTCAACTGGCAGACAGTGGTTACGGACAGGGGCAGATGATGGTTAATCCTGTTCATATGGCGGCAATGTATTCTGCTTTTTCTAACGATGGAAACATGTTGAAGCTTCGTTTAATAAAGGAAAAGACAGAGGAAAAGCAAATATGGAAGAAACAGGTATTTTCCAAAGATGCTGTCAAATCAATTCGCTATGCGATGAAGCAGGTGATCGAAGATTCCAACGGAACCGGGCATCGGGGAAGAATCCCCGGCGTTTCAATCATAGGAAAAACGGGAACTGCCGAAATTAAAAAATCGAAAGATGATACGAAGGGAACAGAACTTGGATGGTTTGTGACCATGACGGAGAAAACAAGCCGCACAGAAGCTCTGGAGCTGGTATCGGTTGTGGAAGATGTAAAACATCGGGGAGGAAGCGGTTATGTGGTTTCTAAAACGAAAAAGATTCTTACACCCTACTTGCAGCAGCCATAGAATTTTGCAGTTGGATAGGGTTTCTGGAAAAAAGAAATACTGCATGATTTTGAGCTTATGTCTTATCTTTTTCTTTGGTACGGGATGCGAGAAACAGCAGAGGAGGGAAACATCCTCCAAAGCTGCAAAAAAAGAAACACAAGATCAATGGAAGCCTCTGGAGATCTCATCGGAGGAAAAGGAGCATGCAGGGACACAAACAGATCATATTGGAGAGATTTATCAGAAAATATTTCCCAATAGAGAGGAAACGCCTTTGAAAAAGGAGCAGGGGCGGCTAATCAGTGCTTTGGAGCAGCAAAACTATGCAGTGGCAGATGTAGATGGAGTTCTTGCTCAAAAAAGTACCGGCAGAGCACAAAATTTTTACAATCTATGGGAACATAGGAAGACGGGAGAGCTTCAAATGATAAAATTAAATCCTTCCGGAGGCTTTAGTCTTATGACTTTGAGTAAAACAAAAAACGGGGGACATGGAATTTTGACAACGGTGATTCCAACAGATCAAGGAAGGTTTTCTGTAAGTGAGATGGTAAAATATAAGATAAAAAAGGTATGGTTGGAAAAAAAGAGTTTTTGCTTTGAATTTTATCTCTCAGATCAGGCGGAGCTGCAGACCGATGGAACAATGAAATTTTACCTTCGTGGGGAGCGAACCTCTCAATGAGATCAAAGCCTTGGGCAGAAAGCGGCATGCATCCGGAAGTTTTGGATGGAAGGAAACGATTTCCGACAAAATCTAAATTTTTGTTTATAAATTATTCACAGTCTCTTCATTGATCTTCGATGGGAGATTGATTATACTTTCTTTCAAAGGAGATGAAAAGAACGATGAGAGAAAAAATTTATCAATTTATGCAGGGAAGGTACGGAAATGATGATTTCAATCGCTTTTTATGGAAGATTGTGATCGTAGGATTTGTATTATCCTTATTTACCGGAAGAGTTGCAGTGGGGATTGTTTCGGTTGGGAGAATTTTTTATTGGATTGCACTGGTTTGTTTAGTTTCTTGTTATATTCGCATGTTCTCCAGAAATATTTATAAAAGATCTGAAGAAAACCGATGGTTTTTAAATAAAACTGCGGGAGTGCGAAATTTTTGGCAAAATCGAAAATATAGAGCCAGCCAGTTAAAAGATTATCACATATATACCTGCCCGGGATGCGGACAGAAAATTCGGATTCCAAGAGGAAAAGGAAAAATTGAAGTGCGTTGTCCGAAGTGTTATGCCACCTTTATAAAAAGGAGTTAGGATGTTTGGGTATATTATTATCAATAAGCCGGAGATGAAATTTAAAGAATTTGATGTTTATCAGGGGTATTACTGCGGGCTTTGCAGAAAATTAAAAGAACATTACAAAGCGGCAGGGCAGATGACCCTGTCCTATGATATGACCTTTGTATTGATGGTTCTTTCCAGTTTGTATGAACCGGAAACCAAGGATGCGATGACTCGATGTGCCATCCATCCTTTGCACAAACATTTGACAAAAACAAATGAGATTACGGACTATGCAGCACATATGAATGTGCTGCTTACATATTATAAATGCAAAGATGATTGGATGGATGACGCCAAGAAAAAGCAATGGGTCTTAAAACAGATTTTAGAGCGTAAAACAAAGTTTTCCAGGAATTTTTACCGGGAAAAATGGAATAAAATTGACCGTTTGCTCCAAACATTGACGCAGGAGGAGAAAAAGGACCGCAGAGATTTGGACCATATGTCCGGATTATTTGGAAAAATCATGGCGGAAATTATGCTGTATCGGAGAGATGAATGGGAAGAATTGCTGAGCAGATTTGGTTTTTATCTTGGGAAGTTCATTTATCTGATGGATGCATACGAAGATATTGAGGAAGATTTGCAGCATCGAAATTATAATCCATTAAAGCAGTTATATCAAAAGCCTGACTTTGAAGAGTCCTGTCGGCGGATTTTAACGATGATGATGGCGGAATGTTCCAAAGCCTTTGAACAGCTTCCGCTGATTGAAAATATTGAAATTTTACGGAATATTCTGTATTCTGGTATATGGTACCGTTATGAACAGGTGCGGGAGAAAAGAGAAAAGGAAAAGGGAAAAGAAGATGGCAGATCCATATGAGATTCTCGGAGTATCGAGAGATGCCTCCGAAGAAGATATAAAAAAAGCATATAAGCGTTTAAGCAGGAAATATCATCCGGATGCGAATTTGGACAACCCCAAGGCGGCAGAGGAAAAATTCAAACAGATTCAGCAGGCATATCAGCAGGTAATGAAGGAAAAAACGTCGGGATACAGTCAGGGAAATTCCTATGGCGGAAATCAGGGAAATCCTTATGGCGGACAAGGTGGTTCTTACGGAGGTCAGGGAGGCAATCCCTATGGAGAATGGAATCCTTTTGAAGATATTTTTGGGAATTTCGGCGGTTACTATGGCGGAGGAGGACAGCAGCAAACGAGCGCAGGTTATGAAAAAGACACTCATCTGCGTGCAGCAGGCAACTACGTGCGAAATGGGTATTATCAGGAAGCCAGAAATGTTCTGGATGGAATGGAGGCGGGAAAGCGCACAGCCCGATGGTACTATTACAGTGCGGCAGCCAATCAGGGACTGGGCAATAATGTTACAGCGATGGAACATGCCAGACAGGCGGTGGCTATGGAACCGGGAAATTATGAGTATCAGGCTTTGCTGAGTCAATTGGAAGGAAATGGTTCATGGTATCAGCAGCGCCAAAGTACGTATCAGAATCCATATGCTTCCGGCGGTGATTGCTGCATGAAGCTTTGTATGCTGAATTTGTTGTGCAATTGCTGCTGCGGCGGAAGATATTGGTGTTAGGAGGATGGGATGAGTAAAATTATAGGGATTGATTTGGGAACGACAAACTCTTGTGCAGCGGTGATGGAAGGCGGTCAGCCGGTTGTGATCCCAAATTCAGAAGGCGGAAGAACAACTCCGTCGATTGTTGCGTTTTCAAAAAACGGAGAGCGAATGGTAGGAGATCCGGCAAAGCGTCAGGCAGTGACCAATGTAAGCCGCACGGTGGCTTCTGTGAAACGGCAGATGGGAACCAGCAAAAAGGTGAAGATTGACAGTAAAAAATATAGTCCGCAGGAAATATCGGCAATGATCCTCCAAAAATTAAAAAAGGATGCGGAGGATTATCTCGGGGAAGCCGTCACAAGAGCCGTTATTACAGTTCCTGCCTATTTTAGTGACGCGCAGAGACAAGCCACAAAAGATGCCGGGAAAATTGCGGGACTTACGGTGGAACGAATTATCAACGAGCCTACGGCAGCGGCACTTGCTTACGGACTGGATAAGTCTGTATCTCAAAAAATTATGGTCTACGATCTTGGCGGCGGAACATTTGACGTTTCCGTCATTGAGATTGGAGATGGAGTGGTGGAAGTTCTTGCAACATCGGGAAATAACCACCTTGGCGGTGATGATTTTGACGCCAGAGTTGTTCAGTATATTTTGCGTGAGTTTCAGGCGGCAGAAGGGATTGATTTGTCCAGGGATGAGACGGCGGTGCAGAGAATTACCGAAGAGGCAGAAAAAGCCAAAAAAGAATTATCTTCTGCTATGACGGTACAGATAAATTTACCGTTTCTTACCGTTGGAAAAGACGGACCAAAACATCTGGAGATGACCCTGACAAGAGCGAAATTCCAGGAACTGACCAGTGATTTAATTGAGCAGACCCAGGGACCGGTGAGTCAGGCTTTGTCGGATGCCGGAATCAGCGCTTCCCAGCTGCATATGGTTTTACTGGTAGGAGGATCTACCAGAATGCCTGCGGTCAGTGAGAAAGTCCGTCAAATGACCGGGAAAGAACCAAGCAAAACGATGAATCCGGATGAATGTGTGGCGCTTGGAGCGGCAATTCAGGGAGGAAAAATTGCAGGAGATGCCGGACTCAATGAGATCCTGCTGATGGATGTTACGCCGTTGTCTTTGTCCATTGAGACCGCAGGGGGAATGGCTACCAGGCTCATCGAGCGCAATTCTACAATTCCAACCAGATATAGCCAAATCTTTACGACAGCTGCCAATTTCCAGACAACCGTGGAGATCAAGGTTCTTCAGGGAGAACGGGCGATGGCAAGAGATAATCAGGTCTTGGGAACCTTTCGTTTGAAGGGAATTAAGCGTGCAATGCGCGGAGTTCCGCAAATTGAGGTAACCTTTGATATTGATGTCAACGGAATTTTAAATGTATCTGCAAAAGATTTGGGAACAGGGAAAGAACAGTCCATTACGATCACTGCCAGTTCCAATTTATCAGATCAGGAGATCGAGAGAGCCGTGGAGGATGCAAAGGCATATGAATCTCAGGATCAGGAAAAGAAAGACGCTATGGAACAATATCATCAAGCAGAAGCTTTGCTGTATCAGGGAGAGCAGTATCTGTCTCAAAAGAAAAAGGAATTGAGCAGAGAACAAAAATCAGATATAAAATCTGCGATTCGTGATTTGAGAAGAGCCATGAAAGTAAAGCCTCAGAATATTACGGAAGAAGACGGCAGAAAAATAAAAGAAGCCTCTGATTTCCTGCAAAGTAAAATTGTGTAAACCTTATTTGAAACAGCATAATCAGAAAAAAGAATGGGAAGATTATTAGTGATAATTCTTCTCATTTTTTTGTGTAGACAAAATCAATTACATGGCGTATGATACAAATAGTTAGTTAAAACTAACCGTAAGGAGGAAGCAAATGAGATATCAAACAGAGTTAAGTCAGGTAAAGTGGAGCAAATGTATGCAGATGCAGCTGGCAATGCATTGCGCCCCTGTTTTGGCAGATGTAAAGCCATCCAACGCAGTGACTCTTGATTTTACAGATTCAAAAGAATTAGTGCAGTCTCTGAAAGGGACAGAGATCCGATGTGCCCTCATCCATTCCGAAGAAGGAAAATGCTTTTGGCTTCTTTACCGGGAACAGCAAATGCTGGCATATCTGATGGGAATCAAAAATCGAAAATTTTTAGAAAACTGCGGCTATTCATCCTTTCAGATTCAAAATATCCTTTATACACTCAGAAAACGATATAAACTTTACAAAAACGAACAGGGAGAGTTTCCTCATGAGCTTGGCTTAATTCTTGGATATCCATTGTGTGATGTCACTGGTTTTATTAAAAACCATGGGAAAAATTGTTTATATTCAGGATATTGGAAAATTTATGGAAATTTAGAAGAAACCAAAAAGCTGTTTGATATCTACGATTTAATTCGATACCAAATGGTGAAGCAGGTGGAATACGGGAAATCCATTGGGCAGATGGTGGAATCTTATCAAAACTATCAGGTTCCAAAATATGCCTAAAAAATAAAAAAGAAACGTTCAAAGGAGGATAAGAAATGAACGAAATTATGGTAGTTTACTGGACAGGAACAGGAAATACGCAGGTTATGGCAGACTATGTCGCAGAGGGAATTCGAGAAGGCGGGAAAGAAGCAAAAGTTGTTTCCGTAGATGAGATTCAGGCGTCTGATCTGAAAGATGCTGCCGCATTTGCTTTAGGCTGCCCTTCTATGGGAGTGGAGCAGCTGGAGGAATCCGTGATGGAACCATTCGTGGAAGAAGTAACAGGGTTTGCCGCGGGAAAAACCATTGGATTATTTGGGTCTTACGGCTGGGGAGACGGTGAGTGGATGAGAAACTGGGTCGATCAGATGCAGGAAGCCGGAGCTGTTGTGGCTGGCGGAGAGGATGCCATTTGTCAGGAAGCACCGGATGAGGAAGCGCAGGATCAATTAAAAGCTCTGGGGAAAGAGCTTGCAGCTGTCTAGTGGGAAATAAAAAGGGGTGCCGGGCATAGAAAACATGTCCGGCAAAACTTATTTGAAAGAAGGAGGGTCATAATGAGTGTTGTAATTATCGGAGGTCATGACCGTATGGTCTGTCGTTATCGGGAAATTTGTAAGAAACATCGATGTAAAGCCAAAATATTTACTCAAATGCCGTCATCGTTAAATAAAAAAATAGGAAACCCGGATTTGGTTGTTCTCTTTACCAATACGGTATCCCATAAAATGGTAAAATGTGCCGTCAGCGAGGCAGAAAATAAGAACATCGAGGTGGTCAGAAGTCATTCCAGCAGTCAGGCTGCGCTGACAGAAATTTTAGAGGAACGCTGTCAAAAGAGCAGATCAGAAATTCTAACAGTATAATATGAAGTTGGGAAAAATATATAAAAATTTGGAAAAACGCTTGACAAAATGAAATGGTTAGCGCATACTAACGATTGAGAAAGACAGAAGCACAAGCAGAAAAGAGGAAGCAAAATGCCGTTGATTATGGTTGGAATTGGAGAAACATGTATCATTCAGAGAGTCGGTGGAAATGAGGAAACCAGACGATTTCTTGAGAATCTCGGGTTTATTGCGGGAGCATCTGTGACCGTTTTGTCGGCAATCGGAGGAAATTTAATCGTAAATGTCAAAGATGCAAGAGTTGCAATCAATAAAGATATGGCAAAGCATATTATGGTTTCGTGTGACTGTGAGATCAGATGAGAAGGAAAGGAGATACCGTCATGACATTAGGAGAGGCAGTTGTTGGAACAACGGTTATAGTATCAAAGATTGATGGAGATGGCGCTTACAAACGTCGAATTATGGATATGGGGATTACAAAGGGAAGCGAGCTCTATATTCGGAAAGTGGCACCGCTGGGGGATCCTGTGGAAATTACAGTGCGGGGATATGAGCTTTCTGTGAGAAAGAACGATGCGCAGTGTGTCGAAGTAAGAGAAATTTAATGTACATAGGTTAGTAGTAACTAATATGTGGAGATCCGTAGGATCTAACAAATGTTGTTGGAATTGGGCAGAAGCCAAGGGAGGTAAAAAGAAATGGCTATTAATATTGCGCTTGCAGGTAACCCGAACTGTGGAAAAACAACCATGTTCAATGCCTTGACAGGAGCCAATCAGTATGTGGGAAACTGGCCGGGTGTTACCGTAGAGAAAAAAGAAGGTAAATTAAAAGGAAAGAGAAAGGGAGAGGATATTACAATTACGGATCTTCCTGGAATTTATTCTCTTTCCCCGTATACATTGGAGGAAGTGGTTAGTCGTGACTTCCTGCTAAATGAACACCCGGATGTGATTATAGATCTGGTGGATGCGACAAACATTGAACGAAATTTATATTTGACTACACAGTTAATTGAGACCGGAGTTCCGGTTGTTATTGCGCTGAATATGGCAGATTTGCTGGAGAAGCGAGGGATTAAAATTGATGTAGAACGCCTGTCTATGCTTCTTGACTGTCCGATTGTAGAGACTTCTGCATTAAAGCAGAGCGGCTTGGAAGAGGTTGTGGACGAGGCAGTTCGTGTGGCAAAGAAGAAGACCGTTGATCTTCCAAAAGAAATTTTTTCAAAGGATCTGGAAGCTGCCATTGCAGAAGTAAAAAAGGTGGTGCCGGCAGATGTAACCGAGGATAAAAAAAGATGGTATGCAGTAAAATTCCTTGAAAATGACAGCAAGGTTTTTGAAAGTACAGCGTTGGCTGCCAGCGCAGCTTCGATCGTAGAAGAAAACCGCAAAAAGTTGGAAGCGGCAAAAGATGACGATATGGAAAGCGTGATCACAGACGAACGGTATCAGTTTATTCAAAAAATTGTAGGAACTACGGTAAAAAAAGGCGGAGAAAAGCTGACGGTATCGGATAAAATTGACCGAATCGTCACAAACCGTATTCTCGGTATTCCGATTTTTATTGCAGTAATGTTTGTTGTCTATTATGTATCTGTAACAACTGTGGGTACCTTTGTTACAGACTGGACCAATGATGTATTTGTGGTGGCAGTTCAGAATGCCGCAGGAGGCTTCTTGGGAAGCATCGGTGCGGGAGATCTTGTGAATGGTCTTGTGGTTGACGGTATTATTGGCGGCCTTGGAGCGGTTCTGGGATTTGTGCCTCAGATGGCAATTTTATTCCTGTTCTTATCTGTTTTAGAAGACTGCGGCTATATGGTACGTATTGCATTCGTTATGGACCGTGTATTCCGTCATTTTGGATTATCAGGAAAATCATTTATTCCGCTGTTAATTTCTTCTGGATGCGGAATTCCGGGAATTATGGCATCGAAAACCATTGAGCAGGACAATGACAGAAGACTGACGATTATGACGGCAACCTTCATCCCGTGCGGTGCTAAGCTTCCGGTCATTGCCATGATGGGCGGAGTGATGACCAGCTATGCAACGGGCAGTTATGAAGCGGGAGGCTTTATGGCGCCGCTGATGTATTTTATCGGTATCGCGGCAGTTCTGGTTTCGGCAATTATTTTGAAAAAGACAAAACCATTTTCCGGAAAACCGGCGCCTTTTGTAATGGAACTTCCTCAATATCATATTCCGTCTGCGAAAACGGTGCTGCTTCACGTTTGGGACAGATTAAAAGGATTTATTATCAAAGCAGGAACAATTCTCTTCCTTGCATGTGTGGTTATGTGGTTCTTAGGCGGATTCGGTTTTGTGGGTGGAAGCTTTGGAATGGTAGAAGACAGTGCGGATAGCCTTTTGGCAGTGATTGGAGCAATTGCACCGATTTTCGCACCGCTTGGCTTCGGAGAATGGCAGGCAGTTGCATCTTCTTTATCTGGCTTTACAGCAAAGGAAGCAATTGTAACAACGATGGGCGTCATTGCAAATGTAGCAGGGGATGCGTCAGAAGATCCGGTGACTGTGGCGCAGGCTGTGCAGACATGGTTCCCGACTTCTGTTGCAGCATTTTCCTTCCTGTTATTTAATCTTCTGGATTCTCCTTGTCTGGCAGCGATTGCAACGATGGCGCAGCAGATGCAGTCCAGAAAATGGTTCTGGTTTGCGATTTTATTCCAGAATGTATTTGCCTATGCAGTAACCTTGATTGTATATCAGATCGGATCTTTTGCGATGGGAGGAGCTTTTACAGCAGGAACAGCAGCAGGAATTGTACTTTTACTGATTCTCCTGTTTTTACTGTTCAGACCAGACCCATATAAAAATCAAAAGGTTTATTCTAAGAGATCTGTGCAGGTATAGAAAAAATAACAGATTGAGTGGGAGCCGGATATGGATCCGGCTTCTTCGTCTTGGGTATTAGAAAAAGGGGGAAAAAGATGAATCCGATGAGCGTGATTATTTTAATTCTTATTTTCGGGTATTGTATATGGATACTTTATCAACAGAGGAAAAAGAAAAAACAAGGGGGAGACTGCGGAGGAAATTGTGCCGGGTGTGCAGGCTGCGGCAGCCGATTTGACGGATCAGATTCCCCGGAAAAGTACAGGAGGTGAGGAAGAATGGGAGACTCCACAACTTCCATGTTCTATCTTTTTGCGATCGTTCTTGTCCTATACTTTGTAGGTGTTGGTATTTACCAGCTTTTCCAGATGGTGAAGAAATGGCGGAAGAAACAAAGATAAGAAAGAGGTGTTGAACCATGACAGATGCAGTCATTCTTTTGGCAGTTGTCGTATTACTTGCGTTTGCATTGAAAAATTCTCTGAAACATTTTCGGGGAGAGGGGGCGTGCTGCGGAGGAGGAGGGAAATCTTACAGAGGGGAAAAAAGACAGAAAACACTGGACGGTCCGGTAATGGGCACAAAAGTGTTAAAACTTGAGGGGATGACTTGCGAGCGCTGTGCAGAAAAGGTAGCCAATGCAGTCAATGGCATAGAAGGGGCTTCGGCAAAGGTTTTTTTCAAAGAAAATAAAGCAGTTGTGTCCTATGACCGGCCGTTAAGTGAGATAGATCTGCAAAAAGCGGTAGAAGATGCCGGATATCATGTTCGGTCGGTTCAATAGAGGTTTGAGTTTGCCATTTTATGAAAAAACACTTACAGAGAGAAAAAGAAGGACTCTGTAAGTGTTTTTTTCAGTATAGAGAATTTCAACATAGCTTGTCCGCTTTCATCCTATGTTATCGTGGAAATATCCTTGTGCTTCAGCGCCTTAAGGTGTTCCTGAGAACTTAAATGTTCTTTGATTGCATGGAAACTTTCCGGACTGATGACATGTTCGATTCGGCAGGCATCTTCGGTTGCAATCTCTTCCGGTACTCCCAGGGTTATGAGCATACTGGATAAGACTGTGTGTCGTTCATAGATGGTTTCGGCAATCTGTCTCCCGGAGTCGGTTAAGCTAAGGAAACCATCAGAATCAACGGTTACATACTCTGCATTGCGAAGATTCTTCATGGCAACGCTCACACTTGGTTTGGAAAAATTTAAGTGATGTGCAATATCAATGGAACGAACATTTCCTTTTTGTTCCTTTAAAACCAAGATAGCCTCCAGATAATTTTCAGCGGATTCTTGTATTTTCAAAAAGTATGCCTCCTTAATATATTTATTTCATAAGTGTATAGCTTATTCTATCATAGATAGACATTGAATTCAACGCATAGAAACTTATAAAACTTTTCAAAAAATTGGATTGACAATGCGGTTAGATTGTGCTAACCTATATATGAGATTAGATGAGACTAACTCATAAGCGATCTTTATATAGTATAATCATTTATGGAGCAGAAACCTACGGATAAAGTGTTATGCCATAGACTTTATCCATAGGTTATGCCGTAAAAAGTGAGGCGGTAGCAGAATGTGTCAGAAAGAGGTAGAAAAAGTTTTACAGCAGAGTGGGAAGCGGATGACAGAGCAGAGAAGGATCTTATTGAATGTGATTCTTAACGGACAATGGGAGAGTTGCAAAGAGATTTACTATGAAGTTCGCAAACAGGACCCTTCGATTGGCATTGCTACGGTGTATCGCATGATGGCAACCTTAGAAGAGATCGGTGTCCTGGAGAGGAGAAGTGTCTATTGCATTAAAGACCAAATGAAACAGTAATTATTTTATAAATAAATCATACGCAAGACGAACACTTTCATGTATAGTGAAGGTGTTCGTTTTGGGTACATACAATTTTAAGAAAGTATTTGGTTTCTTTTTAGGAAATCAGATACTTTTTCTGTTATGATATAAGAAAGTTCCTGCTCCGATCGAATCAAAGGCGTGGGGACTGCGTCTGTTTTGCAATGGTTAAGAAAAGAGGGAGTGCAGTGAAAAGATGTATGTGGTACTTGCTTTTGGCAGGTTTTGGAGTGGTTTTTTTGTACAGTGCATTAAGATTATTGGGTTCCTCCGTTTCCTATCAGGAGGCAGAAGCTTCGTATCAGAAACTTAGGGAGAAGGCAGAAAGGAAATTACAAAATGGGAAAAGAAAAATTGATTTTAAAAAATTAAAAAAAATAAATCCAGATGTGATTGGATGGATCTATGTTCCCGGCACAGAGATAGATTACCCGATTGTTCAGGGAAAGGATAATAAAAAATATTTGCATGAGACGGTTGATGGAAAGAAAAATCCTTCAGGGGCAATATTCATGGATTACAAGGGCAAAAAGGATTTCTCAGCAGATAACAACGTGATTTACGGACATCATATGAAAAACGGAACGATGTTTGCTGATTTATTAAAATTTCGTGAGAAAGCTTTTGTGAAAAAACATTCTGTTATTTTTCTTACTACACCGGATGATACGAAAAAACTAAGAGTGATCAGCGCTTATGCAAAGGAGGCCAATACCAAGATTCCAATTTTGTTTTCAGCAGAAAAAGAACGGAAGGCATATTTAAAATTTCTTTGGAAAGAAAGCGAGACAGTGGATGAGAGGAACGAGAAAGAGCGGATACAGAGAATCTATACGTTTGTAACATGCAGTTATGAGAAAGAGGACTACCGCACTTTTGTGCATGCCGTCGAAGAGTAATCGTAGGTGAGGTTTTTCATGAAATTGACGAAACGAAACAAAAGAGAATTAAAAGGAATTGCAGCTTTTTTAATGATAGTAGCCGTAGTTTTTTTATGGATTGTTCAGACCATAGGATTTCCGATACAGACAAGGATACAGCAAGGAAGGATCAAAGTGATTGATGTATCGGCGTATAACGGAACGATTCAGTGGAGAAAGGTGAAGGATCAGGAAATCAATCACGCAATGCTGAAAATTGGTTCTGGAATGAATAAAAACAGGAAAGGCAGTATGGATGAAAAGTTTGCCGTCAATTACCGAAATGCCGGCTACGCGGCAATTCGGCGAGGGGTTTATTATTATTCCTATGCACTTACCGTGGAGGATGCAAAAAAGGAGGCGAAGCATTGTCTGTCGCTGCTTCGCAAACAGGGGATTGAGCCATCGGATTTAGATCTTCCGGTGGCATTTGACATCGAAGAGAAAAAGGTTTTTGATACGGGAAGAGAGAATACCACAGCGATTACAAAAACTTTTTGTGAGGAAATAAAAAAAGCAGGCTTTGAGCCGATGATATATTCCAGCGCATCTGCCTTGAAAAATTATTTTTCATATTCTATAATAAGGCAATATAAACTGTGGGTTGCACATTACACAAAGACAGAGGGACCGGATATTCCGTTTCCTTATCAAATGTGGCAGTACAGCAGCTCTGAATCTGTTCCGGGGGCAAATACCGGAAGCGGACGATGCGATGTAAATTATTATTTGGTAGAGAGCAAAACAGCGAAAGAGAGGTCAACAAAATGAGAGAGATAAAGACAGCGGCTTTGATTGGACTGGGTGCCATCGGGGGATATGTGGCGCCAAAGCTGGAACAGGCTATGGGGCATGAGGCATTTACGGTGATTGCGGGAGGAGAGCGGCGCAAGCGGTTAGAAAAGCAAGGATGTTGTATTAATGATCGAGTTTGGCGCTTTCGGATAACAGATCCTATGGAAGCGAAAGCGCCGGCAGATTTGTGCATTTTTTCCGTAAAATATCAGGGGCTTTCTCAGGCAATGGAAGATATGTCAGGGTGCATTGACGAGAATACGATTTTGATTTCGCTGCTGAATGGGGTGGAAAGCGAAGAAATTTTAAGAAAACGGTTCCCCAAAAATCATATTCTCTATTCGGTGATTCGGATTCCTTCCATCAATGATCATGGAAAAATCACATATCCTTCAGGATGGGGAGAAATTTCTTTCGGAGATGCAAAAAATGAGGAATTGTCGGAGGATGTCTGTGCAGTCAGGGATTTATTTGAAAAAAGCGGAATCGGATACCAAATTCCAAAGGATATGCTGCGCAATATGTGGCATAAATTTATGACCAATGTCAGTGAAAATCAGACGTCTGCAATTTTAAAGGCTCCCTATGGATTGTTTCAGGTGAGCCCGGACGCCAATCATCTGAGAGAGTGTGCTGCAAGGGAAGTGATATCCATTGCAAAGGCAAAGGGAATTCATCTGACGGAAGAAGATTTGACAGAGCAGAGAAAGAAAATTGAAACGTATCCATTTTATGGAAAGACTTCAACGACACAAGATATCATTCACGGAAGAACCACAGAAGTAGATATGTTTGCAGGAACCATTCTTCGCATGGGAAGGGAGCTGGGAATCCCAACTCCTTACAACCAGATGCTGTATGATTGTCTGAAAGCTTTGGAAGCATGGAATCATCATGAAAAAGCATAGGGATGATGAGTCTATGCAAGAATCCGGTTGGCAAGCTCCATGATAAGGGCGATGAGAAAACAGATTCCAAGAGCAGCAAAGAATGAAAGATTTGCTGCTTTTTCTTTTGGCCAGGTTTTACGGATATCTTTGGAAAACCATGTTTTCATATAACCAAGTCTTCCATTGAGCTTGGCAATGAATATCAGCAGTGCCAGACTGGATACCAGACTGACTGCGGCAATTGGAAAAGATACGGCGAGAGCTGTCAGATCAGCGCCTGAGGAGGTTTCCGACAGTTTTGCAAGCTGATTTGTATGAGAGAGCAGACTGGCAAAAATCAGAGAGACTGCATTAAAGGACATGTGGGCTGTGATGGAGGAAAAAATGGAGTCCGTTGCCTCGATCAACAGTCCGAAAATCATACCTAAAAAGAAAGCATAAGTAAACTGCTGAAAGTTCATATGAGCGATTCCAAAAAAGAGAGCAGTCAGCAAATTTCCCTTGATGGGATTTGCTTTGCGGATTCTGGAATACAGGACTCCTCGAAAAATACATTCTTCTGCAATTCCCGGAAGAAACGCTGTAGTAAACAGAGAAAGCGCCAAATTTGTTTGTGCCATTCGGGTAATGGAATTGGATGTCATATCCTCAAAAAAAAGATCTCCCAGCTGTGTAATAAATCCTGCGGCTGGCCGAATGGTGAAAGACAGCAGAAGAATGAGGAAAAAGGAGCCGATTTGAAGCGGACGGATTCTTAAAGTCTGCTTTAAAGGTTCCCCGCAGATGCGAAGATATAAAAAAACAAAAAGAAGAAGAATTCCATAAAACAAAGAGGTAAAAATCTCACTGTCAGAAATAAAGATTCCAAGTCCCATGGAAAGACAGAAATATAACAATACATAAAACAAACTGAAAAAACCAGCGGAACGAATATAATTCATCTGTGAATCACTCCTTTATTTTTTTAAAATTCCCGTGTTCGTAATTTCAATCAGGTTGTCTTTGAGGAGACGTCCTACGGCGCGTTTAAAAGCATTTTTACTTAATCCCAGCTCTCGCTCAATGGTTTCTGGCTTGGCTTTATCGTTAAACGGAAGACATCCGTCGTAGCTTTCGATGGTATCCATAACAAGCTTTGCATCGTGATCAATTTGAAGATACGCTTTATCCTGAGGGCTTAAAGTAAGTTTTCCGTCTTCTGTAATTGCGGTTACGCGCAGACGAAGATGTTCTCCGATGGAATATTTATTGTGAAGCTCTCTTTTTGGAATTCTGCCGAGAAACTGATCTTCCACTGCCACAAACGCTCCGTGATCAGGATTCAGATTGTAAATGGTTCCATAGACCCAGTCATTGACGTTCAAAGAGTGATCTGTAGAGAGAAGTTTTCCAATTTTCATCGTTGCGCAGAGCCGCTCACTTTTGTCGATATATAGAGAGACCAAATATTCCTTGTTGGGACGAATATGTCCCAGTTGTTCTTTAAACGGAAGGAAGAGATCTTTTTCCAGCCCCCAATCTAAAAAAGCACCGATTTTACTGATTTCTTTCACGCGCAGAGAGCGAATGGCGCCGAGTGTAATTTTGGGAACATGCACTGTGGCAATCATTCGGTCTTCAGAGTCTTTATAGACAAAGCAGGAGATGGAGTCTCCAAGCCTGGCATGTTCCGGAACCTGCTTTCTTGGAAGCAGAATACTTCCGTCGGTACATTCTTTGCGGTCGTTTAAATAGACTCCGAAATCCCGTTCCTTTACAATATATAAGTTTTGAAATTTTCCTAATTGAATCATAAACTATCCTCTTTCTATGTGAATTTATGGTCATTGTATGCAGCCTTTTGGACATTATAACATAGTTTCTATGAAATAAGGAAGAAAAAGGCAGAGAAATAGCATAAAATCGAGGTTTTATCATATTTTACTTGACTAACATCGGCAAAGACTATAAAATGATTTTATGCGAGTTCAAGAACATAGAACCTTATGTTTGAGTTGAGATTAGGAGGAGAATTTAATGAACAAGACAGAATTAGTTGCAGCAATTGCAAAGAAAACAGAATTGTCTAAAAAAGATGCTGAAAAAGCATTAAAAGCCTTTACAGATGTAGTTGCCGAAGAACTGAAAAAAGGTGAAAAAATTCAGTTAGTTGGATTTGGAACTTTTGAAGTTTCTCAGAGAGCTGCAAGAGAAGGAAGAAACCCTCGCAGTGGTGAAGTGATGAAGATTGCTGCTTCTAAAGCGCCAAAATTTAAAGCGGGAAAAGCTTTAAAAGATATTGTAAACGAGTAAGAATGTTCATTTAATATTTGCTGTTGCTGCCGGTTTTTTCAACCGGCAGTTCTTTTTATGATATAGCAAAGTAAAAACTTTTCTATTTGAGGCGGATTCGTTCGCTTTATGTTTTATGGAAAGCAGGAGGAAATGATGAGATTAGATAAATATTTAAAGGTGTCAAGACTGATCAAACGGAGAACCGTTGCCAATGAAGCCTGCAGTGCGGGGAGAGTATTGGTAAACGGCAAAGCTGCCAAGGCCGGAACAAACGTAAAACCCGGAGACAGAATTGAGATTCAGTTTGGAAACCGACAAACGGCTGTGGAAGTAGTTTCGGTGGCAGAGACGGTAAAGAAGGAGCAGGCACAGGAATTGTATCGTATTTTATAGGCATGTTTTAGATGTTTCGATCATAAGATGTATAAAACATTTTAGGAGGGAAAAGCGTCATGATAGAAGACAGACAACCTATAAAGAGCCATAAACTTAATTTGTTAAACCGGTCTTTAGGCGTAATTACCGGGGTGAAGGATGTAGTATCTTTTGACTTAAATGAGATTATTCTTGATACGGAACAGGGTCTTTTGATGATCAAAGGGATGAATCTGCATGTAAAACGCCTGCTGGTGGAGAAAGGCGAGGTTGAAATTGACGGGAAGGTTGATAGTTTTTTGTATTCTGATGTGGATGAAACCAGAGGGAAAAAAGAAGGGCTGTTAGGAAGGCTTTTGAAATAATGCAGGAAACCGTAACCAGACCGCTGTTATTTTTCATTGCCTCGATTCTTTTTGGAGGAGGCTTGTTCATAATTTATGATATCATTCGGGGATTCCGAAGAGTGTTTTTACATACATCTTTCTGGGTTGCCGCAGAAGATATTCTGTTTTGGATTTTTGTCGGACTCTCCAGCTTTCGATTTTTGTTTTGGTATAATCAAGGGGAGCTTCGAGGTTTTTTCTTTTTAGGTCTCTTGCTCGGTGTGGTTTTGTATTATTGTCTGGGAAGTTCTCTGATTCTCAAAGAAGCGACAAAAATTTTTAGAATGATCCGGCATCTTTTCCGGCTTCTGTTCGATTGGATGAGAAAACCCGCAGTTCGTGTTAGGACAAATCTCAGATGGCAATTGAAAAAAGAGAAAAAAAACGTTAAAATGGCACTAAAGAAAGGAAACAAAAGAGGTGATGCAGATGGCATTGGGAAAAAAAATCAAGGACATGGATCATAGAACCAGGATGATTGCGTTTTTTGTAATTGTTTTTGTCATTGTGATGTTGTTTGCTTATATGGGTCTTTATCAAAAATCAAAAAAGATTGAAAAAGAACAAAAGCAGATCGAAACACAGATCAAAAAGGAAAAAGAAAGAAAAAAAGAGTTAAAAGAGAAAAAAGAATATATAAAAACCAAAGAATTTATTGAAAAGATGGCAACTGAAAAATTCGGACTTCTCTATCCGGGAGAGTATCTTTTAAAAGGTGATGAATAAAAAAGCACACGGCTTCAAAAAAATGAAGTCGTGTGCTTTTTTCTTTTCCGCCTAAAGCGGAAAAAAGTGAACTATATTTGCCACAGGCAATTGCATATAATTTAGTACAGAAGGAGAAACATAATGGCAATATCAAATAAGCGATGTATCCAGATCTTGAATTTGCTGTTAAAGTACGAACGAATGACAGGAGATCAACTGGCGGTATCCATTGGTGTCTCATCAAGAACCATACGAAATGATATGAAGGATTTAAATGCTGTTTTAGAAAATCAGGGAGCCTGTGTGGTTTCAGAGATTGGACAGGGATATTATTTAAAGATTACCAATCGTGAAAACTTTTTAGCATTTCAGGATCAGATGGAACAGGAAAAGAGAGAAAAGAATTTTCAAAATATCATTCCCTCAGAACCGGAAGACCGGATTCGATACATTATCTCTAAGCTGCTGCTGTCCTCCCTAAACGGCAGAATGGAGAAATTGGATTTTTTTGATCTGGAAGAAGAATTGTTTATCAGTACTTCCACCTTAAAAAAAGATTTCAGAAGTATTGATAAAATCCTGAAAAAATATGATTTAAGGATCAGTATTACAAAAAAAATGGGAGTGAAAATTGTAGGGGACGAGGCAAAAATACGATATTGTATCTCGGAATATATTTTTAACAGCAAGGGCTATTTTGGGATGGAAGAAAATCAGTTCTATCAGAGAATCTTTACACAGCGAGAGATTGAAAGACTGCGGTCGATTTTGCTGGATGTCCTTTCGGAATATAATTTGAGGCTGACGGATCTTGCATTTAAGAATGTGCTAATTCACAGTCTGATTATGCTAAAGCGGTTTGCCAGACAGAAAAGGGTTACATACAAAAAAAGTGATATTAAATCATTTAAGGCGAAAAAAGAATTTCGGTGTGCCAAAGACATTATTGACCAGATAAGGAAAGAGTTTGGCACAGATTTGGGAGATGAAGTTTACTATCTAACGCAGCATTTAGTTTCCAGTCAGAGGTTTTTAATTGATGACCCGGAAGATGACTATGAATATAAAGAAGAAATTGAAAAAATTTTAGATTCTATTAAAACAGAAACAGAAATTGATTTGTCTGATGACAAGCAGTTAATCAATGGACTTGCCATGCATTTAAGTGCGGCGGTACAAAGAATGCGGTTTGATATGAACATTCGGAATGAGTTTTTGGATTCTGTAAAAAATATGTATCCACTGGCATTTGAGCTTGCAGTCTTGGCAGGAGAAGTTATTGAAGAAAAATTTCAGTTTAAGACTACAGAGAATGAAATTGGATTTCTCGCAATGCATTTTGGAGCAGCTCTTGAACGCAAAGGTCTGAATCGAAAGTTGGAGAGAAAAAAGGCCGTGATTGTCTGTATTGCAGGGGTTGCCACGGCAATGCTTTTAAAAGAAAAAATTGAGCAGAATTTCGGACATCAGATTGAGGTTGTGAAGACGTGTCCTCAGCGGGAAGTTACCAAAGAATTAATTGAGCAGGTAGATCTGGTTCTGACAACCGTAGAGCTTCCCGATTTTCAGTCTGAGAAAATCAAGAAAATTAATTTATTTCTGGAAGAATCAGATATTCGTACGATCAAGCATGCTTTGCGAGATTCAAATCGGGAAGAATCCATTGATTACCGGGGAATTTTCAGAGAAGATCTGTTTTTTTCCAATAGTGATTTTAAAGAAAAATCGCAGATTCTTGCTTATATGACAGAAAAAATGATGCAAAAGGATTTTATGAGCAAAGACGCGGCACAATCTGTTGTGAAGAGGGAAGAGATGGCGACGACTGAGCTTGGAAATCTGGTAGCGATTCCTCATGCGATGTCCAATGACAGCGGAGGCGCCGTGGTATCGGTCATGGTTCTGAAAAAGCCCATCGTTTGGGAAAATGAAAAAGTTCAGGTGATACTTTTGTTAAATATCCCGAAAAGCCAGTACAGTATTTGGGAGATTGTATTTAAACGTCTTTACCGCTATCTGATCGAAGATCAGGGGGTCAGCCGCTTGATTAAAGAACAAGGTTATGAAGAATTTATAGAGCAATTACAAAACAGGGAGGAATAATCATGGAAAAATTGGTACTGAATCGAGAGAATGTAAAGCTAAAGGTTGATGCCTCGGATTGGCAGGAGGCAATTCGCATCGGAGCAGGAATACTGGTAGATCAGGGATGTGCAAAACCCTCTTATGTGGAAGGGATTATTTCTGCCGTGAAAAAGCTGGGCCCGTACATTATCATTTCCGAGGGACTGGCGATGCCCCATACAAGACCGGAAGAGGGAGCCCTGGGAATCGGATGCAGCTTAATTACCTTAAAGGAACCGGTACTTTTTGAAGGGGATAACAGTCCGGTCAAAGTTATGATTTGTTTTTCCGCGGTGGATAGTGAGAGCCACATGGATATTCTTAAGATGATCGTTGAGTTTGTAGAACGCGGACTCATTGATGATATTGCGAAAGCAGCGACCTACGAGGAATTACTTGAAGTCATTGGAACCAATTAGTTTTTTAAGAAAGGAGGACATTATGTTGCAAATTTTAACTGTATGCGGAGCCGGACTTGGGAGCAGTTTTGCCTGCCAGATGAGTGTGGACGCCGTATTAAAAGAGCTGGGGGTGGAAGCAAAATTAGACCACACCGACATTTCCAGTGTGGGAGGTGCAAAAGCAGATATTATTCTTTCTGGAAAGAATTTTGAAAAGCAATTTGAGCGCTATACGCTGGATTGTCCAACGGTTTTTCTTGATCGTCTGGTAGATAAAAATGAGATTAAAGAAAAACTAACTCCGGTTTTAAAAAAACTGGGCGCACTATAAGAAAAAGAGAGTGAGGAGAGAAAATGGAAATATTAAATTTTATTATTAAGAATATTTTGACGCAGGCATCTGTTGTCATCGGTTTGATTGCTCTTTTAGGATTGGCATTACAGAAAAAGCCGATTGGTGCAATTGTATCCGGAACAATGAAAACAATTCTTGGATTTCTGGTATTATCTGCCGGATCCAGTGTAATCCAAGGGTCCCTTGCGATTTTCGGAGATTTGTTTAACAAAGCCTTCGGATTAAAAGGTCTGGTTGCATCCATTGAGGGAATTAACGGACAGGCAATGACAGATCTAGGACTGGGTTCAGAGATTGCAATTACCCTGGCAGGTATCTTTATTGTCAATATTATTTTGGCAAGACTGACACCGTTTAAGTACATTTTCTTAACTGGTCAGGCACTGCTATGGGAATCTACACTTTGTGTTGTATTTGCTTATTTCTGTGGATTAAGAGGGATTCCTTTGATCTTAATCGGTTCCATTGTCGGTGGTGCTTTTGCAACTTTAATGCCGGCGTTTGCACAGCCGGTTATGCGTCAGATTACGGGAAGCGATGACATCGCACTGGGACATTTCTGTACCTTTGGATACATGTTTACTGCTTTAATTTCAAAACTGACAGGAGACAAATCAAAATCTACAGAAGATGTTGCTCTTCCAAAGAGTCTTGAATTCTTACAGGATACATATTTATCTGTCATGGTAGTTATGGTTCCGTTTTACTTGATCGTGGCGATTTTTGCCGGACCGGCTGCCTGTGCAGAATATGCGGGAGATACCAACTACATTATCTTTATGTTCCTTCAGGCTTTACAGTTTGTAACAGGGTTGTATGTGTTAATGTCCGGTGTACGCCTTCTGTTGGCTGAGTTAGTACCTGCATTCCAGGGAATTTCCATGAAATTGGTACCAAACTCCAAACCGGCGCTGGATTGTCCGGTGTTATTTCCTTACGCACCAAATGCAGTAATTCTTGGATTTATCTTTACAACCGTTGGTTCTATCATTGGGATGTTCTTAACTCCGATGCTGGGGCTTCCGATGATTCTTCCTGGAGTTATGAGTAACTTCTTTGCAGGAGGTACCGCAGGAATTTTTGCAAATCAGGTAGGCGGACGAAGAGGAACCATCATTGGCTGTATCGCGCATGGTATTTTTATTATGATTTTACCGGCAATGCTTTCCCCAATGCTTGGAGAAATCGGATTCCAGAATATGACATGTACTGATGTGGATACAGTTGTTACGGGATTCTTCTTTATGATTATTAAATCAATTACAGGAATCTTTTAAAAAAACGGTAACGATGACAGGAGGAAAAATTTATGTTGTTCTTTAAGAAAAAAGAAAAGAAACAAAAAGAGCAGGCACCGGCTGTCAACAAAGAGGAACTGCTTTTGGCAGCGTCTCAGAAAGAAAAAGAGCTGGATGGGAAAGCAGGAGACCAACGTATTTTGCTCTTAAATGAAATCGGTTCTCTTTATACACAGGCAGAAGAAACAGATTTGGCAATTCAATATTACGAAGAAAGTCTTGAGATTTGCAAGCAGCACGGGAAAGCAACGACGGATCTGATGAAGCTGTACAATAAAAAGCGTCAGGAAGCAGCTGAGGCAAAAGACGATGAAAAAGTCAAAGAATACATGGATAAGGTTCAGGAGCTGATGCAAATGTCAAAGGATATGATTCGAGGAAACGCATAGACACCTCTTCCTGTGTTGTGGACATGATAGTAAAAGAAAGGAAAAGAAAATGTACAAAAATCTGATAGAATTATTTAAAGAAAATGAAGGGAAGGGAGCTGTTGGAGCATTTAATCTGCACTGTTTTGAGATGCTTCCGGCAATGATTCAGGCAGCTGAAGAATTAAATGTTCCGGTCATTATACAGACATCTTTGGGAACAGCGGAATATATTGGATTTGAGCCATTGATTGCGGCAGTGAAAGCGCTGGCAGAGAAATCTTCCATCAGCGTTGCGCTTCATATGGACCACTGCAAGGACATTGATGCTCTGAAAAAAGCGATTGATCTTGGATATTCTTCCGTAATGTATGATGGATCTTCTCTTCCGATTGAGGAAAATATCAGAAATACCAAGGAAGTTGTTGCCTATGCACATGCAAACGGAGTGTCTGTGGAAGGAGAGATCGGATCCATCGGAGGAGCGGAAGAGGGTGTTGTTGTAACCAAAGACGAGGCAATGTATACAAAACCGGAGGATGCACTGTTCTATGTAGAGCAGACCAAAGTCGATGCTCTGGCAGTTTCCATTGGGACAACTCACGGACAGTTTAAATCAAAAGCAAAAATCAATTATGAATTGCTGTCTGAATTGAAAGAAAAGCTTGGAGATGTAGGTCTGGTGCTTCACGGAGGAACCGGAGTCTCTGACGAAGATATGAGACGCTGTGTTCGTGAAGGAATGAAAAAGATCAACGTAGGAACTGAGTTAAATAAAAACTACATCGAAGTGGTAAGTAAAACATTTACGGCAGACGATGTAACACCTTTGACTTCTTTGAGAAATCTCTTAGGTCCGGCAAATGATAAGATCAAAGAGATTGTGATGGAAAAAGCTTCTTTATTCAAGCTGTAATCAGACACAGTGGCGGCGGGGAGGAATCCCTGCCGTTTTTGGGGAGGGAAACGTGAAAAAGACAATTGTATTACTGGCAGGGTATCCAGCCACCGGAAAAAGCTATCTCTGTCAGAAAATTTTAGAGAGAATGCCGCAATTTCATGTAGTTTCTCAGGATGACATGAAAGAACAGCTATTTGATCGCTATGGCTTTGATAATATGGAAGAAAAAATACAGATTGAAAAGGAAAGTTGGAAGCTGTATTATAAAATTATGGAAGAAGAACTGAAACAGGGAAACTCGATAATTTCCGATTATCCGTTTAGTGATAAGCAAAAAGGAAGAATTCAGACACTGGCAGAGCAGCATCATTACCAAGTGGTAACTTTCCGCTTGATCGGTGATTTGGAAGTACTCTTTCAACGTTCTCTAAAAAGAGATTTAGATCCAAAACGTCATTTGAGCCATTTGGTTTCCAAGTATCATAAGGGAGATGTTTTGACAGACCGCAGAAAAGCAGATTGTCTTGTGACATATGATATCTTTATGGACCGCTGTAAGAATCGGGGGTACGGGACATTTGTTTTAGGTCATTTGATTGAGCTGGATGTAACGGATTTTACAAAAATTGATTATCCGGCAGTGATTCAGGAACTGTATGATTTGGTGAAAGATTAGAAGGAGGCGCAGATGGGATATATTTTTTGCATCGGACAGTCTGCCTACGATATTACCATTCCCTTGACAGAGCCGATTTGTGAAAATCAGAAATACTGCATTACCCAAAAGACAGAGTGCGGGGGCGGACCGGCATTTAATGCGGCATATCTTTGTGCGCTCTGGGGAGCGCAGGTCTGCTTGATCAGCAGAATCGGGCAGGACGGCTATGGGCAGAAGCTTCGGCAGATTGCCCAACGCGTCGGAATTGGGATGAGCTATTTAATTCCGGACGATGAGATTGAGACACCGCACAGCTATATATTCTCCAATGGAGAAAATGGTTCCAGAACACTCTTTAATTTTCCGGGGAACTTAAAGGAAGTATCCTATGATTACCCTGAGGAAGAGGTATCGGTAATTTTAAGTGACGGACATGAACCGGAGATTACCGTCGAAGCAATTCGCCGGTATCAAGACGCAGTTTCCATCGCGGATGCGGGAACTTGCAGAGAAAGTACCCTGAAAGTAGCAAAAGAAGTAGACTATTTAGTTTGTTCTGAAGATTTTGCAAGACAGTATACAGGGAAGACTCTGGATTTGAACCATCCTGAAATTTGTTCTGAGATTTTTCGGGAGATTGAGAAAATTAATGGAAAATATGCGGTTATAACGATGGGAGAAAAGGGACTTTTATACCGCAGAAACGGAAATCTTTGCCGGCTTCCGGCGTATCAGGTGAAAGCTGTGGATACCAACGGCGCAGGAGATATTTTTCATGGGGCATTTGCTTATGGGCTATCCAGAAATATGCCGCTTTATGATATATTGAAATTAAGCTCTATGGCATCAGCAATCTCTGTACAATCGATTGGAGCACAGACGGCGATACCGGAATTGAGCCAGGTAATGGAACAGCTTTCAAAGGAAGGAGAACAAGATGACAAGAGAAGAGATCTTTAAAACCGTAGATCACACCCTGCTTGCACAGACGGCAACATGGGAGGAAATCAAGGAAATATGTGATGATGCAATGACATATCAAACAGCTTCGGTTTGTATCCCGCCTTCTTATGTAAAAAGGGCAAAAGAGTATATGGGAGATCGGATGGCAGTCTGTACTGTGATTGGCTTTCCAAATGGATACCAGACGACGGAGGTTAAGGAATTTGAGATTCAGGATGCCTTAAAAAATGGCGCCGATGAAATTGATATCGTGATTAACTTAGGGGACACAAAAGATGGGAAGTATGATACAATAAAAAATGAAATCAGACGATTAAAGGCTGCCTGTGGGGATAAGATTTTGAAAGTGATTATTGAAACCTGTCTGTTAACGGAAGAAGAAAAGATCAGGTTGTGTGAGGTTGTCACCCGGGCAGAAGCCGATTATATTAAGACATCAACGGGATTTTCGACGGCAGGAGCCACCTTTGAGGACATTGCTTTGTTTAAAGCGAATGTAGGACCGCAGGTTAAGATCAAAGCGGCAGGAGGAATCAGTTCCTTTGAAGATGCACAGAAGTTTATTGAGCTGGGGGCAGATCGGCTCGGCACCAGTCGGTTGGTTAAAATTGCCAAGGCGGGTGCCAGATAAACACATTTACACTTATATAATTTTCAGGAAAAGGGATGGGAATTTTTGTTTCTGTCCTTTTTCCGCGTCATACAGCAATTAGATTGTCAGAAATTTTTCTGCCAAATTTCGTATTGTAAAAGTTCTGCGCCTCTTTTATCATGAGAGATGAAACGGAGGAAATGCAGATGAAAAATGTTTTAATTGTAGGAGCCGGAAGACTTGGAAAAGGATTTATTGCTGAGACTTTTGATAATGCGGGATGGAAGATCGCATTTCTTGACAAAGATCCGAGAGTGAAAGAACAGCTTGAGAAGACAGGAAGCTTTCAGGTGAAGGTACATCGGGTAGATGAGATTCAAAACAGAACCATTACGAACTTTAAAGCATATACATGCGATGAAGAATATAGCTGCATGGAAGCCTTTCTGGAAACAGATTTAATTGTTCTTCCATTGTATCCCGAAGATTTTAAAGAGGCAGGTCATTATTTATCGAAATGTTTTGAAAGATTTTATCAGGTTCATCCGGAACGAAATTTAACGCTGATCTGCATCACCAATAAAAACTACTTAATTCCGGAAATTGAAAAAGATTTTAAGGAGCTGTTGTCTGAACGCACCAGAGAATGGTTCGAGGATCACGTTGTCATTCGTGATTCTATCATTCGCAGAAGTACTGATGCGGCAAGCAACTATGATACTCAGATTGATACTGTGGCAGTCAACTCTTTGTTAATACAGGGACCGGTGTATAATGATTTCAGCGATGTAGAGTGGATGGAAGTCACTGACAAAATTGAAATGCTGAAGGATATAAAAGTAACGGCGGTAAACGGACCCCATGCTACATTGGCTTTTCTGGGATATTTAAAAGGATATCAGACCATTCCGGAAGCAGAGGCAGATCCAGAGATTTCAGAAATTGTAGAGAAATTAAGCCGGGAGATTACCGAAGGAATTATGAAAGAGTATCCGGTTACTCCGGAAGAACTGCACCATCTTGTTTATTTTGCGCCGGCAAAAGGGATCCTTCCGGATTCGATTTATCGTGTGGGATATGACCCGATTCGGAAACTTTCAAAGGGAGATCGTCTGACAGGAGCAGCGGAAACAAATCTGAAACATGGTGTACCGTTTGACTATATTGCAATGGGGATTGCCGCAGGGTTTGGGTATGCTCAGCCGAAGGATCCCAAAGCGATTGATTTACAGAGAGATGTCAGACAGCTGGGAATTGAAAAAGCAGTCAGCAAGCATATTGGATTTGCTCAGGATCATCCAATTACAAACGCTGTTTTAAACCAATATAAAAAATTAGAAGAAAAAGGATGGATTCAATAAAATAGCTTCTCATTTTTCTTTTCAATATAAAAACCACCTTGTTTTGTTTGTGAGAAATCACAGACAGGATGAGGTGGTTTTTTCAATCTTTCTTAAGAATTATATAGCACTGAATAGGTTTTTGTAGCAATTTTTTCTGTAAAGGTAGTATCATGCTCTACGAAAATCATCGTTGGAGCAAAATCTAAAATCAGCTGTTCTATTTGGATTCTGGCAAAAACATCAATATAGTTTAACGGCTCATCCCAAACATAAAGGTGTGCCTGCTCACAGAGACTTTTTGCAAGTAAAACTTCCTTTTTTTGTCCACTGCTGAAAGAAGAGATATCTTTGTCAAACTGGATTCTGGAAAATCCTAATTTCCTTAAAATTGTTTTAAAAAGGCTTTCCTCAATCCCGGCTTCCAGAGCATATTCTGACAAATTTCCATGCAAAAAAGATGTATTCTGGGGAACATAAGAAATTTTTAGTCCGCCTCCCTTCCAAAAGGTTCCCTGAAAGGACAGGTCTTCTCCGCAAATGAGTTTAAGAATACTGGATTTTCCGGAGCCGTTTTTGCCCTGAAGAGCAATGCGGTCTCCATGATACAGGGAAAAGGAAATATTGTCACATACCGGGCGGGAGTCGTATAAAATGGAAACATCCTGTAAGAAAAGCAGTTTTGTACTGTGATAGGTACGCGGGTGCAGGGAAAGAGGCTGTGTCTGCTCAATATTTTTTAAAAGCCTTGATTTTTCCTGCGAGGCAGCTTGCCGGCGGTTTTCAATATTTTTTGAACGCTGCATCATTTTTGCTGAGCGGTGTCCGATAAATCCTTTATCCACCTTGGAACCGGAATTTTTTGAACCGTTTTTTGTTTTTTCAACCTGATCTGACCATTTTTTTGTACGCTTTGCAGCGTGGGAAAGCTGTTTGATTTCTTTTTTCAATTTTTCGTTTTGAGTTCGCTCAAAATGGTCCAGACGTTCTTTGTTTTCCTGCCAGGTAGAAAAATTTCCTTTTTGAATTTCAATATTACAGCGGTTGATGGAAAGCACATGATCAATGCATTCATCTAAAAGTACTCGATCATGGGAAATAAGGATAAACCCATTTTTTTTCTTTAAATAGTTTTTTATAGAATCCCGACCGGTAACATCCAGATGGTTTGTGGGTTCATCAATTAGGAGAAATCCATTGGAAATCAGAAACATTGCGGCAAGCAGCACTTTGGTTTGTTCTCCATTGGAAAGCGTTTCAAAGGGTTGATACAGAATCTGGCAATCTACATCCAGAAGATTGAGTTCACAAAAAATTTCCCAATCCATGGCATTGGGGCATATTTCCTGAATGATGTCCAATACCATTTGACTTGGGTTTTTTACGGTATAAGGAAAATACTCGAATGTCACATCCGAATAAATTTCACCACTGTATTTATATTTGCCAAGCAGTAACTTCAGAAAGGTAGTTTTTCCGCGTCCGTTTCTTCCGATGAAACCCAGGTTCCAACTGGTATCAATTCGTAAACTGGTATTGGAAAAAATCGGGTCATAACATTGATCGTATGAAAATGAAAGGTTTGAAACATGAATAAAAGACATTGCAATCATCTCCTTTTCAGAATAAGGCGGATCGTTACTATAGGAAAGTCAGAACTTTCCTAGTATTATAAATAAAAATGGCTGCAAGAAAAGTTCTTTCTTACAACCATTAGGGCATAACAATACAAATTTGAAAATCGAAAAAGAAATTGATATGCGCTGTTTTGTTTCTAAGAATTTTCACCTTTCCTGCAAGAAAGACATAACTGTACTGACAGCAAAATCTGCTGACTCAGGCATAGCTATGTTAAAAAATTTCTAACAAGAAAAAGTGAACATCTTATCATCTCCGATCTAAAAAACTGCTTTTAGTATATCAACAAGAAAAAGAGAAGTCAACATTTACAGAAACTAAAATACAATGATTTCCTGGTCATCTGGCACGATTAAATTTCCATTGTAAAATTGACGTCCTTCCTGTTGATAGGCTGTCTTTCTATGAGCTAAATTATGATCTTCCGTGTGCCATAGAACCAGATTTGGAATATGAAGGGAGGTGGCGAGTTCACAGGCATCTTTGACAGTACTGTGGTGTTTTTCATATGGCTTAAACTGATCTTTCTGACTGTAAAGACAGAATGCCTCGTGGAGCAGCCAGTCTGAATCCATGACAAACTCAAGCAGTCCGGAATGATACGGCTCATCTCCCGGGAAGGAAAGTTTTAATTGCTGCTCCATTATCATAGAGAAACCAAATTGCTTTTCTTTGGAAGAAGCAATATCAAAAAAGGTAATCTGATCGCCAAGAAGTTCCAAAGTTTCTTTATGATGAACAACATGAAATAAGATTCTTTCATCAAAGTGACGATAGAACTTTTTTCCCACAGTTAATTTCGTTAGCAGCTTGATTGTGTTTACCAGTTCCTCGTGACAATAGATATGAAGATTTCCTTCATAGGTGCCTTGATTGATTGAAGTGGCAATCATGCGGATGATCCAAACCATGCCTAAAATATGATCGTTATGTGCATGAGTGACAAAAATGTGATGAATCTGTTCCAATGAAATTTGTGCGGTATCGAGAGCAGTAAGAATGCCGTTTCCACCTCCTGCGTCTACAAGAAAATATTCATCTTGCTTTTTCATAGCGAAACAGGTGTTGTAACAGTGGATGGCCTGAGCATTTCCCGTACCTAAAACAATCAATTGATCCATAAGCTCTCCTTTGCTGTGCAATATTTTTTTGTTTTGTATATTATATAACATTTCCACGAATCGACAAATATTTTTTTTGATTTTCATTATGATGAAGAGGAGGAGGACTAGAGTATGGAAATCATTCGTAAAAAGGAAACAGAAGAACATCAATTATTTCAGGACTTTAATGAAATGATCCACTATAATATGAAAGAGATGCAGCAATGCTTGTTGACGGCGGGGAAATTATTTTGCAGTTATGATAAAGAGCTTCCCGAGGGAAAAAGTGGAAGAAAGGTCGTAGAAAGCGTAATTCTGAAAGAATGTGTAGGGTGCAGAGATCAAAAAGGCTGCCGTTTTACAGTGGAAGATAAGGATCGGCTGGGACAGCTGATGGAAGAACAGGGAGGATTGAGTCTTGCGGATGTAAGAAGCTGTCATTCCTGCAAGCGGGAACAGGATTTTGTGGAGGAAGCCAATCGGATTTATGAGCGGGAATTATTTTTTCGCGCGATGGAGCAGGGCATGGTTCAGATGCGCAGGATAGTAGGGCGTCAGTATATTGAAGCGGGGCAGATGCTGGGAGAATTTTCTGAGGGGAAATTTGGCATGTCATCCAGAGAAAATGCAGAACTTTATCAGAAAATTGTCAGGGGATTTTCACAGGTGCATATGAAAATCAAAGAAATTTATTTTTATGAGAATCGGGAAAAAGGAAAGCAGATTTATTTGTTTGTGAAGAAGAAAAAAGGAAGAGAAATTAGTGTCAGACAAGCGTCGATTTTATTGTCGGAACTATTGAAACGTAAAATGAATCCTCTTCCCAGTCAAAAGAAAATGATCGGAAGCAGATATGAAATGTTTGGTTTTACTTCCGCAGCAAAATTCCATGTATTGAGCGGAATTCGTTGTGCTTCCTGTGTTGAGGGGGAAAAGAACGGAGATAGCTTTTCCATGGGCAGAATTGGAGAGCGACGGTTTGTCTCGATGATTTCTGACGGTATGGGAACCGGAGAAGAAGCAAATCGAGAGAGCAAGCGCACCATTGAAATGCTGGAGGAGTTGTTGGAAGCGGGAATTGCTCAGGATCAGGCCATCGGGCTTTTGCAGTCTATTTTTTTGCCGCGTCCACAGAAGGAGCAGTATGCAACGCTGGATTATTTTCAGCTGGATTTGTTTGCAGGAGTGGGAACTTTTTTGAAAATCGGCGCATGTCCAAGCTTTTTGAAAAGGAGAGGGAAGACAGAAATCCTTGAAATGGAGGGCATGCCTGTGGGGGTAATGAAGGAGATGCCGCTTCCGTTCTGCAGGAAAAAATTCGAGAGTGAAGATTTGTTGATTCAAGTGAGTGACGGAGTCCTTGATTCAATTCCGGGGAATGGGATAGAGAGGATCGGGAAATACATAGAAGAAATTCAGGCAATTCGTCCCCAGGCGCTGGCAGACGAGCTATTCCATAAAATTGAGCATACAAAAGGCTATGAGAAAAAGGATGATATGACGATCCTTGTTTTGGGAATCTGGGATAAGTATTGAAGAAATCATGCGGGGATGATAAAGTGATACTATGAGAAAAGTAATCGAATCTATAAAAAATGAAAAGTTAATAGAAGAGGGAGAACATATCATCGTCGGTGTTTCGGGAGGAGCGGATTCTGTTTATCTTTTGCATGTATTGTGCAAATTAAGAAAACAAATGTCTTTGACCTTTACGGTAGTACACATTCATCATCAAATTCGTCCAGAATCTGTGGATGAAATGCGGTTTGTAGAGAAATTATGTGGACAGTTGGGGGTAAAGTGCAGAACTTTTTCGGTGGATGTGATGAACGTGGCAAGGAATCAACGGATTTCTTTGGAGGAGGCAGGAAGGAAGGTACGATATAAGATCTTTGATCAAGTGATGAGAGAAGAAAAAGGAACGAAAATTGCTGTGGCTCATCATCAGAATGATCAGGCAGAAACTCTTTTATTCCGGGCAGTGCGGGGAACCGGAATTTACGGTGCGGGAGCGATGAAGCCATTGGATGTACCGATTGTAAGACCTCTTTTGTGTATCAAGAAGCAGGAAATTCAGGATGAATTAAGACAAATGGATCAGATCTGGATGGAAGACGGCAGCAATCAGAAGAATGTCTTTGCAAGAAATCGGCTGAGAAATCAGGTGATTCCGCTGCTGGAAAAAGTAAACGATCAGGCAGTGGAGCATTTGGCATTTCTTGCAGAGGATCTTCGGGAAGCCGGAGAATATCTTATGAATCAGGTGCAGGATGTATTTGAGCGATTAGCACAGTCCACAGAGAGAGGATATCGAATCGACAGTGAAGCGCTTGCCGGAGAACATCCCTGGATGCAGAAACAAGTCATAAAGATGGGATTGGAGCGGCTGGCAGAACAAAAGAAAGATTTGGAAAAGCGGCATGTGCTGGATGTGTGGAAGCTGGCGGGGAAAGGGACCGGAAAGCGAATTTCTTTGCCATATGGAATGGTTGCTGAAAAAAGTTATCAGTTTCTGCTGCTTTTGAAATCCTCAGAGCTTTCCGAAGGAACAGGGGTGCTTTTTCAGGAAGAAATGACAGATTTTACAAATATCTCGGAAAAAGATTGTATCAAAATCGTTGATTATGATAAAATAGAAAATGATCTGCAATTACGCTGCCGCAGACCTGGGGATTTTTTCGTTTTTGGAAAAGAAGAGAAGAAAAAATTACTCAGTCGGTATTTTATTGATGAAAAGGTTCCGCGAGCTGTACGGGATACAATACCTCTCGTGGCAGACGGCAGCCATATTGTCTGGATTGTTGGCAGAAGAGTCAGCGATCATTATAAAATATCAGAGGAAACCAGTCGTTTTTTAAGGCTGGAATTCAAAAGAGAAGGAGATGAGTGTGATGGGAGAAATCAGAGTTATGATTTCAGAGGAAAAGGTGAATGAAAGAATTGCCCAGATGGGAGCACAGATCAGTAAGGATTATGCGGGAAAAGAAGTTCACTTGATTGCGATTTTAAAGGGAAGTGTATTTTTTGCCTGTGAGCTGGCAAAGAGGATTACAGTTCCTGTAACGATAGATTTTATGTCCGTATCCAGTTACGGAAATTCCAGAGAGTCATCAGGAATTGTGAAGATTGCAAAGGATTTAGATGAGCCGATTGCAGAAAAAGAAGTGTTAATTGTAGAAGATATTATTGATTCCGGAAAGACACTGAATCATTTGAAACCGATGCTTGAGAGCAGAGGTCCCGCATCTTTGAACCTGTGCACTTTGCTGAGCAAACCGGATCGCAGAGAAGTGGATGTTGAGGTGAAATATGTTGGTTTTGAAGTACCAGATGAATTTGTGGTAGGATATGGACTGGATTATGCGCAAAAATACCGTAATCTTCCTTATATTGGAGTAGCGGAAGAATAGAGAGGAGACAAGATTTTGAACTCAAAGAGAAGCAGCAACGGATTTCTGTTGGTTATACTTTTGCTGGTGATTGGAATTTATTATTTTATGAGTATGTTTCAATCCGGATCAGGAGATTATTCCTACCAGCAGTTTTTAAAGGATGCAAAGGCAGGAAATGTGAAACAAGTAACCATTGAGCAGAATAAAGAAGTACCGACAGGAACGGTTACCGCAGATTATGGCGGAGATGATTATAAGACCTGTGAAGTGACGGATGTAAATCAGGCAATTGAGGAGATTAAGAAAGCAGATCCGGATCTTGAGAAAAATCTGAAGATTAAGGGAATTGATCACAGCGGAGAAATGATTTCCAATTTGGTTGGAATTATTCTGCCAATTGGTGTTGTCGTGTTCTTTATGGTAATGATGATGCGCCAAAATGGAGGCGGAGGCGGCAAGATGATGGACTTTGGAAAGAGTCGAGCCAAGCTTGCCGATCCACGAGGAAAAAAAGTTACGTTTCAGGATGTTGCGGGATTGACAGAGGAGAAAGAAGAACTGGAAGAAGTCGTAGAGTTCTTAAAGAATCCGGGTAAATTTGTGAAGATCGGAGCCAGAATACCAAAGGGAATCCTTTTGGTCGGACCTCCGGGAACAGGAAAGACTCTTCTTGCGAAAGCTGTGGCAGGAGAAGCGAATGTACCGTTTTTCAGTATTTCCGGATCAGACTTTGTGGAGATGTTTGTGGGAGTAGGAGCGGCGCGTGTCCGCGATCTGTTTGAGGACGCAAAACGTCATGCTCCATGTATTGTTTTTATTGATGAGATTGATGCAGTGGCAAGAAGAAGAGGTTCCGGACTGGGTGGAGGTCACGACGAGAGAGAACAGACCTTAAACCAGATGCTGGTTGAGATGGACGGTTTTGGTGTCAATCAGGGGATTATTGTAGTTGCGGCAACCAACCGTGTAGATATTCTGGACTCTGCCATTCTGAGACCGGGACGTTTTGACCGAAAAGTGGGTGTCGGACGTCCGGATGTGAAAGGTCGCGAGGAAATTTTGAAAATACATTGTCGGGAAAAACCTTTGGGCGATGATGTGGATCTTCATGATATTGCGAGAACAACTGCGGGATTTGTCGGCGCAGATCTTGAAAATCTGATGAATGAGGCAGCGATACAGGCAGCCAAGGAGGATCGGGCGTATATCGTCAAAGAAGATATTGATAAGTCTTTTATTAAAGTGGGAATCGGAACAGAGAAAAAGAGCCGGGTTGTACCGGAGAGCGAGCGAAGAATTACTGCGTATCACGAATCCGGTCATGCAATTTTATTCCATTTGCTCCCTGATGTGGGACCGGTCTATACGGTTTCCATTATTCCGACCGGTACAGGAGCTGCGGGCTATACAATGCCGCTTCCGGAGAATGATAATGTTTTTATGACACGCGGAAAGATGATTCAGGATATTATGGTCAGTCTTGGAGGAAGAATCGCAGAGGAGTTAATTTTAGATGATATTACAACGGGAGCTTCGCAGGATATTAAGCAGGTAACACAGTATGCAAGAGCCATGGTTACAAAATTTGGTATGTCAGATGAGCTTGGACTGATTAACTATGACAGCGGAGAACCGGATGAGGTATTTTTAGGAAAAGAGATTGGGCAGCAGCGTCCGTTTGGAGAAAATACACAGACAATCATTGATCAGGAAGTGAAACGTATTGTAAATCAGTGTTATCAGGATGCAAAAGCGATGATTAAAGAGCATATGGAGGTACTGCATAAGTGTGCAGCGCTTCTGTTAGAGAAAGAACGAATTAATCGTACGGAATTTGAGGCATTGTTTGAAGAGAAAGTAGATCTTTCAAAAAATATGGAAGAAAACTAAAAAAACGCTTGCAATTTATCTGACAATCACGTATAATCTCTAATTGTCAGGTAATTGCTTGGTGGGATTCCCGAGTGGCCAAAGGGGGCAGACTGTAAATCTGTTGGCACCGCCTTCGA
>OFMK01000552.1_pt1 | contig 38322 bp, 29 predicted proteins | sample 1541781 | NCBI WGS metagenome assembly OFMK01 (sample SAMN04209250, study PRJEB22552) | human gut metagenome | biome: gut; material: feces | host: Homo sapiens | place: USA: Oklahoma
CAATCGGATCATTGTAGATCAGATAGTCCAGTTCTGACCGCTGATACATATTGTCAGCAACTTCATTCTCCACGGCGATGGTATCAATGGCAATCATGCTGCCACTTGCAAATTCCAGTTCCACACAAGCGGTATCCATGTTGAACTCACAAGAAATCAATCTATCCATAAGAAACCTCCATACTGCGGGATGTTAGATCATCCCAAAATATTTGAACGCTTCTCGGATTGCTTTCTCTTTTTCCGGCGGACACTGTGGCTGTCTGGAATCCTCGGATTTCGGCAGATTGTAATTCTTGCCAACTTCAATCCCACATTTCCGCTTAATCTGTGAGATATAGAGGTTGGACACCTTTAACCCGGAATGCTCCAAAACATACGCCTTAATCTGCGGATAGGTTGCTCCATCTTGGAACTCCGACATATCCATATCTTCCAAAGAGAACTCAACCCGAATCTTTTTCGAGTCGACCTCGCCCTTGGAAAGCAAGACAACCGTCTCAACATGAAACGTCGAAGGAAACATATCGACACAACAGACCTTTTTCACTTCATATCCTCTCGCCTGTAAAACTTCCAGATCTCTTGCCAGACTGGTCGGCTTGCAGGAAATATAAACCATTTGAGGCACATTGTAACGGATGATTTTTTCCAAAGCTTTTGGATTGATTCCGTCCCTTGGTGGATCAAGTACAATATAATCCGGCTTTTCTTCAATGCTGTCAATGACTTTGAGCACATCCCCTGCGATAAATTCGCAGTTATGTAAACCATTTAACTGTGCATTCTCTTTGGCAGCTTCCACCGCTTCCTCAATGATCTCCACACCGATCACTTTTTTGGCTACCGGAGAAAGCATCTGTGCGATCGTTCCGGTTCCGGAATACAGATCGAATACAATTTTACCATGCTCCGCAATATCTGCGTCTGTTCCGCTTGGAAGTGCATCTCCGATAAACTCTCTGGCAGTCTGATATAGCACCTCTGCACCCAGGGAATTTGTCTGGAAAAAAGAAAATGGTGTGATCTTAAAGCGAAGCCCTAACAATTCCTCGTAAAAGAAATCCTGTCCATATAAAACATCCGTGCCTTCATTCGTCACGGTATCTGCCACATTGTCATTTCTCGTATGCAGAATACCTGTCATGATACCTTTGTAATCTGCTGTAAGAAGAGCAGCTTTCCAGCCCTCTAATAATTCCTCTTCCGTTCCTGCAAATGCGTTTTCCTGTGTATTGTTCAACGTACTTTCAACTTCATCCATCTGTGCTCCGGCAATTCCCGGAAAATCCGTCTGCGTTGTAGTCACCAGATCTACTAATATTTCCCCTGTTTTGACTGCCTTACGGACAAGCAGATGTCTTAAATATCCGGTGTGACGCAGTTTATGGTAATAGGTGATATTTTGTTCACGAAAATAAGCAAGTGTGACAGACAGGATCTTTCTGAAATCCTCATCCACGATCTGGCAGTTTTCCACCGTCACAATATCATAAAAGCTTCCACGCTTATGCATTCCAAGTGCTAACGGTCCATCCTTAAATTCATCCCCAAAGGAAAATTCCATTTTATTGCGGTATCCGGTCTGCCTTGGACTTTCCTTGATTCCCAGAAACTGGTAATCCCGGTTTTCCTGATCGATCACATCATCCATTAATTTTTTTACCTGTTCTGCTTTCATCTCAAGCTGCCTGTCGTATGGAAGTGTCTGATAAGTACATCCTCCACATTCCCCGGCATGGACACATCCTGTTTTGTCCCCTTCCAGCGGTGACTTTTCCAATACCTCTAAAAGTCTGCCCTCTGCTTTTCCCTTGCGGATTTTATTGATGGAAGCAGACACTTTCTGTCCCGGTATCGTATTTTTTACAATAACCTGTCTGCCATCCTCTGTTCTGATAATTCCCTTATTTGGAAAGTCTACGCGCTCGATCACGCCTTCTATGATTTGTCCTTTTTTCATAAATTCCTCGCATTTTTATTTCATCAACTATAAAATTGTCCATGATTCCATTGACATTTTATTAACTTCACAGTTTTCTATTTCTTTTATCTGTTACACAAGAAAAAAGGGCTGCATCCGCAGCCCTCCAGATTATTTTTATTCTTCTTCTTTTTTCTCTGCTGGTTTTGCCGGCTCTTCTTCGTCCTCTTCATCTTCGAAGAAATCGTCATCATAATCATCTTCAAAATCGTCTTCAAAATCTTCCAGATAATCTGGTGTAAAGAAACGATATACACCATATACTGCTGCTGCAACAGCTGCAATAATACCGATGATTGCAAAAATCCATACAACTTTTGATGTTTTCTTTTCTTCTGCTTCTTTTTTGTTTAATAATTCATTCAACTTTGTCATATTGATCAGGTCCTCTTTCTTATTGAGTAAGTCGTTTAACTTTGTCGCATTGATGAAATCTTCCACCTTGTTCATAGTGTTCCGCTCCTTCTTTTATTTATACTTTTTAGGATATGCAAAACCTAAACACAATACACACCAGAAAAATCTACGTGCACCGCTCATTGCTTACGCTCATTATATCATATCCTTTACTTTTCGAATATAAAAAATTTACATTTTTCAAAAATTTTATATATTTTTTAGAGTTTCGGATACACAAACGTCCCTGCTTACAAATAGAATCAGATACGCTTTAATTTTGCAAAAGAGGCAAACATTTTTTTCACACCATATCCTTCGAAATCCACGGTCACCTCGTAATCTCTTCCGCCATCCATGATGTTTTTCACAACTCCTCTGCCAAACTTGATATGCGATACGGTGTCCCCGACACCATAGTCAAGCTCTGACTTTACAACACCCTTTGTGACAAGTGCCTTTGCCTGCATGCTCTGTCCGGAAGGCTGCTGGCGCAGTGTTGTTCTTTTCGGTCTTGCTGTTGTCTGGTTCTGTAAAAAAGATGGGAAACTGCTCTCTTTTCCAAAAGAAGATTCTCTTGCAGATGCCGGCTTTCTCAGTTCACTTTCCAACAGTTCAGACGGAATCTCCCGAACAAACCGCGATACTTTATTATATTGCGTTTCGCCACGAATCATACGTTGTCTTGCACAGGTAATTGTAAGTTCTTCTTTGGCTCTTGTGATCCCCACATAAGCCAGGCGTCGCTCCTCTTCGAGATCCTCAGAAGAACTGTCCGAAGTGATGGACATATAACTTGGGAACAATCCATCCTCCATTCCGGCAAGGTAAACTTTCGGGAACTCCAGACCTTTTGCACTATGTAATGTCATTAAAACAACATAATCACTGCCATCATCGAGACTGTCGATGTCTGCAACCAGTGCCACTTCCTCTAAAAAACCACTGAGTGTCGGATGTTCCTCGCCTTCCTCGTAAGCAACCACTTTGCTGATCAACTCATCGATATTCTCAATACGCGCCTTTGCCTCTTCGGTATCTTCCGCTTCCAATTCTTTCACATATCCGGTTTCGTCTATAATCTCCTGCAAAAGTTCAGAAACGCTGATAATCTCTACTTTACTGCGCATCACCTGAATAAAATTCACAAATGGCTTGATCTTTGCAGCACTCTTGCCGAGTGTCGGAATATCGTCTGCCATTTTCAATGCATTATAAAAACTGATGTCTGCCGCAGCCGCATAATCTGCCACACGGTTTAAGGTTGTTGCACCGATTCCACGTTTTGGCACATTAATGATTCTGCGGACAGCAAGATCATCTCTTGCATTATCGATCGTTTTCAAATAGGCAAGCAGGTCTTTGATCTCTTTTCTTGCATAGAAGTTCACGCCGCCGACAATCTTATATGGAATATTGGATACGATAAATTTTTCCTCAAAAAGACGGGACTGTGCGTTTGTGCGGTAGAGAACAGCGCAGTCACCGTAATGATATCTGCCGTCCTTCACACAGGCATTGATATCCTTTGCGACATACTCTGCCTCTTCATAGCCTGTCTCAAACTGCTTGAAACCGATCTTTTTCCCCTCTTCATTGTCTGTCCAGAGTGTCTTTCTTTTTCGTCCCATATTGTTGGAGATCACTCCGTTTGCAGCATTTAAAATATTCTGTGTAGAACGGTAATTCTGTTCCAGTTTTATCGTCACTGCCTCCGGAAAATGTTTTTCAAAGTTCAGGATATTATAAATATTCGCACCGCGGAACTTATAGATAGACTGGTCGTCATCACCAACGACACACAGGTTCTTATACTTTCTCGCAAGAATACTGATCAGTTCAAACTGTGCCGTATTCGTATCCTGATACTCGTCCACCATAATATAGCGAAAGCGTTCCTGATAGTAGTCTAACACCTGGGCATCCGTTTTAAACAATTCAACCGTCTTTACGATCAGATCATCAAAATCAAGTGCATTATTCCGCCGCAGTGCATCCTGATACTCTCTGTAGATCTCAGCCTGTTTCCGTTTCGCAAAATCCCCGGAAGCAGCCGCCCGGAGAGAAAATTCCTGTGGATCTACCAGTTCATCTTTTGCCTTGGAAATCGCAGCAAGCAGACTCCGCTCTTTGTAAATCTTGGTATCCACATTCAGACGCTTACAGATATCCTTCATCAGTGTTTTCTGGTCATCGGAATCATAAATTGTGAAATTAGTGTCAAACCCGATGCGGTCAATATGACGTCTTAAAATGCGCACACAGGTAGAATGGAACGTTGATACCCAGATGCTCTCAGAGCCATATCCCACAAGCTGGTCGATCCTCTCACGCATCTCACCTGCTGCTTTGTTCGTAAAGGTGATCGCCATAATATTGTATGGATTCACGCCCTTTTCTTCGATCAGATAAGCGGTTCGATGTGTCAGAACCCTCGTTTTTCCGGAACCTGCACCCGCCAAGATCAGAACCGGTCCCTCCGTGTGAAATACCGCTTCTCTCTGCTGTTCGTTCAATGTATCATAAATGCTCATAGACATCTCCATTTCCGTTGTTGTTTGTAATATTCAATCCCTTTTTTATTACAATATCATATTCCCATCTATTGTAACACATTATCCCTGCTTATGAACAGTAAAATCGAACATATTTTCTTTTTTAATAATAAAAAATAACCGTCCTTTGCGTCAGAAAAAATCTACGACCGTCCACATTCAAATTCATACAATTAAATTCAATTGTATCTTGTCATCTAGTTTTCAATACTATATAATCTGATGTAGAGAATACGATTGAACCAGTAAGAGTAAAAGCAGGTAAAAAAATGAATACAAAACAATTTTTAAGTGATATATTAGATGAATTTAACAAAATCGACTATGTAAAACCGGAAGATATCCCAAATATCGATCTTTACATGGATCAGGTGACAACATTTATGGATTCCCAGCTTGCCACATCCAAGCGGCATGAGGACGATAAGATCCTGACTAAGACCATGATCAACAATTATGCAAAAAACGATCTTCTTCCTCCACCTGAAAAGAAAAAATATTCCAAAGAACATGTGCTGACTTTGATCTTTATCTACTATTTTAAAAGTATCTTAAGCATCAGTGACATCCAGAGTATCTTAAATCCGATCACGGGCAGATATTTTGGAAAAGGCAGCTCCGAGATGAGTCTTGAGGATATCTATAAAGAAGTGTTCGGTCTGGAGCATCAGGAAACCTTAAATATCATGAAAGACCTTGCAAAGAAGTTTAACACCTCCATGAAAACTTTTGAGGGCATGGAAGGTGAGGATGCAGAGCTTTTACGGACATTCAGTTTTATCTGCATGTTAAGCTATGATGTCTACCTGAAAAAAACAATTATCGAGCGCATTGTCGATCAGATGCTGCACGAAGAAAAAGATCCTTCCAAAAAAGAAAAATAAAACCCGGTGCTGAATGGAACACTGTCTATACCAGACATGATCCGTGCAGCTCCGGGTTTTTCTTTTTTTCCGGGTTTTTCTATTCTGTTTTACGCTTCGTTTGTCTCTGATGCAGCCATTCTGGCAAATACCATGTCATATCCGTCATTCCCATAATTCAAAGAACGGTTTACACGGCTGATGGTCGCTGTGGAAGCACCTGTTTTCTCTGCAATATCAAGATATGTTTTCTGGTCGCGCAGCATCTTGGCAACCTCAAATCGCTGTGATAAGGAAAGCAGTTCATTCACAGTGCAGACATCTTCAAAAAAAGTATAACATTCTTCTCTGTTTTCCAGGCTTAAAATCGCATCAAAAAGATGGTCTACTGCCTCGGTCCTTAGTTTCTTGCTCATTTTACCTTCTCCTTCTCATAAATCAAAATGATATCATCTTTTACTATAATCAGAAACTTCCAATCTACGCACATTTTATCATAGTAAAGTTTTAAAGTAAATATCTGTTTTACACACTAAAGTGTTACAGATGCAAATTCTATAATAGTCGAATCCAGTCGAAAAAGCAACACTTATTTTCATATTAACTATAACTTTAATTTATACCTGACGGCATCCTGTTATTCTCCCAGAAAAACAGCCAGAAAAGCGGTCAGACGCTCCATCTCCTGCTGGGTTCCGATGCTGATACGCAGATAATTGCTAATTCTCGGCTTTGAAAAATAACGCACGAAAATGTTATGCTCCCGGAGTGCTTCAAATATTTCTTTTGCAGGAACTCTTTCATGTGTTGCAAAAATAAAGTTGCTCATGGAGTCCCCAAAGGAAAATCCAAGCTTTTTCAGTTCGCACTTCGTCCATTCCCTTGTAGCGATGACTTTCGCACAGGTTTCCTCAAAATACTCCCTGTCCCTGATTGCCTGCACACCAAGTACAAGCGCTGTCTGATTGAGCGTGTAGGAATTGAAAGAATATTTCACATCATTGATATACCGGATCAGCTTTTCATTTCCCATCGCGAAGCCAAGCCGCATACCTGCCAGGGAACGCGATTTTGAAAAGGTCTGTACCACGAGAAGATTGTCATATTTTTCGATCAAAGGCAGCGCAGACACCCCGCCAAAATCAATGTATGCCTCATCCACAACTACGATCACATTGCGGTTGTGTGCAATGATATCCTCGATCTCTGAAAGCGGCATCAGGATTCCGGTCGGTGCATTCGGATTTGGGAACACCACGCCGCCGTTTTCCCCATAATAATCCTCTTTTCTGATCTGAAAATCATCATCTAACGCTTTTGTCTCAAATGGGATTCGAAGCATATCTGCCCACACATCATAAAAAGAATAGGTGATATCCGGAAACAGGATCGGCTTTTTGCTGTTAAAAAACGTCATAAATATCATGGCAAGCACATCATCAGAACCGACACCGGTAAATACCTGACTGCTCCTGATCCCGTAATAATCTGCGATCGCATCAACTAACACTTTGCAGGTCGGTTCCGGATAAAGCCGCAGCTTGTCTGTTTCAAAGTTCTTCAGTGCCTCTACCACTCCCGGTGCGGGCGGATATGGATTTTCGTTGGTATTCAATTTGATCATGTCCGGCTGGTTTGGCTGTTCTCCCGGAACATACGGTTCCACCGTTCTTACATACTCTTCCCAGTTACTCATAAATTTTACGCTCTCCACTCTCTCAATTTTCCTGATATATTTCACAAATTCATTACAATCTGCTCATTTCCGAGTCATTTCATTCAGTATACAATCCGTAATCTTCTGCCAGTTTTTCAAACGCAGTCAGGGCATTTTTTACCGTCTCATGGGAAACACAGTAAGCAAGACGGACATAGCCTGCACATCCGAATGCGCTGCCCTTTACCATGATGATATTGTATTTTTTACCTGCTGCAACAAATTTTTCTTCGTCTGCTTCCGGAGATTTTACCCACATATAAAAAGCACCTTCCGGTTTGATGCAATGGAAACCGAGCTTTTGCAGTCCCTCGTATAACATCTTTCTGTTTTCATCATAAAATGCCAGATTGGTTTTCTCATCCAGACATTTTGCTACCGCTTTCTGAAGCAAAGACGGTGCATTTACAAAACCAAGGGTACGGTTGGATACAACAATGCCGTCAATGACCTGATCTGCATTTTCCACCTCATCCGGAACAACCACATATCCGATACGCTCACCCGGAAGGGAAAGAGACTTGCTGAAGGAATAACCTACAATCGTATTCCTATAGTATTTCGTCAGGAAATCCTCCTGATTTCCATCGTAGACAAGTTCACGGTAAGGCTCATCGGAAATCAGATAAATTTCGTGTCCAATCTCTTTTTCCTTCTTTTCCAGAATCTCAGCCATCTTTTTCATGGTTTCTTCATGATAGATCACACCGGTCGGATTGTTTGGCGTGTTCACGATCACTGCCTTGGTCTTTTCATTGACCGCTTTTTCCAAAGCAGCCAGATCCGGCTGGAATGTTTCAAAATCCGGCGCTACCTCCACGACTGCCGCATCAAAATTGGCCGCATAACTCTTGTACTCTCCGAAATATGGGGCGAACACGATCACCTCGTCACCCGGATCTAAGATCGTTTTAAAAATAATGTTCAATCCTCCCGCTGCTCCCACTGTCATCACAATATTATGGGAAGTAAATGCAGTTCCAAAACGCTTGTTTAAGTTCTCTGCAACCGCCTGACGAACATCCGGGTAACCGGCGTTGTCCATATATCCATGTAAAACCAGCGGATCGGTCTCATCCACCAGTTGCTTAATTGCCTCGTTCAATGCTGCCGGAGCCGGTGTTGCAGGATTCCCCAATGAAAAATCATACACGTTCTCTCTTCCCACCCTGGCGGCAAGTTCATTTCCCTCTACAAACATTGCACGGATTGCAGAACTTCCCTGCAATGCCTTCTGTATTTTCTGTGAAATCATATTCTCTTCCTCACTGTTTTCTTACTCTCGAATGTTTTTCCTGCTGTCTGCACCATATATGTACAGATCTACGGAACAATTATTACTTTACAACAATACTGTATGAAAGTAAATAGACAAAAAAAGAAAACTGCCACTGGACATTTTCCTTACGGATACTGCCCGGACAGTTTCTCTTCTATTTAAAAATACTCCCCTGTATTTTTATGCATTAACGGTATCTACAAACTTACGGAATGCCTTTCTGCCTTCCTCTGTGCACTTGTAAACACCTGCGTCCAATAAAACTTCCTTGAACACAAGACCGATTTCTGTCTGAATGATCTCATGTAATTTTTCCGGTGTAATCTCACCTTCCAGACCACTTCCTGCTGTAAATCCATACTTAGGCAGAAATTCCTCCACCCAGTCTGCATGTTTTGCAAGTACTTCATCCTCACGGATTTCTGCGCCGTCTAAGATTGCCTGTTCTAATGCTGCCATCTCGTCTTTTAATCTGGCTGGAAGCACTGCAAGTCCCATAACCTCGATCAGACCAATGTTTTCTTTTTTGATATGATGAAGTTTTGCATGTGGATGGTAAACACCCAGCGGATGCTCCTCCGTTGTGATATTGTTGCGGAGTACAAGATCTAACTCATAATCATTGCCGCGTTTTCTTGCAATAGGAGTGATCGTGTTGTGCGGTTCGCCCTCTGTCTCTGCAAAAATAAATGCATCTTCATCCGTATAACCTCTCCATGCAAGTAAAATCTTATCTGCAAGCTCGATCAGGCGCTCTTTTTGTGGTGCGCTGATACGGATCACGGACATTGGCCATTTTACGATTCCGGCTTTCACATCCTCAAATTCCTTGAAGACCAGCTCTTTTTCCACCGGTGCTTTTGCCATAGCGAACTCATAATGTCCACCCTGAAAATGATCGTGGCTCAAAATAGATCCACCAACGATCGGAAGGTCAGCATTCGATCCGACAAAGTAATGTGGGAACTGCTCTACAAAATCCAACAGTTTTCCAAAGGTTGCTTTCTCGATTTTCATCGGTGTATGCTCTGCGTTAAAAACGATACAGTGTTCATTGTAGTAAACATATGGTGAATACTGGAAAAACCAGTCACTGTGGTTGATCGTTACCGGAATGATCCTGTGGTTCTGTCTTGCCGGATGGTTCACACGTCCTGCATATCCCTCGTTTTCTTTGCACAGAAGGCATTTTGGATAACCGCTCTGTTTTGCAAGCTTGGCTGCTGCGATCGCCTTCGGATCTTTTTCCGGTTTGGAGAGATTGATGGTGATATCCAATGTTCCAAACTCGGTATCTGCAGTCCATTTCTGGTCTTTTTTGATACGATATCTACGAATGTAGTTTGTATCCCTGCTTAATTTGTAAAAATAATCGGTTGCTTCCTTTGGACTGATCTGATAGAGTGCCTGGAATTTTTTGATCACTTCGCTTGGTCTCGGCACAAGCATACTCATGATCTTTGTATCAAATAAATCTCTGTATGTGATCGTATCCTCCGGCATCAGTCCATCTTCTGCTGCATAATCGAGCATCTCATTTAAGATGCCTTCCAATGCTGCCTCTGCGCTCTCCTGTGTCATCGGAGTTCTCTTTGCATAGGCTGCTGCCACTTCATCGTCTAATTCATCCAGATGAAAAAGTTCTAACAGGCGGTTAATGGTAAATCTCCTGTCTTCCGGCTCCACCAGTCCGGTCACAAGACCATATTCTGTCAATTCTAAAATTCTTTCCTGAATCATTGTGTTATCCTCTTTATTTAAGAATTATTTAGATAATTGCGAAACTCTGATTTAGGTTGTAACAATTGTGAAGAATTAACAAAATTTTCGAAGACACGCTTCCGCTACGTGTCGCTCGCAACGGTACTAAGAACTCATCTCCTGTATTTCAATTCTGATAAATCAGAATGAAATACAGAATCTGACTTCTAAGAACCGGCGGCTCCCCAGTGTCTTCTCAAGCTTTTGTCAATTTTTCACAATTTAAATCTACTTATTTATGAGTTTCGCAATTATCTATAAGAATTATTAATCCAATTTTACTGGACCGTCACCGATCTCAACTACATAGAAATCAGCAGCGTAACCGATTTTATCTTTGTAAGCAGCACCTACTTTTTCAATAAAGGAATCCACTGCCTCATCCTTTACGATGCTGACGGTACATCCACCGAATCCTGCACCTGTCATGCGGGAACCGATCACTCCGTCTACTTTCCATGCCTCTTCCACCAATGTGTCAAGCTCGATACCGGTTACTTCGTAATCATCACGAAGGGAAACATGGGAGGCGTTCATTAACTCACCAAACAGAGCAACATCGTTATTCTTTAATGCTTCCACTGCCTTGATGGTTCTCTGATTCTCATAAACCGCATGTTTTGCACGTTTTACCCTGACAGGATCTTTGATCGCATCTTTGTACTGTTCAAACTGTTCCTCCGTGAGTTCACCAAGGGATTCAATTTTAACAACTTTCTGAAGTTCTGCCAGCGCAGTCTCGCACTCACTTCTTCTCTCATTGTATTTGGAATCTCCAAGTCCACGTTTTTTGTTGCTGCAGGAGATCACGATCTTTGCATTTTCCAGCTTGATCGGTGCATACTCATATTTTAAAGTTGCTGTATCAAGGAAAATCGCATGACCAGCTTTTCCCATTGCAATCGCAAACTGATCCATGATACCACAGTTTACGCCGTTGAATTTATTTTCAGAGAACTGGCCGATCAGTGCAAGATCCTGATTTGTCACGTCGAATCCAAACATATCTTTTAAAATATATCCGGTCAGAACTTCAACGGATGCAGAAGAAGAAAGTCCTGAGCCGTTTGGAATATTGCCAAATAAAACAAGATCCATACCCTGCTCTACTTTCATTCCCTTCTCGCCAAATGCCCACATAACTCCCTTTGGATAGTTCGTCCAGTCAGCTTCTTTTTCCGGTTTTAAACCTTCTACTGAGGACTCGATCACACCGAGCTGCTCAAAATTCATGGAATAGAAACGAAGTTTCTTATCATCTCTTTTTCTTGCCACACCATATGTACCAATAGTGAGTGCACAAGGGAAAACGTGTCCTCCGTTGTAATCGGTATGCTCACCGATCATGTTCACACGTCCCGGTGCAAAATAAACACCGATTTCACCCTCATCCCCAAATAACTCTTTAAATTTTGCTAATACATCTTCCCAGATCATAAAATCCTCCTTGTTTTGCGAAGCAAAATCCGAACCCTTGTGAGGAGAGGATTTAGCCTCCTTGTTTTGCGCTTCTGCGCATCTTCCGTTTCCTGTTACTATTACATTATCATGTTCGTTTTTACATTGCAACCAATTGACCGCAGACTGCAACAATAAAAAAGAAAGATGCAACATTTTTACATGTTACATCTTTCTTGGAATGTGTCACGGAAGCTGTCCGTCTTTTTCCACATTCTGCTTAAACAAAGCCAGAACCTGCTCCGTGATAATGTTCCGGATTTCTCTGTTTGGCACTGCAAGTCTAAATCTTTTTGTATCAACTCTGCCTTTATGTGTAAGATATCCCGCCATGAAAAGTGTACTCCAAAGGTTATCCATGGATGCATACAGTTCATTATAAGTCAGATCCTCACGTATATCTTTTTCTACGATTTCACCATTTACAAGTCTCTCTAAGTCTGTTTTTGCCAGCCCCTTTGCTGCTCCTGCACTTTCTATAAAATGTTTCAGCACATCGTTTCCACTGGTATTGGTCCAATAATTCTCCGGTGGAAGCATCGGATTCCTTCTGTGTGCATCGCAATAATTAATGACATCCCACGGGCAATAAACATCTGCATTTCCAAAGCGGTATCCGTCATACCACTCTTTTACCGTTTCATAGTGTGTATCCTGACCGTAATAATGAAGCATTTCTTTCACTTCATCATCGACAAATCCAAACGTCTCATCATACTCTTCATCAAGGATTGAATTTGTCTTAAAATTGTTCAGTCCTGTAAAAATGCTCTCCTTTGCCACACGCAGACAGCCTGTTAAAACTGCAAATTTCAAACTACTGTTTGTCTTTAACACGTTTTCAAATAAATTTCTGACAAGTAAAACCATCTGGTCATAGTAACCATTCTCGTTTGCCTTGGCAAGAGGTACATCATACTCATCAATGAGTACAATCACTTTTTTCTCATAATACTTTTCCAGTAATGCAGTCAGCGTTTTCATACTGTATACAAGTGTGTCCTCGCCCATATCTCCTGTAACAAGTGACATATATTCTGCCTTGTCTATGTCATCTAACCTATTTCCACTCATGATGATCCGGTGCATTTTCGCTTCTTCCATCACAATCCGTTTCAACAGGCTGCGTGCATTTTCGTAACTGTCTGCATTTACCCCTTTTAAACTGATTGATATGACCGGATACTTTCCCATATATGCATCACATAAAGCCTTATTCTTAGAAATATATAATCCTTCAAACAGCGACTGATCTGTACCGATTTCAAAAAAACATTTGAGCATACTCATATTCAATGTCTTACCAAACCGACGTGGACGCGTGAACAGATTGACCTCTCCCCAGTTATTTAAAAGCTGCTCGATCAGACCGGTTTTATCAACATAATAAAAACCTTCTCTGCGGATTTTTTCAAAATTTTCAATTCCAACAGGTAATTTTATAAATTCTGCCATAGCTGCCTCTCCAAACTATTTTTTTGCAATTTCTACTTAAGTATAACAAATCTATCGCATAAATGGTAACGTTAAATGTAACTGTATGATAGGCGATGAACTGCTCTTTATTTGGAATATAAGAAACATAGCGCGAAGCAAAGATATTGTTAGGCAAACCGCCGAGAGCATATCTTATGCGTTCTGTTTTCTATATGCGTAAAGATATTCCTGTGCTTTTTGCAGTGAAACATTCAACTTTTTTTGAAGTCTTGCTAAAATATCCTCCTCGGAAAGTCCAAAGTCATTCCCCATTTCAATAATACCTTTTGCCTCTCCTTCATTCCATGTTTCCTGAAATACACTGACCATACCTTTCTCTCCTTCCCCAATCAATTCATTATAATCAATTTTTCCATTCATAGTGCCTGCTACTGTCATAATAACAGCTTTGTCTACCTTATGTTTTCTTGTATAATCTATTGCTTTTTCTTTTTTTCCATCTGTTCTTCCACTTCTGCTTAAAAGAATTTCAAGCAGATTAAATAAATCCTGATTATTTACATTATGCAATACCAGATTATTTTTTCCGGCTTCCACCAGATGTATTTTATAATCATTCACAAATGTTTCCATTGCTTTTGGAATATTTAGCATCCCATGCAAAGATACTGCTCCATCCCACGGCTTCTCACCATAATAGATAACGATTGTAATAACAGGAATAAATTTATCTGTTTTCTTCATTCCCGACAGATATTCATCTTCTGTTAATCCTTTTTCTTTTTTACGCTTTGCCGCATTGTCATCATACTGCTTTTTGTATGTACTATAATCATATCCCATCACTCTTAACGGCATTGCATAATGGATACATTCCTGTCCCTCCAATCCAAGTATAACAAATTCAGCATCATAAGTGGTAGATTTTTTTCTGATTTTAACGTTATCTCTTGCTGCCACAATACTCTGTATATACTCCTTGTGTTCTAATACCAAAGATTCCTCTGTATCCATATCTTCTAATTCTTCCGGTTTTATAACCTTATTTCCATTAAATAAAACTGCATTAAAAATATCTGCAAACTGTTCGTTATTCCGCCAGTAATTCTTTACTACAGTATCTGCTTTCAATACTTTTTTTCCCATATATAATTGCTCCTTCCTATATACCTGATATTTCAGGAAAATAGTTTCGTCGCTTTTTGCACTTGCAGTTTTAACTGGATTTTTATGCAGACCTTGCACCCTCAATTTGATAAAAAAGATTTCCTTATTACCATAACTTGTATCGAAAAAATTGTCAATTTGTTTTTGACATAACATAAATATAGAAAAACAGCCCCTTTTTCACAGAGACTGTCCTTCTTGTAATTTTATTTTCTTATCACTTTATTCCACATCAACCTTCACCTTCGGTAAATGCCAGATATCATCCACATATTCCTGAATCGTTCTGTCGGATGAGAACTTGCCGGAATGTGCAGTGTTTAAGATAGCGCTCTTTGCCCAGGCGCTCCTGTTCTTGTAATACTCCATGATCTTCTTCTGCGCTTCTGCATAAGAACGGAAGTCTGCAAGAATGAAGTAAGTATCCGCGTACTGTGTACTGTGTGTATTCAGCAGTGAATTGTACAGGTCACGGAAAAGTTCGGAGTCGTTCGGTGAGTAGAATCCGTTCACTAACTGTGTCAGAACTTTGCGGATATCCTGATCCGTGTTGAAAATCTGCATCGGATCATAATCACGGTTATGCTCATGTGCGATCACTTCGTCAGAACTCATACCGAAAATAAACATATTATCCGGTCCGACTTCCTCGTACATCTCGACATTCGCACCATCCATCGTTCCAAGTGTCAGGGCACCGTTTAACATGAACTTCATATTACCGGTACCGGATGCCTCTTTACTTGCAGTCGAAATCTGCTCGCTGACATCTGCTGCTGCAAAGATCCACTCTGCATTGGAAACTTTGTAGTCCTCGATAAATACCACTTTGATCTTATTATTGATACTCTTATCATTGTTGATCACTTCTCCAACGCTGTTGATCAGTTTAATGGTAAGTTTTGCATTTTTATAACCGGCTGCTGCCTTTGCACCAAAAATGAATGTTCTTGGAACAAATTCCATATCCGGATGCTCTTTGATCTCGTTATAGAGATACATAACATGAAGGATATTCAACAGCTGACGTTTGTACTCATGAAGACGTTTCACCTGCACATCAAAGATGGAATCCGGATCTACATCAATTCCATTGTGCTCTTTGATATATTTTGCAAGGCGCACTTTATTCTGGTGCTTGATCTCCAGAAACTCCTGCTGTGCTTTTATATCATCTGCATAAGGCGCAAGTTTCCTGATCTGGGAAAGGTCTGTGATCCAGCCTTCTCCCACATGTGCTGTCACCCAGTCAGCCAGAAGCGGGTTCGCATGTGCTAAGAAACGTCTCTGTGTGATACCATTGGTTTTGTTATTGAACTTCTGCGGCATCATCTCATAGAAATCTTTTAACTGCTCTTTTTTCAAAATCTCTGTGTGCAGTCTGGCAACACCGTTGACAGAATAACCTGCAACGATCGCAAGATGCGCCATTTTTACCTGACCATCATATAAAATTGCCATTTTTGCAATTTTATCATTGTTGCCCGGATACTGCTCCTGGATCTGTAAAACAAAACGGCGGTTGATCTCTTCCACGATCTGATATACACGCGGAAGCAGTCTCTGGAAAATCTCGATCGGCCATTTTTCAAGAGCCTCAGCCATAATGGTATGGTTGGTATAAGCAACACAGTGGGTTGTGATATCCCACGCATCCTCCCAGCTTAAGCCTTCCTCATCCAGCAAAATACGCATTAACTCTGCCACTGCAACCGTCGGATGTGTATCATTCATCTGGAATACTGCTTTCTCAGGCAGCTGATGGATATCCTCATGATGCTTTTTGAATCTTGCGATCGCACGCTGTAAACTTGCAGATACGAAGAAATACTGCTGTTTTAAACGAAGTTCTTTTCCCTGAATATGATTGTCATTCGGATAAAGGACTTCCACCAGGTTACGTGCAAGGTTTTCCTGCTCTACCGCTTTGTTATAATCTCCTTTATCAAAGGAATCTAACTGGAAACCTTCCTTAGGCTCTGCATCCCAGATCATCAGCGTATTTACCATATGATTATCATATCCTACGATCGGCATATCGTATGGGATCGCCATAACGGACTGATAGCCTTCATGGATAAATCTGGTGTTGCCATTTCCCATGTCTTCGGTACGGACATAGCCGCCGAATTTGATCTCGTAGGAATACTCCGGTCTGCGAAGTTCGAATGGGTAGCCATTCTTTAACCAGTTATCCGGTACCTCTACCTGAAAACCATCCGAAATCTGCTGTTTGAACATACCATAACGGTAACGGATACCGCAGCCGTAAGCTGCGTATCCGAGTGTTGCCAGTGATTCCATAAAGCATGCTGCAAGACGTCCAAGACCACCGTTTCCGAGTGCAGGATCCGGCTCCTGATCTTCGATCACGTCAAGATTCAGTCCGATTTCTTCCAGAGCTTCTTTCACTTCTTTGTAAGCTTTTAAATTGATCAGGTTATTTCCAAGCGCACGGCCCATCAGAAATTCCATTGACATATAATAGACAATCTTTGGATCCTGATCGTCAAATGCCTGCTGGGTTGCCAGCCAGTCATCGATCACAACGTCTTTTACGACGTAGGATACCGCCTGGAAAATCTCCTGCTGGCTTGCTTCTTTTAACTGTTTGCGATACATATGACGGACTGTCTCTGTTACATCATTGATAAATTTTTTCTTATTGAAGACTGCTGCTGTTTTAGACATTTCCTTACTCTCCTTTTTTTACACCTAAAAGAACGGTTTCCCCATTAATATTCCATTCTTTCTCGTATCCATCCACACTGCCAGCTACAACATCAAGTCCGAGTACATCTGCTTTGATCGCATCACCATATTTGTCAAAGATGGCAGCCACTTTGTCATCTGCCTGATAAGAGATCATGATCTTATCCATCACTTCGAATCCTGCTTCTTTTCTCATGGTCTGGATCTTGCTGATGATCTCACGCACAAATCCTTCTTCAATTAACTCCGGTGTTAAGTTGGTATCAAGGACAACGGTTACTGTATTGTCCCCCTCCGTTACATAACCTTCCATCTGTGTCATTGTAATTAACAGATCTTCCTCTGCTAATTTTACATCATCACTGACAGACTTCAAAGTGATAAATCCATTTTTCTTTAACTCTGCCATAGCAGCGTTTCCGTCAAGTTCCGCTAAAGCTTTCTGGATCTGTCCTAAATATTTTCCATATTTTGGTCCTACAGTACGGAGCTGTGGTTTGAATGTATAGCTTGTGTAGGAACTTACATCATCGGTAAAGGAAACTTTCTTTACATTCAGCTCATCCTCGATGATCTCTTTGAAGTACTCTGAAAGTTCAAATGGAGCTTTGACAAACATATTTCCGATCGGCTGACGGTTCTTGATGTTTGCTGCATTACGGCATGCACGGCCCATAACCACGATCTTTAATACCTCATCCATATTTTTCTCTAACTCTTTGTCAATGTATGCTTCATTAACGGTTGGGAAGTCACATAAATGAATACTTTCCGGCGCATTTTTATCAATGCTGCACACAAGATTCTGATAGATTTCCTCTGTCATGAACGGGATCATTGGTGCTGCACATTTACAGATCTCTACTAACGCTGTGTAAAGTGTCATGTAGGCATTGATCTTATCCTGCTCCATTCCTTTTGCCCAGAAACGTTCACGGGAGCGTCTTACGTACCAGTTACTCATATCGTCCACAAACTCATCGAGTGCCCTTGCAGCTTCCGGGATCTTGTAACTGCCAAGGTTGTCATCCACAGCGCCGATCACGGTATTTAATTTGGACAGTAACCATTTATCCATCACGGATAATTTATCATATTCCAGTTTATATTTTGTTGCGTCAAATCCGTCAATGTTTGCATACAGTACAAAGAATGCATAAGTGTTCCATAAGGTGCTTAAGAACTTACGCTGTCCCTCCTGCACTGCTTTTCCATGGAAACGGTTTGGAAGCCATGGAGCGCTGTTGATGTAGAAATACCAGCGGATCGCATCTGCTCCGTAAGTCTCTAATGCATCGAACGGATCGACTGCATTTCCTTTGGATTTGGACATTTTCTGTCCGTTCTCGTCCTGTACATGTCCTAAAACGATAACGTTTTCATAAGGAGCTTTATTAAACAGTAAGGTGGACTCTGCCATCAGGGAATAGAACCATCCGCGTGTCTGGTCTACCGCCTCGGAAATGAACTGAGCCGGGAACTGCTGTTTGAACAAATCCTGATTTTCAAATGGATAATGGTGCTGTGCAAACGGCATTGCTCCTGAGTCGAACCAGCAGTCGATCACTTCCGGCACTCTGTGCATGGTCTTGCCACAGTCAGGGCATTTGAAGGTCACAGCGTCGATATATGGTCTGTGTAATTCCACTTTGGCATCATCCGGGTTTCCGCTTCTCTCTGCTAATTCGGCACGGCTTCCGATAGACTCCTGATGTCCGCAGCCTTCACATTCCCATACATTTAAAGGAGTTCCCCAGTAACGGTTACGGGAGATTCCCCAGTCCTGGATGTTCTCAAGCCAGTCACCGAAACGTCCTTTACCGATGGATTCCGGGATCCAGTTTACAGTATTATTATTACGGATCAGGTCATCTTTGACTGCTGTCATCTTGATGAACCATGACTCTCTTGCATAGTAAATAAGCGGTGTATCACATCTCCAGCAGTGTGGATATTCGTGTTCGAATTTTGGTGCGTCAAATAATTTGCCCTGCGCATCCAGATCTTTTAATACTTCAGGGTCGGCTTTCTTTACAAATAATCCGGCATAAGGTGTCTCTTCTGTCATCTCACCTTTTCCGTTTACAAACTGTACAAACGGAAGATCGTACTTACGTCCGACATTCGCATCATCTTCACCGAATGCAGGAGCAATATGAACGATACCGGTACCATCAGACATCGTTACATAAGTATCACAGGTAACAAAATGTCCTTTTTTGTGCTGTTTTGCTGCCACTTCTGCTGCACATGCATATAACGGCTCATATTCTTTGTACTCTAAATCTTTTCCGGTGTAAGTCTCTAATACTTCATATGCTTTGACACCTTCTTCTTCATTGCCAAGCTTTCCTAACACTTTGTCAAGAAGTGCCTCTGCCATGTAGTAGGTGTATCCGTCTGCAGCTTTTACTTTGCAGTAAGTCTCATTTGGGTTCACACAGAGTGCAACGTTGGATGGAAGTGTCCACGGAGTTGTGGTCCATGCAAGGAAGTAAGCATCCTCTCCGACAACTTTGAAACGTACCACTGCGGAACGCTCTTTCACGGTCTTGTAACCCTGTGCAACTTCCTGCGAAGAAAGTGGTGTACCACAGCGAGGGCAGTAGGGAACGATCTTGAAGCCTTTGTATAACAATCCTTTGTCCCAGATCTGTTTTAATGCCCACCATTCGGACTCAATAAAGTTGTCATCATAGGTGACATATGGGTTTTCCATATCTGCCCAGAAACCAACGGTTCCTGAGAAATCTTCCCACATTCCCTTGTATTTCCATACAGATTCCTTACATTTTTTGATGAAAGGTTCCATACCGTACTCTTCGATCTGCTCTTTTCCGTTTAAGCCGAGCATCTTCTCTACCTCTAACTCAACCGGGAGTCCGTGTGTATCCCATCCGGCTTTACGCGGAACATATTTTCCCTTCATAGTCTGGTATCTTGGGATCATATCCTTGATAACACGTGTTAATACGTGTCCGATATGTGGTTTTCCATTTGCAGTCGGAGGACCGTCATAGAATGTGTAGGTCTCTCCCTGTTTGCGCTGTTCCATTGATTTTTTGAAGATGTCATGATCTTCCCAGAACTTCTCTGTCTGCTTTTCTCTGTCAACGAAGTTCATATTTGTTTCAACTTTGTTATACATATAATCCTCCTCAATCTAAACAAGGCTCTCATCCTGTAAATAGGACGAGAGCCTTAAATGATCGTTGTACCACCTAATTACAATGTACAGATTTTATAAAAATCATATACCCGTTCCCTGTAACGTAGGAAAAACGTCAGTGCCTACTCAGTCAAAACATTTCGGACTGCGACTGGGAAGTGATGTTCATTCCTAAGATACTCGCACCGGTTCACACCAATCCCGGCTCTCTTTGCCTTTCTCTTAACAACTACTGTCTTCGTCATCGTCTTTTCTATTTGCAATGAATGGATCATTGCCTTTAACCTTCTGTGATTATACAGAGATTTCCCCGAAAAGTCAAGATTTTCCACCTATCTTAATGACTTTCGTTTCGTCCTGCTGATCACATCGATAAATCTTTCGCGGATGTTCTGGATCATCAGATCTTCCTCCCGGTCATTTCCGTCAAACGGCACAAAACCGCCTGCCATCGTAGCATGCCCGCCACCGCTTCCGATGCCTTTTAACGCCTTGCTTATAATTTTTCCGGCATCTAATGTGGGACGCTCACTCCGCACAGAAATTTTGATCCCTTCTTTTTTTCTGGAATAGACCACTGAAAAAGAGACTTCCACCAATGCAAGCATAAAATCTGACACACTGGCGATCAGAGCCTCCGGGCAATCCCTTCCGGTATCTGCAAAACTGATATTCTCAAACACCTCAATGCTTGAGATCGCCTTGGAATACGCCATCAGATCTTCAAAATAGAGTGTGCTGTTCTCTAAGAGATAAATCATATCCTGATCACACAGGTCAAACATGCGCCAGATCATTTCCATATCCATCTTGCATACGCCTCTCGACAATTTCTGTGTATCCATACGGATTCCAAATGTCAGCGCTGTTGCAATTCTTTGATCCATCGGTATTTCATTTTCAAAAAAATATTGTGCTATGATCGATGCGCAAGCCCCGACACCCGGCCGGATATCCGTAAACCGGTACTCCGTTTTCTCATAAACCGGATGATGGTCGATGCAGATGATCTCATCCCCGGTCATATCGATAATGTTGGAATTGCCCTTCTGCGCATCTACCAGGATAACCTCGTCGTCCTCCGTGAGTTCACTGTCAATATTCTCAATATTTACCAGTCTGATGTCCAAAATCTCTCTCAGCTTGTCTGTACTGTAACGGTCGATTTTCCCCTTATAGCAGATCGTCGCATGAATCCCGCGAAGCTTTAACAGTTCCTGCAGGCCGAACGCACTTGCGATGGCATCCGGATCCGGAAAATTATGTGTCTGGATATAAACGTGTTCTCTGTTGATCTGTGTTACTAACTCATCTAATTTTGTCATATGATAAACCCTTATAATTTCTTACCGCAGAGCAAAATATTGGTCTGCTGTCTCTGTAAGTTCCTCAAATGTATGGATTTCCGGCACGTCCGCTGCAATTGTTCCAAACCCATATGCTGCGTGGATGAACCCGACACCTGCGTGGCAGCTGGCATCATAATCCCCCTGGATATCGCCGACATACACTGCCTCTGTCAACCCGTTCCGGTCTGCTAATAATCTGATATTATCGCCCTTCTGTCTCAGATTATTTCCATAACACTCTATATCTTCAAAGTATTTTCCAAATCCGTAATGATCTAAAAATGCCTCTATATAACCACTCTGGCAGTTGCTCACGATGTAGAGCGGATACTTTTCTTTCAGTGCAGAAAGTGTCTCCTCCAATTTTGGATACAAAACTCCACCATGCTCTCTCAGGTAGTCATTTTCCATGGAACAGCACTGATCTAACAATTTCATGCGCACCTCTTTTTCCAGTTCCGGGAAAAGAATGTCTGCGATCACATCCATGGTCTTTCCCATAACCCCCTGAATATCCTGCTCCGTCAGTTTTTTATCAACAGAGCCATCCTGTTTTATGGCAAGATTCCATGATTCTGCAACGTTCGCTGCCGAGTCCCACAGCGTTCCGTCCATGTCAAAAATAATTCCTTTTTTCATACTTCTCCTTTTCTATCCATTATCCACAAAAATTTCTTTTTTAACCAAGATTATAAACTTTTGTATATTTTTCTTTGAAATAACGAATCAGCGGTTCTGCTGAAACTTCTTTGCCGCAGACGTATCTGATCACTTCTTTCGGGCTTCTGGTAGAACCATACTGATGAATCTTCTCATTCAGCCATTTTGTAATCTCACTGATTCTTCCCTCCGCGAGCAGCGCATCCACAGAGCCAAGTTCTTCCTCCAGACGATCTAAATACATGCCGTCATAAATACTGCCAAGCAGATAGGATGGAAAGTAACCAAAAGAACCGTCAGACCAGTGCATATCCTGCAAAATTCCTTCCGCATCATCTGCCGGAGTAATCTGTAAATATTCCTGCATTTTCTGATTCCAGAGTGCCGGAAGTTCCTCCACTTTCACATGGTCGCGGAAAATTGCCTTCTCGATCTCATATCTTAAAATAATATGGAAACAGTAAGTCAGTTCATCTGCCTCTGTGCGGATAAAACTGTTTCTCACATGATTGACTTCCTTATAAAATTCATCCAACGAAACGTCCTGAAGCTGTGGCATTTTTTCCTGCACTTTTGCATAAACCGGAATCCAGAAATTCTTATTTCTTCCAAGAATGTTCTCATAAAAACGGGACTGGCTCTCATGGATTCCCATATAACTGCAGCTTCCCGCTACCGTTCCGTCATAATCCGGATTCACATTCTGCTCAAAAATCGCATGACCACCCTCATGGATTGCCGAATACATCGCACTGAGCGGATCATGTTCATAAAAATGATTGGTCACACGCACATCCTTTGACGAAAAATTCAGTGTAAACGGATGTGTAGATTCCCCGGTTGTTCCTCTGTTCCAGTCAAATCCGATATAACTCAGCAAAAGCTTCTCCACTTCCTTCTGCGCATTCTTGTCAAATGAAACATGAAACTTGCTGTCATCCGGCTGTTTCGCTGCAAGCACTTTCTGCACCAGAGGAATCAGCTCTGCTTTTAAATCTTCAAACAGGCTGTCCATCGTAGCGGAATCCATTCCTTTTTCATACTGGTCTAACAGTGCGTCGTAAACTTCTTTTTTCGGATCTGTGTAACCGGTCATCTCCGCTGTCATATCGATCATTTTCTGCAAATGTGGGGCAAAAATAGAAAAGTCTGCTTTTTCCTTCGCTTCCTCCCACGCATTCTCCGATTCCGACTGTGCTTTCACGAAGCTTTCATAAAATTCTTTTGGAATTCTGCGATTTCTGTCCATATCTGTTTTCATTTTATTTACAACAAACTTCCACTTATCGTCAAGCTTTTCAAACTCTTCCGGCTCTGCCAGTGTATCCAATAACGTTTTCAGTTCATCCGAGGTCGACATGGAAAACTGCTCCGTTGAAAAATAAGTGAGTGCATCGCTGTGTCCTGCAAATCCTTCCTTTGGAGTGTTGGTTCTCATATCCCAATACAATAATGTGTTCACATGGTTGAACTGTTCCATTTTCTCTAAATATTTCTGTAACTGTTCTAACTTATCGTTCATCATAATCCCCTTATATTTTTCCGTAATCCTGTTATCTGATTAGTGGTCGTCATAACAAAAACCATGCAGGTATTTTTCACCCACATGGTTTTATCTTATCACATAATATTTATGCTGTCACTCGCTGTTTCCGAAGAATGTTCCATGTGATCGCAGCTACAACAATTGTTAAGGCAATCACCAGAGCCACAATTCCCTGTGGCGTGAATTTTCCACCCAGAAACAGCCCTAATTTCGCAAGTTCACCGGAAAGCTTTTCATTCTTTGCAATATTCATGGGAACCAGACAGATTATCATCCAGACCGCCCATAAAATCCATAACACTTTCATGCCATATCTTAAAATAACTGCGCCGAAAAACATTTCCACTGCTGTAAATACGACCAGGACACCTGACAGATAGTTCCATGTAAAAAAGTTTGTCAGGTCAATTTCCATAACCGCCTGTGGAAATGCATTTTCCAGCAAAAGCTTCTCAACTACACCAAACACAACGATCTCAAGTTCCAGCACTGCGATCTCCAGCAGATTAAAAAGTACATAGCCTGAGACAAAGCTTTTTCTGGTCGCACCCAGGGAAATTGCCATGTTAAAATCCCCCATGAAAGAAAAAGTAATCCCAAATAAATGCATAAAGGCAAAGGCGATGAACGCCAGCATAGTTCCGGCTGTGGCACAGGTATTCTCTTTTGCCATATTCATCACGATAAATACAACGATCAGACCGATCAAGTATCCCACAGCAGTAATTCCAAGAAACTGCAAAAGCTCTGTTTTCCGCACCTTACACTGAATTAAAAAACTGTTCATTCTTTCCGCCTCCCAACTTATGCTTTCACTTCGTAATATCTCATTTCACGGAAAAGCACCGTGACACTGACTGCATACAACGCAATGCTGGCAATCGCTCCTATCGCAAGTAATATCCATACTACATTCGTCTGCATTCCGTTGATCCATACCATGATCTCATCTATGAATCCAATTCCTGTCACAAATCCGCCGACCATGCATAATACCACAATGACGATTCCTATGATCATTCCTTTTATCCCGAAATGCATCTGCGCAACCGAGACAAGCTGTCCGACCGCTGTCATAAATATAAACAGAACTGCTATCAAAACATCCAGCTTTCCATCTAATTTTCCACTGCTCATAATGCCTGCCAGTACCATAATGATATAGGAACTCACTCCATAAGCTATGCAGAAAATCTGTGCCCCAAAGACTGCTTCCCTTCTTCCTGATCCAAAAGACAATGCCATCGGAAGATAAGCACCCACGTACGAAATTGAACCGATCAGTGCAAATAAAACGCTTATGATTCCACCGTAAAAATAAGCTGTTTTCCAGAAATCCCCGAATATACTGCTGCTTCCCATATTAAACAGAAATCCATATACAACCATGAAGATCAGCATGATGCCGGTCAGCTGCAATCCTGATTTTCCCCAGAATAGAACATTTCTCTTTATAATCCTGCTCTCTGCCATGTCTACTCCTCCATTCCGCAAAGGGATACAAACAGTTTTTCCAGATTGAGTGGCTGTATGGTGACATCATAGCCTTCCGGCAGCTTCTGTCCTTCCTTCAAAAGGATCGTCACACTCTTGCTTCTTCCCATCTTCTCTTCATGATGTCTCTCATAGCCTTCCGTTGCCTGATCCACAACTTCTGCAAGGCCACTTACATGGTAGCTTCTCTCCAGAAGTTCCTGCGTATTTTCTTTCAGCAGCACCTCACCATTTTTGATCATGACCACTTCTTCCATCAGGTCTGTTGCTTCCTCGATAATATGTGTGGAAATAACGAAGGTACGTCCGGTCTCGGTATATTCCTCCATCAGTTTATGGTAAAAATAATCACGCATTACAACATCAAGACCTGCCACCGGTTCATCCATAAAAGTAAAATCGGCTTTGCTTGCAAGCGCCACGATGATCGTCACCATGGACAGCATACCTTTGGACATTTTATTGATACGCTGTTTTGTATTCAGTTCAAATTTTTTGATCAGTTCCTCCGCAAGTGCCTGATCCCAGTCTGGATAGTAATAGGAAGCAGTTTTCAGATAATCTTTTACTTTCATGCCGCTCACGCCGCTTCCATAGAGATTGATGGACAACTCTCTGGAAAAGCAAATGTGATCTAACGCCTTGCGGTTCTCCCATACATTTTCACCATTCCATGTCACAGTTCCTTCGGATGCCGGATTCTGTGCGGACATAATGGATAACAATGTCGTCTTTCCGGCACCGTTTCTTCCGATCAGTCCATAAATCTTTCCTTTCTCCAATGTGAGATTGATATCTTTTAACACCTGTTTTTTTCCATAAATTTTACCAATACCATTACATACGATTGATTCCATGAATCATCTTCCTGCCTTTCTTTTCACAACTTTAAAATACAATTTCCTGTATCATTCCTCTTATCTGCATGATTCCATGCTTCCGGTATCACTGTTTTCCATCCGGACAGCTCTTTACGCTTCATTGCCGGATTGTATCAACTGAATGACTTCTTCTTTTCCAAGTCCGATGCTCGCTGCTTCCTCTAACAGTTTTTTTACATAGTTATCATAAAATTCATTCTTTCTCCGGCTTAAGATTGCCTCTTTCGCACCTGCTGACACAAACATTCCAATCCCTCTTTTCTTATATAAAACACCTTCATCCACCAAAATATTCACTCCTTTGGCTGCTGTCGCCGGATTAATGGCATATAGCTTCGCCAGTTCATTCGTGCTCGGCACGCGTTCCTCTTCCAGAAGAATATCCCTTAAAATATCTGTCTCGATCATCTCTGCGATCTGCAGATATATGGATTTCTCCTGCGTCAAAATCTCATTCATGCATGATGTACTCCTTTCTTTCCAGAAATTATTCTGTTGCTGACAGCTTTTCAAATGCGCTTATCTGTCCTCTTGTTTTTTGTTTGTTATGTTGTTCATTACTTATGTAATTAACCATAGCACTATGGCACTTTGTTGTCAATACATTTTTTCAAGATTGGGATTTTACCGGAGTTTGACTTAGGAACTGCCACCTGTAGGTGGTGTTACGGATTTTCGCAGGTTATGTTGTATTGCATGCCTATAAAGTGTATAGAAATATAAAAAATAGAACTGTTTGTTTTCAGGAGCGCTTCCGCTTGTTGTCGCTGGCAGCGGTACTAAGAAAGCATCCATCGTGATTTCAAAATCCAATTACATTGGCTTTTGAAATCGCAATGTCTGCTTTCTAAGGACCGGCCGCTCCCAAAATCCTGAAAACAAATCAGTTCTATTTTTTATTTGTCCGAAACTGTGCGGCATGCAACATCTCAGTTGTGAAAATCCGTCAATCCAGGTTACAAGCGGCAGTAATCAAAGCTTAAACTCCGGGAGGTGTGCCCTTTATCATTGGCGAATCGCAAGGCATTGAGAATGACTGAATTTAGTCGACACCTCCTTTACAGGTACTCATCCCATAACCGTGAGTTCCATAACGTAAATTGCAGATTCTGTGGTGCAATCCATAACGTTGATTGGGCAAATATAAGCGTCCTCTCACAAGTCATTCACAGCGTAAATGAAAGAAAAACGGTACAGACAAATATGATTTCCTTTGTGAGCCATGGAGCTGGGATTCTAACAATCATGGAAGCTTCAGCTGAACATGATTGTTGTTCAGAAGCCCAGCGGAATGCCCGGCGAACAGGAACATCATATTTCGTCTGTACCGTTTTTCTTTTCATAAACCTATAAAATTACGACTTGTGAGAGGATGCTTATGGTTGCCCTTCACAGCCTGAAAAAGCACCACAGAATCTGCGACACTACGTCCGTTAAACTCCGGTTTACATTAATTTACGGAACAATGCTTTTAAGTCCTCTACACTTGCATCTTTCGGATTACCTGGTGCGCATGCATCTGCATGTGCAGACTCAGCAAGGAAATCTAAATCTTCTTCTTTCAAAGCTTCCAGTTTTGTTGGAATACCAACATCAATAGATAATTTCTGTACAGCATCTACTGCTGCTTTGCGGTACTCTTCCACAGACATATCATCCACACCTTTTACTCCCATTGCACGGGCAATCTCACGATATTTTTCACCTGTGCAATCTGCGTTATACTCCATAACAATTGGAAGCATCATCGCACATGCAACTCCGTGTGGTGTATCATAAACTGCACCCAAAGTATGCGCCATGGAATGAGCAATTCCAAGTCCTACATTTGAGAATCCCATTCCTGCAATATACTGTCCAAGTGCCATGCCTTCACGGCCTTCTTTTTCATTGGCAACTGCACTTCTTAACGATCTGGAAATGATTTCAATGGCTTTTAAGTGGAACATATCTGTCATTTCCCATGCAGCTTTTGTTGTATATCCTTCAATGGCATGTGTCAAAGCATCCATACCGGTAGATGCTGTTAATCCCTTAGGCATGGAAGACATCATATCTGGATCAACAATTGCAATGATCGGCATATCATGTGGATCTACGCAGACAAATTTTCTCTTTCTCTCAACATCTGTAATAACATAGTTGATGGTAACTTCTGCTGCTGTACCTGCTGTTGTTGGTACTGCGATGATCGGTACACAAGGTTTCTTTGTAGGAGCAACGCCTTCGAGACTTCTTACATCTTCAAACTCCGGATTTGCAATGATAATTCCGATTGCTTTGGAAGTATCCATGGAAGATCCTCCGCCAATTGCGATAAGATAATCTGCACCGGATTTTTTGAATGCCTCTACACCATGCTGTACGTTTTCAATGGTTGGGTTTGCTTTGATATCAGAATAAATTTCATAAGCAAGACCATTTTTATCAAGAACATCTGTCACTTTCTTTGTCACACCAAATTTGATCAGATCTGGATCGGAACATACAAAAGCTTTTTTGAAATCATGTGCCTTTGCTTCATTTGCGATCTCTTCAATCGCACCTGCTCCGTGATAAGATGTTTCGTTTAACATAATTCTGTTTGCCATAATAACTCTTCTCCTTTTTTCAATCTGTTGTTAATAAGTTTTCGAAAACTGAAATCCATTAACATACATACCCTTTTCCCCTTGTATGTTATTTTTTTCACATTTTCTACTTCCTATTGTAGCAAAAGAATTTAGAAAAGATAAGTTACAAACATCTAAAAATGTAACAACTATTCATCAAACCTGTACCATCAGCACGCCTTCTTTCCCTGCCGGAAGTTCTTCTTTTATCTGCCCATCCAAAAAACAGACGGCACCGCCTTTTGCCAATTCTTCTTCATTTCCACTGAGACTCACTGAATTTACAAGTAAAACCTGCCTTCCAATTTTCTTACTCTGCGCGGCATACTCATACTTCATTTCCTTGTTCCATTCTTTCGCCGAAAAATCTGTGTATACAGGCCAGAGTACCACATCCGCACGAAGTTTCTTTATCTGCATGACATTTTTCTCATCCCACAGATCGCCGCAAAGACCAATTGAAAATGTATTTCCCAGATATTCAAATTTTGTAAACATATCTCCTTCTGCATAATGTTCATCCGTAAAAGATTCCCTCCAGCCTTTTGACACCCTGCGAAACAGATTTAAAATATTTCCATCTGCACCGATGGTAAGCTGACTGCTGTAAATTTTATTCTCCGCTTTCTCAAGGAACCCAAAAGATACTGCCAGTGCATTCTCCTCCGCTGCTTTCTGTATCGTCTGAATATTGCTGTCAGAGACAGATAATGCCATATGCTGATCCGTTTCATACTTCCAGTCCAAGGCCTCAAACCCCTGTAAAAAAGTTTCTCCAAATAAAATCAGATCCACTTTTCCACTGTTTTCTTTCAGACATTTTATAATTTTATTTCTATTATATTCTATGTCCCGCTCATAAAATCCAACTGCTGCCAGCACTATTTTCATTTGCATGTTCCCTTTTTTTCCTCAAACGAGAATTCTGTCACGCTGCAATTTTGCACTCCGAATGCCGCATACTCCTCATTTGTCATGTCCTTAAAATATGACTGCACCACCCGTGCAATTCCATTGTGCGCCACCAGTATGTAGGTCTTATCCTGCTGCTCCTTTAGCTCATCCAGCAGATTATAAATGCGCTGTGCCAGTTCAAACATGGATTCTCCATTGCCATAGCGGTTCAAAAAATCTTTCTTTGCCTTTAAAAATTCCGGCGCATTGCGCGGTGAAGTTCCCTCCCACACGCCAAAATTCTGCTCGATCAGTCTCGGTTCCATATGTGCCGGGATTCCTGTCATTTCGCTGATATGTTTTGCAGTGTCTGCCGCCCGAAGCAGTGGAGAATATAAAATTTCATCTGCCTTGATCCCCTCTGCCACGATCTTTTTCCCGGTTTTCTCCGCCTGTTCATGACCTCTCTTCGTGAGCGGAATATCTGTTCTTCCGCAAATTTTGTCTGCTACATTCCATTCGCTTTCGCCATGTCGTACAAAATACAATTTACTCATTTTTCTGCTCCTGATATTATTCCATACTCTTAACCCAGCTCTGCAAACTGCGCCATATAAAGCTTATAATAAGCTCCTTTTTTCTCCATCAGTTCCGCCGGGCTTCCCTGCTCTAAAATACCGCCTTTGTCAATCACAAAGATACGGTCTGCATTCTGGATGGTCGACAGACGGTGTGCAATGACAAAACTCGTTCTTCCGGCAAGCAGAGCCTCGATCCCTCTCTGCACTAAAATCTCGGTGTGCGTGTCAATGCTTGAAGTTGCCTCATCTAAGATCAGGATTTTTGGCATGGAAACCATTGTTCTTGCAAATGCGATCAGCTGGCGCTGTCCGATGGAAAGTCCTGCTCCGTGCTCTTTCAGCTCGGTATCATAGCCTTTTTCCATTTTCATGATAAAATCATGTGCGTTGACAGCCTTCGCTGCTGCGATCACCTCTTCGTCGGTGGCATCCAGTTTTCCATATAAAATGTTGTCTCTCACTGTTCCGTGGAAAATGAAATTATCCTGTGTCATGACGCCCATCTGTCTGCGCAGACTGTTCATGGATACTTTCGTCAGGTCATATCCGTCGATCAGGATTTTTCCCTGCTCAATATCATAAAAACGGCTGATCAGATTGACGATCGTTGTTTTTCCTGCGCCCGTCGGTCCGACAAGTGCGATCGTCTCACCCGGTTTCACGACAAAATTGACATCCTCTAACACCTTCGTCTCCGCCGGTGTTCCCCGATCATAGGTGAATCCAACATGTGAAAATGTGACTTCACCTTTCACTTCCGGCAGTTCTTCTACATCATCTGCATCCGTGATGTCCGGTTCGGTATCCAGAATATCAAAAATCCTCTCTGCCGCTGTCAGGTTTGTGACCAGATTGTTGTAAAAGTTACTCAGATTCATGATCGGGTTCCAGAACATATTAATATAGCTTCCGAACGCCACCAGAAGTCCGACGGATACTTTTTCAAACCCAAGGAAACGGATGCCGACCAGATATAGCATCATCGCTCCGATTCCCCAGCAGAAGTCAATGACCGGTCCGAACATATCTGCAAAAATGACTGCATCCACAAACGCATTGCGGTGTTCATCCGTCAGGTTCTCAAAAATTTCTTTTGTCTCGTCCTCCGCACCAAAACTCTGCACTACATTCATCCCTGCAATGTCCTCATGCACATAGGCATTTAGGTTGGATGATTTTTTACGGTAAATCTGCCATCTCTTATGAGATATTTTCTGCACCAGAAAAATACCGGCGATCATGATTGGGATCGTGCTTAAGGATGCCAGTGCCAGACGCCAGTCTTTTACCATCATGATCACGACAACACCGATGACGGTGATAAATTCCGGGATCAGAGTCGTGACCATATTCGTCAGGACATCTTTCAGTGAATTGACATCTCCGATGATTCTTGCAAGAATTTTTCCGGTCGGTCTGCTGTCAAAAAACGAGAAAGATAATGTCTGGATATGCTCGTATAAATCCTGTCGGATCTTTAATAATATTTTATTGGAAATCACGGACATACTGTACATTCTTACTTTTACGAGAATGATAAAAAGAACGTTCAGTGCGAGCGCAAAAATTCCAAGTGCGATCAGTCCTTTAAAATCTGACTGCGCTATGTAATGATCGATCGCCTCTTCGATCAGCAATGGGTTTACCAGTGAGATTCCTACGGTAATCCCCATACAGACCAAAACGCCGGCAATCGCTAATTTATAATCTAATAAATAGGAAAGCAGCCGGCTTAAAATCTTCTTTTTGTCGGTGTTTTCCATATATTCGTCTTCACGAAATGAATTGACTGCCATGGTAGCCTCCTTCTGTGTTATATTTAAATCAGGTCAAAATTCCAGCGAAGCCCTGCCTTCGCTATATGTGTCATTTTATATTTTTATTTCCAACTTCTGCATGACATACTTTTTAAGATGCCAGATATCCGCCGTACTGTGCCATATAAGTGTCATAATACAGTCCCTTCTTTGCAAGAAGCTCCTCATGTGTGCCACGCTCTGCGATCCTGCCATCCTGCAGATAAATGATCTCATCTGCGTGGCAGACCGCTGAAATGCGGTGTGCAATGATGATCTTCGTCGTGTCTTTCAGACTGTTTAATGTCTTCTGGATCTCATGCTCGGTCTCCATATCAAGAGCCGAAGTGGAATCGTCCATGACAAGAATCGGGCTGTGTTTTGACAATGCGCGTGCGATACTGATCCGCTGTTTCTGTCCACCGGAAAGTCCTACACCGCGCTCACCGATAACAGTCTCATACTGTTCATCCATTTTTTCAATAAAACTGCTTGCCTGCGCACTCGCTGCGGCACTCTTTATCTCGTCCATCTGCATCGTGCTGCGGTTACCCATTTTAATATTTTCTTCAATGGTATCCGAGAACAGGAACACATCCTGTAAAACAACGGCAACGCTTCTTCTTAGCTGTCTTAAAGATATTTTTCTGATATCCACACCGTCGAGTCTGACGGAGCCTTCCGTTGTGTCATAAAAACGATGCAGCATGTTGATGATCGATGATTTTCCGGAGCCTGTCGCCCCCATAATTCCGAGCGTCTTTCCCTCTTTTACCGAAAAACTGATGTCTGATAAAATCTGTTTTCCATCCAGCTTGAAGGAAACATGATCAAACTCAACATTTCCGCTGACATGATCTAACGTTACAACATTCCGGCTATCCTCAATTTCCGGTTTCACCTCATATATCTTTTTGATTTTTTTATATGATGCGACTGCGGAAGACAGGTCGTTTGTCAGCCATCCCATCATTTCCATTGGCCAGGTACAGTTCCTGCTGTATTCCACATATGCGACCAGCGCACCTAATGACATATTTCCATTCATCACAGAAATTCCTCCAAGAATGGTAATTGCCACCGGAAGCACTTTTCCGACAAACTGAAACAGCGGATAATACCGCACCAGCACTTTGGATTGTGTGATGTTCAGATTGTAATAGCGTTCATTGTGGGACAAAAATTTTTTGATCTCATAATCTTCCCTTGCAAACGCTTTTACCGTGCGCACACCTGCCAGATTTTCCTCTGCAACAGTGGTCAGCACCGCGTTTTCCTCGCTGATATCCTCATAAACTTTATCCAACTTACGCTCCATGATAATTGCCACCACAGCGCAGCAGAGCATGACTGTAACCGGCAGAAATGCCATTTTCCAATTCAGGGAAAACATGCAGTATAAAACAAATACCACATGGATCGTCACCTCGATCAGCAACATTCCCACATAACCTAATGCGTTCTGGATTTTATCCACATCATCTTTAACTCTCGCCATCAGTTCTCCTGTATTGGTATCGTCAAAATACCGCATGGACAAGGTCTGAATGTGGTTAAATAAATCTTTCCGCATCTCTGCCCCGATTTTCGAGGACAGAAAATCAAACGTAAACTCCTTACAATAACCAAAAATGCTTCGTCCGATTCCAACGAGCACGATTCCGGTCAACAGTTTCGTCAGGATCTCCATCTGCCCGCCTAAAATAACGTCATCCACAATCTTCTGTGTGATCTTCGGATATAACATATCTAACGCAATGGCAGTGACCATGCTTGCAACGGCAAACACATAACCATACCAGTAACGCCCGATATAACTGCTTAACTTTCTCATAAATCCTCCTTGTTTTGCGAAGCAAAATCCGAACCCCATGGTGAGGAGAGGATTTTACCTCCCTTGTTTTGCGAATCCCCGGTAAACAAAAACGCTCCGCAGTATCTTCACCACGAAGCACATTTATCCGCTGATCTGTCTTAAAACATAAAAAGTCCGTGGCGAATTACACCACGGACATATCTCTCATTCCCATAGCAGTGAACTGCTGCTTAAAAAAGTTTACCGAGGTAATTCTTACTATGATTTTGTAATGTTGTGTTATTTGTTGTAAACTGAATCATATCCTTACCTCTCTTTCTTCTTATTTTGCATCTGTAAACGCCACCAAATGTGCCGCTATGATTCTCATGCAATTTAGCTTACTAACTTAGTAAATCATAAAGTTTTTAAATTGTCAACACAATTAATACAAAATCTCCAGATATTTCCAACATATTTTTTCAGATGCTGTCAATAATAGAATTAGGACAAACAACAGCGGCTTGCTTCTGATTTATCAGAAAAATTGACGTTGCTGCACTCCTAAAATAACACAAGGGAAAAATATGGAGGTGAAACCATGAGCGGATCTAATTCAGGTTCTAACACCAGTAAAATGGCTGTACCACAGGCAAAAGAGGCCATGAATCGTTTCAAACAGGAAGTTGCAAGTGAAATTGGAGTACCTTTAAAAGAAGGTTACAATGGTGACTTAACTTCTGCACAGGCTGGAAGCATTGGTGGTGAAATGGTCAAAAAAATGATCATGAAGCAGGAAGAACAGATGAAAAACTAGCCATTAGGAAAAAGCCACTGCACATCTTAGGTATCTTCCCAAGATCTGCGGTGGCTTTTTTGTGCATCATTATGTAAATCTGAAAACAATAGAATGCACGCTCTACGAACATTCTATTGTCATGAATTATTTATTGCAAAACCCTTTTTGCATATTCTGTATCAGGATTATACTTCTTCAAAATTGCGATAGACAATTCCTTTTTTCACATGCTCTACGACTTCCTCATCAAAATCTGTCAGGCAATCCACGATTGCTAATCCAAAATCGATTGCGGTTCCCATTCCACGGCTTGTGATAATGTTTCCGTCCACAACAACTGCATCCTCACTCGTGATCGCACCGGTCAGTTTTTCCTCAAATCCCGGATGGCAGGTAGCATGTCTTCCTTCCAACAATCCTGCTGCCCCTAAAACACTCGGTGCTGCACAGATTGCTGCAACAATTTTTCCCTCGCCTGCAAACTTTTTAATCACTTTATTGACCATGTCGCTTGCTCCAAGATTCAATGTTCCAGGCATTCCTCCCGGAAGAACAATTGCATCAAATCCGTCAAAATCAACTTCTGATGCAAGTGCGTCTGTCAAAAATGTGACATTATGGGAACTGGTCACTTCTTTTTCATCTGTGATAGAAATGGTTGTCATCTCTAACTTTGCCCTGCGCACAATATCAACAACTGTCAGTCCCTCAATCTCTTCACATCCGTCTGCCATAAAAATACCAACTTTTTTCATGCCGTTTATCCTCCATTTTGTCTATGTCAAAACTATCTTTTTCGCAGAAAATAGTCTTCTGCTGCCAAACCACAGAACGTTATTTCTGCGATTTCTAAACATAATCTGTCCTCATTTATTATAAAAGGATGCTCTCTCCACGTCAATATCACTTACGCATTGCAAAATGCAGACAATTAGCCTATGATAACTACAGTATCACTGAAACTTATGATAACGAAAGGAACTCTTCATGGAAATCGAACGCAAATACTTAATTGACCGGCTCCCGGAAAATTTGGAACAATACGAATGTAAACACATTGAACAGGGTTATCTGAATACAGATCCCGTTGTCCGCATCCGAAAATCAAATGACAAATATACATTGACTTACAAAGGTGCGGGACTGATGTGCCGCGAGGAATATAATCTTCCGTTAAACGCAGAAGCGTTTGCCCACTTAAAAGAAAAAATTGATGGAATACTCATCCAAAAGCGCAGATACCTGATTCCACTTACCGATAAGCTGACCATTGAACTTGATGTCTTTGAAGGGGAACTTGCGCCTTTACAGCTTGCCGAAGTAGAATTTGAGACAAAAGAAGAGGCAGAACATTTCGTCCCGCCTGCATGGTTTGGGGAGGATGTCACATTTTCCTCCAGATATCATAACAGTACGCTCAGCAAACGCTAAGCGCACTGTTTTTCTAAATGCTTTTTTCATGACATTGTAACGACACCGTGCTGCCTCTTTTATCTCAGACGGTTACTCTCGTACCGCTGTCTCGTTCGAAGGCACATCTTCAGCTGATCATAGCGATCGTCAATGTCACCTTCCGGGATCACAACATCCAATGCAACCGCCAGCGTATTGATTATCTGGTCATCGATCTCATCCCGCAGTGCAACCAGAATATTATAGCGCTCATCAAAGTCTTCGGAATCCAGAAATTCCAGAACCTTTGGATTGATACCGCCCTCGTATTCACTCTGCACACTTGTTTCCTTTTGCGCTTCTGCCGGCACATCCGAGGATAACTCAACCCGCTCAAACCGGTATTTCTGTGCCACATCCGGATATTTTTCGTGGTCAACCTCACTCATAAACATTTCCAATGGTCTTGCATACACACCAAAATCTCCGTAGAGTGCCTGATAAATCACAAGCTGCTCACCCGTCTCAGAATGCTTTGCCACCGCAATGATCTGATATAATTTATTTTTGAAATGCCGGTAAAATTCTCCGCTTTTTGGTAATTGCCGCACGCTGTTTTCCTCTTTTCTGCCACAAATTATGTAAACTGCTTTTTTCAATGAACTGCATGATCAAAAATCTATAAATTATTTCCAAATTCCTGATAGCTGTTCAACATATCCACGCCTTCTGCAATAAAATCCCTGTCAAATTCCAGATTACCACTGTAGCCCATGATCATGAGATCGTTCAATTTCTGCATGATATCACAGTCCTCATCAAAACCTGCTCCAATCTGCTGTCCGACAGGCTGTACTCTCTGCATTGCAACTTTTCCACTCGGTGTCAGAACTGGTGTGTCTGCTGCTCCTCTTGCAGCCTCATGCTGCATTCTGTCTGCCTCTTTTAATAGATCCTCATCATTTTCCTGCACATTCTGTTTTGCACGGCTTAAAATATCCTGATTTTTCTGTGGACGTGACTGCGCCGTTCCTCTATTCGTCTGTGACCAAGGATTTTGCACCGGACGTCCGGACGGCTGTGGTCTGTATGGCTGTGCCTGTCGATTTGACTGTGCCCCTCTGTACGGCTGTGCCTGACGGCTTGACTGTCCTGCACTATAGTTCTGTGGCTGACGGTTCATCTGCCCGGCTCCATAAACTTGTTGGCGGTTATTCTTTACCGGTTTTCCATTTATATAGGTAGTATTGTTTCGATTTGCTCCCTGATTCTGTGCCTTTACCTTTGACACGATCACTGCGATCACGATAATAATAAATATCAGTTCAAACATATTTCACCCTTCTCCCTCTGCGCTGCAATATTCGTTGCTCCTATCAAATATTATAATAGTTTCTGTTTTCTTTCACAAGACTTAGTTTTAATAACCGGAGTTTCACTTACCGTGGAGCAGCAGATTTTGTGGTGCTTTCGCAGGGTGTGAAGGGGCAGATATAAGCTTCCTCTCACAAGTCTTGATTTTATAGGTTTATGAAAAGAAAAACGGTATAAACGAAATATTATGTTTCTGTTCGCTGGACATTCCGATAGGCTTCTGAGCAACAATCTTGAGAAGCAGTGCTTCCCAAGATTGTTAGAATCCTATCTCCATAGCTCACAAAGAAAATAATATTTGTTCATACCGTTTTTCTTTTATTTACGTTACGAATGACTTGTGAGAGGACGCTTATACATGCCCAATTAACGTTATGAATCGCACCACAGAATCTGCAATTTACGTTATTGAACTTCGGTTATTGGATGAGTGCCTATAAAGGGAGGTGACGACAAAATGCGGTCATTCTCGATGTCTTGTGATTCGCCAATCATAAAAGGGCACACCTTTCGGAGTTTCATCTTTGGGTTCTGCCGCTCGTAACATGGATTGACGGATTTTCACAACCTGGATATTGCATGCTGCACAGTCTGGAACAAATAAAAAATAGAACTGATTTGTTTTCAGGATTTTGGGAGCGGCCGGTCCTT